>Ga0075420_100002117_pt1 | contig 17118 bp, 13 predicted proteins | sample SoiMetdeltSBSDD4_FD_75296 | JGI IMG/M metagenome (GOLD analysis project Ga0075420, IMG submission 75296) | Bulk soil microbial communities from a Populus tree surrounding site in Tennessee, USA - Soil MetaG P. deltoides SBSDD4 | ecosystem: Environmental > Terrestrial > Soil > Tree plantation... | reverse complement strand
CCCGTCCACTCGTTGCGGTAGGCGGCGAGCGAGTTGTTGAGCCACAGGACGATCTCGGGCCGGTCGTCGTAGAAGACCTGCTGCATCTCGTCGACGATCTGCTCACGCTCCTCGACCGTCGCCGCCGCCTGCTGGTCCTTGAACAGCTGGTCGTACTCGGGGTTCGAGTAGCAGGTGTCGCTCCAGACCCCGCACTGGTTCTCCTGGAACACCGAGAGCTGGAAGTTCGGATCCGGCTCGATGCCCCAGCCCCAGATGTACATGTCGTAGTCGTTCGAGTACCAGATGTCCGTGAGCTTCGCGTCGTTCACGGCCTCGGGCTGCGTCGCGATGCCGACGTTCGCCAGCCACTCCGTGATGAACTGGCCCGCCTCGACGGTCGACGGGTTCTCGGTCCGGACGATGAACCGGAACTCGAGCGGCTCCCCGCCGCCCGGCATCTCCCGGACGCCGTCACCATCCGTGTCCGCGTAGCCGGCCTCGTCGAGGATCCGGTTCGCCTCCGCGGGATCGTACGGCACGACGTTCGGGATCTCGTACGTCCATCTCGGCTGGTTGATGATCGTGCTCCCAGGCTCGGCGAATCCTCGCTTCACGTCGTCGACGAGGGTCTGCCGGTCGATCGCGTACTCGATCGCGAGCCGGACCTGGGGGTCCCGGAGCGCCGGGTGGTAGTTGAACCCCGTGTCCCGGCAGTACGCGACCTGATCGGTGCACTGGTTCATGCTCATCTGCACGAAGTAGTCGTTGCCGGCCTCGTGCGTGATGATGTCCGGGTCCCCCTGGAGGGAGGCGAACAAGTCCGGGCTCTCGATCGAGTAGGCGTAGTCGATCTCGCCCTGTTGCAGGGCCTGGATCATCGACTCGTCGCTCTGGAAGGTCCGGAAGACGAGCTCGTCGATCTGCGGCGCGCCGCCCCAGTAGTCGGGGTTCGCCTCCATCCGCCAGAAGTCCCCGCGCTGCCACTCGACGAGCCGGAACGGGCCGGTGCCGACCGTGTCGGGGAAGCCCTTCCACGTCCGGAACTCCGCCTTGTCTTCATAGGTGCTGAGCACGTGCTCGGGCAGGATGTAGATGTACGGCGGGTACAGCGGCGCACCTGTGGGTTGGGTGAACGTCCACACCAGCGTCGTGTCGTCGGGAGCCGTGACCTCGTCGGTGAACGGGAGGTAGTCGCTGAGCGTGCCGACCTTCTCGTCGAGGATCCAGTTGTACGTCGCGGCGACGTCGTGCGCCGTGAACGGCGTCCCGTCGCTCCAGGTCACGCCGTCCTTGACCTGGAACGTCCACGTGAGCCCGTCCTCGCTCTGCTCCCAGCTCTCGGCGAGCCCGGCGCTGGTCTCGAGGCGGAGATCCCACGACATGAACGTGTCGTAGGCCATGTCCATCGTGTTGTACTCGGGCGTCTCGATCGCGAACATCGGGTTGAACGTGATCGCGTCGTTCACCTGGCCCACCACGAACGTGACCTTGTCGTCGTCGGCGCCGGTGCTCCCGGTCTCCTGCGCCGAGGCGGCGGAGGCGAGTGCCCCACCGCTCAGCGCCGCCGTCAGCAGCATCCCGACACCCAGCCGGATCCTCTTCCCTCGTGTCATCGCCCCTCCTCGGGCCTGGCCGGAGTGCGCCCCGACCGGCGCCTCCTCGAACCGCTCCCGGTTCGACGCCGGTTGAACCACGGTTCGAATGAGGCCTTTTTAGCACGGACCACACGACCTGCGGTAGACAGGTTGCGCCCCCGCTCATCGGAGCTCCCCCAGGAAAATCTCCTCGTACTCGGTCACGCACGGGTTCCCGGGCGCGACCCACATCCGGCCGGTCTCGAGCTCGGCCACCATCGAGAACAGGACCGCCGAGGCCTCGTCGCCCTCGTCGGGGTCCGCGTGCAGGCACACCGCCTGGGGCGTGGTCTCGTGGTCTCGGAGGATGTCCATCACCTCGGGGACGGTGGAGGGCTTCCGCTCGTCGAGCAGCTGGACCAGGCGGGCGTGGCGGACGCTGCTGCCGGCGGACGCGAGGGGCCCGAGCGGGGCGAGCTCGGGGTTCAGGTAGTGGTTGGTGTGGACGGGCGGGCCCTGCACGACCGCGACGCGATCGGCGGTCGTCTCGACGACGAGCGGCTTCCCGCCCGGGAACGCGAACGTGTGGCCGTAGCCGCCGGACCGGGAAGGCATCGCGGCCCGCTCGATCGCGTCCGCTCGGTCCCTCGACTCGAGCGAGGAACGGGAAACGAGCACGCGTGGCACGCCGGCGCGGTCGTCCCACGCCGTGAGCGACGCGATGCCCTGCCCCACCCCGTGGCTGTTGACGCCGACGGCGGGGAGGCAGCACACGACCGTCGGCGAAGCCACCCAGACGGGCCGGTCGTTCGGGGCGTCGACGACGACCGTCACGTTGCCGGCGTCACCGACGAGCCAGTGCTCGTTGTGGGCGAGGATCGTCGTTCCGTCGGCCGTGACGGCGAAGCTCGAACAGCGCTCGGGGCGCGAGAGGGGCGCCGTCGTTCCCTCCTCGCGCCCGAGAAAGATCATGCGCCCGTCGGCGGGATGCAGGAGCGCCTCGAGCTCCTCGAACGCGTTGATCGCGAACAGCTCGAGGAAGGGGACCGTCGCCCCGATCGACATGCCCTTCAACACGGACACGAACGAGGAGAGGTGCGTCTCGGCGGCGACGAGGTACGGGGCGAGCAGCTCCTGGAGCCGTTCGGAAGAGATGCCCCGTCGCTCGAAGTACCGGTGGTAGAAGTCCACGGACCGGTTGATCTCGTCGCGGAGCTCCCGGCCGATCTGCTCGCCGCGGCTCCGGGGGCCGCCGGAGGCGCGGACGACCTTGATCCCGCTCACCTCGCCCTGGTCTCGGTCCGGCGCCAAGCGGCGGGTCGCCCGGCCGCCGTCGCCGCTATCGTTCGAGGTGGTGGACCGTCACCTCGAGCCCGTGTCCAAACCCACCGGCGAGGACGAGGATCCGTTCGTCGGCGAGCCGTTCGACGACGAACCGATGCCGCCGCGCGCGCCGTGGTGGCGATGGGTGGCCGTCCTGGTCGCGCTGGCGCTGGTGGTCGCGACGCCGTTCGCGTACGCGCTCTCGCGGCTCCTCGACTGAGGCTCACTCGCCTCGTGCCTTCCGCACGAGGCCGTCGAACAATCCCTGCTGCGCCGGGTCGGACGCGGCGGTGTCCTCCGGGTGCCACTGCGCCCCCACGATCCAACCCCGCTCGCTCTCGATCGCCTCGACCAGCCCGTCCTCTGTCCAGCCGGTCGCCACGAGCCCGTCACCGAGGCGATCGACCCCCTGGTGGTGGTGGGACGAGGCCGAGACGACCTCGGCGCCCGCGGCCTCGGCGATCCTGCTTCCGGCCAGGAGCTTCACGTCGTGGAGCAGCGCCTCCGCTTCGGTGGGCACCCCGTGGGCCATGAAACGGTCGTCGGCCGGCAGGTGCTGGACGAGGTCGCCGCCGAAGGCCACGTTCATGACCTGCATCCCGCGACAGATGCACAGGGTGGGGACGTCGCGCTCGAGCGCGCGGTGCAGGAGCGAGATCTCGAACCCGTCGCGGTCCGGCTCGACCCCGTAGATCTGGTCCACGGGCTCCTGTCCGTAGCGTTCGGGGGCCACGTCGCCGCCACCCACGAGCAACAGCGCATCGAACCGGTCGAGGAGCTCGTCGGGCGAGCGCTCGTCGCCGGGGAGCAGGAGCGCGGCGTGGGCGTCCGCGCGCCGGACGGCGTCCACGTAGTTCTCTGGGACGGCGTAGCCGCCGACGCCCCACGAGGTGACCCGGCCCTGTCGCAGGTGGTAGGCGACGATGCCGACCTCGGGCGTCGTCATACCGACCGCTCGTAGCGCTCGCGTTCCCAGTCCGTCACGGTCTCGCGCCAGGCCTTCAGCTCCCAGCGACGCGAGGTGAGGAAGTAGTCGCTGAACCCGTCGCCGAGCGCCTTCTTCAGGGTGGCGTCCTCGTCGAACGCGTGGATCGCCGACTCGAGCGAGCCGGGCAGCTCGGGTCGGTCCGCCAGCGCGTACGCGTCGCCGACGACATCGGCGGGAAGCGTGGCCCCGGTCCGGATCCCGTCGGCGGCGGATGCGGCGATCGCCGCGAGCGCGAGATACGGGTTCGCGTCGGCGCCGGGACGCCGGGACTCGAACCTCCAGAGCTCGGGGCGCTCCGAGCGGATCGCGCGCACGGCGCACGAGCGGTTCTCGTAGCCCCACGTCGCGTTGATCGGGGCGAACCACCCGGGGACGAGCCGCTTGTACGAGTTCAACGTGGGGTTCAACAGGAGCGAGGCGGCCGGGAGGTGTTCGAGGACGCCCGCAACCGACGACGCGAACACCGCCGGCACGGGCGCGGTCGGCTCGGGCCCCGCGAACGCGTTCGTCTCCCCGTCCCACAGGGACAGGTGCACGTGCCCGCTCGACCCCTCCTCGCCGGGGTGCGTCTTTGCGAGGAAGCTGGCGCGCAGACCCATCGACGCCGCGACCTGCTTGACGCCGAACTTCAGGAGCACGGCGTCGTCCGCCGCGCGGAGTCCTCGGGCCGGGGCGATGTTGAGCTCGAGCAGGCCTGGGCCGGCCTCGGTGTGGACCGCGGACAGCTCGACGCCGAGGCCCTCGAGCGCCGGGACGAGGGCCGCGAGGAAGGCCTCGTACCGCGTGATCTCGTTCAGGCTGTAGCTGATGCCGGTCGACGTCGGCTCGCCGTGCTCGTCCCAGATCCGGATCTCGTACTCGATCGCGGACAGCACGTCGTAGCCGAGGCCGGACACGTCCTCCAGGACCGAGCGGAACACCTCGCGCGTCGCGAACTCGCACGGCGAGCCGTCCGGCCAGCTGGGGGTCGCGAGGCAGACGCGCCAGCCGGGGCGCCAGGTCAGCTCGCGGATCGTGTCCGGATCGGGGTGCACGACCAGGTCGGCCGCCCCCGTCCGGATCCCGAATCGCTCGTAGTCCGTGATCGGCGTGTCGGTCGGGTCCAGGCCGACGATGAGGTCGGTCGTCACCGTGCCCCGCTCCACGGCCGAGTCGAACGCGTCGGGACGGAGGGCCTTGCCCCGGATCGAGCCGTTCATGTCGGGGATGCCGAGCAGCACGAACTCGCCGGCGGCGGGGTCGTGGTGGCGTTCGCTCACGCCGGAGCTCCCGAGGCCGAGAGCGCGTCCTTCACCCGTCGCTCCACCTCCTCGAGCGTCGCGCGCAGCCGCTCCACCATCTCGGCGAGCTCGGCGTCGGTGCTCGTGAACGCCGGCGCGAGCAGCACCTGGTCGCCGGCGAACCCGTCGGCCTGCGGGTGGGTCGACGTTACGAGCAGGCCGTGCTCGAACGCGAGGTCGTCGGTCATCGTGCCCGCGTCGATCCCGACCGGGAGGAAGGACGTCCCGTCCCGCGGGTCGACGAGCTCGACGCCGAGCAGGAACCCCCGGCCGCGGACCTCGCCGACGATCTCGAGATCCGACACGGCCGCGGCGAGCTCCTCCCTCAGGCTCGGCCCGCGGTCGCGGACGCGTCGCACGAGCCCCCGCTCGACGAGGAGGTCCAGGACCGCGAGTCCGACGGCTGAGGGGAGCGGCGCGCCGTCCCACGTGTGCCCGAGGTCGAACTCGCGCGAACCCGCGTCGAGCGCCTCGTACACGTGCGCGCGGCACAGGACGCCGCCGAGCGGCGCGTACCCGGCGCCGAGGCCCTTGCCGATCGCGACGATGTCGGGCTCGATCGGGATCTGGTGCGCCGCGAGCCAGGTCCCGACGCGGCCGAGGCCCGTCACGACCTCGTCGAAGCAGATCAGGAGCCCATGCCGCTCCCGCCGTTCGGCGAGACCCTGCCAGAAGCGTTCGGGCGGGGAGTACCCCGGGAGCGCGGCCGCGCTGATCGGCTCGCAGAAGAACGCCGCGACGGTCTCGGGGCCCGCCTCCTCGAGCGCCCGGTCGAGCGCGTCGAGCGCCGCATCGCCGGTCGGGTCGAATCGCGGCGTGCTCGGCGGGATGTGGAGGTGGCGCGCGAGGTACGGCTCGTACGGCTCGCGGAGCGAGGGCCGGCCCGAGAGCGCGAGCGTCCCCATCGTGGAACCGTGGTACGCCTGCGCCGGCGAGATCACCCGCCACCGGTCGGTGTCGCCCCGCTCGACGTGGTACAGCCTGGCCAGCTGGAGCGCGGTCTCGATCGCCTCGGACCCGCCCGAGACGAACCGAACCCGCGCCATGTCCGGCGCCGCGACCTCGAGCAGCCTGGCAGCGAGCCGCTCCTGCGGCTCGTTCGTGAAATGGTGGTTGTAGTAGTAGGCGATGCGTTCGGACTGCCGGGCCGCCGCCTCGATCAGCTCGGGGACGCCGTGGCCGAGGCACGCGACCATCGCGCCCCCAGAGCACGCGTCGAGGATCTCGCGGCCGTCGATCGTGGTGAGCCGGACGCCGTCGCCGCGCTCGACGTTCGGGTAGTCGAGGTCGAGGAAGCGCGGGAAGACGCTCGTCTCGTCGGTTCGGACCACGCCGCTATCCCGCCGCGCGATCGGCGGCCGCGTCCTCGGCCGCGTCGCCCTCGGCCGGGGTGAGCCCGGCGACGTCGCGAAGGAACCGGTCGAACAGGCGCATCGCGTTCGCCCGGCTCTGCTCGGCGAGCCGGTAGGTCTCCTCGAGCAGCGCGTCGGGGTCGACGCCCTCGTCGTCGAGCTCGTGGCGGTACGCCCGCACCCAGTCGTCCATGATCTGCGTGGTCACCTCGGGATGGAACTGCAGCCCGAGCGACCTCCCGGCGACGAACGCCTGCACGCCGACGTCCGTCTCCGCCACCACCCTCGCGCCCGACGGAGCCGTGAACACGTCGAAGTGCCACTGGAACCACGGGCCCTCGGGGACGAGCTCGGGGTCGGTCGTTCGGACCGGCAGCCAGCCGATCTCGGCCTCGTCCGAGCGGTAGTTCTCCGCTCCGAGCACGCGGGCAAGCATCTGGCCGCCGAAGCACAGCCCGAGGACCGGAACGTCCTCGTCGACCGCTCGGCGCATCAGCGTCGCCTCCCGCTGCACGAACGGCTTCGTGTCGTCGAACGCGGCGAACTCGGAGCCGAGCGAGACGATCAGGTCGTATCCGGTGGGGTCGACGTCGCGATCCCCGAGGTCGATCCGGAACGTCTCGGCCTCGGCGTCGTGCGACGCGAGCCACTCGGTGACGTGACCGGGTGGCGTGGGCTCCTCTTTCTGCAGGATCAGCGCGCGCAGCGGCGTCTCCCGCTCGGTCATCGCGTGCCTCCCGTGATCGTCGGCGTCGCGAGCTCGGCGTCCAGCTCCTCGGCGACCGCCCGGACCGCGTCGGAGAACCTCGACACCATCTCGCCGAGCTCCTCCTCGCTCGTCGTGAACGGCGGCGCGAACAGCGTCTGATCGCCCGCGTACCCGTCGCGCGTCGGTTGCGTCGACAGCGTGATGAGCCCGCGCTCCCACGCCGCCGCGTCGATCCTGGCGGCCGCCCTGAGCTCGCGCGGCAGGAACGAGCCCCGGTCGCGTGGGTCGGCGAACGACACGCCGAGCAGGTACCCGTGCCCGCGCACCTCGTCCACGATCGCGATCCCCTCGAGTGACGCCTCGAGCTCGTCGCGCAGGCGGGCGCCTCGTTCGCGCACGTGATCGACGAGTCCTTCGGCGCGAAGGATCTCGAGCACCGCGAGCCCCACCGCGCAGGAGAGCGGCGCCCCGTCCCACGTGTGGCCGAGGGGGAAACGCCTCGACCCCTCGGCGACCGCGTCGAACACCTCCTGCCGGCACAGCACCGCGCCGATCGCCGCATAGCCGGCGCCGAGACCCTTCGCGGTGGCGATGAGGTCGGGGGTGCACGGCGTCGCGTTGCCCGCGAACCACGTGCCCGTCCGCCCCACGCCGGTCACGACCTCGTCGAACAGGACGAGGAAGCCGTGGCGCTCTCTGCGCTCGGCCAGCCCGTCCCAGAAGCGTTTCGGCGGCGTGTACGCGGGGAGGGCCGCGGCGCTGATCCCCTCGCAGAAGAACGCCGACACGTTCTGGGGACCCGCTTGCTCGAGCGCGCGGTCGAGCGCCTCGAGCGCCGCCTCGCCGGAGGGATCGTGGTGCGAGGAGCTCGGCGGGATGTGCAGGTGCTCGGGGAAGTACGGCCCGAACGGACCGTGCAGCCCGGGTCGCCCCGTGAGGGCGAGGGTCTGCATCGTGGGGCCGTGGTACGCCTGCGCCGGTGAGATGACCTGCCACCGCTGCGGCTCGCCGCGCTCGACGTGGTAGCTGCGGGCGAGCTGGAGCGCCATCTCGTTGGCGTCGGCCCCGCTCGTCACGAATCGCGCCCGGGTGAAGCCCTCGGGCGCGACCTGGACGAGCTCGGCGGCGAGCCGTTCCTGGGCGGGATTGGTGAGGCGCTCGTTGTGGACGTACGCGAGCCGCTCTGCCTGCGCGCGGGCTGCCTCGATCACGTCGCGACGCCCGTGGCCGAGCGTCGAGGCCATCGACCCGCCGCTCATCGCGTCGAGGTAGCGGCGTCCGGCGGCGTCCTCGATCCACGCGCCCTCGCCTCGCACGACGATCGGATACTCGTGGGCCAGCTCGAGCGGGAGGACGCGACTCCGGCTCCCGTCGACGAACGCCTGGGTCATGCGCACCTCTTCCGATGCGGCTCGATGGCCGGGCGCCCGGCCCTCGACCGGTCCGGCCGCGCCCGGTCGCCCGCGTTGCGGCATTCTATGGCCTCACGGTATACCCACGACTGGAGCCGCCTCGCGGGGCGCGGCCGAACGACGGCTCGAGCCGTGCGGCGGACGCGAGCCCGCACGACCGACGCAGCGCGTGAGGGGGTTCGAGCGTGGCGGACACGACCAAGGTCCTTGAGGACTGGCAGAAGGACGGCGTCCGGTTCGTCCGGTTCGAGCTGCCGGACATGCACGGCATCTCGCGATCGAAGACGATCCCGATCGCGCACGCGTCCGACTATGCGGAGCGCGGCCTGAACATGTACGGCGGTGTGAGCGTCCTCGATTCGCGCTCCGACGTCGTCGCCGGAACGCTGTACCACGAGGAGGTGGGCTACGGGGACCAGCTGCTGTTCCCCGACCCGGACACGGCGGCGATCGTCCCCTGGGCCGAGGCGACCGGCCGCCTGATCTGCGACGCGCGGTGGTACGACGGCACGCCGCTCGCCGCCACGCCGCGGCACGTGTTCCGGCGGGCGGTCGAGCGCGCCGCCGACATGGGCTTCGTTCCGCTGATCGGCTCGGAGTTCGAGTTCTACCTGCTCACGGCCGACACGCACGAGCCGCTGTTCGAGGGCTACCAGATCTTCAACACCGTCCGGAACGACTACGTCCCCACGATCCGGCGGGTCATCGACGAGATGCCGAGGGTCGGCGTCGACATCATCACCGCGAACTGCGAGTACGCGGGGTCGCAATGGGAGATCAACTTCGCGCCGGGGCGGGGGCTCGCGGGACCCGACAACGCGTTCACGTTCAAGAACGGCGTGAAGGAGATCGCCAAGCAGGACGGCTACCTCGCGACGTTCATGAGCAAGCCGTGGGCGGACTCCGCCGGGAGCGGGTGCCACACGCACCTCTCGCTCCTTGATGCCGAGTCTGGGGAGAACGCCTTCGGCGACGAGGGCGACCCGCAGGGCATGAACGACACGATGCGCTCGTTCATCGCCGGGGTCCTTACCTACGCGAACGCGATCGACGCGGTGATCGCGCCGACCGTGAACTGCCTCCGCCGCCGCCGGCGGCACACGTTCAGCCCGACGAACGTCTCCTGGGGGCTCGAAGACCGTTCGGCGCTGGTCCGCGTGAAGGGGGGGAGCGCGGCCTCCAAGCACATCGAGTACCGGGCGCCCTCGGCGCTGTCGAACCCGTACCTCGTAGGCGCGGCCCTGATCCAGGCGGGGCTGCGAGGGGTCGAGGACAAGCTCTCGGTGCCCGAACCCTCGAGGCTCGGGGTGCCGGCCGAGGAGGACGAGTCGCTCGAGAAGCTCCCGCTCGACCTCGCCGCCTCGCTCGACGCGCTCGAGAACGAGAAGGCGACGCGGGAGTTCTTCGGCGAGGACTTCATCGCCGCGTACACGACGATGCGGCGGTACGAGCTCTCGAGGCTCGCGGACCACGTGAGCGACTGGGAGCGGACGGAGTACCTGGAGCTGTTCTGAGCCCGGCCGCGCGGACCCGTTCCTCGTCCCGGCGGCCGAAGGCGGCGGCCGCTCCCGGGGCCGCGACGGTGGCCCGGCGGCTCGCCTCGGCGGGGGTCGAGGCCGTCGCCCTCGCCGTGGTGCTCGGCGACGGCGTCACGCTCGTGAAGAGCGTCCCGATCCGGCGCTTCGAGGAGGCGGTCCGGTTCGGGATCGGGCTCTCGCCAGTGTTCTCCGTGTTCCTCGTCGACGACCAGATCACGTCGTCGCGGTACATCTCGGGCCCCACGGGCGACACGCGCCTCATGCCGGACCCCGGCGCCACGGTGGCGCTGGCGGCGAGTCCCGGCTGGGCGCTCGCGCCGGTGGACCAGCTCGACCAGGAGGGGAAGCCCTACGCGGCCTGCGTCCGGACGTTCGCGAAGCGGATGCTCGAACGGATGGATGGCGCCGGGCTCGAGTTCCGCGGGGCGTTCGAGGTGGAGTTCTTCCTGGCCAGGCGGGGATCCGACGTGGAGTCCGACGTCGAACCGGCGCACGGTGGTCCCGCCTACGGCGCGATCGCCCTCGTCGAGGTCGAGGCGTTCGCGACCGACCTGATCCGAGCCCTCGAGGCGCAGGGAACCGGCGCGATGCAGTTCCATCCGGAGTACTCGACCGGGCAGCTGGAGCTCTCTGTCCCGCATCGGTCGGGCATCGCGATCGCCGACGACAACCTCGTGGTCCGGCACACGATCCGCGCGGCGGCGCGCAACCACGGGTTCGCGGCGTCGTTCGCCCCCGTGGTGTTCGCGGGCCTCGTCGGCAACGGGATGCATCTCCATCTCAGCCTCTGGGACCGCCGCGGTCGCAACCTGTTCCACGGGGGCCGCGGCCCGGAGGGAATGACGAAGGAGGCGGAGGCGTTCACGGCCGGCGTCCTCGACCACCTGCCCGCGCTCACCGCGATCACCGCTCCCTCGGTCGCGAGCTACCAGCGGCTCCAGCCGCACCGATGGAGCGGGCCGTGGGCCTGCTGGGGCAGGGAGAACCGGGAGGCCGCCCTCCGGTTCGTGACGGGGATGGTGGGGAGCCGGCCCGAGGCCGCGAACCTCGAGCTGAAGTCGATGGACGCGGCCGCGAACCCGTACCTCGCGCTCGGCGCCGCCGTCGCCGCCGGCCTCGACGGGATCGAGCGCGAGCTCCGGCTGCCGGAGCCGGTGACGGTGGATCCCGCCTCGCTCTCCGCGGCCGAGCGCAAGAAGCGGGGGGTCGTCCAGCTCCCGTCGTCGCTCGGCGATGCGATCCGGGCGTTCGAGCGGTCGGCGTTGCTGCGGGAGGCGATGGGCGACGTCCTGTTCGAGGCCTTCCTGTCGACCCGGCGCGCGGAGGCGGCGGCCTTCGAGGGCAAGGACGACGACGATGTCGTCCGCGCGCATCGCTGGCGGTACTGAGGGAGGGCGGACGTGGGGCGAGTGGATCTGTCGACGGCCGAGATCGTCGACGCGCACACGCATCCGTACCGGCTCGAGGACCTGCTCGGGCGCGACGACGCGGGGTTCGACACGAGGATCACGTTCCTCGGCGAGTCCTTCGCCTCGTCGTCACGGATCGGCGAGGAGCTCTGGCCGCTCGTCGACGAGCTCACGACCACGACGGTGCTCGCGTCGGCGGTGCGGCGCTGGCTCGCCGAGCACCTCGGGTGCGAGCCCACCCGCGAGGCCGTGACCGAGGGCCGCGCGAAGGCCCTGCGGGGCGATCCCGTCGGCTACACGCGGGGCCTGCTCGAGGCGGCCGGCGTCGTCGCGGTGCTCTCGGACGAGGGGTTCCCGCAGCCGCCCGTCCCGGCCGACGAGTTCGCGAGGACGATCGGCGTGACGGTCCACCGGGTGGTCCGGCTCGAGCCGTGGATCCTGCAGCACCGGGAGGGGTCGTTCGAGGACCTGGTGTCCGGCGTGCTCGACGAGGCCACGCGGGCGGCGTCGGACCCCAACTGCGTCGCGTACAAGTCGATCGTCGCGTACCGGACGGGCCTGGACGTCGGCGATCCCCCCTACGCGGAGGCCAGCGCCGCGTTCGACGCGTGGACGCGCGACGGATGGAAGGAGAGCCGCGAGCACGCCAAACCCGTCCGCGACTTCCTGATCCGCCGCACCCTCGAGGTGGCGAAGGAGCACGACCGCCCGTTCCATTTCCACTGCGGCGGCGGCGACCCCGACATCGACCTGGGACACGCGCGGCCCGAGCAGCTGTTCCCGCTGCTCGTCGACCTCCAGGACCAGCCCGTCGTGCTCGTCCACAGCGGCTACCCGTGGATCCGGGAGGCGGCCTACATCGCGTCCGTTCTGCCGAACGTGTACCTCGAGCTGTCCGAACTGATCCCCTGGGGGTTCGGCCAGGTCGAGTGGGCGCTCGAGATGCTCGTCGGCACCGTCCCGGCCGCCAAGCTCCTGTACGGCTCCGACGAGGCCGGGGAGCCGGAGGCCTTCTGGGTGTCGTCCCTGCTCGCGCGCCGGACGCTCGAGCCTGTGCTCGAACGGTTCGTGGACCGGGGCTACGTGGACGCCGACGAGGCCGAGCGCCTGGGCCGGCTCGTCCTCGCCGACGCCTGCCGCCGGCTGCACGGGTTGGAGGCCTGACCCGGTAGGGGAAGGATGGAGGGGCACGCGAACGCGTGCCCCTCCGCAACCGCTCGAATCCTCGAGGGCGTCAGGCTGGCGCCGTTCCCGGCGCCACGTCCTCCCTGATCTCCCGCTCGGCCTCGCCGAGCTCGATCAGCTCCTCGTCGGTCTTGCCCCTCCTCGTCCGCTGCGAGATGAGGTAGATCGCGATGCCCGACAGGACCGAGACGGCGGTGAACACGAGCATCCACCAGTTCCACTCGGCGAGCGTCGGGAACCCCGGCGGGTACCACGGTCCGACGAAGATGAACATCACCGCGAGGATGTTCACGACGAACCCGACGAAGCCGCACACGTAGAGCCAGCCGGTCGGGACCCGTCGCTCGCGCTCGAACCGCTCGGGCTCCTTGCGCTTGGCGAAGAAGATGTCGAGGAACAGCAGCGCGGTCGAGATGCACCACACGATCGTCACGCCGGCGTAGAGGATGAAGAAGGGCTTCTGCGCGTCGCTCCCGCCGGAGCCGAAGACGAAGAAGATGAGGATCGCGAGGATCGACGAGATCGCCGACTGCAGCGTGATCGCGTTCGCCGGCACCTTGTTCCGGTTCACCCTGCCGATCTGGTGCGGCAGGCGCTTCTCCAAGCCGGACACGAACAGCAGTCGCCCGAACGAGTAGTTGTAGACGACGCCGACCGTCAGGATCACCCACGCCAGCACGAGCGAGACGGCGGCGCCCGTCCACCTCCCGAGGGCGACGCCGATCGCCTCGGGACCACCGGTGGTCCCGTTCGCCAGGCCGGCCTCGGTCACCGTCATGATGCCCCAGGTCGACCAGAGGTAGGCGACGATCACGATGGCGCAGCCCCAGAGCAGGAACGTGCGGATCGCCTTCTCGCCGCCCGTCACCTCGGCGCCCATGTTCAGCGGCGTCTCGATCCCCAGGAGCGCGAGGATCGCGAACGAGAAGAACGTGAGGTTCGCGGGCAGGCCGAGCGCGAGCTCGTCGCCCTGGAACGGGTTCCACCCGGTTCCGAAGTCGGTCGACGACCCGTTGCCCTGCAGCAGCCACCACACGCCGGCGAACCCGATCAGGAAGATCGCCGCCGCGTAGAACCAGAACAGCACGTTCACGTAGTTCTGCGTGACGCGCATCTTCAGATACGACATCAGGGCGCTGAACCAGATCACCGCCAGGACGACGACACCGACGTGCCAGTTCTCGGTGAAGATGCACGGGTACTCGCAGGCGGGCTTCGCCAGCACGGCGAACTGCTGGAGGTAGTTCACGAACAGGATCCCGATGAACACCAGCGAGATCGGGCCGGGCCACCACGCCACGAAGCCGGCGAAGAACCCCCAGAACGGCCCGAGGACCTTGTGGGTCCAGACGTAGAGCGAGCCCTCCTCCGGGAACATCCGCCCCAGCTGCGCGGTCACGAACGCCCCGGTGACCAGGAACGTGGCGAACGCCAGGATCCAGAAGAGGAACACCGACGGCCCCGCGAATTGCACGCCCGCCGAGTTGTTGATGAACAGGACGATCGCGACGAAGATCACGACCAGGTCGAACGGCCCGAGGGTCCTCGTGACAAGGACGGGCGCGACTCGCTCGGAGATCATGGCCTTGTCGTCGACGCGTTCCGCCATACCCTCACCCCTTTCCCTCGGGTGGCAGGCACGACCGAACCGGGTGCGGGCACGCGCCCACCAGCAGTCGTCGATCCATCCTGCACCCATCCGGGCCGGGCCCGCAAGACTCTCGTGCGCTCCCGTGGAAGTGGTCTCAGTCGAGTCCGCGCTCGGCCCGGTACGTGGCCGCGATCTCCTTGAGGGTCTGCCTCGTCGAGGCGTAGACGTTTCCGGAGGGCAGGTGCCGCTTCGACGCCTTGGCGACGAACGTGTAGTTCGGGTCGCACACGTTGGCCACCGGGCTCTCGGCGATCTGCGAGACGAGCTGATACGCGTCGAGCCTGTCCAGCCCGAACTCGTCGACCAGCCACATCACGAGGTCGCCGTGCGCGATCCGGAACGCGTCTTCGAGCGGGCGCGCCGAGCCGGTCGACATGACGTGGTCGTCGGTCTCCAGCCGCGGCCAGGGCGTCGCACGGCCTTTGATGAGCTCGACCACGAGGACGGTGTCCATCGCGGCCTCCACGGCGACGCCGCAGGTCTCGCCCTCACCCTGCCGGCAGTGGCCGTCCCCGAGCGAGAACAGCGCGCCCTCGACGTTCACTCCCAGGTAGCAGGTGGTGCCGGCGCGCATCTCGGGCGTGTCCATGTTGCCGCCGTGGGCGTCGGGGACGAGCGAGGAACGAGCCTCCCCGCCCGCCGGCGCGACGCCGACGGTCCCGTGCATCGGATCGAGCGGGAGCTCGGTCGTGTACTCCCCGTTCCGCGCCTCGAACCGGATCAGGCGCTTGGCGGCGTCGACGTCGTACCGCCAGACGATCTCCTCCAGCGGGTCCTGGAGCGTCACCGTGCGCAACGTCGAGGTGAGCGCGCCGAACAACGGGAAGGTCGTCGACATCGCCCAATCGCGGGACGGCTCGATCGAGACGAAGTGCAGCGCGAGCGTATCTCCGGGTTCGGCGCCCTCGACGTGGAACGGTCCGGTCTGCGGGTTGAACGCGGCGATCTTCTGCGAGGGAAGGTCCTCGACCGTCTGGACCAGTCCGGCGAAGCAGTCCTCGGTCCACACCTCGAGCACGTCGCCGGGGTTGACCTTCATCACGGGTTCGACGCCCCCGAAGGTCCACGCGTACTCGCTCGGGTCGGGTCGGTAGGCGACGACGTTGAGGTCGGCCACGGCAGCCTCCTTCGCGGTGGGTCCGTGCCGATCGTAGTACGGGTCCGTCAGTTGGCGTTCCGGACGAAGGCCCAGAACCTCCGGAAGAGCTCGCGGGCGCGCGCCTCGTGGCGCTCGAGCTCCCGGTCGGCCTGAGCCCGGATCCGGTCGGTCGAGGAGCCCCACGCCTGTACCCCGTCCTCGCCGGCGGTCTTCAGCCACAGGTCGAGCTCGGCCCGGTCGATCTCGAAGTGGAACTGGGTGCCCCACGCCTCGCCGTAGCGGAACGCCTGGGTGTGGACCTCGTCTCCGGCGGCAAGCAGCGTGGCCCCCTCGGGCAGCTCGAACGTGTCCTGGTGCCAGTGGAACACCGTGTCGCCGTCCTCGTAGAGGGAGAACAGCGGGTCGGCTGCCGCCTGGGGCGTCGGGCGCAGCGGCTTGAAACCGATCTCGCGGATCCCGGCCGGACGGACGGGGTGGCCGAGCGCGCGGGCGAGCATCTGACCGCCGAGGCAGATCCCGAGGACGGGCACGCGCGAGGCGACCGCCGCGGCGATCAGCTCGCGTTCGGGCTCGAGGAACGGATACCGGTCGGTCATGTCGATGTTCATGTCGCCGCCGAACACGACGACCGCGGAGACGTCGTCGAGCGCGGGGAGGCGGTCGCTCGCGTGCGCGAGGTGCTCGATCCAGGGGATGCCGGCCGCCTCGAGCGTGGCGGGGGCCACGCCGAAGGTCTCCCAGTCGGCGTGCCCGATCAGCGCGACCGGTCGCATGCGGCCGAGTCTACCGGCGCCGTTCGTCTCGTCCCGGCGCGCCGTCCGGTCCCGGTCCCGTCATCGGGTCGCGCCGGGGCGGCGGAGTCTGCGAGACTTCGCGCGAAGCGCGCCCGCGCTCGTCCGGGACGGAGGGGGACCGATGACGACGAAGATCGGGAAGTCCATGCGCCTCAAGCGGGTGATCGACCCCGCGGGCGTCTCGGTGATCTGCGCGCTCGACCACGGCATGACGTCCCCGACGTTCCTCGAGCCGCTCGCCGACATCGAGGCGAGGACGCGCGAGACCGTCGCCGGCGGCGCGAACGTGATCATGATGAGCAAGGGGATGATCCGGGTCGCCGAGCCCGGCTTCTCGCCGACGACGTCGCTCGCCCTGCTGCTCTCGGCGTCGGCGGACCCGGGGGGCGACCGCCCCGAGATCGTGCAGATCGCCGAGGTCGAGGAGGCACTCGTGCTCGGCGCCGACGCGGTCGTCCTGTTCACCGCGCTCGGCGGCGAGACCGAGGTCGGGATGATCGACATCCTGTCCTCCGTCGGCCGCGAGTGCGCGGCGTTCGGGATGCCGTTCATCGCGGAGGCCGAGTTCCCGACGACCTACGCGACCGTCGAGGAGCTGAAGCAGCAGTACGGGTTCGAGTACCTGAGGCGGAACGTGCGCCTGTGCGCCGAGCTCGGCGCCGACATCGTCAAGACCAACTGGCCGGGCGACCCCGAGTCGTTCGGCAAGCTGGTCGAGGCGGCGAACGGGATCCCGGTGGTGCTCGCCGGCGGCTCGCGGCTCGAGGACAAGGAGCTGCTCTGGCGGATGCAGGTCGCGGTCGAGGCCGGCGCGATCGGGTG
>Ga0075420_100002113_pt1 | contig 17147 bp, 19 predicted proteins | sample SoiMetdeltSBSDD4_FD_75296 | JGI IMG/M metagenome (GOLD analysis project Ga0075420, IMG submission 75296) | Bulk soil microbial communities from a Populus tree surrounding site in Tennessee, USA - Soil MetaG P. deltoides SBSDD4 | ecosystem: Environmental > Terrestrial > Soil > Tree plantation... | reverse complement strand
GGGGTCTCCGAGATCCCGAAGTGTCCCGGGTCGGAGTCGCGCCAGGTGGCCTCGGTGACGCCGCGGGCCTCGAGCATCATCTCCGAGCGCATCCAGCCGGGCGTGAGCGCCAGCGCCGTACAGCCGAACTCGGCCAGCTCGTGGCCCTGGCCCCACGCCAGGCGCAGCACCGCGCTCTTGGCGAGGTCGTAGAACGCCGAGACCCGGAAGTTGGTCGCGTTGTACTCGGCGGTGCCGTCGGTCATCTCGACCACGAGTCCGCCCGGCCGGCGGATGAGCAGTGACAGCGCGTGGTGGCTCGTGACCAGGTGCGTCTCGACGGCCAGCCGCAGCAGACGCAAGCCGTCGTCGAGGTCGTGCTCCCAGAGCTTGGCGTTCCAGTCAAACAGCTTCTCGCCGCCCCAGATGTCGTTCACGAGCACGTCGAGGCGGCCGTGGTCGTCGTCGATCCGCCGTACGAGCGCCGCCACTTGGTCGGGCTCGAGGTGGTCGACCTGCAGCGCCACGCCCTTGCCGCCGGCGGCCTCGATCAGCTCGCCGGTCTCCTCGATCGTCTCGGGCCGGTTGTACTCGGAGGGCGCCGAGCGGGTGGTCCGGCCGGTGGCGTAGACCGTGGCGCCGGCGCGCGCCAGCTCCACCGCGATCGCGCGCCCCGCCCCGCGTGTGGCACCCGCCACCAGCGCGACCTTGTTTGTCAATGGATCAGTCACGAGACCTCCTTTGTCGTCAGAACGAGCACACCCGCGAGTACGAGTGCCCCACCGGCGAGCTGCGCGAGAGCGAGCGACTCGCCGAATACCAGGAATGCCAGCACGACCGCGGTCACCGGCTCGGCCGTCGACAGGATCGACGCCGTTGTGGGTCCGACGAGCTCGAGGCCGGCGAAGAACAGGCCTAGTGCGGCCACCGTCGAAACGACCGCGATGCCCGCGAGCGATGCGTAGCCGTCCGCACTCACCTCGCTCGGGTTGAGCGAGCCCGTGACGAGGCCCGCGAGCGTGAGCGTCACGGCCGCGCCGCTGCACACGAGCGCACTCAACATAAGCGGCCCGAGGCGGCGCGCCACGCCCTCGGAGCTCAGCACGTAGGCCGCGTAGATGCATGCCGCCGTGAGGCCGAGGAGCGTGCCGAGCGGGTCGAGCGCTCCCGTGCCGGCTCCCGCGAGCACGAGCGCGAGGCCCGCCGACGCGAGCAGCAGTGCGACGGTGCTGCGGCGGCTCGCGCGCTCGCGACCCACGAGGATCGCCGCCACCGCCACGATCGCGGGAAAGGTGTACACGAGGAGCGAGAGCAGCGACGCGTCGAGCCGCTCCAGCGCCACGAAGTAGCAGCCCGCCTGCGCGCCGTAGGCCAGTGCCCCGAGCGCCAGCGCGATGGCGAGGTCGCGTCGCGGCACCCCGCGCAGCCGGCGCAGGCCGCTTGTGCCAAGCGCCAGCGCCCACACGAGGAGGGCGGCGAGCCCGAAGCGGGTGGCCAGCAGCGTGGTGACGCTGCTGCCGCCGTCATAGGCGAGCTTCCCGAAGATGCCCATCGTGCCGAAGGAGATGGCCGAGGCGATGCAGATGGGGATCCCGCTGGAGGGCATGGGCCGATCTTGCCGTTCCAACGCTTCAGAAGCGATGCTGATTGCTATTGCCTATTCAGTAGCATCACTTCACAATGCTCGACCTACGTCGTTTGCGCCTGCTGTCCGAGCTGCACCATCGGGGCACGATCGCCGCCGTGGCGGACGCCCTGCGCTACACGCCCTCGGCGGTCTCGCAGCAGCTCGCCGTACTCGAGCGCGAGTCCGGCGTGCCCCTGCTCGAGCGGGCCGGGCGCGGGGTGCGTCTGACCGACGCCGCGCTCGTGCTGGTCGGTCACGCCGACGCGCTACTCGAGCGCGCGGAGCTGGCCGAGGCGGAGCTGGCGGCCGCGGCGGGCGCCGCGGTGGGACGAGGCCGGATCGCGGCATTCCAGTCGGTGGCGCTGCGCCTGGCCGCCCCGGCGATGGAGGCGCTCACGCGTGAGGCGCCCGGGCTTCGCTGCGAACTCGTGGAGGCCGAGCCTGAACAGGCGCTGCCGGCGCTCGCCCTCGGCGACGTGGACCTCGTGCTGGGCGACGAGTGGGAGCACCAGCCCCACTCGCGGCCGGCAGGGGTGGTGCGCCAGGACCTGCACCGCGATCCGGTGGTCGCGATCCTCCCCCAGGACCATCCGCGCGCGCGGCGGCGGTCGGTGCCGCTCGCCCAGCTGGGCAGCGAGCACTGGACCACCGGTCACCCCGGAACCGCCTGGGACGCGATGACCGTTCGCAGCTGCAGGCAGCTCGGAGGCTTCGATCCCGACATCCGTCACCGCTCGAACGACAGCGTGCTGAGCCTCGGTCTGGTGGCTCGCGGACTGGCGGTGACGCTCCTGCCGGAGCTGGTGGCGCCCGAGGCCCAGCCTGGCGTGGCGGCGCGCCCGATCGCGGAGGGGCCCGTTCACCGGACCATCTTCGCCGCCACGCGCGTCGCGGACGCCGAGCGTCCATCCGTGCAGGCGCTGCTGGGCGCGGTGCGCGCCGCGGCCGACGCGGCAGGCTGGGCCCAGGAAGCGGTACAACCCTCTCGAGGGCAGGAAACGAGAGGAGCTTCATGACGGACACCGCCCCTGCAGTGAAAGACACGGTCGAGGAGACCGTGGAACGCATCGACACCCCGGTGTACGGTCTCGAGGAAGTCCACCACGTGAGCTGATGGCCGCGTCCGACTACGTGAGCGTCGACACGACCCCGCTCTTCGCCAGAGCGGAGGGAAAGGACGCCCTCATCCACCTCCTCTGGGGCGACCGCGTGGACGTGATCGAGGAGCGCGGCAGCCGGGCGAAGGTCCGGGCCCGCGGCCGCAGCCGCTTCGGTTGGGTGGAGAAGGCGGACCTGGGCGGCGAGTCGCTGCTCGAGCTCTACTTCATCGACGTCGGCCAGGGTGACGGCGTGCTGATCCGGACGCCCGGCGGCCGGCACGTGATGCTCGACGGCGGCTACCCGCGCGCGGCCCAGGACACCGGCAAGAGCGCGGCGGACTTCGTCGACTGGAAGTTCTTCCAGGACTACGGCGCCAGGCGCATCGAGCTCGACGCGCTCCTGGCCAGCCACAACGACGCCGACCACTACGGCGGGCTCTGGGACCTCCTCGACGTGGCGCAGACCGCGGAGCTCGACTGCTCGGACGTGCGCGTGAAGGCGATGTACCACGCGGGGATCGGCTGGTGGAAGCGACCCGGCGGCGGCAAGTGGCTCGGCGAGCACGAGAGCCACGACGGCGCCCGCTTCCACACGCAGCTCGTGGACGATCGCGCGGCGGTCGAGCGCGCCCTCGACGGCGGCTCCTCCCCGCAGCTTCAGGGCTGGTGGGCGCAGTTCATGCAGTCGGTGCTCGACGCACGCTGGACCAACGGCCGGCCCACCACGATCACACGCCTCCGCGACAGGCACGGCCACCTGCCCGGGTTCGAGCCGGGCACCGCGGGCGAGCCGGCGATCCGCGTGCTCGGGCCGGTGGAGTTCGACATCGGCGGCAAGCCGGGCCTCCACCGCTTCGCCGGCGGCGAGGCCCAGAACACCAACGGCAACAGCCTGCTCCTGCGGCTCGACTACAAACGGGCGCGCGTGCTCCTCACCGGCGATCTCAACCGCCGCAGTCAGGACGCGCTCATGGAGGACTACGCCGGGCGCCGGCAGGAGTTCCTCTGCGACGTGGGAAAGGCCTGCCACCACGGCAGCGACGACGTGTCGATCGCCTTCCTCCAGGCAATGAACCCCGCGGTGACCGTGATCTCCTCGGGCGACAACGAGGGACACGATCACCCGCGGGCGGCGATCGTGGCGGCCAGCGCGATCACCGGGCATCTCGAGCTGCGCGACGACGCGATCGTCACGCCGCTCGTGTTCTGCACCGAGCTGGCGCGTAGCATCCGGCTCGGCGATCCCGAGAGCCTCGACTTCAAGGACGCCGCGGGCGCGGACGCGACGCTCGCGGGGGAGCGCTTCGACCGCGCCGCGCTCCACTTCGAGCAGACCAAGCCGGGCGGCTTTCCGGCGCCCGGCAAGCGCTCGATGGGGGCAACCCCCGTGGTGGCGGGCCTTATCTACGGGCTCGTGAACGTGCGCACCAACGGCGAGCGCATCCTCTGCGCGACCCTCGACGAGGCCGACCACACCTGGCGCATCCAGACGGTCACGGCCCGCTTCTGAGCGGAGCTACGCGCGGGCGTGCGTCGCGCGGCTGAGCAGCGCGCGCAAACGGTCGCCGGCGCCCGGCGAGTCCAGCTCCGCCGCCGCGATCTGCGTCCTGCGCAGCTCGAGCAGCGCCACGAGCTCCTGGGTGGGCGCGAACGGGTCGGCGATCGCGCGGCCGCTGTCGAGCGGGAGCGCTGCGAGCATCCGCGAGTCGGCCTCGGCGATCAGCGCCGGCCCCCTTGGCGGACTCGTGCTGTCGAGGGCGGCGAGCCGGGCGAGGCCGAGCTCGTCGCCTGAACGGCTGCGGCGGACGGTGACGTTCTGCATGTGAATCGACCTCCTGTGTCATACATGGGTTGTGATGCTGAGCTTGTAGTAGTACTGTACGTCAAACACCGGGATCAGCAATGTCATACAAGATTGACTTGTCAGACCTGGAGCGGAACGGTGAGGTGTCACTCACGCAGCAGCTCGCCGACCGCTTCGCCGACGCCATCGAGAGCGGTCGCCTGGAGCCGGGCGAGAAGCTCCCGCCTACGCGCGAGCTGGCGGCCGAGGTGGGGGTCAACCACCTCACCGCTGCGCGCGTGTACCGCAAGCTCGCCGAGCAGGGTTACGTGACGGCGAGGGTGGGCCGCGGCACATTCGTGCGCACGCTGGCGCCGGCAGGGAGCGAGGAGCACGGCGACGATTGGCAGACCTACGCGCTGCCTGAGTACGACGTGACGTATCCGGAGCGGATGCTCGCGGAGACCTTCGCGAGCGCGTGGCGACCGGATCTGATCTCCCTCGCGGTCGGCTGGCCCTCGCCGAGCCTCTACCCCACGGAGGAGATCGCCCGCATCACGGCCGACGTGTTCGCCGAGGAGGGCGGCAAGGCGCTCTCCTACCTTCCCGCCGAGGGCCTGTACGCGCTGCGCGAGCAGCTCGCGATGCGCGGGCGCCGGTACGGGTACGCCGAGGAGGCCGACGAGATCATCGTGACCTCGGGGGCCAAGCAGGGCCTCAGCCTCACCGCCCGGGCAACGCTCGAGCGTGGTGACGTAGCCGTGATCGAGTCGCCCACCTTCGTCGGGCTGCTCGAGTCGATGCAGCGCACGGGCGCGCGCACGATCGGCGTGCCGGTCGACGAAGACGGTATGGACGTGGAGGCGCTCGAGCGCCTGCTCGCCCGCCACGAGGTCAAGCTGGTGGCGCTCCAGACGGCGTGCCAGAACCCCACCGGCCGGAGCCTGTCGGCCGAGCGCAGGGCGCACCTGGCGCGGCTGGCGATCGAGCGCAACTTCTTCGTGCTCGAGGACCGCGTGTACGCCGACGCGACCTTCGAGGGCCAGCCGGTGAGGCCGCTGCGCGAGCTGGCGCCCGCCCATGTGATCTACGTGAACTCGCTCTCCAAGGTGGTGGGCGGCGGCCTGCGCGCCGGCTGGCTCGCGGCCCGCGGCCCCGTGCGCGAGCGGATCGCGATGCTGAAGCTCGAGAACGACTTCCACACCCCCACGCTGATCCAGCACATAGCCGCCCGCTGGCTCGCGGAGGGCCGCTACGACCGGCACCTCGCGCGCACGATGGGCTACTACCGCGAGCGCCGCGACGCCCTGCTGCTCGCTCTCGAGAATCACCTCGCGGGCGAGTACCGGGCCGACGTGCCGCGCGGCGGCCACCACATCTGGGTCACGCTCAATCGCCCACTCGACGAGCGCGCCCTCTACTCCGAGGCGGTGCGCCACGGCGTGACGTTCACGCCGGGCGGCGCACTCACGCCGGAGCGGCGCTCGCAGACCTCGATGCGGCTGTCCTTCTCGCTGGTCGAGCCGCCCGAGCTCGACGAGGGCGTGCGACGGCTGGCGCGCGCGATCCGCGAGGTGCGGCGGCGGGCGCGCAGCGCGGTGTCCGCCCCGATGTCGTAGCCGCCGGGCTCGCGGTCCAGGTCCGCTCACAATGAACGTCCCGGACTACCCCCTATGGCGACTACTCCGGGACGTTCATTTGGCGGGGCGCGGCTACTCGAGCGGCACGCGCGCCCAGAGCGCGGCGAGGGACCGGAGGTCCTCGCGCGAGAAGCGGTCGAGGAAGCGCTCGCGCACGCCGGCGAGATGGGTGCGCCGCGCCGCGCGGAAAGTCTGGCGCCCGGCGGGCGTGATCTCGGCGAAGAAGCCGCGAGCGTCGTCCACACAGGGCACCCGCTCGATCAGACCGTCGCGCTCGAGGCGGTCGACGAGGCGCGTGAGGCCGCTGCGGCTGAGCAGCACCGAGTCGGCCAGCTCGGCCATGCGCATCCTCCCGGACGGGGCGTCGGCCAGGAAGAGCAGCACCTCGTAGGAGCTGAGCGGCAGCCCGTGCGCCGCGATCAGCTCCGCGTCGAGCGAGCGAGTGAGCGCCGAGTGAACGCGCAGCATGCCGCGCCAGGCGGCCAGCTCCTCGGCGTCCAGGACGACCGGGTCCTTCGTGTCGCTCGAATAGTTGCGGATACAACGAGAATAGCCAAGACGAATCGCGCGGACGTGCGATCCGCGACCAGCGCCCTTCTCCCAGCTCAGGTCCCTTTTCGCGATGCTCGAGAACCCGGCCGGCCGTTGGCTTTGACCACGAGCAGTGGCAGTATGCGTTCACGATACGTTCAGCGAAGGAGTCGCCAGGACTCATGAGCCTTACCGACATCATGCCGCCGAAGGTCCAGCCCTCCCATCAAGCACTACAAGTCCGACCGCTCACCGAGATGAAGGAGTACGAGGGCCGATCGCACGCGATGCCCGCGTGAGCAGCGCCCGGACCCCGGCCCCGGCGGCGTGATGGGGCTCATCTCGCGCGGCTTCGGTGGGAGGCGGCGGGTTCCCGACGAGCTCGCCGACCGCGTGCCGCCGGGGCAGTACGTGGAGCCGGGCTTCCCGGTGCTCACCGCCGGCCCCACTCCGCGCATCGACCCGGCCGCCGGCGAGTGGAGCTTGAGCGTAGACGGAATGGTCACGGAGAGGCGGGAGTGGAGCTGGGAGGAGTTCGGCGAGCTCGGGTTCGAGGAGGTCCCCTGCGACATCCACTGCGTGACCAAGTGGTCGAAGCTCGGAACGAGCTTCCGGGGCGTCTCGGTTGACGTCCTGCTCCAGGCCGCAGAGCCACTCGGGGCGTACGCGATGGCCTACTCGTTCGGCGGCTACACCACCAATCTTGCGCTCGATGACCTGACGGGCGGGAGGGCCTGGGTCGTCACGGAGCACGAGGGCGAGCCGCTGCCGCGCGAGCACGGCGGCCCGGCGCGGCTCCTGGTGCCGCACCTCTACTTCTGGAAGAGCGCGAAGTGGCTCGCCGGCCTGCGGCTTATGGACCACGACGAGCCCGGGTTCTGGGAGGCCAATGGCTACCACAACCGCGGGGATCCCTGGAAGGAGGAGCGCTACTGGACGGATTGACCCCCGCGGTCATGCCGCCGGCGGCGCCGCGAGCGCCCGGCCGCTGGCAGACCGCAACGGTGACGCAGGTGAAGCGAGAGACCCCGCGAGTGAAGTCGTTCCGCCTCGAGCTGCCGATGTGGATGCCGCATCTCCCGGGCCAGCACTACGACGTCCGGCTCACGGCCCCGGACGGCTACCGCGCTCAACGCTCCTACTCGATCGCCTCGTCACCCCTCGACGAGGGAGAGATCGAGCTGACGATCGACCTGCTCGACGAGGGCGAGGTGAGCTCCTACTTCCACGAGGTGGTGGCGCAGGGAGACCAGGTCGAGGTGCGCGGACCGTTCGCGTCCTACTTCGTGTGGCGCGGCGAGGAGCCGGTCCTGCTAGTGGGCGGCGGCTCGGGCGTCGTGCCGCTCATGGCCATGCTCCGCCATCGCCGCCGCGCCTGCCCGGAGCGGCAAATGCAGCTGGTCTACTCCGTACGGACGGGCGAGGACGTGATCTACGCGGACGAGCTGGCCGGCGAGACGACCCTCACCTACACCCGGGAGCCGCCGCCGGGCTGGACGGGCCACACCGGTCGCGTCGACTCCGAGCTGATCGCCGAGCGGGCGCGCCACGCCTCGCTCGTCTTCGTCTGTGGGAGCAACGGCTTCGTGGAGACGGCCACCCGCCTGGCGGTCGAGGCCGGGTGCGACCCGGGGAGCATCCGTACGGAAAGATTCGGTCCGACCGGTTGACCGAGCCCGACTGACGAGGAGCCCGATGGAACAGAGCCTGACGCACCGCATCCGGCCCGCAGCGGACGAGCCCGCCGGCGCGCTCGTGCTCTTCCACGGCCGCGGAGCCGACGAGAACGACCTGTTCCCGCTGCTCGACGTGCTCGATCCCGACCGGCGCCTCGTGGGCGTGACCCCAAGGGGGCCGCTGTCGCTGCCTCCAGGCGGCGCACACTGGTACGCCGTCCAGCGCGTGGGGTTCCCGGATCGCGACACCTTCCAGGCCACCTACGCGCTCGGCGCCGAGTGGCTCGACGCGTTCCTTGCCGAGCACGGCATCGCGCACGAGCGCACGGTGCTGGGCGGCTTCTCGCAGGGCGCGGTCATGGCGTACGCATTCGGGCTCGGACAAGGCCGTCCGCGCCCGGCGGGCATTCTCGGCCTGAGCGGGTTCGTGCCGACCGTCGAGGGCTGGGAGCCCGAGCTGGCCAACGCCGCGGGACTGCCGGTGGCGATCGGCCACGGCACGCTCGACCCGGTGATCCCGGTCGAGTTCGGGCGCGACGCCCGCGAGCGGCTGAGCGCGCTCGGAGCCGACCTCGTCTATCGCGAGTCGCCGATGGGGCACACGATCGATCCGCGGCGCCTTCCGGAGCTCACGGACTGGGTGGCCGAGACGGCCGGCCCGGTCAGCCGCGCTTGAACAGCCGCTGCAGGCGGTCGAGCAGCGCGCGGAGGGCGAGCGAGAAGCCGGACACCGGCTTGGCCGCCGGTGCCGTGGTAGGAGGAGCCTGCTCGGCGGCGGCGCTCGGCGAGCCACCCTCGGCCGCCGGCGGGTGAGCGCTCTCGATCCTGGCCTGAAGGCAGTCCGAGAACTCGCGCAGCAGGCGGTTCGAGATGTCCTTGATCATCCCGCCACGGCCGAAGCGCGCGAGGCGGCCGGTGATGGTGAAGTCGGTCTCCACGTCCACGCGCGTGGTCTCGCCCTCCGCGCTCATCGAGCTCACGATCGTCGCCTTGGCGGAGCCCTGGCCGCGCTTGTCCTGCCCGGTCGCGCGCATCACCGCCCGGTGGGCGCCGTCGTCGGCCTCCTCCATCTTCAGCTCCCCGCGATAGGCCGCCGTGGTCGGACCGAGCTTGACCGTGAACGTGCCGCGGTAGGTGCCGTCGTCGCCCGCCTCGGTGATCTCGGCTCCCGGCAGGCAGGGAGCCACGTGCTCGATGTCGATGAGCGTCTTCCAGACCTCCTCGAGCGGCGCCTTGACCTCGAAGGACTGCTCGAGCTTCATCGGAGCTCCGGCGTCGTGCCGACCGGGCCGCCCGCGCTCAGCGCGTCGAGCTCGGCGCGTGTGTCCACGTCCTCGCCGCCGCCGAGGTCGTCGCAGGGCACCTCGCGCGTGTTCACGCTGAGAAGCAGGTTGCGCGCGCCGTGATCGCCCGTCACGTCACGGAGCCGCTCGAACAGGTCGTGCTCGAGCAGCACCGGATGGCCGGGGTTGCCGCCGTAGGTGGCGCGCACCGCCTGGACCCCCTTCCCGCGGGCGGCGATCACGCGACGGATCGCATCCGGCGACATGCGCGGCTGGTCGCCCAACGTGATCACCACGGCGTCGCAGTCCCCGAGCTCCGACAGCGCGGTGGCCAGCGAGGCCGACTGCCCCTCGGCCCAGCGCTCGGCAACAAGCGGCTCAGCGCCGTGCAGGTCGATACCGGCCACCACGTTCTCCGCGTCCGAGCCGAGGATCACCAGCACGCGGCCGACCCCCGACGTGCTCATCGCGCGGATGGAATGCTCGAGCATCGGCCGGCCGTCGATCATCGCGAGCTGCTTGGCGCTGCCGAAGCGCTTGCTCGCGCCCGCGGCGAGTACCACGCCGGCGATCACGCGCCCACCTCGTGGATGCGGCCGGCGGACTGCGAGAGCCGGCCGCCGTCACGGCCGTGGCGCACCGCCACGACCTCGGCCATGATCGAGAGCGCGGTCTCCTCGGGCGTGACGGCGCCGAGGTCGAGCCCGATGGGAGCGGCGATCCGCTCGAGGAGCTCCTCCTCGAGTCCCGCCGCCAGGAGCCGCTCGCGCCGATGCGCCTGCGCCCGGCGGCTGCCCATGGCGCCCACGTACGGCGCGTCGGAGCGCAAGGCGATCTCGAGCGCAGCGTCGTCCAGCTTCGGGTCGTGCGTGAGCACCGCGACGTAGGTGGCGCGGTCGATGCCGCCGGTGCGCGCAAAGGCCTCCTCGGGCCAGGCGGCGATCACCTCCTCCGCCTCGGGGAAGCGATCGGGGGTGGCGAACTGCGAGCGCGGGTCGCACACGAACGGGCGCCAGCCCGCTGCGCGCGCGAGCCGGCAGAGCGCGGCCGCGTAGTCCACCGCGCCGAAGATCACGAGCCGCGGCGCCGGCGCCGTGACGTCGATGAAGAGCAGGGTGTCCCCGGCCTCGGCGAGCTCGGAGCGCTCCTCCCAGAGCAGGTCGTCGGCCGCCTTGACGGCAATCCGATCGAGCTCGACGTCGCCCAGCCCGCCCTCGGACGTGCCATCCGCCCGGATGAGCAGCTTGGAGCCGCGCCGCTCGCCGCTCACCACGGTGACGAGTGCGGCGCGACCGTCCTCGGCCGCGATCTGGGCGAAGGCGCTCTGAGCACTCAATCCAGGTACTCCTCGACGAACACGTCTATCTCGCCGCCGCAGGGGAGTCCCACGTCCCAGGCCTCGCTGTCGGCGATCCCGAAGTGGAGCAGGCGCGGGTCGCGCTCGCGAAGCACATCCGCGGCGGCCTCCACGACGGCGCCCTCCACGCAGCCGCCCGACACAGCGCCCGATACCTCGCCGTGCTCGTTCACCGCCATCTTGGCTCCCGGTGGGCGCGGCGCCGAGCGCTTCACCGCGACGACGGTCGCGATGGCCACGCGATCGCCTCGGGCCATCCAGGCCCGTACGTCGTCCAGCACATCCTTCAAGAGCATCCTCCCCTTGACAGCCAACCTTCCCAAAGGAGCCTCATCTGAAGCCACTTTCCATCTGCAGCGCGAGCTGCTCCAGCGACGCGAGCGAGTTGCCGGCGAGGAAGACGTCCACGTGAGGCAGCGCGGCCTGCATGCCGCGGGTGAGCGGCTCGTAGTCGGGATGAGCCTTGAGCGGGTTGAGCCAGACCAGCGTGTGCGCGCAGCGCCCGAGCCGGGCGAGCTCGGCCGCGAGCAGCTCGGGCTCGCCGCGGTCCCAGCCGTCCGAGAGCAGCACCACGTAGGCGCCGCGCCCGAGGCGGCGGCCGTGATCGCGGTTCAGGGTGGCGAGCGCCTCGCCGATCCGGGTGCCGCCCGACCAGTCATCGGCGGCGCTCGCCACACGGTCGAGTGCGCGGTCGGGGTCGCGGCCGCGCAGCTCGCCGGTGACCCGCGTGAGGCGGGTGCCGAACACGAATGCCTCGACGCGGCGACGAGCGGCGACGCAGGCCTGCATGTACTGGAGCAGCATCCGCGCGTACGGCTCCATCGAACCCGACACGTCGCACACGAGCACGAGCGGTCGCGGGCGCCGGCCGGGCTCGCGCCAGTGCCGCTCGAGCGGGTCGCCCTCGGTGCGCAGCGACCAGCGCAAGGTTCGGCGCAGGTCGGGCCGCGCCGCGTGCGGTGGGGCGCCGCGGCGGCGGGCGCTCCTCATTCGCCTGCTCGGCCGGCTGGGGGCGGTGAGCGCCAGCCGGCGCATAAGTCTCCTCACCGCGCGCCGCTCGGCGTCGGAGTAGTCGGCGAAGTCCTTCTCCCGCAAGAGCTCGCCGTCCGACCACGCGGCAGGCACCACGTCCGTGTCACGCTCGACGAGAGCCGGGACGTCGCGGTGCGGGACGGCCACCCGCGGGAGCACGAGCTGGGCCACGTCGTCGAGCTTCTCGCCCGGCACGGCGGGCTCCGGCGGCGCAGGGAACCATTCGGCGAACGCCGCGTCGAACGCAGCCAAGTCGTCCTGGCGCGAGCAGAGTGCCGCCCGCAGGGCGAAGTAGCCGGCCTCGCGGTCGGCGGGATCCACGGCGGCCAGCGCCCGGTGCGCCCCGAGCACCTCGTCCACGCCCACGCGCGCACCGGCGGCCCGCATCGAGGCGGCGAGCAGCGCCAGCCGGGCGGTCAGCCGGGTGCCCAAGAAGGCGCGGCGGGCCCGGGACAGCTCAGACACCCTCGAGCACTCCGTGCTCACGAACTTGGTCGAGATCCTCTCGCACCTTCAGTACAACGCCGAGGGTCTCCTCAAGTTCGCCGGAATCGAGGGCGAGCAGCGCCTGCGCCCAGGCGATCGTCTCGCCCACGCCCGGCAGCTTGTAGAGCTCCTCCTCGCGCAGCCTCGCCACGCCGGCGCAGACTCGCGCGGCCAGATCGTCCGGCACCCCCGGCAGCCGCGCGCGCACGATCGCGGCCTCGCGCTCCGGCGCGGGGTAGTCGATCCAGTGGTAGAGGCAGCGGCGCTTCAGGGCGTCGTGCAGCTCGCGCGTGCGATTCGAGGTGACCACGACGACCGGCCGGCGCGTGGCGCCGATCGTCCCGAGCTCGGGGATCGACACCTGGAAGTCCGACAGGAACTCGAGCAGGAAGGCCTCGAACTCGTCGTCGGCGCGATCGACCTCGTCGATCAGCAGCACCACGGGCTCGCTGGCCTGGAGCGCGTCGAGCAGCGGGCGCCGCAGCAGGAAGCGCTCCGAGTAGAGCGACCCCTCCACGTCGACGCCGGCCGACCCGGCGGCCCGCAGGTGGAGCAGCTGGCGCGGGTAGTCCCAGTCGTAGAGGGCGTGGTGAAGGTCGATGCCCTCGTGGCACTGCAGCCGGATCAGACGCGACCCGGTGGCGGCCGCGAGCGCCTTGGCGACCTCGGTCTTGCCCACGCCCGCCTCCCCCTCCAGCAGCAGCGGCTGCTCGAGGCTGGCGGCGAGGTACACCGCGACGCAGAGGCCCCGGTCGGCGAGGTAGCTCTCGCTTGCCAGGGCCTCCTCGACGGCTGCCGGGTTGTCGAAGCTCAGGGCGCCACGGCCTCCTCGAGCGCCCGCCGGGTGAGCACCGCGGCGAGGTGACGCTTGTAGTCGGGCGTCGCGTTGAGGTCGCCCGGCGGGTCGGTGCCGTCGCCCGCATGCGCGGCCGCCGTCGCGATCGACTCGGCATCGAGGCCGCCGCCGCGCAGCGCGTCCTCCACGGCGCTCGCCCGCAGCGGGGTGGGGCCCATGTGCGTGAGGCCGACTCGCACGTCCTCGCACTCGCCCCCCGCGCCCTTCTTCACGAGCGCGCAGACACCGACCATCGCCCAGTCCTCCGCCCGGCGGGTGAACTTCTGGTAGCCGAAACCCCAGTCGTCCAGCCTCGGGATTGAAATCTGCGTGATCACCTCGGTGTGCTCGAGCGCGGTCGTCAGGTAGTCCTGGAACATGTCGGCGGCGGCGATCGTGCGCTTCTCGCCCCCGATGCCCTGCGCCGTGATCGTGCCGTCGAGCGTCAGCACCACGGTGGGGAGATCGGACGCCGGGTCGGCGTGGGCGAGCGAGCCGCCGATCGTGCCCCGGTTGCGCACCTGCTGGTCCGCGATCAGCGACGCCGCCCGGCTGGCCACGCCCATCTCGGGCACGTCCTGGAGGTCGGCGTGGCGGGTCATCGCGCCGATCTGCCAGTCGTCGTCGTACTGCGAGATCCCGTGCAGGCCGGGAACCCTGCGCAGGTCGATGAGAATCGTGGGCGCCGCGAGCCGCACCTTCATCAGCGGCAGCAGCGAATGGCCGCCGGCGAGCAGCTTGGCGTCCTCGCCGTTGTCGTGCAGCATCCGCACGGCCTCGTCGATGCTGTCGGGCGCCTCATAGTCGAAGGGCGCGGTGATCATGTTCCGCTCCCTTCGTCCGGGCTCGCCGGTCCGCTGCCGGACGCCCCCGTCCCGTGCTCGTCGAGCGGACGCCCCTGCTCGCTCGCGCGCGGGCCCTCGCCATTGCCGCCGCTCGCGGCCTGGATCGCCTCCCACACCCGCATCGGCGTGAACGGCATGTCGAGCTCCTTGACGCCGAGCGGCGCCAGGGCGTCCAGCACGGCAGACGCCACCGCGGGCGTGGCGGCGATCGTGCCGGCCTCGCCGACGCCCTTCACGCCGAGCGAGTTGACCGGCGACGGCGTCTCGGTGCGATCCGTCTCGAACGACGGCAGCTCGGCGGCCGTCGGCAGCGCGTAGTCGACGAACGTGCCCGTCACGAGCTGGCCCTCCTCGTCGTAGACCACCTGCTCGTAGAGCACCTGGCCGATCGCGTGCACGATGCCGCCGTGGATCTGGCCGTCGATCAGCATCGGGTTGATCGCCGGACCGCAATCGTCGACGCAGGTGTAGCGGATGACCTCGACCTTGCCGGTCTCGGCGTCCACCTCGACCACGCACGCGTGCGCTCCGAACGGGAACACGAAGTTCTCCGGGTCGTAGAACGCGCTCTCCTCGAGTCCCGGCTCGATGTCGGCCGGCAGCTCCTGGGGCGGGATGTGAGCCGCCCCGGAGATCTCCGCCATCGTCATCGACTTGTCGGGCGAGCCCTTCACCTGGTACTTGCCGTCGGACAGCTCGATGTCCTCGGGCGCCGCCTCGAGCAAGGCCGCGCAGATGCGCTTGGCCTTCTCCTGCACCCTGCGCGCGGCGCGGACGAGCGCCTCACCGCCCACCGCCAGCGAGCGCGAGCCGTAGGTGTTCCAGCCCCACGCGCCCTGGTCGGTGTCGCCGTGCAGGACCGTCACGTTCTCGGGATCGATGCCGAGGATGTCGCCGGCGATCTGCGCGAAGCTCGTGTCGAGTCCCTGGCCATGGGGCGAGATGCCGGAGTGGATGATCGCCGAGCCGGTGGGCGTGACGCGCACGTTGGCCGACTCGTAGAAGGCCGCCTGGAGCCCGACCCCCTGCGGGCCGACCGCGCGCGAGGGGGCCAGGCCGCAGACCTCGACCCAGGTGGAGAAGCCCACCCCTCGGTAGACGCCCTTCGCGCGCAGCTCCTCCTGCTCGGCACGGAACGCGTCAAGGTCGAAGTTCTCGAGCAGCTTGTCGAGCGTGGCCTCGTAGTCGCCGGAGTCGTAGACGATTCCCAGAGCGGTCTCGAAGGGGAACTCCTCCTTCGGGATGAAGTTCTTGCGCCGCAGCTCGAGCCGGTCCATCGCCAACTCGTCCGCGAGCCGGTCCATCGCCAGCTCGATCCAGTAGGTGGCCTCCGGCCGGCCGGCGCCGCGGATGGCGTCCGTGCACATCTTGTTCGTGAAGACGCCTGTGATCGTGATGTCGATCGCCGGGAACTTGTAGCAACCGCCCATCACCGGAAAGCCGAGGGTGGGAATGAAGGGCGTCAAGAGCTGCTGGTAGGCGCCGAGGTCGGCGATGATCTCGGCCTTGCAACCGGTGACCGTGCCGTCGCTCTTCGCGCCGAGGGTGATGACGTTGATCTGGTCGCGACCGTGGTGGCTCGTGGTCATGTGCTCGGAGCGCGTCTCCGTCCACTTGACCGGGCGGCCAAGCCGCTTGGCGAGCGCGAGCACGAGCGCCTCCTCGGCATACACCTGGAGCTTGGTGCCGAAGCCGCCGCCCACGTCGGGGGCCACTACCCGGAGCTTGTCCTCGGGGATGCTGAGCATCCCGCCGAGCACGAAGCGGGCGATGTGGGGCACCTGCGTCGCGGAATAGAGAACCATGCCCTCACGCCGCGGCTCAGCGAGCGAGCAGCGCGGCTCGATCGGCGCGCCCGAGGTCCGGTGATTCACGAGCCGGAGCGTGATCGTGGTATCGGCCTCACCGAGCGCGGCTTCGATATCGCCGCCGGAGACCCCCCACTGATGCGTCTGGTTGGTGCCGAAGCTCTCCCAGACGAGCGGCGACCCGTCCTCGAGGGCCTTCTCCGGGTCGACCACCGCGGGCTTGGGGTCGTACTCCACGATCACGTCCTCGGCCGCGTCGTACGCCTGACCGCGGGTCGTTGCGACCACCACGGCCACGGGGTCGCCCACGTGCTTGACCTCACCGCGCTTGAGCGGCCAATGATCCGGCGTCTTGATCTCCACGCCCGGCGGGACCCAGACCATCGCCAGCCCGGCGGCGAAGTCCTCGGCCATGTCCTCACCGGTAAGCACGGCGACGACGCCGTGGCGCTCCATCGCGACGGAGACGTCGATCGAGGTGATCGCGGCGTGTGCCTCAGGCGAGCGGACGATCGCCGCGTGCAGCATGCCGGGCACGGCGATGTCCTCGGTGTAGCGCCCGAGACCCGTGACCATCCGGGGGTCCTCCTTGCGCTTCATGCGTGTGCCGACGCTGCTCATGCCGGCACCTCCTCGCTCGAGGCGCCTCGGTCGCCGCCGGCCGCCTGCTTCATCGCCGCCACGATGTTGTGGTAGCCGGTGCAGCGGCAGAGGTTGCCCTCGAGCCCGTGCCGGATCTCCTCCTCGGAGGGATTCGGATTGCGCTCGAGCAGGGCGGCGCCGGCCATGATCATCCCCGGGGTGCAGAAGCCGCACTGGAGGCCGTGCTGGTCGCGGAAGGCCTCCTGCAGCGGATGCCAGGAACCTTCCGAGGCGAGGCCCTCGATAGTCGTCACCTCCGCGCCCTCGGCCTGCACGGCGAGCACCGTGCAGCTCTTGACCGACTCCCCGTTCAGGTGGACCGTGCAGGCGCCGCAATTCGTGGTGTCGCAGCCCACGTGCGTGCCAGTCAAGCCGAGCTCGTCGCGCAGCCAGTGCACCAGCAGGGTGCGGGCCTCCACGAGGGACTCCCTGTGCTCCCCGTTTACCGTGGCCCGGACCCGCACCGTCGCGCTCATGTCGCTCCTCCCGCTCGCCTCTCCTCGCAGCGGGATGCTACGACTCC
>Ga0075420_100002111_pt1 | contig 17154 bp, 17 predicted proteins | sample SoiMetdeltSBSDD4_FD_75296 | JGI IMG/M metagenome (GOLD analysis project Ga0075420, IMG submission 75296) | Bulk soil microbial communities from a Populus tree surrounding site in Tennessee, USA - Soil MetaG P. deltoides SBSDD4 | ecosystem: Environmental > Terrestrial > Soil > Tree plantation... | reverse complement strand
GGGAAGAAGCGCCCGAGCGCCGCCGCCATGTGCAGCTGCGTGCGCCGCCAGTCGGGCAGGTTCCAGTCGAAAAACGGGCTGTTCAGCCAGAGCGCCTGTACGCGGTCGCGGTGCGGCCCTGCGTGCGCGTACAGCGCGCTGATCAGGCCACCGGTGGAATGCCCGGCGAGCAGCAGCGGCTCGCCGATCACGTCGATCGAGCGCGTGATGTCCGGGTAGTACTCCGCCACGTTCTTGCAGAAGTTCGGATGCTGGTGCGGCCGCAGCGAGCGTCCGTGCTTGCGCAGATCGAGCGCGTAGAAGGCGTAGCCCTCCATCGCAAAGCGCTCGGCGACGTGGCGCTGGAAAAAGTAATCGATGAAGCCGTGCACCCAGAGCACCGCCCCGCGCGGTGCCTCGCGCACCGGGTGGCGGACGAGCGTCGCGAGCACGCGCCCGTCGTAGTCGTCCGGGAATTCGAGCTCGAGCGCCTCGAACCCGGGCAGGAAGCGGTCAGGCTGCCAGGCTTGCATGGCGGGAGAGTGCCCAACGAACGTGCTCCCTGACTAGCGCGGACGGATGGTCCGCCCGGGAGCGCAATGCGGCCACCACGTGTAACGAAGTCGGCGCGTTGCCCAGCCCCACTGCCAGGTTGCGCAGCCAGCGCTCGTAGCCGATGCGCCGGATCGGCGAGCCGCGCAGCCGCTCGTCGAATTCGGACTCGGTCCATGAGAAGAGCTCGATCAGGCTCGCCTGGTCGAGCCCGTTCCTTGTCCGGAAATCCCCTTCAGTGGTTGGCTGGGCAAACCTGTTCCAGGGGCAGACGAGCTGGCAGTCGTCGCAGCCGTAGACGCGGTTGCCGATCAGCGGCCGCAGCTCCTCGGGGATGGCGCTCTTGTGCTCGATGGTCAGGTAGGAGATGCAGCGCCGTGCGTCGAGCTGGTAGGGTCCGCGAATCGCCTGCGTCGGACACACGTCGATACACGCCTGGCAGGTGCCGCAGCGCGCGGTCTCGGGCTCATCGAGCGGCAGCGGCAAGTCGCAATAGATCTCGCCGAGGAAAAACCACGAGCCCGCATCGCGGCTGAGGAGCAGCGTGTGCTTGCCGCGCCAGCCGATGCCGGCGCGTGCGGCGAGCTCGACTTCCATCACCGGCGCCGAATCCGTGAATGCGCGATAGCCGAACTCGCCGATCTCGTCGGCGATGCGTTCGCACAGCTTCTGCAGCCGGTCGCGCAGCACCTTGTGGTAGTCGCGGCCGCGGGCGTAGCGCGCAATGTTTGCCTGCTCAGGATGGGATTCGATTCCTTGCGCAGCATCGTTCAGGTAATCCATGCGGCACGAGATGACGCGCAGCGTGCCGGCCTTGAGCTCGCCGGGGCGCGCGCGGAGCGCGCCATGGCGCGCCATATACTCCATCTCGCCATGCCAGCCCTTGCCCAGCCACTCGAGCAGCCGCGGTTCTGCGGCCGAGAGGTCGGCATCGGCGATTCCGACTGCCTGGAAGCCGAGCTCCCGGCCCCAGCGCTTGATGCTCGAGCTTAAGCTGGCCAACCCCGAGTCCACGCTTCGGCTCGGCGAAGCGTTGGCGGCGGGAGCAGCGGCTGGGCGGGTGCTCTTCATCTCGGGGGACCTTGGCGCGGGCAAGACTACGCTCGTCAGGGGGCTGCTGCGGGGACTAGGGTACGCCGGGCGGGCCAAGAGCCCGACCTATGCCTTGGTTGAACCTTATACGTTTTCGAGCTTAGACTTATATCACTTTGATTTCTATCGTTTCAAAGATCAGTCGGAATGGCTGAACTCGGGCTTCCGGGAGCACTTCAATCCCGGCTCGCTCTGCGTGGTCGAGTGGCCGGAGAAAGCCGGGGAGCTGCTATCGCCGCCGGACCTGCACATCAGGCTGGAATTGGAAGGGGAAGCGCGCCGCGCAAGGCTGGAAGCTCGCTCGGATGCCGGGCGGGTCTGGCTTTCCTCCTTGCCCTCGTTGTCGGCGTAGCGCAAGCCCAGGTCCTGTCCTCGCGCATCTGGCCGGCGAAGGACTACACGCGCCTCACGCTCGAGTCGAAGGACAAGCTCGAGTACACCATCTTCAGCGTCAAGGACCCCGAGCGCCTGGTGCTCGACCTCGAGACGAGCGAGCTCACGCCCGCGCTATCCGAGCTGACCGGCAAGGTCGCTAGCGAGGATCCGTATATCCAGGGACTGCGCGTCGCACGCAACCGTCCCGGCGTCGTGCGGCTCGTGCTCGACCTCAAGGCCGAGGTAAGGCCGCAGATCTTCGCGCTTTCGCCGATCGCCGACTACGGCCATCGCTTGGTGCTCGACATTCATCCACTCGTGGCGGTGGACCCGCTCGCCGTGCTCATCGAGGAGACGCAGAAGCGCCCGGTGCCGGCGGCCAAGCCCGGCGTGGCCCGGCTCGCGACCATCGTCATCGATCCGGGCCACGGCGGCGAGGATCCCGGCGCCATCGGCCGCCGCGGCTCGCGCGAGAAAGACATCACCCTCACCATCGCGCGGCGCCTGAAGGCGCTGATCGACGAGGAGCCGACCATGCGCGCGCTCCTCACTCGCGACGGTGACTATTTCCTGCGGCTTGGTGACCGAGTGAAAAAAGCGCGCGACGTGCGCGCCGACCTCTTCGTCTCGATCCATGCCGACGCCTTCACGCGGCCGAACGTGCGCGGCTCTTCCGTGTTCGCGCTGTCGGACAAGCGCGCCACCTCGGAGCTTGCCCGCGCGCTTGCGAACAAGGAGAACCAGTCCGACCTTATCGGAGGCGTACCGATGAAGGGCATGGACGATCATCTCAAGCACACGCTGCGCGACCTGTCGCAGACCGCGACCATCGACCACAGCCTGCGCCTCGGCAGCTCGGTTCTGAAGCGGCTCGGCACCGTGAACGATCTGCACAAGCCCCACGTCGAGCAGGCGAGCTTCGCGGTGCTCACGGCGCACGACGTGCCCTCAATCCTGGTCGAGACCGCCTTTATCTCCAATCCGCAGGAGGAGCGGCGGCTGAACGACCACGCCTACCAGGACAAGCTCGCGCGCGCGATCCTGGAAGGCATCCGCGAGTACATCGCCAAGCATCCCCCGCGGCCCGGCGGGCCAACGACCCAGCTTCCGCTACCGGTTGCCTTGCGCAACTAGGCCGAGGTTCTCCAGCGTTCCAGCTTGTGCAGATTGCGCGTGAAGAAACGCCCGATGAAGCGCGGAATTTTCATTTCCCGCATCTTCTCCACCACGAACGCCTTCATCTCGTCGGCGGTCATGTCGGGCTGGGTAAAGCGGCCGTCGGCGTAGCAGTAGCTGCAGTAGCGGTCGCTCTTCGAGCGATCCGCGTTGGTGCCGCCGCCCTTGGGATCCTGCTTGAGCGGCATGCCGCAACTTTGGCAGTTGGTGTAGGTCACGGAAACCTCCTATTCGTCAAAGCTGTCCGCCTCGATTTCCAGATAGGCGCGATTGACGTTTCTTCCGATCACATAAGGGCGCTCGAAGCTATCCCACATTGAAAGGTCGAGGGACTTGCGGATCCTTTCCTCGCTCTGACCGTTGCGAAAGCCCTGTTTGACGCCGGCATAGAAGCGAGCCAGGCCGTCGCGCAGCGTGGCGACGTCTGCGAGCGCCATGACGTCGCCGTGGCCTGGCACGAAATGCACGGCGCCGAGCGTCTGCAGCTCGTCGAGCGTGCCGATCCAGTTCTTCACGAAGCCGTCCTGCAGCGTCGGCACCACTCGATTGACGAGCACGTCGCCCGCGACCAGCACCTTCTCGTCGGGCAGGTACACAAGCAGATCTCCCGCTGTGTGCGATCCGCGCGGAACCCATAACACCAACCGCACGCCCTCAACGAAGGCTTCCGTCTTCGTGCCCTCGGGATAGACACGCTCGGCGGGTACCGCCCGGGTCCCGTGAAGCGGCCGCCCGACCGCGGTTTCCATCATCTTCAGCCATTCTTCGGCGGTTTCCAGAACCAGCCTGCGGCACGTTTCGGAACTGATGAACGTCGCTCCCTCGAACGCGATGTTGCCGAGGTGGTGGTCGCCGTGGTGGTGCGTATTGACGACGTGGGTGACCGGCTTGTCCGTGATCCGGCGCACTGCGGCGGCGATATGCCTCCCCACCTCCGCCGTGCCGCCCGAGTCGACGAGGATCACCCCCTGGTCGCCCACGATCACCGTCGAATTGATCATGTATCCCTGGTTGAGGCGATTCGCATGCTGGACCGGCCCGAGGAGCACGTGAACCCGCTCGCTGAGCTTCACGACGCGGGGCTGCGGAAGCCGCAGTTCCGGAACCGACTCGGCCTGCGCCGCGCCGCACAGAAGGGCGGCCGCCAAGGCTGCTAACCGCACCATGGCTTCTACGACACCCCGGCACTGCGCCGCGAACGTACCCAGGCGACGAAGCCGGGCGAGACGGAAACCGCGACGATGATCAGAATGACTGCGGTGAGGTTGTTCTTCACGATCGGCTGGTTGCCGAACCAGTAGCCGAGAAGGCAAAGGGAGACAACCCAGACGAAAGCGCCGACCACGCAAAAGGCGAGGTAGCGCAGATAGGGCATGGCGCCGACGCCGGCGACGAACGGGACGTAGGTGCGCACGATCGGCACGAAGCGCGCGAGGATGATGGTCTTGCCACCGTGCTTCTCGTAGAAAGCGTGGGCGCGCGCGAGGTGCGCGGGATTGAACCAGCGCGAGCGTTCGTAGTGGAATACCTTGGGGCCGAGCCAGCGACCGACCCAGTAGTTGACGTTGTCGCCGCAGAGCGCCGCGGCGATGAGCGTGGCCATGACGGCGGCAATGTTCATGTCGCCGGCGGCGGCGACCGCCCCGGCGACGAAGAGCAGCGAGTCGCCCGGCAGGAAGGGCGTGACCACGAGGCCGGTTTCGCAGAATACGATCGCGAAGAGCAGCGCGTACACCCACACGCCGTGCTCGCGCACGAACTCGGCGAGATGCACGTCGAGATGCACCACGAGATCCCAGAACCACGCAAGCAGCTCCATCGCCCGATTGTATAATCCGCGCGTTCCTGGCATGTCCTCCGCCGTTCTTACCTCCCCGAGCGTCGAACGCGTGCGCGGCGCGCTCGCGCGCGCGGGACTCGCCGACACCATCGTCGAGCTGCCCGGCGCGGCGCGCACCGCGCGCGCCGCGGCCGAGTTCCTCGGCTGCGAGGTCGGCCAGATCGCGAACTCGCTCGTGTTTCGCGCCGAGACGAGCGACGGCGCGCTGCTCGTCATGTCCTCGGGTGCGAAGCGCGTCGACGTGGCGCGGCTTGGCGCGCTGGTGGGCGAGCCGGTCGGGAAGGCGGACGCGGACTTCGTGCGCCGCTACACCGGCTTCGTGATCGGCGGCGTCGCGCCGGTGGGCCACGGCCTCACGCGCACGTTCGTCGAGAAAAGCCTGGCCGCCTACCCGGAGCTCTGGGCCGCCGCGGGTCATCCGCACACCGTGTTCCGCCTGAGCTACGGCGAGCTGGTGCGCATCACCGCCGGCGACGAGGTCGAGCTCGCGTGATCCGCGTCCTGCCGGATCTGCTGGTCAGCCAGATCGCCGCCGGCGAAGTGGTCGAGCGTCCCGCTTCGGTGCTGAAGGAGCTGCTGGAGAACAGCGTCGACGCCGGCGCGCAGGCGGTCACCGTGCTGCTCGACGCCGGCGGCATCAAGCGCGTCCAGGTCGAGGACGACGGCGCGGGCATCGCGCGCGGCGAGCTGCCGCTCGCGCTCGCGCGCCACGCAACCAGCAAGATCGCGAGCCTGGACGATCTCGAGGGCGTCGCGACCATGGGATTCCGCGGCGAGGCGCTCGCCTCGATCGCCTCGGTCTCGCGGCTCTCGATCACCAGCCGCACGCGCGAGGCCGCGCATGGCGCGGCGATCTCGGCCGAGGGCGCGCGCGTCGGCGAGGTACAGCCGGCGGCGCGCGCGCAAGGCACCACGGTGTCGGTCGAGGACCTGTACTTCAACACACCGGCGCGGCGCAAGTTCCTGCGCACCGAGGCCACCGAGTTCGGCCACTGCGACGAAGTATTCCGCCGCATCGCGCTCGCGCACGCCGGCACCGCTTTCATGCTCAAGCACAACGGCCGCGTCAGCCATGTGCTGCGCGCACAACCGCACGCCGCGCGCGCCGCTGCGCTGCTGGGCGATGGCTTTTCGCCGGCCAGCGTGGAAATCGAAGCGCAGAGCGGCACGCTTAGGCTATCCGGGAGGGCCGGCACGCCGCAGGCCGAAGGCGGGCAATACTTTTTCGTGAACGGACGCTACGTGCGCGATCGCCTGCTCGCGCACGCGGTGCGCGAAGCCTATTCCCAGCTGCTGCACGGCGAGCGCCAGCCGGCGTACGTGCTGTTTCTCGAGCTCGATCCGCGCGGTGTCGACGTCAACGTACATCCGGCGAAGACCGAGGTGCGCTTCCGCGACCCCCGCGCGGTGCATCAGTTCGTCTTTCATGCGCTGCAGCGCGCGCTTTCGCCGAGCGCCGCCGAGGCGCCGGTGGCGTATGCGTCGGTCTCCCACGGCGCGCCGATTCAGGCGGGGTTCGGCCTGGCGCAGCCGGTTGCGGCATACGAGTCCTTCGTGAGGTCGGCCAGCGCAGCGCCGTTGCCGAGCTCGGAGAAGGCGCCCCCGCTCGGCTATGCGCTCGCACAGCTCCACGGGGTTTACGTGCTGGCACAGAACGAGGCGGGTCTCGTGCTCGTCGACATGCACGCCGCGCACGAGCGCATCGTGATGGAAAAGCTGAAGGCCAACCTCGACGCCGGCGCGGTGCAGCGCCAGAGCCTGCTCGTCCCGGCGGTATTTGCCGCCGAGGCACTGGATGTGGCAACCGCCAGCGAAAGCTCAGAAGCGCTCGAGCGGCTGGGGCTCGAGCTCACGATCTCGGGCCCGAACGAGCTCGCGGTGCGCGCGGCGCCTGCCGCGCTCGCCGGCGGCGACATCGTCGGGCTCGCGCGCGGCGTGCTGAAGGAGATCCGCGAGTACGGCGCGAGCCAGGTGCTGTCCGCGCGGCAGAACGAGCTGCTCGCGACCATGGCGTGTCATGCCGCGGTGCGCGCGCATCGGGCGCTGAGCGTGGTGGAAATGAACGCGCTCCTGCGCGAGATGGAGGAAACCGAGCGCTCGGGGAGCTGCAACCACGGGCGGCCGACCTGGTACCAGCTCACGCTCTCGGACCTGGACAAGCTTTTCATGCGCGGCCGATGAAAGTCATGCTCGTCACCGGCGGCGGCCGCGGCATCGGCGCGGCCACCGCCCTGCTCGCCGCGCAGCGCGGCTATGCGGTCGCGGTCAATTACCTGAAGAACAGCGAGGCCGCGCACCGCCTGGTGCAGCAGATCGGAAAGGGAAAAGCGATTGCCGTAGCGGGCGACGTGGCATCCGAATCGGACGTGACGCGCATGTTCAAGACGGTCGATGACAAGCTCGGACGCCTGACGGCGCTCGTCAACAACGCCGGCATCGTCGACCGCGGCACGCGCGTGGAGGCCATGTCGGCCGAGCGCATCCAGCGCATGCTAGCGGTGAACGTCACCGGGAGCTTCCTGTGCGCGCGCGAGGCGGTGAAGCGCATGTCGACGCGCCATGGCGGGAACGGCGGCGCCATCGTCAACGTTTCCTCGGTGGCCGCGCGGCTCGGCGGACCCGGCGAATACGTCGACTACGCCGCCTCCAAGGGCGCGATCGACACCTTCACCATCGGCCTCGCGAAGGAGGTCGGCGCCGAAGGCATCCGCGTCAACGCGGTGCGGCCGGGCGTGATCCGCACCGAGATCCACCTCGTGAGCGGCGACCCGAGCCGCGTCGAGCGCATCGGCGGCAGCGCGCCGCTGCAGCGCCCGGGCGAGCCCGACGAGATCGCGCGCACCATCGTCTGGCTCGCCTCCGACGAGGCTTCCTACATTACCGGCGCCCTGCTCGACGTCTCCGGCGGGCGGTAGCGAGCGCGCATTTCTTGCGTCCCACCGTCTTCACGCTTCTCGGCCCGACCGCGAGCGGCAAGTCGGGCATCGCGATCAAGGCCGCGGAGAAGCTGCCCCTCGAGATCGTGTCGATGGATTCGGCGCTGGTCTACCGCGGCATGGACATCGGCACCGCCAAGCCGAGCGCCGCGCTGCGCGCCCAGGTGCCGCATCACCTGATCGACATCATCGATCCCGACCAGAGCTATTCGGCGGGGCGATGGCGCGAGGACGCGATCAAAGCGGTCCTGAACGTTCTTCGAGAAAACAGAATCCCGCTGCTGGTGGGCGGCACGATGCTCTACTACCGCGCGCTCAGCGCGGGTCTCGACAATTTGCCGCAGGCCGACGCGCGCGTGCGGGCCGAAATCGATCGCGAGGCGGAGCGTCGCGGCTGGCCCGCGCTGCACGCCGAGCTCGCGCAGGTCGACGCCAGGGCGGCGAGCCGCATCGCGCCGAACGACCCGCAACGCATCCAGCGCGCGCTGGAGGTCTGGCGCATTACCGGCAGGCCGCTGACCGAGCTGCAGGGCGTCTCGGCCAGCGACCTGCCGTTCGAGCTGCGCGGCATCGCGATCATTCCCGAGCGCGCGGTGCTGCACGAACGCATTGCGCAGCGCTTCGACGCCATGCTGCGCCTGGGCCTGGTCGACGAGGTGAAGACGCTGCGCAAGAAGCACCGCCTGAGCGCCGCGCTGCCCAGCATGCGCGCGGTCGGCTACCGCCAGGTGTGGGAGTACCTCGAGGGCAAGTCGGACAAGGAAACCATGCGCGCGCGCGCCATTGCCGCCACGAGACAGCTCGCGAAAAGGCAGCTCACCTGGCTGCGCAGCTTCTCCGGCCTAGTCCGGCTCGACGCCGGCGGCGCGCAGGATCCGGCGATAGCTTTCCATCTGCTCCTTGACGAAAGCCGCCAGCTTCTCCGGCGATGACGGGCTGAGCGCAAACGCCTGCTTCTCCATCGCCGCCTGCACGTCGGCGCGGCCCATCGCGGCGACGAACTCCTTGTTCAGGCGCTCGACCACCTCGCGCGGCATTTTCGCCGGGCCGAAAAGCCCGGCCCAGGAGGTGATGGAGAATTGCGGCATGCCGGCTTCGCCGATGGTGGGCACTTCTGGCAGCAGGTGGCTGCGCTTGCCGAGCGTGGTGACGATGGCGCGCAGCTTGCCTTCGCGCACCTGCGGCACCGCGGTGCTCGAGGATGCAAACATGAGCTGCACGCGGCCGGCGACGAGATCGGTCATCGCCTGCGGCTCGCCCTTGTAAGGCACGTGGACCAGCTGGATCTTCGCGAGCGTGGCGAAGTAAGCGGTCGACACGATGCCGGTGGTATTGCCGGTGGCGTAATTGAGCTTGCCCGGATTCGACCGCGCGTACGCGATCAGCTCGTTCAGCGTCTTCGCCGGCACGCTCGGATGCACCACGATGAAGAAGCTGTAGCGCCCGATATCGGTGATCGGCGTGAAATCAGCAACCGGGTCGTAGGGCGGGCTTTTCTTCATCGCCGGCACCGCCGACATCGGGCTGTTGGTCGCCATGATCAGCGTGTAGCCGTCCGGCGGCGACTTCGCGACCTCCGCCGCGGCGATCGCGCCGTCCGCGCCGGCCTTGTTCTCCACCACGACGGTCTGACCGATCGATTGCGAGACCGACTGCGCCAGCACGCGCGTGATCGTGTCCGTCGCAGATCCCGCCGGGAAGGGAACCACCAGGCGGATGGGCTTCGAGGGGTATTGTCCCCACGCCGGCAGAGAGAGCACACACAGCAGCGCCGCGAGCACGATCTTCATGCGTTTCCTCACTCGTTCTTGTAGACCCCGCGGATATTAAGCGCGGCTAGGAAAAACTGCAGCCCGACCAGGGCATAGGCGCGGTCGTGGACGCCCCACGCGGTCCACAGCACATTGCTCGCGAGGAAGCACCAGAAGCCGACGACGCGCTTGTGCGGAGAACGCGACGCCACGAGGTATGCCGCCACTACAGTCACCACCATGGCCGGCCATTGCAGGTAGTCAAGATAGTCCATAGGAAGGCTAGACCCTAGAATTCGCCCACTCGTTCAGGAGAGTTCATGGAAATCGGAATCGTGGGCCTGGGGCGCATGGGCGCCGGCATGGCGCGGCGCCTCGCGCACGGCGGCGTTCGGGTGGTCTGCTACGACCAGGCAGAGGCCGCGCACCAGGCCCTGGCGGAAGAAACCAACGTCGAATGCGCCGAGAATCTCGCCGCGCTGTGTGCGCGGCTGACAGGCGAACGCGTGATCGTGCTTTCCCTGCCGGCCGGCGAAGCGGTGGAGGACACGATCCGCGAACTGCTGCCGCTTTGCTCCGCGGGCGACACGATCGTCGATTGCGGAAACAGCTACTACCGCGACTCGAAGCGCCGCGCGCTCGCCCTTTCGCAGCAAGGCCTGCGCTACATCGATGCCGGCGTCTCGGGCGGCATCCACGGCCTGGAAGCCGGCTTCTGCCTGATGCTGGGCGGCACGCCGAAGTCGATCGAGATCTTCGAGCCCTACGCCAGGCTGCTCGCGCCCGGGTCCGAGCAGGGCTGGCTGCACTGCGGGCCGAACGGCGCCGGCCACTTCGCCAAGATGATCCACAACGGCATCGAGTACGGGATGATGCAGGCGCTCGCAGAGGGCTTCGCGCTGCTCGCCGCGCGCAAGGACCTGGACATCGACGTCGGGCGCCTCGCCGAGACCTGGCGCCACGGCAGCGTGGTGCGCTCCTGGCTGCTCGATCTATGCGCCGGCATCCTCAAGGACGAGAACATCCTCGAGATCGCGCCCGTGGTCGCCGACTCGGGCGAGGGGCGCTGGACCGCGCTCGAGGCAATCGAGCTCGGCGTGCCGGCGCCGGCGATCATCGCCGCCCTCATGAACCGCTTTTCGAGCCAGGGACGCTCGGACTACGCGCGGCGCCTGCTCGCGATGATGCGCGCGCGCTTCGGCGGCCACGCCACCGAGAAGCTGCGTCCGGGATGATCGTGCTGGTGATGGGCGTCGCCGGCGTGGGCAAGACCACGATCGGCACGGCGCTCGCACGCGAGCTCGGCTGGCGCTTCATCGACGCCGACGACTACCATCCGCCGCAGAACGTGGCCAAGATGAAGGCCGGCATCCCGCTCGAGGATGCGGATCGGTGGCCGTGGCTCGCCCGGCTCAACAAGGAAATGAAGGACCTCGAGACCGCGGTGCTCGCCTGCTCGGCCCTGAAGGCGAGCTATCGCGAGCGGCTGTTGCAGGGAATGCCGCGGTTCACCATCGTGCACCTGCACGGCAACTTCGAGCTGATCAGCGCGCGGATGAAAACGCGCGAGCACCGCTACATGCCGGCGGCGCTGCTCAAAAGCCAGTTCGCGACCCTCGAGCCGCCGGCCGACGCGATCGCGATCGACGTCGCCGCCACCACCGAAGCTTGCGTGGCGGCGATTCTCCTGGCGCTCCGCAAGTCGTGATGAATGACCCGGTACCCCCGAGATCGTAGGAGGCGGAGGCCATCTCCACCATCCCACGAACCGGGGTACCGATCTTCGTCGGACTTCGTCAAGCCTGGTCTCCCAGAACACCCGCGCGTGCCGGCGCCCCCGCCACCAGCACCTGAAGCTCGATCGCCCGCATGACCGCTGCTGCAGCGCAATGCACTTCGAGCTTGCGGTAAGCGTTCTTGATATGGCTCGCCACGGTGTGCGCCGAGATCCCGAGTCGCGTGCCGATTTCGGCGTAACTGCAGCCGCTCGCCAGCAGGCGCAGCACATCAGCTTCTCGCAACGTGAGCATGCGGTCTCCCTAGTTTCCGAGGTGAACCTTGTAGCGCGCGCCGTTGGAGAAATTGCAGGTACCCGCGCCCTGCATCGGCGAGGACATCTGGTACTCGCAGCTCATGAAGGCGCCGCTCGGGCCCCAGGCGCTCGCGATGCCCTTGCGGTCGTCGCCCGACACGCGGGTCGCTTCCCCGGTGAGCAGCTCGCCCGCGTACTGCAGCTGGAAGCGACCCTTGCCGGTCATCATGTTGGTCACCGTGCCCGAGACCATGCCGGTCTGGGTCGCGATGTCGTTCTCCGGATAGAGGCGCGCGGTCAGCGCCTTCGGCAGCCCGGGCTGCGACGGCGCCGCGACTGGAACCGGTCCGCCGGGAAACGGCGGCGCGGGATGCGTCGGGATGTAGATGGCGTAGTTACCCGCCTGGTCCACCGGTACCACGTAGCAGCCGGCAAGCCCGAAGGCCTGCAGGCCGATTGCTAGCGCAAGTTTCGTGAGTTTCATGGTGTGCTCCCGTAAGGTCCAGAGCCCCCTGCCCTGGGTGACGCCAGCATTGGGGAGGAGCACAGCCCGATCGGTTACCGATCGGTTACGGCTGCCTTAAATTCGCTAAGCGGGTCAATCTCAAGGCATTTTTCATGCAGCGCGCGCGCTCGGGCTTCCTCGCCGCGCTCCCGCCACTGGCGGCAAACCCTCGCCAGCACGCGGGAGAAACGGCTGCGAAGGCGCTCGCGCGCCGGGATCATCCAGGCAGCATCCGCGTCGTCCGCCATGAAGCTGCCGCGATAAAGCGATAGCAGCCGATCGACCATCTTCTCCAGCTGTTCGCCGTGGGCCGACTCCAAGTCCGAAGCGAGCTGCTCGAACGCCCATGTGTCGAGCCAGAAGTAGCGCCGGTCGAGCGACAGGCGCCCCTCGTGCAACGTCACCGCGCGGTCTTCGCCGAGCAGCTTGCGCAGACGGTGCAGCGTGCTGGTGAACGAACGATGCGCCGAGTCGCCATCGATGCGCGGCCAAAGCGCGTCGGTGACCTTGCTCTCGCTCACCTGCTCGCCGCCGTAAGCGATGAGCAGCTTGAGCAGCTCGAGCGGGCGCTTCTTCGCTTTCCCGTTGCCGGCGCCGAGCGGCTCGCCGTGGCGCAGCAGCCGGAAGCCGCCGAAAGTCTGCACGCGGTAGGTCCAGGGCCAGCCTTCGACCGCGAGCGGAGGCTGCTCGGGCACGAGCGCGCGGCGCTTGATCAGGCTGCGCACGTAGTCGGGCTCGACGCCCGCTTCGAGCGCGTGCGCGAGCGCACGCGCCACCGCGGCCGGGCGCCACCAGAGGAAATGGCTGTAGCCGTATTCGCGGCCGAGGCCGAGGCCGCGCCGCAGCGCGGCGAGGCCGGTACGCTGGCGGCCGTGCGCGAGCGCGATCTGCCCGAAGCCGACCAGGCAGGCGAACTCGAGGTGCCGGTTGTCGATTCCCTCGACGATGCCGCGCAGCGTCTGCAGGTGAGCAATGCATTTGCGCTCGTCGCCGCACTCAGCCAGGATCTCGGCCAGCGCGAGCCGGCACAGCACCTCGAACAGCGGGCAGCCGACCTCGATCGCCATGCGCAGCGCCGCCTTTTCCTCCTGCAGCGCGGTCATCAGGTCCTTGCGCAGCATCGCCTCCCACGCCTGGAAGTGGTGATACAGGCAGCGGTTGAAGCGCCCCGCGCTAGCAGTGCGCGCGGCGAGCTCGCGCGCGATAGCCTGCGCCTGCGCGAGGTTGCCGCTGCCGAGCGCGCCGCCGTAGCCGTAGACCAGCAGCTGGAAGGTCCAGGTGTGCACGCCGGTGGCGTGCGCGATCTCGAGGCCCTCGCGCATCGCCTTCTCGCACGCCGCGCCGTCGGCGGTGAGCATCGCGTACATCGTCTCGATGTTTTTCAGCGTGATGAGCGAGAACGGCGAGACGCCGCTCGCGCCGGCGGCCTCGCGCATCGCCGCGATCAGCTCGGCCGCGCGCGCGTAAAGCCCCGTCCACATCAGCGTGAGCGACGCGAGCAGGCCGACGAACATGCGCAGGTTCACGTCGGGCTGGGAAGACGAGGCGCCGAGCGCGCGCTCGATCCAGCGCTTGATGTCGCGCCGCTGCGGCTGGCGCAGCGTCAGCGAGAACAGCATGCTGCACGCGACGCGCGCCTCGGCCTCGCGCGAAAGCGGCAGCGGACCGTCCTTCTCCGCCGCGTCCAGCACCGCGATCCAGCGATCGAGCAGCGAGCAGTCGTCGAGCTCGTAGAGGATCGCATACATCGCGCCGGAAGCGGCAAGCACCGTGCCCGCGCCATCGCCTTGCGCGCGGAACAGCTCGAACGCGCGCTCGTAGAGGATGCGGCCTTCGCGCGGCGCGAGCTGCGCCTGGCTCGACGCCGCCCAGTAGATGGTCCAGGGACGCTTCGCCTGCACCTCGGCCGGCAGCTCCTCGACCCAGCGCGCGATGGTCTCGCCGCGCCCCTGGTCGAGCAGCGCGGCGGCGTGCGCCTCGATCAGGCGCGCCATCTCGCCCCAGTCGTGGCAATCGCGGTAGAGCGCGACCGCGTCCTCGATGCGCCCCGCCTGCTCCATCTGCGCGGCCGACGCTCTCTGCAGCTCGCGCCGGCGCTCTTTGGGCAGCGCCTCGCCGGCGCGCGCCTGCAGGAAGTCGCGCAGCATCGGGTGGTACTGGTACAGCGGCTCGGGCTGCGTATCGCGCACCGCGACGAAGTAGTTGTTGCGCGTGAGCTCGGCGAGCAGCTCCGCGGTGCCCTCGTCGCCGGCGAGCGCGCGCGCCATGGCGGTAGTCATCTCGGGCAGGTACGCGGTGTGCAACAGAAACCGCTGCGTGCGCGCGTCGGATTTCTGGAAGATCTCTCCCGCGAGGTAGTCGAACACGAGCTGGCGGCTCAATGAGCCGGGCGGGTCGGAGATCCTGCCCTGCTCGAGCATCAGCACCAGTCCTGCCGCCCAGCCCTGCGTGCGCGCGTAGAGCGCGTCCACTGCCTCGGCGGTGAACCCGGGCCTGCGCTTGGCGGCGATCGCTCCCGCCTCCTCGCGCGTCAGGCGCAATTCGTCCCAGCCGATGAGCGAAAGCACCTGGTTCGCGCGCAGTCGCGTCAGCGCCGCGGGCGGGTCGCCGCGGCTGATGATCAGCACGCGTCCGCCGGGCGGCAGCGTCTCGAGCGCGACGCGCATCACTTCGTGCAGCTGCGAGGACGCGGGAACCGCGTGGTAGCCGTCGAAAACCACGGCGAACGGCGCCTTGAGCTGCGCGTAGAGCCGCTCGAAGTAGCGGCGCGCGAACACCGCGAGCCCCGGCTGGTGCTCGGGGGTCAGCAGCGGTAGCCGCTCGCGCTCGCCTTCGAGCGAGGCCGCGGCGAGGCTCAAGTAATAGAAGAAGGTGGCGACGTCGGCATCGCCCTCGTCGAGCTGGTACCAGAGCGAGGCGACGCCGGCGTGCTCGAGCCAGCCCGCGGTCAGCGTGGTCTTGCCGCAACCCGGCGGGCCGGTGACCCAAGTGACGGGAATCTTGCGCGAGAGCAGGCCGAACAAGCGCTTGCGCGGCAGCACGCCGGCCACGCTTGGCCGCGTCGTCTTGCCCAGCGACACCTGGCCTGCCTTCATGTCATTCGCCCCTAACCGCCCCCTCGCGTCTCGGGTCGGCCCCCCCGCGCCAGCCGCCGGGCAACCGTTGGATGCCATGCAGCCCGCTTGTCAGGGGAATTCTATCTACCTGGTGGCCGCGCTCCATCAACGAAGTCACGGATTGCTCGTAGCGGCTGCCCTGCTCGATCAGGGTGGGGCCGTTGCGCGAGCCGAAGTTCGGCAGCTCGATCGCCGCCTGGATCCCGAGGCCCCAGCCTAGCGCGCCGACCAGCGCCTTGGCCACGTAGTTGATGATCATCGACCCCCCCGGAGAGCCGACCGCCAGCGCGGGCTGCTGGTCGTGGAAAACCACCGTGGGGGTCATGCTGCTCCTCGGGCGCTTGCCGCCGGCGACGGAATTGGGTCCGCCGGGCGCGAAGTCGAAGTCGGTGAGCTGGTTATTGAGCAGAAAGCCGCGCACCATGATGCGGCTACCGAACGCACTTTCGATCGTGGTGGTCATCGACACGATGTCGCCGCGCGCATCGACGATCGAGAAGTGGCTGGTGCCGGCTTCGGTATCGCCGGGCGCGGCCAGCTGCAGCGCGCGCTCGCCGATCAGCTTCGCTCTCTTGTCCAGGTAATTCGAATCGAGCAGCGCTTGCGCGGGGACGGGAACGAAGTCCGGGTCGCCAAGGTAGCGCGCGCGGTCGGCGTAGGCCAGCTTGCCGGCTTCGGCGAAGAGATGCAGCGCCGCGGGCGACTGCGGCGGCGCGCGCGTGAAGCCGGCGCGCTCGAGCAGGCCGAGCATCTGCAGCACCGCGACTCCACCCGAGCTTGGGGGGCCCATCGAGCATACGCGCCAGTCGCGATAGGGACCGCACACCGGCTCGCGTTCGAGCGCGCGGTACCTCTGCAAATCGTCCTCGCTCATGTCGCCGGGCCTGGCGTGCGTGCGCACGGCGAGGACCATGTCCTTGGCGATGTCCCCTTCGTAGAACACGCCCGCCCCGCCGCGCGCGATCGCGCGCAGCGTTTCGGCGTATTCGCGGTTGACAATGCGCGGCCCCGAGTAATAGACCTTGCGCGCCGCCGCATCCTCGCGCAGAAAGCGCTCGCGCTCGAGCGCCTCGCGCAGCTTGGGCGACGCGTCGAAGCCCTGGTCGGCGATCCTGATCGCGGCGTCGAAGAGCTCGTGCCACGGCAAGCGTCCGTGGCGCTGGTGGGCGAGCTCGAGCATGCGCAGCACGCCGGGCACGCCGACGGCGCGGCCGCTGACGGCGGCCTCGAGAAATGGAAGTGGCTTGTTTTGTGAGTCCAGGAACCGATCGGGTTTCGCCGCCGACGGCGCCGTCTCGCGGCCGTCGTAGGTGCGCAGTTTCTTCTCGGTCTCCGACCAGTGCAGCATGAATGCGCCGCCGCCGATGCCTGAAGATTCGGGCTCGACCAGGCCGAGCACCATCTGCACTGCGATCGCCGCATCGACCGCCGAGCCGCCGCGCTTCAGCACCTCGGCGCCGGCTTCGGCCGCGAGCGGGCTCGCCGCCGCGACCATGTAGCGCTGGGCGACGCCCGCCTCGCGCGGCGCCGCGCAGCCGCCCAGGATGAAAGCAACGAGGGCCGCCGCAGCCGCCGGGACCAGGCGCCTCATTGCACGCGGTAGAAGTACAGCTCCTCGACGACTTCGTTGACGACGTCTTGATAAACGTGCTTCACCCACCGCTTGGCGGCCTGTGCGGCGCAGGTGCCGCAAACGAAAAGGGCGGCCATCGCCGCCCTTCTTGCCAGCCCCTGTACGGACGTACTCACACCATCAACGGTACGACAAGTAGCGCCACGATGTTGATGATCTTGATGAGC
>Ga0075420_100002110_pt1 | contig 17155 bp, 21 predicted proteins | sample SoiMetdeltSBSDD4_FD_75296 | JGI IMG/M metagenome (GOLD analysis project Ga0075420, IMG submission 75296) | Bulk soil microbial communities from a Populus tree surrounding site in Tennessee, USA - Soil MetaG P. deltoides SBSDD4 | ecosystem: Environmental > Terrestrial > Soil > Tree plantation... | reverse complement strand
AGCCCGCCTTCAGGCACGTCGAGCGCTGTCAGGCTGCCGGCCTGCAGCTTCTTCTCGACCTCGGTCACATTCGACTCGAGGTCGGGCACCACGCCCTTCAACGTGATCGGGAGATCGCTGCCCGCGCTCTGCGCAAGGCCCAGACCCAGGATCACGGGCGCCGCGCCGGTCACGTGCGGCAGCGCGGTCACGCGCTTGATCTCCTCCTGGAAGTTGTCGAACCCGCCAGCCTTGAACACGTACACATGTGCGGCCGATCCGATCAGGCGGTCGCGCAGCTCGCTCTGAAGGCCCGTCAGCAGCGCCAGCGCGATCAGCAGCGCCATCACACCGACCGAAACGCCAATCACCGAGATGAGCGAGATCAGCGAGATGAAGGCCTGCTTGCGCCTCGCCAGCAGGTATCTCACGGCGACGAACAGCTCGAACGGAATGTCTTTCATACGAGTCTCGCCCCGCAGCTACTCCTTCCGCGGACGCATCAGCGGGAACAGGATGACGTCCCGGATCGACAGGCTGTTGGTCAGGAGCATCACGAGACGATCGATGCCCACCCCTTCTCCACCGGCCGGCGGCAGGCCGTATTCGAGCGCCCTGATGTAGTCCTCGTCCATGACATGCGCTTCGAGGTCCCCCGCCGCCCGGCTGGCGATCTGCGACTCGAACCGCCGCCGCTGCTCCGCGGGATCGTTGAGCTCGCTGAAGGCATTGGCCACTTCAAAGCCGCCGATATAGAGCTCGAATCGTTCCACCGTGTCGGGATCGCCCGGCTTCTGCTTCGACAGCGGCGACACCTCGGTCGGGAAGTCGTACACGAATGTCGGTTGAACGAGCCGATCCTCGTAGAGCCGCTCGAAGATATCGGTCGTGATCTTCCCGGCTCCCCAACCCGCTTCGACCCCCAGGCCCAGCTGGCGGGCAATGTCCGCCGCGACCGCCCGATCGCGGAGCATTGTCGAATCCACCTTGGTATTGAGACGCTCGGATGCCGCCTCGGCCGCACCCTCACGCAAGGAGACCCGCCGATACGGTGGGGCCAGGGACATCTGATGGTCGCCGAACTGGATCTGATCGGTGCCGATGGCGGCGCAGGCCACGGTCGAGAACATCTCCTCGGTCATGACCATGAGCTTCTGGTAGTCGCTGTACGCCTCGTAGAACTCGAGCATCGTGAACTCGGGGTTGTGCTGCGTCGAAATCCCCTCGTTCCTGAAGTTACGGTTGATCTCGTAGACGCGTTCGATTCCGCCGACGGTCAGCCGCTTCAAGTACAGTTCCGGCGCGATGCGCAGGAACAGCTGCATGTCGAGGGCGTTGTGGTGGGTGACGAACGGCCGGGCTAGCGCGCCCCCCGCGATCGGCTGCATCATCGGCGTCTCGACCTCGAGATAGCCGCGGGCGTTCAGGAAAGTCCTGATCGCCGCCAGGACCTGGCTGCGCACTTCAAAGACCCGGCGCGAATCCGGGTTCACGATCAGATCGAGATAGCGTTGACGGTAGCGTGTTTCGACGTCGTGCAGCCCGTGCCATTTTTCAGGAAGCGTGATGAAGCACTTGGCCAGGAACTCGAGGCTCGAAGCCCAGATCGTGAGCTCGTTCGTCTTCGTCCGGAACAGGCGTCCCGATACACCCACGAAATCACCGAAATCGAGCAGCTTGAAGATCGAGAAGTCGCGCTCCGGCAGCGAGTCCTTGCGGATGTAGACCTGAATCTTCGACCGTCCATCCGAAAGCACCAGGAAATTCGCCTTGCCAAAGCTACGGATCGCCAGGATCCGTCCCGCCGTCGTGGTCTGGATTTTTTCGGAGTCGAGCTCTTCAGCCGACCGCGAGCCGAAGTTGTCGACGAGCTCGGAGATGCTGTGGGTCCGATTGAAGGTGACGGGATACGGATCGATCCCGAGCCGGTTCAGCTCTTCGAAGTTATGGCGCCGCTGCGCCAGCAGGTCGGATTCTCTGGTCTCAGACATGATCTACGTGCGACGTGCGACGTGCGACGTGCCAAACGTGCGACGTGTGACGTGCGCACCTGCGCACCTGCGCACCTGCGCACCTGCGCACTTGCCCTACTCACGATTCAGATCCCGGCGAACGGCGTCCAGCACGCCGTTGACGAATGCGACGGACTCGTCACCGCTGTAGGTGCGGGCGAGCTCGATGGCTTCGTTGATGACCACCTTCGGAGGCGTATCCGCATCGCCTATCAGCTCGAACACCGCGAGCCTCAGGATCATCCGGTCGATGACGGCCATGCGCTCGACCCGCCAGTTGACGGCACGCGCAGCAATCAGTTGGTCCAGCTCGGCGACCCGCTCGACGACGCCGTGCACGAGGCCGTTGGCGAAGGTACGCAGGTCTTCGCCAACTTCGCCGGCGGGATCGTGGGCCGGCCAGTAGGTCGCGATGGCTTCGTGCGCGCCGCAGCGGCCGATCTCCCAGTGGTACAGCATCTGGAGTGCCGCTTCCCGCGCGCGGCGCTTTCCCGCGCGATCGGTGCGGCTCATCGGCGATGTCCGTCCCGCAACCTGCGAAACAGCAACGCCATCTCGACCGCCGCCGCCGCTGCCTCGAATCCCTTGTTCTCGCGGCCTTCGACTGAACGTTCCTCGGCCTGTTCCCACGTGTCGGTCGTCAGCACGCCAAACGCCATCGGCACGCCGGTGTCCCCTGATGCCTGTTGGATGGCATGCGCCACGGAGTCCGAGATGTACTCGAAATGCGGCGTTGCGCCGCGAATCACGCACCCGAGGCAGACCACCGCATCGAATCGACCGGTATCAGCCGCAGCCCTCGCGGCCTGTGGCAGCTCGAAGGCGCCGGGCACATCGAAGACCTCGATTCCGTCAGCCTTGACACGGGCTTCGGCCAGGGCGGCGCGCGCGCCGGTCGACAGCTTCGTGGTAATCGCGTCGTTGAACCGGGCAACGATCACGGCAAAGCGACAGCCTGACGCGTCAGGGAGCGGAGCAACGCTCGGATCGGGTACTCGCACGCGCTACTTCCCCTTGAAGTCGGCCTTGCGTTTCTCGAGGAACGCCCGCGTGCCCTCGCGCATGTCTTCGGTGCTGGCGACCAGCCCGAACAGCGTCGCTTCGTAGACCTCGGCATCGGCAAAGGCCATCTGCATCCCGCCGTTGACGGCATCGATGATGTAACGCACGGCAATCGGCGCTTTGGTCGCAAGCTGCGCGGCCAGCTTGCGCGTCTCGTTCATCAGCTCGCCTGCCGGCACGACACGATTCACGAGCCCAAGCCGGTGCGCCTCCTGGGCGGAGATCTGATCGCCGGTCAACAGGAGCTCGAGCGCGCGCCCTGCGCCGATCAGGCGAGGGAGCCGCTGCGATCCAGCGTACCCGGGAATGAGCCCGAGATTGATTTCCGGCTGGCCGAGCTTCGCGGTGTCTGCGGCCAGTCGCAGCGTGCAGGCCATGGCCAGCTCGCAGCCGCCGCCGAGCGCGTATCCGTTGATCGCCGCGATTACCGGCTTCCCCATGTGCTCGATCAGATCGATGACATGCTGGCCGCGGCGGGCGTGCTCGCGGCCGCCCGCCGGACTCTGGACCGCCAGCTCGTTGATGTCCGCTCCGGCGATGAATGACTTCTCCCCGGCGCCGGTGATAATCACGACCCTCACGCTGTCGTCGTGTCTCAGCGCGAGGATCGCGCGGCGGAGCTCGTCCATCGTCTGCGTGTTGAGAGCGTTCAGCACTTTCGGGCGGTTCACGGTGACGGTTGCCACGCCGCCGTCGCGTTCGATCAGCAGGTTTTCGAGATTGTCGAGAGTGTGAGCAGTCATGGCCTCAGAAAGGAAATCTGCCAGTACCCGGATCGTCGAAGTATACCTTTCGAATAACCTTCAGCGAAGCGAGGGCCGCTGCGCCAATCGCTGCACCCACGCCATCCGCCAGCAGATCCAGGGGATCGGCCGTTCGTCCGGGCACGTACAGTTGATGAATCTCGTCGGTCAAACCGTAAAGGACGCTCAGCGCCACGGCAGCCAGGGCGCGTGGCCATGTGATCGCCGCCAGCCGTCCGGCGGTCAGCGCGCGCAGGACCAGGAAGCCGAGCGGCGCATACGCGGCTATGTGCAGGAACTTGTCCGACAACGACTCGGGCACGATGCTGGTGTCCGGCGTGGCGGAGGCGGCGAAGAGGAGGGCCATGTGCGCAACGACCGGCCCCCACAGAAACAGCAGCGATCCCAATAGACAGCTTCAGAGCGGCAGCGGGTACATCAGCCACCCGAAGGCGAGGGCAACGGCGAGAAAGACTCCGAACATGTAGGCGCCGGTGCGAATCTGCTGCCGCGGATCGTCACGCAGGAGCGCGGCGAACACCGTCGAAACCAGCAGCGCGAAGACGACCATCAGCGCGAAATGGCTGGTCACTTGCGGCCCATGCCGATGTCGAACGCATCGAGAATGACGAGGAAATTCAGGAGCCCTGCAACGATGAGGAAGCAGTTGCCGTACTCATAGGTCGCCGCCGTCACCGTGCCTTCGCCGGCGCCCATCATTTTCGTCAGCAACCATGGGATGCCCAGTCCCATGTCGGCCACCGCCGCGAGGGCGACCAGCGGCTCCCTGAGATCCATCGAGAACACCCGGCCGGCGAGGAGCAGGCCGATCCCGAACATGATCAGCAGCGCTGCCATGAACACCACGGCTTTCTGCCGCCGTCCCAGCCAGAGGTGCCCTGCGCCTGGCAGCGCCCAGGCCAGCAGGCAGACGAGCACGAGCGTGCCCTCCGACGCGACGCGCGTGGGCTCGACCGTGGTGGATTTCGTGGTCATCGTCACAGAAAATGATACCGCGGATTGCTACCCTGGCTTACCGCTGAGGGCCGAGACAGTCGAAAGAGTCGAAACATTGACGAGCACGAACGCCAGCGTTGCGCCCAGCGGCAAGCTCGAGAGAAATCGGCTGACGTTGCTCCCCGCTGCAGTACCAGTCCATTCGAGCGCCAGGCTCAGGAGCATCGGCACCGCCGCGATCGTCAGCGCGCGTCGAGCTGTGAGCGATCCGGACCTTCTTGCCCCCATCACGAGCGACGCGATCGCGCCGAGCGCGCCTGCAACATACAGACCGAGGCAGCGCCCGCAGACCGGCATCTGAACGCCCGCCCATTGGAACGAACGCTCGCGCCGCTGGTGACAGATATGCGAGCCTGCCTCGTACACGAGGACTGTCGCGACCGGGAACCGGCGCTGCGACAGCGCGGTGGGCGCCGCGAAGAGTGCCACGAGCCAGATGACTGCAATGGCCGTCATCGTTGCGGGCAGCAGGCGCATGAGTTTCAAGCGGTCGACCACGATCCACCGGCCGCGACAACGGAGCGGCCGGTCCCGATTGAGGAGATACGTTCTACTAGAGTTCGCCGCCGGGCGCGCCGAAGTGTGCTTCGTAGCGCTGGCGGAACTCGGGCCAGGTGTACGCGTGACTCTGTCCGCCAAGGTGCTCGAGTGCATAGGTGGCGGCCACGGCGCCGAGCCGCGCGCAGATGACGTAGTCCGCCCGATGGGCCATACCCTTCATGAACCCGCCGCGAAACGCATCCCCGACGCCGGTGGGATCGACGATGCGATGCGGTGGGACCGCGGGAACGTCGATGTTCCGATCCTCCTCGACAATCGTGCATCCCTTCTCGCCGCGCGTGATCACAATCGCGCCGGTCTGTGCGAGGATGCCGGCTTCGTCGAGTCCGGTCTTCTGCCGCATCAATTCGAATTCGTAGTCGTTGGCGATGACGAGCTGCGAACCTGACAGGCCGTCGCGCAGCTGATCGCCGTCCATGCGCGCACACTGCTGGCCCGGATCCCAGATGAACGGAATCTTCAGCGTCCGGCACTCCTCCGCATACTGCAGCATCGCGCCGGGATCGTTCGGCGACACGATCGCCAGGCCGCAGTCTGGAACCGTGCGAAACGATAGCTCACCTGCGTTCGCCATGGCGCCGGTGTAAAAGGACGCGATCTGATTGCTGTCCACGTCGGTGCTGCAGAAGAACGAGGCGGTGAACTTGCCGTCCACCTGCTTGACCAGCGACGTGTCGATCCCTGCGGCTTCGAGCCAGCGGCGGTAGTCCTCGAAATCCTGTCCTGCGGTCGCCATCAGACGGGGACGTTCGTTGAGCAGCGCCAGCGTGTACGCGATGTTCGGTGCGCACCCGCCCCGGCGCTTGTCCATGCTGTCGACGAGAAAGCTGAGGCTGATGCGTGACATGTGCTCCGGCAGGAAGTGCTCGGTGAACTTCCCGGGGAACGACATGAGGTAATCGAAGGCTATAGACCCCGTGACGACTATGTTCATCGTGATGGCTGGTTATTGGAGGTAACGCCGGATGATCGGGCCGAGGTTCTTCTTCGTCTCGGCAGGAACCGTGTCGGGCCGGGTGATGATGGCGTACTTGAGCGCGGTCGCACACTCACACGTCCGCTCGAACGGCAGCTGACCCACGGCGTTGGCGATCACCTGCTGCGCGGTCTTCGAATTCTGGGTGAGGTTGGCGACGATCATCTCCACCGTGACCTGATCGTGATCCGGGTGCCAGCAGTCGTAGTCGGTGACCAGCGCGATCGTCGTGTAGCAGATCTCCGCCTCGCGTGCGAGCTTGGCCTCCTGCAGGTTGGTCATGCCGATGATGTCCATGCCCCAGGACCGGTACAGCCGCGACTCGGCGAGCGTGGAGAACTGCGGCCCTTCCATGCAGACATAGGTGCCACCCTTGTGCACGGTGGCCCCAGCCTGTTGCGCCGAACCGACGGCAATCGCGCTCAACGGGGCACAGAACGGATGGGCGAACCCGACGTGCGCGACGAGACCCTGACCGAAGAACGTGGAAATGCGGCCGCGCGTGCGATCGAGAAACTGATCGGGGATCACCAGGTCGAGGGGCTTGTATTCCTCTTTCAAGCTCCCAACGGCGCTCGCCGACAGGATGTACTCGACGCCGAGCGTCTTGAAACCGTAGATGTTCGCGCGAAAGTTCAACTCGGATGGCAGCAGGCGGTGCCCGGCGCCGTGGCGCGACAGGAACGCCACGCGCTTCCCGCGCAGCGTCGCGATCACATAGGGCGCCGATGGATCGCCGAACGGTGTGCTGACGTTCCGCTCTTCGCGGTCCGTCAGCTCCGCCATGTCGTACAAACCGCTGCCGCCGATGATACCGATGGAGATGGACATAGTAGGGATCAGGCAGCCTCGACGTGCTTCCTGCCGCCGGATTCGCGGATGTAGCCGGCGGCGATCTCTGGATCGTGCTCGAAGAATATCAGATATTCGCGCTCGATCGCCTCGCGGATGAACGTCCGTTTGAACGCCAGCGTGTCCATCGGATACAGGTCGTAGCCCATGATCCACGGTTCGTCGATGTGGGCCACGGTCGGAATCATGTCGGCCGGAAAGACGGCGGTCTTTCCGCCGGACTCGATCATCACGACCTGATGATGCATCGTGTGCCCGCCGCTCCGCCTCACCCGTACACCGGGCATCACCTCCACGTCGTCCGGAATGAAATCCACGACGTCCGCGTCCCGCAGGGGAACGAAGTTCTCCGCCAGATAGCTGGCGCGGTTGCGCTCGTGGGGATGCGTCGCGTCTTCCCACTCGGCGGTCCGCACGACGTAGCGAGCACGCGGAAACGCCGGCTCGATCGCTCCCGACGCCGACCGCGCCGTGAACCCGCCCGCGTGATCGAAATGCAGATGCGTGGCCAGAACGATGTCGACGTCCTCGACGGTGAGGCCGGCGCCGGCAAGGCTATCCGACAAGTCGCGCGGACGCTCGATGCCGTAGATGTCCACGCTCTTCGCATCCATCTTTCCGCCGATGCCGGCGTCGATGATCATCGTCTTCTCGCCACGCACGAGCAGCGGCCGCAGCCCCACCCGAATGCGGTTGCGATCGTCGGCCGGCGCGCGCCTCTCCCACAGCGGCTTCGGCACGATCCCGAACATCGCCCCTCCGTCGAGACGGAAATGGCCGTCGAGAAGCGGAATCAATTCCAGGGCGCCGAGCTTCACTTGGGCGTTTCCTTCAACTCGACCAGGACGCCATGCGTGCTTGCCGGGTGGATGAAGGCGACGAGCGACCCGTGCGCTCCTGGTTTTGGCGCGTCGTCGATCAGGCGCACGCCGCGCGCTTTGAGCTGTTCGAGCGCGGCCCGGATGTCGTCGACTCGCAGCGTGATGTGATGCAGCCCGGGCCCGCGCTTGGCGACGTACTTGGCGATCGGCGAATCGCCGGCCGTCGCCTCCAGCAGTTCGAGCGCAGCCTCGCCAGCGGGGATGAAGTACGCGCGCACGCGCTGCGATGTCACGTCCTCTGGCGCCTCGACCTCCAGGCCAAGCGCGTCGCGGTAAAACGCCAGCGCCGCAGCGATGTCCGACACGGCAATTCCGATGTGATCCAGACGTGCTTTCATGTTGTTTTTGGGGCGGGTGACGGGGTTGCAATCGCCCTCGCCAGAATTCGATCGACTGCGGTGTACGGGTCGAGCTCGCGCGCCGCGATCCTGTCGAGGGTCGCGTCAAACTCCCCGGCCGCCAGCACGCGCTCCTCGACATGCTGCAGAAACCGCTGTCCCAGCAACTCGCGCATCCGCCACTCGGCGCGCGCGCGGCGGCGGCTGCCACTATTGCCCACCGTGTGCGCGCGGAAACGTTCGATCTGCTCCACCAACTCGGGAATGCCCTTCCCGGTGGTCGCTTCAGTTTTCACGATCGCCGGACGCCACTCGCCCGGTTTGAAGGCCTGGAGCGAAAGCAGTGCTTCGATCGACGCCACGGTCCGATCGGCGCCGTCGCGATCCGCCTTGTTGACGACGAAGATGTCCGCAATCTCCATGATGCCGGCTTTGAGCGCCTGGACTTCGTCGCCCGCGCCCGGCACGATTGTGACCACCGACACGTCCGCGGTGCGGACGATGTCCACCTCGTCCTGGCCGACACCGACGGTTTCGATGAGGACGATATCCTTGCCGGCGGCATCGAAGACGAGCGCCACTTCGCTCGTAGCTCGGGCCAGCCCGCCGAGGTGGCCACGAGTGGCCATGCTGCGAATGAAGACCCCTGCATCGCCGGCATGCGCCTGCATTCGGACACGGTCGCCAAGGATGGCGCCGCCGCTGAACGGGCTGGTCGGATCGACGGCCACCACGCCGACGGTTTTGCCGCCACTGCGAATCGCCGCCGTCAGGCGATCGACGAGCGTGCTCTTGCCCGCGCCTGGCGGGCCGGTGATGCCAATGAGGTAAGCGCGGCCGGTGTTCGGAAAGATGCGCCGCACGAGCTCGGCGCCCTGCGGCGACTCGTCTTCGATGAGCGAGATCGCCCGCGCGATCGCACGCGGATCCCCCGCGAGCACCCGCTCCGAAAATGAAGACGCGGTCACTGGCCGAGCAGCTGGCGGGCGATGACGAGCCGCTGAATCTCGCTCGTGCCTTCGCCGATGGTCAGGAGCTTCACGTCGCGGAAGTATTTTTCGGCCGGATAGTCCTTTACGAAGCCATAGCCGCCGTGGATCTGCACGCCGTCGTCGGCAGCTTTCACCGCGATCTCACTCGCGAAGAGTTTGGCAATCGACGACTCCTTCGTCGTCCGCGCGCCGCGATCCTTCAGGTATGCCGCGCGATAGGTGAGCCACCTCGCCGCTTCGATGCGTGTCGCGTTGTCCGCGAGCTTCCACTGAATCGCCTGGAACGACGCGATTGGCTGGCCGAACTGGCGGCGTTCTTTCGCATAGCTGCGCGCCGCCTCGTACGCGCCCTGTGCCAGTCCGACCGACAACGCGGCAATGCCGATGCGCCCGCTGTCGAGCACTTGCAGCGTGTTGATGAATCCCTGCCCTTCCTCGCCGAGCAGATGCGCGACCGGAATCCGGCAGTTTTCGAACACGACCTCGCTCGTATCGCTGGCGCGCATGCCGAGCTTGTTCTCTTTCTTGCCGGCCGACATGCCAGGTGTGCCGTGTTCGACGATGAAGGCGGAGATGCCGCGGTGACCCTTGGCGCGATCGGTGATCGCGATGACCACCATCACCCCGCCGACACGTCCGTGCGTGATGAAGGCCTTGGACCCGTTCAGAACCCAGCAGTTGCCCTGACGCACGGCCGTCGTCCGCATCCCCGCTGCGTCGCTGCCAGCGCCGGCTTCGGTCAGGCCCCACGCACCGAGCACTTCACCGCGGACCAGGCGCGGAAGATATTGCTGTTTTTGCGCGTCGTTGCCGAACATCGAGATGTGCGCCGTGCACAGCCCGTTGTGTGCGGCGACCGATAGAGCGATCGCCGGACAGACCCTGGCAAGTTCCTCGATGCAGATGCAGTATTCGACCGTGGACATCCCCGCCCCGCCGAACTCTTCGGGATAGGTGATGCCCGTGAGGCCCAGGGACGCCAGCTTCGACAGCAGTTCCATCGGGAACTGCTGGGCCTCGTCCCACTCCATGACGTGGGGACCTATTTCAGTTTCGGCAAACTCCCGCACCGTGCGGCGCAGCAGTTCCTGCTCTTCGGTGGGCCGAAAGTCCATCGCTATGAATTTACCATGCTGACGCCCGCCCGTGATTCGTTGTCCGTCGCTCGTCGCTCGTGCTCGAAGACCTGGTCGGCCCTCCCGGCTCTTCGAGCTACGAGCGACGAACCACGGATTACGGACCACGGACTCCGTCGTATGCTATCCACATGCGAATCAGCCACATCCCTCTCTGCCTGGCTCTTCTTCTGCTCATCCCCTCGACCGCCTCGGCCGACTTCACGGCGTTCCTCGGGTCGACGACGACGCCGGAGAACCGCATCATGACCGGCGCCAGCGTTGGAGCCGGGCTCATAATCGTGGCGTTCGAGTTCGAGTATGCGAGGACGAGGGAAGACCTGCCGGAGCTTGCGCCGGGGCTGCGCACCTACATGTTCAACGGTCTGTTACAAACACCCTTCCCGATCGCGGGGATGCAGTTCTACGGAACGATGGGCGGCGGGGTGTATCACGAAACGCTCAGTGAGGCGTCCGAAACGAACTTCGGCGTCAACGTCGGCGGCGGGGTCAAGATCTCACTGGCGGGTCCGCTCCGGTTGCGAGTGGACTACCGGGTCTTCACCTTGAGTGGCGACCCGCTGCATTCCAAACCGCAGCGGTTCTACGCGGGGCTCAACATCAAGTTCTAGCGAGGCATCGCCACAGACCATCGAGTCTCCGCCCCGCTAGGTAGCGTTGCTTTGATAACTCCGCGCTGACGCGGGGCGGGGCTACTCCAATACCCAACCGACAACTCCCAATGACGCCGACACGGACGGCTCGGCGCCCTGGGAGCTGGGAGTTGGGAGTTTTGAACGTCGGAAGAGAAGAACCTACTTGAGCGGGCTCAGGTTGAGACGGTTCGGGCCAGCAGCGAAGGCGTCCACGTACTTCTTGACCATCGCCTGGTTCTCGGGGGTACCGTATTCCTTCCCAAGCGCCTCCGCCAGCAGCGCAAACAGATCGTATTCGGCTGCCTTGACGGTCGGGTCGATCAGCATCACGTACAGAGCGTTCTTCTCAGCGCCCATCGGCTCGCTCGACTTGTAGATCTTCATCGAACCGGCTTGCTGTTTCCGGATCGGATCCTCGCTCTTGGCGAGTCCGGCCATGACCTTGCCGATCAGCTCTTCGAACGACGCGGTCTGATCGGGTTTGACCTGGAAGAGCAGGACGCCAGCGTCCCCCGTAAACGTCAGACGCGGCTCCTTGGGGGTTTCGGGCTGCGCCGGAGGCGTCTGCTGCGCCGGTGGCGTCGTTGGCGGCTGGGTCTGGGCGAACAACGCGGCCGGTGCGAGCGCCAGGGCGAGGGCGCATGTCGTAGTCACGAAGGGGCGACGCATTCAATCTCCTCCTTGATCAAACCAGGAAAGGTCGGACCGAACGAGCACAGCGGATCGATCCTCCCAACGAAAGCGACACTTTACCGTATCTACACGAAGACTGCCATGACCTCGTTGGCTACCAGCATCCCCTCCCGGGTCAGGCGGAGTCGCGGGCCCTCACGAATCAGCAGCTTATCGGCCACGAAGGGCGCCAGGTTGTCCCCGTAAGTCGCCCAGACGTCCGTATTGTACCGAGCGCCCACAGCGGCGATGTCCACGCCGTCCGTGAGCCGTAACCCGGTGAAAAGCGCCTCTTCCAGACGTTCCGTGGGGGTCAGGTCCCTCCGCTCGACGGCAAGGGAGCCGCCCGCGGCGACCGTCCGGATGTATTCCTCGGTCGCGGACACGTTCTTCCAGCGGACGCCGTCCCTCGTCGAGTGCGCCCCGCAGCCGAACCCGAGCCACGCACCGTCCTGCCAGTACTTCAAGTTGTGACGGGATTCGCGGCCAGCCCGCGCAACGTTCGAAATCTCGTACTGTCGAAAACCTGCGCGCTCGAGCCGCTCGAGGCTCCAGAGATACATCGCCGCCGCGTCCTCGTCAGGCGCGAGCGACCAGCCCGATCTCGCCATCTCCTCTTTCAGCGGCGCGTTCGGATAGAGCTCGAGCAGGTACATCGAGGCATGGTCTGGAGCGACATCGGTCAACGCTTCGACACTCTCTTCCCAGTCGGCCCGCGTCTGCTGCGGCAGCCACATCATCAGATCCAGGCTGATGTTGTCGAATCCGGCCTGCCTGGCTTCAACGACCGCCTCGCGGGCTCGAGCGCTCGAATGCACCCGGCCCAGCCTGCGCAGCTCGGCTTCCCTGAACGATTGGACACCGAAACTGATCCGGTTGACCCCTGCCGCGCGAAAGCCCGACATCCTCTCGGGTGTCGATGTCTCGGGATTGGTCTCGAGGGTGATCTCCGCGTCAGCCGTGACGTCGAACACATCCCGGCACGCGTCGATCAGCCGCGCGATCTCTGCCGGCTCCAGCAAAGATGGCGTGCCGCCTCCAAAGAAGATCGTGTCAGTGACTTCGCCCTTGCCCGCGCCACGGATCTCGCGCTCGAGCGCTGAGACATAGCGATCCTTCAACCCCGGCTCGAAAAGGCCGCGGTTGAAATTGCAGTAGTTGCAGATAGACGAGCAGAAAGGAATGTGAAGGTAGAGCCCAATCATTGAGATTGGAGAGTGTTGCTTGCCGTGGTTCGTGGTTCGTAATTCGTGGTTCGTCGCTCGACAGGCTCAACGATCGGCCTAGCTGCCGGCTCGGCCGCCTGACCAGCCGAGCTCCTTGCCCTTTCCTTCGGGCTTGAGTTGAGCGCGGAGAGGACCCTTGGCTCGCACCGGCAGCTTCCGGCGCGGTTCGGCGGTCCACAGCTTGTAAAGATCCTCGGCGCCGCCGTTCGGAGGCAGATTGCGGTAATCAGGACCGTCGAAATCGAGTGTCGTGCACATTTCGCGAAGCCGAGAGTGCAGACGAAACCCGACGCGCGTCAGCAAAGTGTTGTCGTCGCCAGGGACGTCCTCATAGTTGGACGTGAAGACAGTCAACTTCCGGTTGTTATAGCGCGTATTGACGATCATGCTCATTGTCTCTTCGACCCAGTCGGTGAGCCGTTCGGCGCCGAGGTCATCGAGCACGAGCAGATCAGCGTCTGTGCAGGGGCGGAGATAGTCGATGGGCGTCGTTTTGATGACCGGGTCGTAACTCGATCGGATCAACGTCAGCAACGCGCGCGTGTCGTAGTAGAGCCCTCGCGCGCCGGCGCGCCGGATGACCTCGGTGAGCACGGCAACAGCGATGTGCGTCTTGCCGATTCCCGGCGGCCCAATGATGAGCAACCCCTTGTCGCAGACAGGAAACGATTCTACAAAACGTCGAGCGCTGTCGATGGCTGTCAGGAACCGTTCGTTCGGATACGACACCAGCGTATCCAGCGTGCACTTCCGATAGCGCGGCGGCACCTTCGCTTCATCCATAAGCCGGTTCGTGAGCCCCGCGCGCCAGCAGTCGCAACGCGCGACGCGACGAACGCCGTCTTTCTCTATCGCTCTCCAACCGGTGTCGTCGCAGAATTCGCAAGCCATGTTGACCGCCTGTGGGATCGTCATTGTCAATCTTCCGTCGCGTGCGCGTCAATCGGGAAACACCCGGCGCGGGATGATGACGCGCGACGGCTAGTTCAAGTAACTTCTCAACTCTCCCGCTCGTTTCGACCGGCGAAGCTTTTCCTTTGCCCGCGATTCGATCTGGCGGATGCGTTCGCGCGACAGATCGAGGATGTCGCCGACTTCCTGCAGCGTGCGCGGATCGCCGTCACGGTCGAGCCCGAAACGAAGCTCGACGACTTCCCGTTCTTTCTCGTCGAGCTCGCCGAGCGCCACGCGAACGCGATCGGCGATCGCTTCGTGCAGCATCTCTTCTTCGACTGGTGGCACCGCGTCCTGCTCGAGCAGCTCCGCCAGCTCCGCGCCTTCGAGTCCCCCGCGCCCCCGGCCGACGCGGTCGCTCAGCGACAGCTCGGGCCCCCCGAGATGCAGCAGCGCATTGACGTCCGCTTCGGAGATGTCCATGTCTTCGGCGATCTCGCGCGGGGTCGGCACGCGATCGAGCTCCTCGGTCAGCTCGGCCACTTCGCGGCCAAGCTTGGAGGCGGCGCCTGACAGCCGCTGTGGCAACGACATGACACGGCTCTGCATCGCCAGCGCGTGGGTCACGGCCTGACGAATCCACCAGACGGCGTAGGTAATGAACTTGACGTTGCGTTCCGGATCGAAGCGGCGCGCCGCTTCCATCAACCCGAGATTGCCCTCGTGGATCAGATCGAGGAAGGCGACGCCGAGTCCGCGGTAGCGTTTGGCGTAGCTGACGACGAAGCGCAGGTTGCCTTCGACGAGCCCGCGAAGTGCATCCTCGTCACCGGTTTCCTGGATTCGCCGCCCGAGCGTGCGCTCTTCTTCCGGGGTCAGGCGAGGAATGCGGGCAATGCCACGCAGGTAGGCCTGCAGCGCATCGGCATCGGAGGTTCGATCCGCAGTGCCGCGCATGGCTGCATCTTATCAACTCCCAACGCCCAACGCAGTTGGTTCAGACTTTTTGTCTTGGCTCCTCGTCGACCGCTTCGACCGACGGGTGGGCGGGCGCGCGAACGAGGTCGGTGGGCGACGACTTGACGAGCGCGGTGCTCAGGCGCTGTTCCCAGTCACCGATGCCGCGCGACAGCTCGCGCTTCACGTAGTCCATGAACTCGTTGACCTCGAGCTGCATCGCTTCGATCTTGCGGCGCATGTTCAGGATGATCTCGACGCCGGCGAGGTTGACGCCGAGGTCGCGTGTGAGCGACAGAATCGTCTCGAGCTGCTCGAGATCCTCTTCCGAGTAGAGGCGCGTGTTCCCATCCGTGCGGGACGGCTTGAGCAGGCCCTCGCGCTCGTAGAGCCGAAGCGTCTGCGGGTGGATGTTGTACTTCTGCGCCACCACGCTGATCATGTAGTACGCCTTGCCGCCGCCACGCTTCATGTCAGACCTCGAGCCCTTTCCTCAGGTCCTCGTAGTTGCGCTCGCCGAACTCGCGAAGGATTTCGCGCGACCGCTCGTCCACTCGCGTCGGCAACACCAGCTTGACCTCGACGACGAGATCCCCAGGCATGCCCTGCGATGAGCAAATGCCGCGTCCGCTGAGCCGGAAACGCTGACCGGCCTGCGTTCCCGGCGGGATCCAGAACCGCGCCGGACCGTCCAGCGTCGGCACGTCGATGCGGGCCCCGAGCACCGCCTCGTGGACGCCCAGCGGGACGACACACACGAGATCCTCACGCTCTCTCCGGAGGAAGGGGTGCGGGGAGACCTGCACCGTGACGTAGACGTCACCCGGCTTGCCGCCGTTCTGCCCGGCGTGGCCCCGCTCGGGCAGACGAAGACGGGTGCCATCGAGCGTCCCCGGCGGAATCGACACCGGCAGAGGCTCACTGCGCACCGTTCGGCCATGCCCGTTGCACACGGCGCAACGCTGGACCCGAAGCCGCCCGCTGCCGTTGCACGCCGCGCAGGTTTTCGAGAACACCATGTGTCCGCGGGCCCACCGCAGGGCGCCGGTCCCGTGACACTCCTGACATCGTCCTTCCGACACAGCCACGTGTGCCGTTCCCGCGCAGACGCTGCACAGGAGCTGGCGCGTCACGACAATCTGGCGCTCGGCCCCCCTCATGGCATCCACGAAATCAACCGTGACCATCGCATGCAGGTCGGCGCCCCGTTCAGCACCCTGTCCGCGCGCCGGCGCAGGGTGCAGCACATCAGAAAACAATTCCGCAAAGGTGGCCGCCTGCGCGCCGTGCGCCGCGACCGAAAAATCGAACTCGGTGAATTCCAGCGACACGGTGGATCCCGACGGCGCCCCCGCCGCACGGCCGACCGCGTCGTACTCCTCACGGCGGCGCGGATCGACCAGCGTCTCGTAGGCCTCGGACACGCGCCTGAACATCTCTTCAGCCGCGCGATCGCCAGGATTGATGCCCGGATGATACCGGCGCGCCAACCGCCGATACGCGCGCTTGATGTCCGTCACACTCGCGTCTGTCGACAGACCGAGAATTGCGTAGAAGTCCATGAAACCGTGGTCCGTGGTCCGTGGTCCGTAGTTCGTAGTTCGTAGTTCGTGGTCCGTCGCTCGTCGCTCGAAGTGCCCATCGTCGGGCCCTACGAGCCACGAACCACGAACTACGAACCACGGCAGCGTCAGTTATTTCTTATCCTCTTCAACAACTTCCGCATCAATCACGTCGTCGCTCGGACGCCCGGCGCCGGGGGCACCGGGTTCCGGCTGCTCGGCGCCAGGCTGGCCGGCGCCAGCACCGGAGGCGCGATACATCGCTTCCGCTGCCTTGTGCTGCGCCTGGTTGAGCGCTTCCATGCGGCGCTTCATGCCAGCCGTGTCGTTCTGATCGATCACCGTCTTGAGATCGCCGATCGCCGATTCGATCGCCGCGCGGTCGGTGGCCGGCAGCTTCTCGCCAGCCTCTTTCAGCATCCGCTCCGCGGCATACGCCGCCTGATCGGCCTGATTGCGCGTCTCGATCTCTTCCTTGCGGCGCTTGTCCTCGTCGGCGTGCGATTCCGCCTCACGCATCATGCGATCGACTTCATCCTTCGAGAGACCGCTCGACGCCGTGATCGTGATCTTCTGTTCCTTCTGCGTCGCCTGGTCCTTGGCCGACACGTTGACGATGCCGTTGGCGTCGATGTCGAAGGTGACCTCGATTTGCGGCAC
>Ga0075420_100002106_pt1 | contig 17171 bp, 17 predicted proteins | sample SoiMetdeltSBSDD4_FD_75296 | JGI IMG/M metagenome (GOLD analysis project Ga0075420, IMG submission 75296) | Bulk soil microbial communities from a Populus tree surrounding site in Tennessee, USA - Soil MetaG P. deltoides SBSDD4 | ecosystem: Environmental > Terrestrial > Soil > Tree plantation... | reverse complement strand
ATGGTCGGCATGGGCGTGCTGATGCTGCTGTCGAGCTGGTGGGGGTGGTGGACGCTGCGCCGGCGCCGCCACGACGCCGCCGCCCTGCCCCGCCCGCTGCTGCGCGTGCTCGCGGCGATGACCTTCTCCGGCTGGATCGCGACGCTCGCCGGCTGGTACGTGACCGAGATCGGACGCCAGCCCTTCGTCGTGCAGGGGCTGGTGCGCACGGCCGACGTCGCCTCCGACGTGCCGTCGGCCATGATCGCGACGACGCTCGCGCTCTACATCGCGCTGTACCTCGTGCTCGTCACGGCGTACGTCGCCGTCGTCACCTACATGGCGGGCAAGCCGGTGGACGAGCCGCCGCAGACGCCGCAGAGCAGCACGGCGGTCGCGGCGGTGGCCGCCGCGGGGAGCACGCCATGAACGTCGACGCGATCCTGCCGGTGGTCTTCCTCGTGGTGATGGGCCTCGCGCTGCTGATCTACGTCGTGCTCGACGGCTACGACCTCGGCGTGGGCCTGCTCATGCCGCGCGGCAACGCCGACGAGAAGGACATGATGATCGCCACCATCGGCCCGTTCTGGGACGCCAACGAGACGTGGCTCGTGCTCGGCGTCGGCATCCTGCTGATCGCGTTCCCGAAGGCGCACGGCGTGGTGCTCACCGCGCTGTACCTGCCGGTGGCGGTCATGCTGATCGGCCTCATCCTGCGCGGCGTCGCGTTCGACTTCCGGGTCAAGGCGCGCGACCGGCACCAGCCGCTGTGGGACCGCGCCTTCGTCGCCGGCTCGGGCCTGGCGGCCGTGTCGCAGGGCTGGATGCTGGGCCACTACGTGACCGGCCTCGCGTCGGGCTGGCAGTACCACGTGTTCGCCGGCGCCATCGCCCTGGCGCTGCCGGCCGCCTACGTCCTGCTCGGCGCATGCTGGCTCATCCTCAAGACCGAGGGCGAGCTCCAGGCGCGCGCGGTGCAGTGGGCCGGCATCGCCTGGCTGCCCGTGGTCGTCGGCATGGGGCTCATCTCCGTGGTCACGCCGCTCGTGAGCCCGACCGTGCGCGGCCGCTGGTTCAGCATGCCGGAGTTCATCGCGCTGCTGCCCATCCCGCTCATGACCCTCACGGCGCTCGTCACCCTGCGCGCGATGCTCGGCACCGAGCGCGTGCGCGGGTCGCTGTGCTGGCTGCCGTTCACGCTGGTCGTCACCGTGTTCGTGCTGGGCTTCCTCGGGCTGGCGTACAGCCTGTACCCGTACGTGGTGATGGACCGGCTCACGATCTGGCAGGCGGCGAGCAGCCCGGCGGCGCTCAAGGTGATCCTCGTGGGCGTGGCGATCTCGGTGCCGGCGATCGCGGCGTACACGGTGTTCGCGTACCGCGTGTTCCGCGGCAAGGCGGGGCAGCTGCGCTACGCGTGACGGCGCCGCGCGGCGCCCCTCAGGGCCTGGCGGCTTCCGCGTGGGCGGCGAGCCGTTTCGCGGCGTCGCCGATCACGCCGTCCACCGGGCCGGCCGACTGCTCGAGGCCCACGTCGGGCGGCCCGAAGACGCGGTAGGTCACCGTGAGCGAGGTGCGGCCCTCGGGCGCCGCCGCCGCCTCGATGCTCATCACGCCGTGCACCGCGCGGCCTTGCAGCGGACCGAGTCCGCCCGCCAGCCGGACGGTGTGCCTCGCCCGGTCGACGTAGACGACCTGCAGGTGCTGCACCGAGCCGCCGTCCCAGCGCTCGCAGAAGCAGCCGCCGGCCTGCAGGTCGATGGCCAGGTTGCGGCCCTGCCCCGAGTAGCTGTGCTCGACGTTCCACCAGCGGCCGATCTGCGCGAGCGATTCCAGCACGCGCGCCGGCGGCGCCTTCACGTCGAGGCGATGGGTGACCACGAAGCCCGAGGTCGACACGCCGCTCGTTTCCGCGCGCGCGCCGGCCAGCGCCACCAGGCCGGCCGCGAGGGCCGCCGCGGCGCGGCGCCAGCGCGGGTGCGTCATGAGGGAATCACGCCGGATCGGCTTCGCCATCGGCGCGCGGGGCGGCGAATCGGGAACGGGGGGCGCGCGGGGCCGCGGCGGCGCGCAGGCGCGCCGCGCGGCGCCGGTGGTGGCGCAGGAGTACCGCGGCGCCCAGGCAGAGCGTGAAGGCCGTGGCCCACGGCTCGCGCGTGAGCAGCCACACGACCGCCGCGCAGAGCGCCATCGCCGACGCCACCACCACGGGCGGCAGGGTGCGCAGAAGCACCGGGCCGATGCCGACCAGCGGCAGCGCCACGGCGGCCAGCACGCCGGCCGCGAGCTCGAGTTCGTTCACGTGTTGTCTCCCGGGGCGCATTCTGCACGGGGCCGCGCCGATTGCCGCCCCGGGGCGGGGCCGGGCGTGGCCGATACGCCACGCTTTCGTGCGGAACGTCACCGTTTGCGGACGAACTTGCCGCGTTGCGGTGCGCGTGCGGAAACGATGACCGCCTACCGCGCACCGCCCGGTGGCATGCCGCTTGCCCGAGGCCTCGCGTGCCACCCGTTCGTGCCAGACCGTCCTGGCTGTGCGCCCTCGCCCTGCTGTGCGCGGCGCCTGCCCTGTGCGCCCCGGCGCTGCCGCCCGCCGTCGCGAGCCGGCTCGCGTCGTCCGGGTTGCCGCTGTCCAGCTTCGGCGTGCATGTGCAGCCCGTCGATGCCGGCAGCGCCGCCGCGCTGGCGTCGCTCAACGCCGAGCGGCCGTTCGTGCTGGCGTCGACCGCCAAGCTGGTGACCTCGCTCGCCGCGCTGGACCTGCTGGCCCCGGCGCACCGTTCCGCCGCGGCCGGCGTCGCACCGCCGGCGCCGGCGCGCACGGTCGATGCGGGCGCGTTCCTGCGGGGCCGCCTCGTGGTGTCGGTGCAGCCCGCGCCCGGCGCGAAGGCGGCCGTGACGCTGCAGCCGCATCCGGGCGGGGTGCGCGTGGTGAACGAGGTGTACATGGACGGCGCGTGCGGCGCATGGGCGCAGTGGCGCGAGGACCGTCCCGGCGAGCTGTGGGTGCGGGGGCGCTGGAACGAGGCGTGCGGCCGCCAGGACATCGCCCGCATGCGGGCGCCGGGCTCCTCGCTGCAGCGCGTGCGGCACGCGGCCGCGGCGGCCATCGCGGCGCCGGCCAAGGCGTTGACCGCGCTCGGCCAGCTGCCCGCGATCCTGCGCACCATGAACAAGTCGAGCGACAACGCGGTGGCGCGCACGCTGCTCCTGCAGCTCGCGCCGCCCCAGCCGCAGCCGCGCCGCGGCGCGCTCGGCGCGGCGCGCGAGCGCGTGCACCGGTGGCTGCGCACGCAGGGCCTGCGCGAAGGCGACATCCGCATCGACATCGGCTCGGGCCAGTCGCGGCTCGAGCGCGGCAAGCCGCGCGCGATGGTGGAGCTGCTGCGCCGCGCATGGCGCGACGACGACGCGCGCGCCTTCGTCGATTCCCTGCCGATCGCGGGCGTGGACGGCACGCTCGCGAACCGCCTGCGCGGCGGTCCGGCCGAAGGTCGCGCGTGGCTGAAGACCGGCACGCTGCGCGACACGCGCGCGCTGGCCGGCTACGTGCGCGGCAAGAGCGGCCGCGTGTACGCCGTCGCGGCCATCGTCAACCACCCGAACGCCGCGCGCGCGACGCCGACGCTGGACGCGCTGGTGGAGTGGGTGGCGGCGAATGGCTAGGAGCTTGCGCGGCAGAGCCGCGCAAGCTCCTAGCCTTCGGCCGAACGCACCGCTCCCCCGAGCCCCCTCCGAGAGGGGGCTCCAGCATGAAGGACGAGCGGCCTGGCGGCCGCAACACCCTTCGATAAGGACGTGCTGCATCCACTTTCATGAGGTGTCAGCCGGCTGAAAGCCGGCTTCGTGGCTCATGCTGGAGCCCCCTCCCGGAGGGGGCTGGGGGAGCCGTGTGTTCAGGCGCGAAGCGCTAGGAGTCTGCGCGGCTTCTGCCGCGCAGACTCCTAGCGCACGCCCACGGCCCCGCAGCTCCCCGCGGGCCCGTGCCGGAAGCAGAACTCCCCGGTGAGGCTCGAGCTCTCCCACGGCACCTGCACGCGCCCGGTCTCGCGCGCCACCGACAGGCGCACCTGCTTGAACAGCAGCTCCACCGGCAGCCCCGGCGACTGCATGCTCGCGAGCAGGTGCTTGGTGTAGAGGCTGTTCTTCTCGCTCGGGCTGTCCAGCGCCACGCCGCCCGGCGCGGTGGAGAAGGCGACCATCGAGCCGAGCGGCGCCTCCACCGGCGCCAGGCCGGAGGGCGTGGCGCCGCGGAACTTCAGGCGGCGGCCGTCGGGCCCGAGGATCTCGGCGCCGGAGAACGGGTTGTTGCGGCAGGCGTCGAGGATCACGATGTTGATGCCCTGCTGCAGCGCGGCCAGCCGGTCCAGCAGCTCGGTGAGGTCGGCGCTCTTCGAGGCCACCTCGTCCTCCGCGCGGATCTCGGTGTCCACCGGCAGCAGGTAGTTGCGGCCCTTCACCTGCACGCCGTGGCCCGCGTAGAACACCACGCGGACCGCGGCCGTGCGGGCCGCGACGGAGAACTGCCGGAACGCCTCGATCATGTCGCGCAGCGTGGTGTTCTCGCGCAGCGACACCTCGAAGCCCAGCGCGCGCAGCGAGCCCGCCACCGCCTGCGCGTCGTTCACCGGGTTCTTCAGCGTGCCGACCTTGTAGGCGCCGTTGCCGATGACGAGCGCCGCGCGCCGCTCGGCGCCCGCGCCGTTGGTGGCGGAGGCGGCCGCGGCCGGCGCCTGCGCGCGCGCGCGCAGCGGCACGCCCAGGCTCGCCAGCAGCGCGGCGGCACACAGGCGGCGTCGATCGGCGCGCATCGCCGGCCCCTCAGCGGCGCGCCGGCAGCGCGTCGACCACCGCCACCGCATCGACGATCCCGCTCGCGCGCGCCTTCTCGCCGAGCGCGGCGACCCGGTCCGCCGGCACGCGCACGTAATAGTCGCCCAGCTGGCCGGGGCCGCCGGCGAGCGTGCCGTCCAGCTCCACCAGCAGCAGCCGCATGTCGGCCTCGCGCGCGTCGGCCTTGAAGTTCAGCTTGAGGTACGGGCCCTGCTCGGACACGGTGCTCGCCTGCATGGCGCGGATCTGCTCGACGTCGTCTTCGCGCTCGCCCAGCAGGTGCACGATCGCCACCGCCTGCAGCACCGCGACCGCGACGGCGCCCGCGAACGCCGGGCGCAGCACGGGCTGCGGCATCCACGCGCCGACCCGGTCGCCCAGGCGCCGCCACAGGGACGGCTGCGCCGCCTGGCGCACGCCGTGCGGGACGGGCCCTTCGCGCCGGATGCGCGCCAGCGCGCGGTCCATGCCGACCTCGCTGGACACCGCCGGCACGTCCTCGTGCAGGCGGCTCTGCAGCGAGCGCGCCCAGTGCAGCTCGGCGCGCGCGGCCGGATGCTCGCGCAGGTAGTCGTCGACCCAGGCCCGCTCGCCCTCGGCCAGCGTGCCGTTGACGTAGAACGGCAGGAGTTCGTCGAATCGTGAGGTGGTGGTGTTCATGGTGCGGCTCCCGCCAGCGTGCCGCCGCCCTCGCGCTGGAGGAGCAGCTTCAGGCACGTCTTGAGTTTCTGGCGCGCGTGGAACAGGCGCGTCTTCACGGTGCCCTCCGGGCAGGCCTGCACCGCCGCCACTTCGGCGAGCGAGAGGCCCTCGTAGAACACCAGGTGGATGCATTCGCGATGGTCGTCGGAGAGGCGGTCCATGCAGTGGCGCACGCCTTCGTGGCGCTGCTGCTGGGCGAGCACCTCGAACGCGCCCGGCTCGTCGGCGGCGATGGTCTCGGCCACGTCGGCGATGTCCTCGTGCTGGTGGTCCGGCTTGCGCGAGCGGAACGCCATCAGCACCTTGTTGCGCGCGATGCCGATCAGCCAGGTGCTGAACTGCGAGTCGCCGCGGAACTTGGCCGGCGCGCGCCAGATTTCGTAGAGCGAGTCGGCCACGATTTCCTCTGCCTGCGCGGGATCGCCGAGCTGCCTCAGCACGTACGCGTAGAGCCGCCGCGAGAAGCCGCGGTAGAGCTCGCGAAAGGCCGCCTCGTCGCGCTGCCCGATGCGTTCGAGCAGGCGGAGCACCTCGTCGTTGTCCATTGTTGGATCGCCGCGCCGGCGTGAGGCGAGTGGAGTTGGCTCATGGTAATTCGGCGGCTCGCGGATCGGGGTCGGGTTTCCCGCTGGCGTGCGGGCGTCACTCGCCGCGGAACTGCACGCGCCGGTTCTCGGCGGCGAGCGGGTCCTTGCCGGGCAGCGGCTCGTGCTTGCCGAGGCCGATGGCGCGCAGGCGCGACGCGTCGATGCGGTGCGCGGCCACCAGGTAGCGCTTGACGGCATGCGCGCGGCGCTGCGACAGCTGCTCGTTGTAGGCGTCGCTGCCCACCGCGTCGGTGTGGCCCTCGATCACCACCGTCTTCAGCGCCGGCAGCAGGCGGATGCCCTGGGCCAGCGCGTCGAGCTGGGCGCGCGCCGACGGCAGGATCTCGGCCGAGTCGAAGGCGAACTGCACCGGCAGGGCCAGCGCGGCGGCGCGCACGCGCTCGCTGTCGTCGGCCGCGGCCGCGACGGCGGCGCCCGGCGCGCCTTCCTTGTGCGCCGCCTGCGCGGGGTTGTCGTCCAGCAGGCGGATCGAGCGCATCTTCATGCCGGGGGCGGGGCGCTGCTCGAGGATCTGCGCGACGTCGCGCGGGTCGACCGCCTCGTGCGCGCCGTAGACGCGAACGTCCTGCGCGGAGGCCGTTGCGGCGACCAGCGCAAGCATCAGGTTCGCGAGCAGGGGCAGGCGGTGGGACATGGCGTTCTCTCCGGGTTGGGGGGTTCGGGCCTTCAGTTGCCGCCCCCCCGGCCGCGGTTCAAGCTTTTTCGCCGGCTACTTGGGCTGGACGCGCAACACGTCCTGCGCCAGCGCGCCGGCGCTCACCGCGGCGAACACCTGGCGCACCTGCTCGAGCGTGGCGACGGGCAGCGGGTCGAAGTCGGCCGCGCCCAGCCCGTCCGGCAGGTCGGCGAGCACGTCGCGCTCGGTGGCGAAGCACGACACGGTCTCCGGCACGCCGCGCGGGTTCATGCGGATCTCGAAGCGCATCGCGCCCGGCAGGCGCACGCCCTGCGCGGCACCCACGCGCGAGTCGCGGTGGAAGCGGTTGGGGAAGAAGCGCGTGATCTTGCGGTTCTCGTCCTGCCAGAAGCAGTAGACGTGCGCGTCGCGGCTGGGCTTGACGGTCAGCTCGACCACCTCGCCGCGTGCGAAGCGCCGCGCGTCGTTGGCCGCGGCCACGCGCACGGCGAGCGGCGCGGGCGGCTGCGGCGCCACCGCCGACGCCACGGCGGGCCCCTCGGTGGCGGCCGGCCGCGCCTTCGCTTCGACGCGCCGGTGGTCGGCCGCGAGGTACGCCTTGAGGAACTCCTGCGACAGCTTGGGCTCGCGCGACAGCCCGAGCGCCTCGCGATAGCGCGCCACCGCCTCCTTGATCTGCGGATTCACCACGCCGTCGATCGGCCCGTCGTACAGCTTGCGCAGGCGCAGCTGGGACTGGAAGTACTCGATGATCTCGGCGGGCCGCGCCACCATGGCGTCGTGCCAGTCGCGCACCTCGGCCGCGACGGCCGGGTCGTCGTCGGTGGCGCCGAGGCACGTCCAGTACGGCACCCGGGCGAGCCGGCCGACGATCTCGATCGCCGACATCTCGACCAGCGCGCGCAGCGACTGCGATGCCGCGTCGCCGCCGCCGGCCACCCGCACCCGCGTGCCGAGCTTGCGCAGCTCGGCCTCGCCCTTGTGCGGGCGCACGAGCTGGTTGCGCGCGGTGACGCCCGGCACGACGGCGAAGTCCTGCGTCGTGAGCAGCGTGAGCTCGAGGCCGGTGGCGGCGCCTTCGGCCGCGCCCAGCGTGCCGCGCAGCACGTACTGGGGTTTCGCCTGGCCGGCCTCGGGCCCGTAGGCCATGAGGCGCACGGCGCGGCTGCGGCGCGTCATGTCGGACACCGCCGAGGCCAGCATGCCGTTCACGCCGGCGGCGAGCTTCCTCGTGGGGTCGGCGATCTCGCCGACGCTCACCGTGAGGTCGCGCGCGCCGTAGTCGACGAGCAGGTGGTCCATGCAGCGCAGCGGCGGGCGCCGGGCCGGACGTGGCGCAACCGCCGAGCAGCGCCACGCCGCCCAGGGCGAGTGCGATCGCCGCGCCGAGGCGGCGGGAGGCGGTTCGCTTCATCGCCTCAGTGGCACGCGCGGTCGGCGTCGTGGGCCACGGCGCAGGCGCCGGCGAGTGCGGCGTTCGACGCGGCGAGCGCGCGCGACGGCGCGGCGGCGGGCGCGGGCGCGTCGGCCAGCACGATGAGGCTGCCCGCCATGATCGACACGGCGGCGACGGCGGCGGCCACCAGGGTGGCCAGCGGCGTGGGTTGCGACGGCAGCAGCAAAGAGGTTTCAGGCATCGCGGTCTCCATGGGGATCGCCCGTCGTGCGGGGAACTCCACTGCGTTGCGCGGCGCGCGCGCGGGGTTCAACATTCGCCGCGGCGGCTCGGCGCGGCGGCTCGGCGCGGCGGCTCGCGCGGCCGCTCGGCGCGGCAGCCGAGCGCGGCGGCTCAGCGCGGCGGCCAGGCGGGCTCGTCGGACGCGATGCGCACGAGGCAGGTCGCGTTGCGCGTGTCGGCCACGTACAGCGGGCGGCCCCAGCGGTCGGTGCCGGAGAGGCGGATGCCGTACGCCGCGGCGTCGGCGGGCAGCGTGATGCGGTCCTCGAACAGCAGGCGCCCGTGCTGCCAGCAGCGGATCTGGTAGGCGCCCGGCGCGCCGGTGCGGGCGGGCTCGGCGGCGCCGCCGCCCAGCGTCACGCCGGCCAGCGCGCACACCGGCGCCAGCACGAGCCCGGCGAGCGCCACCGGCAGGCCGCGGCCGCTCTCACTTGGCCTGGACATGGAAGGTCTCCTCGGCAACGGCGCCGCCCGCCGCCTGGGCGAAGGCGGTGCGGATCTGGTCGATCGAGCCGACGACGAGCGGCTCGAAGTCCGTGCCGACCATGGCGCCGGGCAGCGCGGTCGACACGTCGCGCCGCGTCGCGAAGCACGACACCGTCTCCTTCAGGCCCTTGGCGTTCATGGCGAGCTGGAAGCGCATCGGCCCGGGCAGCGTGAGCGGCTGCGCGGCCAGCACGAGCGGGTCCTTCGCGAAGCGGTTCGGATAGAAGCGGGTGATCTTCGCCTTCTCGTCCTGCAGGTAGCACCAGACGTACGCGTCCTCGCTGGGGCGCACGACCAGGCTGAACGGCTCGCCGGGCGCGAAGCGCGTCTGGTTGTTGGCGCTCGCGACGGTGAGGCGCAGCGGGCCGCCGGCGGGTGCCGCCGCGGCCGGCGGCGCCCCCTGCGGACCCGACGCGGGCGGTTGCGCGGGCAGCGTGGCGACCGCGGGCTGCGCCGGCCGCGGGATCTTCGCGTGGTCGGCCAGCAGGAAGGACTGGAAGAAGCCCTGGTCGATCACCGCCTCGCGCGACAACCCGAGGGCGGCGCGGTAGTTGGCGATGGCCTCGTCGATGGCGGGGTTGAAGGCGCCGTCCACCGGGCCCTGGTAGAAGCCGCGGCGGCGCATCTGGTACTGGAAGTAGGAGATGAGCTCGCGCGGGGTGGACGCCATCGCGTAGTACCAGTCGGCCATCTCCTGGCGGATCTCCTCGTTGGCGCTCGCGTCGGCGCCGAGGCAGCTCCAGTACGGCGTGCGCGTGAGCTTGCCCATGAGCTCGATCACCGCCAGCTCGACCAGCCCGCGCAGCGCCTGCGACTGGCCCTCGGACTGGCTGAAGTTCATCGCGTAGCTGATCCCGAACTTGTGGTACGCCGCGTCGCCGTCGAAGCCCTTGCCGTGGCGCAGGATGACCACCGAGTTGCGCGAGGTGACGCCGGGCAGCAGCGAGAGGTCGTCGGTGCGCAGCACCGACAGGTCCAGCGCGAGGATCGACGAGGCCGCGTCGCGCGAGATGCCCAGGTTCACGAACGGGCGCAACGACACGCCCAGGTCCTTCTGGTCGCGGATGAGGTTCTCGTCCCACTGCGTGATCGAGCCCTTGATGTCGAACTGCGGGATCACGTCGTAGGCGCTCTGGCGCTGCGCGGACTGCAGGAAGCTGATGACGTTGGTGGAGTCCTTGCCGTAGGCGACGAGCCGCACCGCGCGGCTGCGCTTGGTCATGTCGGACATCGCGGTGATCAGCATGTCGCGCGTGCCGGCGTTGATCTTCTTGGTCGCGTCCGCGAGCTCCTCGACCAGCATGGTCACGTCGCGCACGCCGTAGTCGATCATCAGGTGGTCCATGCAGCGCAGCGCGGACGAGAAGCCGGTGATCGAGCGGAACGGCGCGCTCTCGGGGCCCTTCGCCACGGCGGCGGTCTTGTCGAGGGTCTCGCGCTTGACCTCCAGCGTCTGGCACGCGGCGAGCGACAGGGCGCACGCGAACGCGGCCGCGAAACGCCGCACGAAGGACGGCACGGTGGAGTGCATGGGGACCCTTCCTAGTTGCAGCCGTTGGACACGAGGTTGATCGAATTGGGGGCGAACACGAACACCTCCCGCGGGGCCGAGCCCACGCGTCCGTTGGTGTCGATGTTGCCGATGTTCTGCGCGCCGCACTGTGCGGAGTTGTCCGAACCCGAGCCGTTCTGCGTGCCGTTGCCGCTGCTCTGCAGCGCGGCCTGCTTGGCCTTCTCCTTGGCGATGCGGGCGCGGAACTTCGGGCTGATGTCGAATTCGGCGCCACCGCCATCGTCGGCGCGGGCCGCGGTGACGGCCAGCGTGCCGAGCACGGCGACGACCAGCGCGGCGAGGAGCGTGCGGGAGGACAGGGGGCCGATCATGGGCGTTCTCCGGGATGCGGATGCGACGCGACCCCGGGGACGGCCCGGGGTCGCGGGGGGCGGGGACCTTACTGGGCCACGCCGACCTTCTGCGCCGCGCGGCTGCCGTAGCCGTTGGCGGCGTTGGCGGCACCCGGGGCGTAGATCGTCGAGTTCTGGATCAGGCTGCCGGTGCCGACCGCCTTGCCGATCTCCTGCGTCGCCACGCTGTACGAGCCCATCGCGCTGTTGCGCGCGGCGTAGCCGTTCACGTACACGTTCTGCAGCTTGCCGCCGTACGACGCCGCGCCGATCTCCTGCGAGGCGTAGCTGCCGTAGCCGTCGGCGCGGTTGCGCGCGTAGCCGCCTTCGATGAACGAGTTGTAGATGCCGGCGTTGCCGGTGGCCACGCCGATGCCCTGCACCGCGTAGCTGTACGAGCCGTTGGCCTGGTTGTCGGCGCCGTAGCCGTACACGGTGGTGTCCTTGATCTCGCCGGCCAGGGCGACGGCGGACGACAGGCCGAAGGCGACGGCGAGGGCGAACTTGGAAACTTGCATGGTGTGCTCCGTTGGGGTGGTTGGGTTCTCGGTGGCCTTGCGGTCTTGCGTGCCATCCGCCCCTTCAGTTGCACACCCCCGCCGGGGGGTTCGTGAACTTTCGCACCCTTGCTCAATGAAGCTTGAACTCGACCAGTTCCACCGTCGTCGCCTCGCGCAGCGCGTTGCCCACCCGGGTGGACACGGTCACCTTCACCGGGCGCTTCGCCTGCGCCGAGTACCAGATCACGTACTCGGTGGAGACCGCGCCGGCGCGCCCGGCCGAGCGCGCCTGCGCCTGGCCGCGCAGCACCACCTTCACCGCGCGGAAGCGCCCCGCGCCGACCACCACGTCCTCCTCGCCTTCCACGCGCACGCGCATCGGCACCGTCACCTGCTCCACGCGACGCGGCTGCTCGGGCAGCGCCTGGCCCGGCGTGAGGTTGCCGGCGGCGAGCAGGTAGGGGGCGAACTCGGGCGGCGTGGCGCTCCACCCCGGCAGGGCGTTGAAGCCGGGCGCGAGCGGGACCAGCGTGGTGCGCACCTGCGCATCCGAGGTGGTGCTCCACGTCTCGGCCACGCCCTCGGCGGTGACGCCGTCCACGCGCGCGGTGAGGAACAGGTCGCCCAGGCGGAACTGGTCCTGCACGCGGTAGCGCCACGTGTCGCCCGGGCGGGGCAGCGCGCGCGCCGCCGTCGCCGGCGGGCCGCCCGGCGCGCCGAAGGCGGCCAGGCGCGCCTGCGCCAGCGCGGCGAAGCGGCCGTTCGGGTACTGGCGCAGGTAGGCGCGGTACTCGTCGGGACGCACGGCCGACTGCACGCTGTTCCAGAACGCGATCTCGCCGGCGGCGTCGGCGTCCGCGGCGGCCTCACGCGGGGGCGACACGCCCGGCACGAACGCGAACTCCCCCTGCAGCGAGGAGCTCTCCCAGGGCACCTGCATCTCCTTCGTGTCGCGCACGACGGCCTCGCGCACGCGCTTGAACACGTGCTCCACCGGCAGGCCGGGCGTGAGCAGGTGCTTCGCGAGGTGCGACGCGTAGAGGCTGTTGCCGCCGGCGCCGTCGGCGGCGAGCTTGCCGGGCGCGGTGGCGTACGCGAGCAGCGTGCCGACCGGCGCGTCCATCTGCGCCAGGCCCTCGGCCTTGGGGCCGCTGCGCCCGACGAACGGGTTGTTGCGGCAGGCGTCGAGCACGACGATGTTGATGCGGCTGCGCGCCGCCGACATGCGCCCGAGGACGAAGCCCAGGTCGATGCCGGCGAGCGGGATCTCGTCCTCGCTGCGGATCTCCGCGTCCACCGGGATGAGGTAGTTGCGGTCGCGCAGCTGCAGGCCGTGGCCGGCGTAGTACAGCACCGCGATGGTGTTCTCGCCCAGCCGCGCGCCGAAGCCGCGCAGGGCGTCGAGCAGCCCGCGCCGGTCCAGGTTCTCGTGCAGCGCGACGTTGAACCCGGACTGGCGCAGCGACTTCGCGACCAGGCGCGCGTCGTTCACCGGGTTGTCCAGCGGATCCTGCCGGTAGGCGGCGTTGCCGATGACCAGCGCGATGCGCTCCTCCGTCACCGAGAGCCCGCGCGCGCGCTCGGTGGCGGCCGCGGGGCCGGCCACCAGCAGCGCGAGCAGGAGGGCCGCCCAGCGCCGCCACGTCACGGCGCGCCTCCCAGCATCGCGGCCAGCGCCGGCGCCGGCGGCAGCCCGCCGGGGTGGCAGTCGAACTCCGCGTCCTGCGACGCGCCGGGCGGCCACCACACGCTGCCCCCGTCGAGCGCGGCCCCCAGGGCCTGCGCGAGCCGCTGCGACGCGGCGTCGGGCGGCTCGCGCGGCGGGCCGGCGAGCGCGGCCAGCGCCTGCTCGAAATCGTCGACCGTGTAGTCCATGTCGAGCACCCGGCGCGCTGCTCCGTCCAGCCGGCCGAGCCAGTCGCCGGCGGCCAGCGCCGCGGCGAGCGAGGGCACGGGCTGCGCGAGCGTGAGCGGGAAGTGGCGGCCCACCCGGTCCACGCTCGGCATGAGCAGGCCCGCCCAGCCGTGGGGGTCGACCAGCCCGGGCGCGAGCCAGAAGCGGCGGATCGGCGCCACCAGGTAGCGCGCGAGCCAGTCCGGGTCGCGCGACGCCTGCGCGAGGCCGGCCTGCAGCCATTCGTCCCAGCGGTGGACGAAGTCGTCGGGCAGGCGCCGGCCCGCGAAATCGCCGAGGCCGGGCAGCTTGCCGAACCAGCCGGGCACGCGGTCGCGGGTGGCCGTCACAGACGCCTGGGACATTGGAACTGCTCCAGCTCCTCGCGGAGCATCGGGTTGACCGCCGAGGCGCTGCGCACCTCGAGGCGCGCCTTGCGGCCTTCGACGTCCAGCAGCAGGTTCACGCGGTTGGGGGCGCCGCCCGGCTCGACGCGCACGCGGTCGAGCAGCCGGAAGAGCGCCCACGGGCCCTTGAAGACGTAGCCGTGGCCCGCCGAGGGCGCGAGCTGCACCTGCACCCGGCCGCCCTCGGCCGGGCCCGGCCACTGCACGCTCTGCGCGTCCCTGGCGCCGGGGCGAAAGCGCAGGGGCTGGCCGTCGATGTCGAGCACCAGTTCGCTCACGCCCGGATCGAGCGACACCAGGCGGAACTCCAGCCGCGTGCCGAGCCGGCGTGCGCCCTCGCCGAAGAACGCGTCGCGGATCGCCTGGGCGCGCTGGAACTGCGCGAGCGCCTCGCTGCCCTCCCCGCGCCCGCCCGCGTCGGCCCGGCGCCAGGCCCAGGGCCGCGCCGACGTGTCCACGTACGGCGCCAGCTTCTGCTGGAAGAAGCCGTCCACCAGCCCGCCCGGGCCGAAGGCGCGCGCGAAGTCGTCGCGCGAGATCTCCTCGGTGGCGTTGCGCAGCATCGGATACCGGCCGGTCACCGCGCGGGTGCAGGCCGGCGCGAAGTCGCCGGCGAGCTGCGCGGCGATCGGCTCGCGCAGCGTGGCGAACACCTGCGCGCCGCTGGCCGCCGCCAGCTGCCCGAGCATCGCGCCGAGCGGCGCCGGCGCCTGCTGGGCCATCGCCTGCAGCTCGCGCGTGACGTCGCTCGCCGGCGGCAGCGCCTTGCGGCGCGCCGCATCCTCCACCGCCGTGAGGTGCGTGGCCAGCCGCCCCAGCAGCGACTGCATCGCCTCGGCGGGCGCCGGCTGGCCGACGAAGAAGCGCGCCAGCGCGTCGAACGCCGCCTGCTGCGGGTCGGCGGCGCGGCCGCCCGGCGCGTCGCCCGGCGGCGACACCTCGCGCACGACGGCACGCATCAGCGCGAGCAGCGGCGAGTCGGGGCGCGCCAGCAGCGCCGCCTGCTCGGCCGATGCGGCGAGCGTGGGCGTCGGCGCGAGGCGCAGGTCGCCGAGGAACTCGCTCCAGCGCGCCGCATGGTCCACGCGGTACAGGCGCTGGATCTGCTGCGCGAGCGCCTCCTGCGACGCCGCGTCGGCGACCGCCGGCACGGCGGCGCCGATCACCCACGGCGCCTCGCCCGCGAACTGGCGCAGCACCTCCTGCGTGCGCTCGCGCAGCGACTGGCCGGCCACGGCGCGCGAGTACAGCGCCGAGACGCCGTGCGTGAGCGGGCGCCCGCTCGCGAACACGAACGCGCGCCGCGCCGCGGGCCCGCCGGCCGACTCGAGCGTGAAGGGCGGCACCTCGGGCCCGGCGTCGAGCTGCTTCAGCCGCTGGTAGGCCAGCTCCGCGAGCGGCACGCTCGCCACCACGGAGCGCGCGCCGGCGATGAGCGCCTGGTCGGCGTGCGACGGCGCGCCGACCTCGCCGGTGGCGAGCAGGCGGTCGAGGTGGCGGCGCAGCGCTTCGCGCTGGTCCGGCCGCACCGTGGGCGGCAGCGTCGTGTCCCAGTCGGTCACGAGGTACGCGCGCAGCGCCGCGGCGTCGAAGTGGCGGCCGCCGAACAGCATGAGGTACGCCTTGAGCGTCTCGTAGACGCGCTCGACATGGTCGGTGGCCGCGCTGCGCAGGCGCGTCTCCAGCCGCGCCGCGATGCGCGGCAGGAATGCCTCGCGCAGCGTGCGCTCGTAGGCGTCGTGCGTGGCGGCCTGCAGCATGCCGCGGCGGTCCAGCCCGAGGTCGAAGCCGGCCCGCACGACACGCGGCGCCGCCGCGTCCGGCGTGCCGGCGTTCGCCAGCAGGTCGAGCGTGGGCAGCAGCGCCACCGGGTCGCCCGCGCCGGCCGCCACGCCGGTCGCGACGTGGCCCGCGAGTGCCGGCAGCCGCGCCGCCGCGGCGGCGAGCGCGTCGCGGTTGTCGGCGTACGCGCGCCACGCCAGCACCGACGCTGCCAGGGTGGCGACGGCGGCCGCGCCGGCCAGGCCCCACTGCAGCCGCGTGCGCCGGCGCCGCCAGCGCAGGTTGGTGCCGGCCAGCCCCGCCTCGCCCAGCACCACGTCGTGGACGAGCTGGGTGACGAAGAACGCCTTGCCGCTCGGCCGCGCGGGCGCCACGATGCGGCTCGCCAGCCCGAGCGCGCGGCCCAGCTCGCCCAGCGCGCGATCCATCGGCGTGCCTTCCTGCGTGGCGCTCGTGAAGTACACGCCGCGCATCCACGGCCGCAGCTCGGGCCGCAGCTCGCCGAGCAGCGACTGCAGCAGGTCGAACAGCGTCTGCCGCAGCACGTGCCACTGCTGCAGGAAGCCGTAGATGGCGCTGCGCCGCTCGCGGTCGCGCTCGCCGTGCAGGCGCTCCATCATGCAGTCGTGCAGCCGCTTCTCCAGCATGGCGAAGTCGCTCGCCATGCGCACCAGCGGGCCGTCGGCGGCCGCCGGCTCGAACGGGAACGTGACGCCCCAGACCTGCGCGCGCTCGTCCTTGTCGAAGTCGGCGAAGAACTCCATGAAGCCGGCCAGCAGGTCGGTCTTGGTCACCAGCACGTAGACCGGGAACGCGATGCCCAGCCGCGCGTGCAGCTCCTCGATGCGCTCGCGCAGCTTGGCCGCATGGGCCGCGCGCTGCTCGGGGCTCGAGGCGAGCAGCTCGCTCACGCTGATGGTGAGCAGCACGCCGTTGATCGGCCGCCGCGGCCGGTGGCGCGCGAGCAGGTCGAGGAAGCCGAGCCAGGCGGCGCGGTCGGCGTCGCGGTCGCTGTCGTGCGTGGTGTAGCGGCCGGCGGTGTCGATGAGCACCGCCTCGCTCGCGAACCACCAGTCGCAGTGCCGCGTGCCGCCGATGCCGCGGATGGCGTTGCGCCCCACCGCGTCGGCCAGGGGGAACTCGAGCCCGGAGTTGACCAGCGCCGTCGTCTTGCCCGCGCCCGGCGCGCCGATGATCACGTACCAGGGGAGCTGGTAGACGTACGGTCGGCCGGCCAGCGCGGCCAGCCACCAGGGGCGCCGCCCGGCGCCGATGCGCGAGCGGCGCAGCGTCTCGACCGCCTTCTCGAAGCGCCGCCCGAGCAGCGCCACTTCCTTCGCTCCCGCCGCCGCCGCGCCGGGCGGACCTCCCGGCGCCGGGCCGGGCGCCTCGCGCGCGGCCAGCAGGCCCTCCAGCAGGCGCCGGTTCTCGCGCGCCGAGCGCCAATGCCGCCAGGCCGCATGGGCGAGCACCGCGAGGACGACCGCGGCGACGGCGACGGCGCGCGCGGGCTCGCCGGCCAGCGGAACCACGCCGGCGACCGCCACGAGCGGGCCGACGAACCAGAGCAGCCCGGCCGCCGCCAGCACCCCGCCGGCCACGGCGGCGCGGTGCAGCCAGACCGCCGGCGCGGCGTCGCCGCCGGCGGCCGGCGCCACGCCGGTGCGTGGCGGGTCTCGCGGACGGGCGGCCGGCATCGCGGATCACTCCTGCGGGCGCGGCAGCCGCAGCTCGATGTCGACGCGCCGGTTGCGCGCGCG
>Ga0075420_100002104_pt1 | contig 17174 bp, 18 predicted proteins | sample SoiMetdeltSBSDD4_FD_75296 | JGI IMG/M metagenome (GOLD analysis project Ga0075420, IMG submission 75296) | Bulk soil microbial communities from a Populus tree surrounding site in Tennessee, USA - Soil MetaG P. deltoides SBSDD4 | ecosystem: Environmental > Terrestrial > Soil > Tree plantation... | reverse complement strand
CCGACGATGAGGACCGTGAGAACGAGGGCGACCTCATCTGCGCGGCGCAGCTCATCACGCCCGCCCTCATCAACACCATGCTGAAGGCGAAGGGGATGATCTGCCTGGCGCTCACCGGTGAGCGCGTGGATCAGCTCGGGCTCCCGCCGCAGGGCGACGAGAACACGGACGCATTCCGCACTGCGTTCACCGTCAGCATCGACGCCGCCCCACGCTTCGGCGTGACGACCGGCATCAGCGCCGGCGATCGCGCGAAGACGATCCAGGTGGCCGTCGATCCCGCGACCGTGCGTGGCGACCTGCGTCGCCCGGGGCACGTGCATCCGCTCCGCGCTCGGGACGGTGGCGTGCTGCAGCGCGTCGGACACACCGAGGCCGCGGTCGATCTCGCGCGACTCGCCGGGCTGTACCCGGCCGGCGTGATCTGCGAGATCCTGAACGAGGACGGCAGCACGATGAAGCGCGATGCCCTCGCGCGATTCGCCGCCGAGCATGGCCTCACGTTCATCACCGTCGCACAGCTCGTCGCGCACCGGTTGGGCACCGAGCGCCTCGTTCACCGCGTTGCCGAAGCGCGATTGCCGACCGAGGTCGCCGGGAAGGACTGGCGGATCATCGGCTATCGGAACGATGTGGATACGCGCGAGCACGTCGCGCTCGTGTATGGCGACGTCGGCGACGGCGAAGGGGTGCTCGCCCGGATGCACTCGAAGTGCCTCACGGGTGATGTGTTCCACTCCATGCGCTGCGACTGTGGATGGCAGCTGCATACCGCCATGGAGATGATCGCGCACGAAGGGCGGGGCGTCGTCGTGTACCTCGACCAGGAAGGGCGGGGCATCGGGCTGCTCAACAAGCTCAAGGCGTACGAGCTCCAGGACACCGGTCACGACACCGTCGAGGCGAACGAGGCGTTAGGCTTCAAGCCCGATCTTCGCAACTACGGCATCGGCGCGCAGATCCTGCTCGACCTCGGGCTCAAGTCCATCCGCGTCCTGACGAACAACCCGAAGAAGCTCGTGGGCCTCGAGGGCTACGGTCTGCGTGTCGCCGACCGTGTGCGCATCGAGGCGCCGACGACCGACGAGAACGCCGGCTACCTCGCGACGAAGGTTCAGAAGCTCGGCCACCTGCGCGCGCTGTGAACGCGTCGATCCTCGTCACCGCTCGCCATGCCTGAGTTCAACGGAACGCCGCGAGGCCAGGGGCGTCGCTTTGCCGTCGTCGTGAGCCGGTTCAACGAGACCATCACGCAACGACTCGTCGAGGGCGCCCTCGATGCCCTCGTGCGTCATGGCGTCGCGTTCGATGACATCGACGTGCTCTGGGTGCCCGGTGCGTGGGAGCTGCCGCTCGCGGCCCGCCGCGCGGCGGCGACCGAGCGTTACGACGGGCTCGTCGCGCTCGGTGCCGTGATTCGCGGCGACACCCCGCACTTCGACTACGTGGCGGGCGAGGCGTCACGCGGGCTCGCAGCGGCGAGCACCGAGTTCGACGTGCCGATCGGCTTCGGCGTGCTGACGTGTGACACGGTGGCGCAGGCCGAAGCGCGCGCGGGCGGGGAGCACGGGAACAAGGGCTGGGACGCGGCCCTCGCGGCGCTCGAGATGGTGGACCTCTTCGACCACGTCGATGGCCCGTCGGAGGACTGAGACGCGCGCGCGCTCGCGCGCGCTCCAGGCACTCTACGCGTGGGACATGCGCGGCGAACGAGACCTCGAGCGAGTCGCCTCGCGCGTGTGGGACGACCTCGCCGTCGGCAGCGACGAGCGCGCGGCCGCAGGCACGCTCATTCGCGAGATCGCCGCGCATCGCTCCGAGCTCGACCGCTCGCTCGCGGCCGTGACCGAGAACTGGCGAATGGAGCGCCTGGGCGCGATCGAGCGCTCGGTCCTTCGCCTCGCGGCTGCCGAGCTGTCGCTGGGCGCAACGCCGCCGCGGGTTGTGCTGCAGGAGGCGATTCGCCTCGCTGAGCGCTACGGCAGCGCACGGAGCGCCAAGTTCGTCAACGGCGTGCTGGACGCACTGGCCAGGCGCATGGGGCGCCTGTGACGCCAGACCGAACCGCGCTGGCTACCGGACGCTGGAACTGGTTGCCGCGGGGTGAACTGCCCCGGGAGGCAGCTAGGCTCCCGAGGCCATTACCCTGCAGCAACCGGTTTCAGCTGACAGCAACCAGCGTTCTGACGTCGAGTTCGCCCTTCTGTCCGTGCGAATCCTCTTAGTCAACTGGCAGGACAGAGAAAACCCTCAGGCCGGCGGCGCTGAGATTCATCTTCACGAGATCTTCGGCCGGCTCGCCGCGCGCGGGCACGAGGTCACGCTGCTCTGCGGTGGGTGGCCAGGCTGTCCGTCTCGCGCCTCGCTCGACGGAATCGACGTCGTTCGCATCGGTACCCGCCTCACGTGGCCGGCGCTCGCGCGGGGCGCGTACAGGCGGCTCTTCGCCGGGCACCCGCACGACGTGGTCGTCGAGGACATCAACAAGATGCCGCTGTACACGCCGTATTGGGGGGCGCGGCGCGTCGTCGGCCTCGTCCCACACCTCTTCGGCGGCACCGCGTTTCAGGAGCTGCCGGCGCCAATGGCGTCGCTCGTGTGGTTGTCCGAACGTCCAATTGCCCGCGTCTATCGGGACGTCCCGTTCCATGTGATCAGCGAGAGCACCGCCGACGATCTCGTCGCTCGCGGCGTGCGCCGCGAGGTGATTCGCGTGATCTATCCGGGCATCGATACGGGCCACTACACCCCGGACCCCGCTATGCGGGCGGCCAGTCCCGTGTTCTCGTACCTCGGACGTCTCAAGCGGTACAAGGGGGTGGACATCGTCATTCGCGCGTTCGCTGAGGCAGCGCTGCCTGACGGCACGCTGGAGATCGCCGGCGCGGGCGATCATCGCCCCGCGCTGGAACGGCTGGCGGCGTCGCTTGACCTCGGCCGCCGGGCAAGGTTTCTTGGGCGTATCAGTGAGGAGGACAAGGTCTCGCTGCTTCGACGCGCGTGGGCGCTCGCGTTCGCGTCGCCGAAGGAAGGGTGGGGCATTACGAATCTCGAGGCGGCAGCCTGCGGAACGCCGGTGGTCGCCTCGAACTCGCCGGGGATCAGGGAATCGGTACGTGACGGTCAAACGGGCTTCCTTGTACCACATGGCGACACGGCCGCGATGGCGGCGGCTCTCCGGCGCATCGCCGGCTCGCCAGCGTTGGTTCAGACGCTCGGTGCCAACGCGCGCCGGTTCGCCGAGTCGTTCACCTGGGAGCGCGCCGCACTCGAGACCGAGTCGCACCTGGCCGCCGTATCGTGAGCAGCCTTGGGCCAGTTTCGCAGGAGGAGTTCGGTGGAGATAGTGTTCCAGTCACACCACGCGAAAGTGTCCGACCGCCTACGTGAGCGTGCCCGTCTCGCGGTCACCCGTCTCGGGCAGCGTCTCGCCCGTGCCGTCGACGCAGTCATTCGATTCGAGGAAGACGGACCGACGCGTCGCGTTGAAATTGTCCTTCATGCCCCTCGCCGGCGGCCAATCGTCGCGGAGGGAACCGCTCGCTTCTTCGGCCCTGCGTTGAGCTACGCGATCGAGCGGCTCGAGGCGCAGGCTCGCCAGGTCAAGCGCACGCCAAAGACTCGCGCCCGGAAACTCGCTCGCGCGTGAGTCGACCACTGACCGTCGGCGCACTCGTCGCGCGCCTAAAGCGTGGGTTCCCGCTGGAACAGGTAGGTGTCGGCGGGCTCGATCGCCCGGTGACGAGTGCCGACGTGTCAAGCCCCGGGCTCGTGCTCGCCGGGTACGTCGATCGGTTTCCGGCCCAACGCCTTCAGGCATTCGGCGAGACGGAAATCGCGTACCTCTGCTCGCTCTCCCCAGCCGAGCGCGATCGCATTCTCCGCCGGTTCTTCGCGTTCGACCTGCCTTGCGTGTTCGTCACGAAGGGACAGGACCTGCCCACGGGATTCGCGGAGATCGCGGCCGAGCGCGTCGTACCGATCTTCCGCACGCCGCTCAAGACCGGCGAGTTCTATCGCCGCATCAAGCCGATCCTCGACGACCTGTTCGCGCCGACGACGACGCTCCACGGCTCGCTCGCCGACGTCTTCGGCGTCGGGCTCTTCTTCACCGGGAAGAGCGGGATCGGGAAGTCGGAGTGTGTGCTCGACCTCGTGGAACGGGGGCATCGGCTCGTCGCCGACGACCTGGTCATCATGACGCGCCGGGGCAACGACGTGCTCATCGGCCGTGGGCACGAGCTGCAGCGGCACTTCATGGAGATCCGCGGGGTCGGGCTCATTGACATTCCCGCCATTTTCGGAATCCGCGCCGTGCGCCAGCAAAAGCGCATGGAGGTCGTGGTCCACCTCGAGGAGTGGGACCAGGACGCGGTCGTCGACCGCACGGGGCTCGACACGGAAACGACGACGATCCTCGGCGTCGAGCTGCCGAAGATCAAGGTGTTTCTCAATCCCGGCAAGAACATCACCGTGATCGCCGAAGTGATCGCGATGAACCACCTGCTGCGCTACAGCGGCGTGAATCCCGCCGAAGCGTTCAACGAACGGCTCATCGGCAAGATGCGCGAGGCCGCCGACGTTAGGCAGTACCTGGTCGAAGACGATGAGTGAGTCAAACGCCGGCGCGCCGCGCGCGCTCGTCGCGGGTCATGGCGATTTCGCCACCGGCCTCGTGTCGGCCGTCGGCCAGATCACCGGCCGGGGCGACGCGTTCGTGACGCTGTCGAACCGCGACATGAGCGCGGCGGACGTCGAGCGCGCGATGCGCGAGCAGGTGGACACGCGCGGCATCACCGTCATCTTCACCGACCTGCCGGCGGGGAGCTGCACCATGGCCGCCCGACGGCTGCAGCGCGAGCGTCCGGCGACGGTGCTCGTGACCGGAACCAATCTCGCCACCTTGCTCGATTTCGTCTTTCACACCGACGTCTCGGCGATCGAGGCGGCGCTCCACGCCGCCGACAAGGGTCGCGCGTCGCTCGTTGCCACCGGGGGCGCGCCGAGTGGCCATTGAGCTCTTTCGCATCGACGACCGCCTCATCCACGGGCAGGTCGTCGTGGGATGGGGCCAGCCGCTCGACCTCACATTCATTGTGCTCGTGGACGATGAGGTCGCGTCGAGCGAGTGGGAGCAGGAGCTGTATCGCATGGGTGTCCCACCGGAGATGGAAGTGCATTTCCATACGGTCGATTCCGCCGCGGCGAATCTGGCCGAGTACCAGCGCGATGAGCGTCGCGGCGCGCTGCTCACCGGTGACATCGAGACGATGGCGCGGCTCGTCGAGCTCACGGGAGCCATCGCCCGCGTGAATCTCGGCGGCATTCATCACCGGACCGGACGCACGCAGCGGCTGCGCTACATCTTCCTCGCGCCGGAGGAGGAGAAGTCGCTGCGCGCGCTTGCCGCGCGCGGCGTCGAGGTGAGCGCGCAGGACGTTCCGGCCGCGCGCCCGCTTGCGCTGACCGAGGTTCTCTCCGGAGATGGCAACCGGTGACGGATCTCGTTCAGCTGCTGCCGCTCGCCTTGTTAGGCGCCATCCTCGGGCTCGATGTCGTGAGCTTCCCGCAGGCGATGATCTCGCGCCCGCTCGTGGCCGCGACGGCGGCGGCCACCTTGCTCGGCGAGCCCGGGCGCGGGCTGCTCATCGGCGCGACGCTCGAGATGTTCGCGCTCGAGACGCTGCCGTTCGGGGCCTCGCGGTATCCGGAGTGGGGCTCTGCCGCGGTCGTCGGAGGAGCGCTCTTCGCGATCCACCCCGACGCGAGCCCGGGCGCGCTCACCGTCGCGGTGCTCGCCGCGCTCATCGCCGCCTGGGTCGGCGGGTGGTCGATGGTGCAGCTGAGAAAGCTGAACGCCCGCCTCGCCCGCGCGCGCCACGAGAGCGTCGCGAGCGGGTCGAAGCGCGTCGTCGAGGGGCTGCAGGTGTTCGGCCTAACGGCGGACCTCGTGCGTGGCGGTGCGCTCACCGCCGCGTTTCTCGCCGTCGCGATTCCCGCTCACCAGTACGTCCTCAGCCGCTGGGCTACCGACCCCCGTGTGTCACGCGCCGTCGTCGTCGCGCTCGCGGCGAGTGTGGCGGCGGGCGCGGTGTGGAAGGTCGTGCACGCGGCGCCCGGCGCGCGGTGGCTGCTGCTCGGTGGGATAGGCGTCGGACTCGCTCTTCTCGCCACACGATGAGGCGTGCGTCGGTGGGCGGCCCCGAGATCCCGTTCCGAACACGCGTCGCGATGTTCGTGCGACTGCTCGCGATTCAGGGCGCGTGGAATTACGAGACGCTCCTCGGCAACGGCATCGGCTTCTGTGTGGAACCGGCGTTGCGACTCCTGCCGGGTGGGCAGGGCGGACCCGCGTACCGATCCGCGCTCGCTCGGCAGAGTCAGTACTTCAACGCGCATCCGTACATGGCTGCCGTGGCCGTTGGTGCACTGGCGCGCGCGGAGCTGGACGGTGAAGCCCCGGCGAAGATCGAGCGCTTCCGCACGGCGCTGTGCGGCCCGCTCGGCAGCGTCGGCGACCGTCTGGTGTGGGCGGGTTGGCTTCCCGCATGTTCCGTGGCGGCGCTCGCCGCGTTCGGATTCGGCGTCGGCACCGGCGGCGTGCTGTTGGTGTTTCTCGGGCTCTATAACGCGGGTCATTTCGCGCTTCGCGCCTGGGGGTTGAGCGCGGGGTTGGATCACGGAATGAAGGTGGCGTCGGCGCTGGGCGAACCGGTATTGCGAAAGAGCCCGCCGCACATCGCGCAGGCGGCGGCGCTTGTTGGCGGCGTTGCACTCCCGCTCGCACTCGATCAGGTGATCGGTCCGGGACGGGCGCTGTTCGGAATCGTGCTCGCCGCGGTCGCGCTTGGGGGATTGGTGCTCGCGCAGCTTCACGGCCGGGTGGAGGGGTGGAAGGTGGCTGTCGGCCTGCTCGTGCTGTTCGTCCTCTACTCGGTGGTGCGCTGATGGTCGAACGTTCCGTCCACGTTGTGAACAAGAACGGGCTTCACGCGCGCCCCGCCGCCGAGATCGTGAAGGCGGCGGCCAAGTTCCGCAGTGACATTACGATCGTGCGCGACGACCTCGAGGTGAACGGCAAGAGCATCATGGGTGTCATGATGCTCGCGGCCGAGTATGGTTCCGAGTTACTGCTTCGCGCGGACGGCACCGACGAGCAGGACGCCGTCTCAGCGATCGCGAAGCTCATCGAAAGCAAGTTCGGCGAGTCATGACCGCGTCCTGAACCGGTTTCTTCGTGGATCGAACGCTCACCGGCATTCCCGCGTCTCCCGGTATCGTGATCGGACCGGTGCACCTCCTTCTCTGGGAGGTGCCCGACGTCGCAACGCGGATTCTCGCCGACGACGCGATTCCCAGTGAGATCGACCGCCTCCGCTCCGCCGTCAATCGCGCGAAGGAAATACTCGCGAGCGTCCGCGACCGCGCCGAGGCGCACGCGGGGCCCGAAGAGGCCGCGATCTTCGACGTCCAGATCTCCATTCTCGAGGACGAGGATCTCGCGCGGCAGGTCGAGTCGTACATCCGTCAGAACCTCGCCGCCGAAAAAGCGTTCGACGTCGTGCTGAACGAATGGCGCCAGCGATTCGCGCATCACGCCTCCCCCATGATGCGCGAGCGCGTTGGCGACCTCACCGATGTGCACATCCGTGTGCTCTCGATTCTCCTCGGGCTGCCGGACCACGACCCGGTGGACGTGCCGAAGGGATCGAAGGCGATTCTCGTCACGCACGACCTGACGCCGAGCCTCACCGTCCAGCTGGACCGCGACGCGATCGCCGCGATCGCGACGGATGCGGGGACGCGCACCGCGCACGTCGCGATTCTCGCCCGCTCGCTCGGCCTGCCGGCCGTGGTCGGGCTGCGCGACGCCACGATCCGTCTCTCGGGCGGCGAGAAGGCGGTGCTCGACGGGTCCACCGGCACGCTCGTGATCAACCCCACCGACGCCGAAGTCAGCGTCTTCCTCCACCGTGCCGAGCGAGAGGCGCAGGACGAGGCAGAGCTGCGGCTGCTGGTGTCGGCGGAGCCGGTCACGACCGACGGGGTTCGCATCACGCTGCGCGCGAACGTCGACTTGCCGGAGGAGTCGACGCTGGCGGCCAACAGCGGTGCGGATGGCGTCGGGTTGCTGCGAACGGAGTTTCTCGTCGTCGGCCGCGCGGCGATGCCTGACGAGGAGGAGCAGTACCGCGCCTACCGTCGCGTCGTCGAAGCGTTCGGCGGTAAGCCCGTCGTCATCCGCACGTTCGACATTGGTGGCGACAAGCTTCCGCTCGGTGGCTATCCGCACGAGCCGAACCCGTTTCTCGGCTGGCGCGCGATCAGGATGTGCCTCGACGAGTCGGAGCTGTTCAAGGTGCAGCTTCGCGCGCTGCTGCGGGCCGGATTGCACGGTGACGTGCGCATCATGCTCCCGCTCGTCGTCACGGTGGACGAAGTGCGACAGGCGAGGGTGCTGCTCGACACGGCCGCGAACGAGCTTCGGGAGCGCGGTGTGCCGTTTCGGGCCGACCTGCCGCTCGGCGTGATGGTCGAAACGCCGGCCGCCGCGATGAGCGCCGATACGCTCGCGCGGGAGGTGGCGTTCTTCAGCATCGGCACGAACGATCTCGTGCAGTACACGCTGGCCGTCGACCGAGGCAACGTGAACCTCGCGGCGCGCTTCACCCCGCTCCATCCGGCCGTCCTCCGCCTGGTGAAGCGCACGGTCGACGTCGGTCGCGAGGCCGGGCTCGAAGTTGCGGTTTGCGGCGAGATGGCGTCTCAACCGGTGATGGCGTTCGCGCTCATCGGGCTCGGGCTCCGTCAGCTCAGCGTGGCGCCGAGAGCGGTTCCGTTGGTCAAGCACATCGTGCGCGGCATCAGCACGAAGCTCGCAACGGAGGCCGCCGAAGCCGCGCTCGCCGCCGACAACGCCGCCGACGCCGAGCGCCAGCTGGCCGGGCGACTGCGCGCGGCATTTGGCGACGCGTCGTTCCTCGGCGACGGGTTGCTCGTCAGCTAGGCGGGCGGGTATCGTTCAGGAGACGCGCCGGTGCTCTAGCCGGCGCGCTTTTCACATTTAGAACCGAGAGCAGCCGCGTGTACGATCGTCACCTCTTCACATCGGAGTCCGTCACCGAGGGGCACCCGGACAAGATCGCCGACGCGATCTCGGATGCCGTGCTCGACGCCATCATCGCCGACGACCCGTCGGCGCGCGTGGCATGCGAGACCCTCGTTACGACGGGGCTCGTGTGCGTGGCGGGCGAGATCACCACGAAGACCTACGTCGATATCCCGAAGCTCGTGCGCAACACGGTCGAGCGCATCGGCTACACCGACGCGACCTACGGCTTCGATCACAAGACGTGCGCGGTCATCAGCACGATCGACAAGCAGTCTCCCGACATCGCGCAAGGCGTGGACACGGGCGGCGCCGGCGACCAGGGAATGATGTTCGGTTACGCCACGGATGAGACGGAAGAGCTCATGCCGATGCCGATTCTCCTTGCGCACCGACTGACACGCGCGCTCGCCGAGCGACGTCGCAACGGAGCCAGGTGGCTGCGACCCGATGGGAAGGCGCAGGTGACCGTCGTCTACGAGGACGGACATCCGGTTGCCGTAGACACCGTGGTCGTCTCCACACAGCATGACGAGAAGGTCTCGAACTCGAAGATCCGGAAGACGATCATCGAGGAGGTCATCGAGCCCTCGATCCCGAAGGATCTCCTCGGCAAGAAGGTCAAGTACCACATCAACCCGACGGGGCGCTTCGTAGTCGGCGGCCCGCAGGGAGACGCCGGCCTCACCGGCCGCAAGATCATCGTCGACACGTACGGCGGCATGGGACGCCACGGCGGCGGCGCGTTCAGCGGCAAGGATCCGTCGAAGGTGGACCGGTCCGCGTGCTACGCGGCGCGTTGGGTGGCGAAGAACATCGTCGCCGCGGGACTCGCGCGGCGCTGCGAGGTGCAGCTGGCGTACGCCATCGGCGTTGCCGAACCCGTGTCGGTGATGGTGGACACGTTCGGCACGAGCGAGATCCCCGAAGCCGCGATCATGCGGGCGGTGGCTGCCACGTTCGACCTCACCCCGCGCGGCATCACGACCGCGCTCGACCTGCGCAAGCCGATCTACTCGGCCACGTCGGCGTACGGGCACTTCGGCCGGACGCCGCAGACGATCAAGAACGGCAAGAGCTCGGCGACGCTCTTCAGTTGGGAGCGTACGGACCGCGCCGCCGCGCTGAAGAAGGCGGTGCGCTGACATCCGCTCTGCGACCAGCAGTCGTTTCAACGGACGAGGGCCTCGGATGTTACGTCGATCCGAGGCTGTTTCGTCTCCGATATGCGCGGCTTCCACACCGCCGCGCGGCGGATCATGTTTCCGTTCGAGCAGTAGCAGTGCCGACCAGAATCAGGATCGTGTGATGGTGGAAGTCACGGTCGCCCGACTCGGGCTCGACAGCTCGACCAATTCCTACGTGGTGATCCTTCAGGAGAAGGGGGGTACCCGCCTGCTCCCGATCTGGATCGGCCAGCCGGAAGCGGAGTCGATCGCGATGCACATCAACAGCATCAAGCGCGAGCGGCCGATGACCCACGACCTGTGCAAGAACCTGATTGTCGGGCTCGGCGGCCAGCTCCGGCGCGTGCAGATCACGAAGGTGCAGAAGAGCACGTATTTCGCCGAGCTTCACATCATGCGCGGCGACGTACTGATTCAGATCGACGCGCGCCCGTCCGACAGCATCGCCGTGGCGCTTCGGCTCTCCGCGCCGATCTACGCACAGGATTCGCTGCTGACTTCCGTTGACGGCGAGGAGACTGACGAGCCCGAGGAACCGTACGAAGCCGCGAAGACGGCAGAGGAGCTCAACGCGGAGCAGCTCAAGCAGTACCTCGAGAACTTACGACCCGAAGATTTCGGCAAGTTCAACTTGTGACTCGTCCGGTACTGGAGAGAGCGAAGGGCGAGGCGGCCGTGCGGAGAGGCCGCCTTTTGCGTCTCGCCGGCGTGCTGGCGGCGGTCGCTGTCAGCGCCGGGGTTGCAGGCGCCCAGGACTCGGCGGCTGCGGGATCGGGCGACAGAACCGCGCCACGCAACGTGACCGGTCGCGTGGTTCGTCCCGGCGATGACGGCATGATTCCGGTGACCGACGCGTGGGTCACGCTGCATCGCGTGGGGCCGGACAGCAGTGGCCCGATCGACTCCGTGCGCACCGGCGCCGGCGGCCGGTACTCGATGCGCTACACGCCGCACGGCACCGACGCCGTGTACTTCGCGTCGAGCATGTACGGCGGGATCGCGTATTTCACGCCGCCGCTTCCCCCGAGCGATGCCGGCGGCGCTGCCGGCGAGATCACGGTGTTCGACACGACCTCGAATCCCGTCCGGATTCGGACGCGAGGCCGCCACCTCGTGGTGTCGACGAGCGCGACGAGCGGCCGGCGCACGCTCGTGGAAGTGTTCGAGCTCTCGAACGACACGACCGTGACCGTTGTCTCCGGCGGGCGCGAGCGGGCGACGTGGAGCACGACCCTCACGCCTAACGCGGCGGACTTTCAGATCGGCCAGAACGATATTGGAGGCAACTCGATCGCGTTCCGCGATGGGCGGGTGCTCGTGTACGCGTCGCTGTCGCCGGGCATCCGGCAGGTCGCCTTTTCGTACTCCGTTCCGGCCGCGGATTTTCCGCTCGCAGTCCCGATCGCCGACTCGGTCGGTGTGTTCGAAGTGCTGCTCGAGGATCCCGGATCGTCCGCGAGCGGTGGCGGCCTCGCGGAACAGGAAGCGGTGTCGCTCGAGGGCCGGTCGTTCCGGCGTTTTCTCGCGCAGGATGTGCCGCCGAGCGCAACGGTGACGATCGACGTGGGTGAGCCCACGGCGCCGCAGCGCAATCGGTTCGTCATCGTCCCCGTGGTCGTCGCCGCCGCCGTGATGGCGGTCGCACTGGCGCTGGCCCTAACGAGGCGCCGCCGTTCGCATGGCGCGACGGCACCTGCGCGCCCGGTCGAGCGCCCGGATGATGCCGCGCAGCTCGCGCACGACATCGCCGACCTCGACGAGACGTTCGCGCGCATTGCCGCACCGACCGACGCGGAACGCGAGTCGTACCAGCAACGGCGCGCGGTCCTCAAGAGCCGCCTCAGCGCGGCGCTTGCCAAGGAGGAAGTGGCGGTCTAGATTCGCGCACACAACTGATCAGAGCGGACGGGAGACCCGGAAACCGGTGAAATGCCGGTGCGGCCCCGCCACTGTAACGGGCAACACGCGCGCTCCGCACGCCACTGACTTCGGTCGGGAAGGCGAGCGTCGCGGCCCGGAGCCAGGAGACGACTTTCGTCCGCGCCACGAACACACGCCCTCGGGGGAGGGGCTGGTGGCACCTGAGCTTCGCGCTGGCGCGCGTGGCGCATCTGCCCGGGCATCCACCTCCAGGAGGATGCCCGTCGTGCATCGATACTCCCGACTCTTTGCCGTCGCCGCTTTCGTGGCGGCTGCGATCGCATGCGCGCCCGCCGGCGAACAATCGGCGGCGCGCGACTCGACGCGGACGGCGGCTGCCGACGACTTCGGCGATACGCTCCCGCGCGCTCTCGAAGCGCGACGGATCGTCTCGCTCAACCCCGCGACGACCGAGCTGTTCTTCGCGCTCGGGGCGGGTGACCGGCTGGTCGGACGCACGCAATACGACCTGTATCCCGCGGAGGCGCTCGCGGTCCCGCCACTCGGCGGAGGGATGCGGCCTAACGTCGAGGCGGTGCTCGGCGCGCGCCCTGACCTGGTCGTCCTGTACGCGAGTGACGAGAATCGCGACGCGGCGTCGCGGTTCCGTGCCGCGGGCGTGCCGACGTTGTCGTTGCGCGTGGATCTCATCGCGCACTTTCGGCGTACCGTCGCGCGGCTCGGCCAGGTGCTCGGTGACACGGCTCGCGCCCGTGTGGTCGTCGACTCCGTCGATCGGACGCTCGCGCGCGTTCGGGCCGCCACCGAAGGGCGTCAGCGTCAGGCGACGTTCTGGAAGGCCTGGGATTCGCCCGTGATCGCCATTGGCGGCGGAAGCTTCCTGAGCGAGCTCGTCGAGATCGCCGGCGGGCGCAACATCTACGGCGCGGATCCGCGGCCGTCGCTCGACGTGACGATCGAGGACGTCGTTAGGCGGGACCCGGACGCCGTGCTCGCTGGCCCCGAATCGGCGACGCGGATGCGCGCCGCCGCGGCATGGCAGGCGCTGCGCGCGGTGCGCGAGGGGCGGGTGCTCGTCGTGGACACGACGCTCGTCGGCCGCCCGGGGGTGCGACTCGGCGAAGCGGCCGATCACCTGGCTCGCCTGCTCCATCCGGGAGTGCTGCCGTGACCCGACCGTCGTCGCGGGCGACGTTCTGGGCACTGCTGGTGGCGGCGGTCGCTGTCGCCGCCCTGCTCGGCCTCGCCATCGGTCCGGTGCGGCTCACGCCGTGGGAAGCCTGGGCGGCGCTGACCGGCGACGGCGACATCACATCCGTCGCGATCATGCGTGACATTCGCGCGCCGCGCGTGGCGCTCGCGGCACTGATCGGCGCGGCACTCGCGATGAGTGGTGCTGCGCTGCAGGGCACGATGCGGAATGCCCTCGCCGAACCGTACCTGTTAGGCGTGTCCGGCGGGGCGGCGGTCGGCGCCGTGGTCGCCCTCGCCATGCGTGCTCCCTACGGGCTCGTTCCGGTCGGCGCGTTCGGTGGGGCGGTCGCGGCGGTCATTCTGGTCCTCGCGATCGCGCGTGCGGGAGGAGGGCGTCCGGATCCCCGCGTGCTGCTCATGGCGGGCGTCGTCGTCGGCGCGTTCGCGAATGCCGTGATCATGATCGCGCTCGCATCGTCACCACCGGACGCGACGCGAAATGCCTTGTGGTGGATGATGGGGTCGGTCGCGGCGGCAACGTGGGCACAGGTCGCGTGGCTCGCCGTCTACGCGCTGCTCGCAGGCGGAGCGCTGCTCGTGTTCGCGCCGGAGATCGATGTCCTCGCGCTCGGAGATGAGGCGGCGGCGGGGCTCGGCGTCACGGTCGAGCGCGCTGGACGACGCGCGTACGTGCTCGCGTCCCTGCTCGCTGCCGCGACGGTGGCGGCGGCGGGGCTCGTCGGGTTCGTCGGTCTCGTCGTCCCGCATCTCGTCCGCGCGCGGGCGGGCCGCCAGCACCGCGCCGTCATTGCCGCGGCCGGCCTTGCCGGCGCTGCGCTCGTCATCGGTGCCGACCTCGTGGCCCGCACCCTCCGCGCGCCTAACGAGCTCCCGCTCGGCGCCGTCACGGCGCTGGGCGGCGTGCCGTTCTTTCTGGCGCAGCTGCGCCGTTTCAGATGATCCGTTTCGAGGGTGTCGTCGTCCGCTATCCCCGTGCGTCCGCCCCGGCGGTCGATGGCGTGTCGTTCGAGGTCCCGCGGGCAACGATCACCGCGATCGCGGGTCCGAACGGCAGCGGCAAGAGCACGCTCGTTCGCACGCTGCTCGGACGCGTCGCCATGAGCGCCGGCACCATCTACGTCGATGGCGACGACGCGGCACGGCTCGAGCGTCGCGAGCTCGCGCGCCGCGTGGCCATTGTCTCCCAGCGCGAGGAACCAGCGTTCCCGGTTTCGGTGCGCGATTACATCGCGCTCGGACGGCATCCCCACACGACCCTCTGGGGGGGCGCTGACCCGGACGGGCCTGAGGCCGTGGCGAGAGCGGTCAACGAGGCGGAGGTCGGCGCCTTCGTCGATCGGACGACGGACGAGCTGTCCGGCGGGGAATGGCAGCGCGTTCGCATCGCGCGTGCTCTCGCGCAGGACGCGCGAACGCTCGTGCTCGATGAGCCGACCACCTACCTCGACATCGCGCACGAGATGGCGGCGTTCGAGCTGCTCGATGCCCTCGCGCGCGCTGGCCGGGCAATTCTCGTCGTGAGCCACCAGCTGAATCTGGTCGCCCGCTTCGCGCAGCAGGTCGTGCTGCTGCACCGCGGGCGCGTCGCTGCCGCCGGCACCCCCGGGGACGTCATGCGCGGTGACGTGCTCGAGCAGGTCTATGAATGGCCACTGGTGGTCACGCGTGATCCGGCCGTCGGCGCGCCCGCACTCCTCCCGCTTCGCGGCGGTCGCAAACAGTAGCTGTCTTCTCTCTCCGTTCTCAAATGCGTACACGAACCGTTCTGCTCGTCGCTGCCGCACCTTTCACCATTGCGCGCACGATGCCGGCGCAGCAAACCCCCGACACGACGACGCTGCGCCCGGTGGTCATCACCGCGACGCGCGTCCCCGTCGACCGCCGCTCCGCGCCCGCGACCGTCACGGTCATTCACGCCGATGAGCTTCGCGCCCGCGGCATAACGAGCGTCGCTGATGCGCTCGCGGCCGTTCCAGGGCTTGCCGTTGTCCGAAGCGGCTCGTTCGGTGCAACGACGGCGCTGTTCGCGCGTGGCGGCGAGAGCGATTACGTGAAGGTGCTCATCGACGGCGTGCCCGCGAACAGCCCGGGCGGCGTCTTCGACTTCTCGACGCTCACGACGCACAATATCGAGCGCATCGAGGTCCTGCGCGGCCCCGCGAGCGTCGTGTATGGCTCGGATGCCGTCAGTGGTGTCGTGCAACTCTTCACGCGACGTGGCGAAGGACCCGTTCGCGGCTTCGCGGATATGCGTGGCGGGTCGTTCGGCACGTTCGAGGTCGCGGCCGGCGTTGACGGCGGCTCGACGATCACGCGGTATTCGCTCGCGGGCGCCACCAGGGAGTCGGACGGCATTTATCCGTTCAACAACCATTATCGAAATCGTGTCGGGAGCGGCCGCATTTCGTTCGCCCCCACGGTTGGAACGCTGGACCTGTCCGCGCGCTACACCGACGCGACGTACCATTTTCCGACGACGGGCAGCGGGGCGGTGCAGGACAGCAACGCCGTCCGACGCGACGAGCGGACGTCGCTCGGGCTCGAGCTGACCCGCCGCCTAACGCCGTCGCTCGAGCTGCGCCTGCTCGGGACGGCGTCGCGTCTGGACGGCAGGTCGTCGAACCAGCCGGATAGCCCGGGCGACAGCACGGGGTTCTATGGCGAGGATGATACGCGAGCCGACCGGCGCGGAGCGGATGTGCGCGCCGACTACCGCCCGTCGTCGCGTCTGACCGTGTCGCTGGGCGCGGCGCTCGAGCGCGAGCAGGTGCGACAGGCGAGTGAAAGTCGGTTCGCGAGCTTCCCGGTGAGCACCTCGCGCTCGAACGCGCATCGAACGAACGAAGCCGCGTACGCCCAGGTCATCGGCGTGGTTGCCGATGCGGTGACTCTCACAGCGAGCGCGCGTGTGGACGACAACGCCACGTACGGCGCGTTCGTGACCGGCCGCGGCTCGGCGGCGTGGACGATCGCCGACGCGACGACCCTGCGCGCGTCGGTCGGCAACGCGTTCAAGGCGCCATCGTTCGAGGAGGCGTTCTCGTCGGCGTTCTCGATCGGCAATCCCGATCTCGATCCCGAGCGCACGAGGAGCTGGGAGGCGGCGGTCGAGCAGCGCGTTGGCAGCCGCGTGCGACTGAGCGCGACGTACTTCGACCAGCGTTTCCGCGACTTGATCCAGTATGTCGACGGTAACGCGTCGACCGACTTTCGCGGGACATACGAGAACCTCGGCGCGGGGCTGGCGCGCGGAGTCGAGATCGAGGCGAGTGCGGTGCGACTCGAGGCCTTCGATGTCGGTGCTTCGGTCACCACGCTCACGACGCGCGTTACCGACGCCGGCACCGGCGCCTTCGGCACATTTGTCGATGGCGAGCGCCTGCTGCGTCGGCCCGCGACGACGGCGGCGCTCGACGTCGGATATCGTCCGACACTATCATCGCGAATTGGCGGTTCGGTGCGCTTCGTCGGGAAGCGCGACGATCGCGATTTCGACCAGGGCGAGCGCGTCACGCTCGGCTCGTACACGCTGCTCGACCTGAGCGGCGAGCTCGCGCTCGGCGACCTGTCGGCGCAGCTCGCTCTGCTCACGCTGACGATGCGCGTCGAGAACACGCTCGACCGTGACTACCAACCCGCGTTCGGCTTTGCCGCACCTGGCCGAACGGTCCTCGTCGGCCTTCGCGCACAGCTGGGCGGCGGGGACGGACTAGGGACAAGGGACTAGGGACAAGGGACTAGGGACTAGGGACAAGGGACTAGGGACTAGGGACAAGGGACTA
>Ga0075420_100002095_pt1 | contig 17198 bp, 20 predicted proteins | sample SoiMetdeltSBSDD4_FD_75296 | JGI IMG/M metagenome (GOLD analysis project Ga0075420, IMG submission 75296) | Bulk soil microbial communities from a Populus tree surrounding site in Tennessee, USA - Soil MetaG P. deltoides SBSDD4 | ecosystem: Environmental > Terrestrial > Soil > Tree plantation... | reverse complement strand
CTCCGGCGAGAGGGCTCCTCGTCGTCTTCGTCGTCGCGTCGGGACTCCACATCGCCGCCGCAACCGACCGCGATCTGGCGGGTTGGGTCGGATGTCGGTCGGCAGTACGCGGCTGTCTCCGGTGACCGCAACCCGATCCACACCTCCCGGCTCGGGGCGCGGCTGTTCGGCTTCGCCCGCCCGATCGCCCATGGCATGTGGACGAAGGCGCGCTGCCTGGCTGCGCTGGATGGTCGGCTGCCGGACGAGTACACAGTGGACGTTGCGTTCAAGTCGCCGATCCTGCTACCCGCGACGGTCGGCTTCCACGCGGCTCCCGGAGACGCCTGGACGCTCTCGGTCCACGAGGTAAAGTCCGGCCGCCCCCACCTCACCGGCACGATCAGTCCCTAGTCGTCCACAGGACTTTCGGCGGTTATCCACAGGGGCTGCGGGATCATCTGAACGGCGACCAAGCTGTCGCGGTGGCCAGGTCTCCCGCCCGTCCTCGGGCGCTGCAGTGGCAGGTGTTCCTCGGCGCTCAGGCCGTCGATCACGGCATTGTTACGCCGTACCAGCTCCGGAGCAGCGCATGGATCAGCCCATTGCATGGGGTGTACGCCGACTCCCGGCTCGACTGCGACCATGGTCTGCGCTGCCGCGCGGCTGCCTTGCGGCTACCTGCCGGGGTGACCTTCGCGGGGCCGTCCGCCGCCTGGCTGTACGGCGTGGAGTTCGCGGCCGGGTACGGCGACCCGGTGCACGTCATCGCACCGCCCGGATGTCGCGTCTCGGCTCCCCGCGGAGTGCAGGTCCACCACACTCCACTGGGACTCGTCGAAGTGACCGTCCGGCACGGCCTGCGATCCACCACGCCGGTGCGGACCGCCTGGGACCTCGCGCAGTGGCTCGACCTCGTAGAAGCGGTAACGGCAGTCGATGGCTTGCTGCGGCTGCGCCTCACCAGTCGCACCGAGCTGCTCGAGCGGGTAGCCGAACAGGCGGGCCGGCGAGGCGTCCTGCGCGCTGGCCGGGTCTTCGACCTCGTCGACGCCGGTGCGCAGTCACCCGCTGAGTCCCGGCTGCGGGTCCGGTTCATCCGCGCCGGTCTGCCGCGCCCGGTCACCCAGTTCCCCATCACCCTGCGGTCCGGGCTCGTGGTGCATCCCGACCTGGCGTGGCCGGAGTACCGGGTCGCGGTTGAGTACGACGGCACCTGGCACGACAGCCCGGACCAGTTTCATTTCGACCGTCGCCGGCTCAACCAGCTCGTGGCCGAAGGGTGGATCGTGTTACATGTGACGAGCCGACGGATGCGCGAACTCCCCGCGGTGGTCGACGAGGTCCGCCGCGCATTGCGATCGCGTGGGTGGCACGGCTGACGCGTGCTCGATCAACGCACTTTCGCCGAAAGTGGCGCTATGGCCAGGGTTGAAGGGCCAGTTTCGGGGAAAGTGCGGCGATCATGGGGCGATCATGGGACGGACGATGTTCATCATGCGGGTGGCGGTGACGTCGGGGTCTTCGTCGGGGTGCTCGACGAGCCAATCGGCGAGGGATTCGGCGACGCCGACGAGGGCGTACGCCATCGGGGTCACATCGTCGGGGTGGGCCGCGGATCGGCGCAGCAGGCCGGCTACGACCTCGATCATCCGTTGCCGCATCCCGGCCAGCACGGCGGCGAACGGCTCCTGACCGCGCGCCTGGCGGTAGAGCACTGACCAGCCGTCGCGGTGTGCCCCGACGAAGCCGAAGAACGCCCGCACCCCGCGCCAGAGCTGGACGTCGGGCGGCAGGTCGGGCTCGGCTACCCGGGCGATCGCCTCCATCAGCCGGGTGCCTTCGCGGTGCAGGCAGGCGACGAAGACGTCCTCCTTGGCGCCGAGGTAGGCGTACACCATGGGCTTGGAGATGCCGGCCTCGTCCGCGATCTCGTCCATGTTCGCGGCGTGGAAGCCCCGTCGCGAGAACACGGCGACGGCCGCGTCCAGCATCTGCTGCTGGCGTACGGCGCGGGGCAGGCGAGTCGGCACGCTTGCCAGGCTACCTACTCGCCCGTAAGGTTACGCGCGAGTAGGGTACCGGCGGGAGGACATCCGATATGACCGAGTTCGATCTGGCCAATTTGTCGTCGATCGATCCGCAGCAGTTCGCCCAGCTCGTCAAGACCACGCCGGCCGATCAGTTGCAGGCCGTGATGCAGGGCGACGACCGCGAGAAGATCCTCGATGCGATCTTCGCCCGGTTCCCGACGCTGTTCCGGGCCGACCGTGCCGGCAACACCAGTGCGGTCATTCACTGGAGCATCGGCGACCGGGCGGACGGTGGCAGCGATACCTACGAGGTAGTCATCGAGAACGGCGCGTGCACCGTCTCGGAGTCGGCCGAGCGCGAGCCGAAGCTGTCCCTGTCGCTGGGGGCCGTCGACTTCCTCAACGTGGTCTCCGGCAACGGAAACCCGGTCATGCTGTTCATGACGGGCAAGCTCAAGGCAAAGGGCGACCTGGGCCTGGCCGCGAACATCCAGAACCTGTTCGATCTGCCCAAGGCCTGAGATGGTCGAGTTCTCGCTCGATCTCTCGGAGGATCAACGCGAGCTGCGCGACTGGGTGCACGGTTTCGCCGCCGAGGTCGTGCGCCCGGCCGCGGCCGAGTGGGACAAGCGGGAAGAGACACCTTGGCCGATCATCGGCGAGGCGGCGAAGATCGGGCTGTACGGGTTCGAGTTCCTCGCCAACTGCTGGGCCGATCCGACCGGACTGAGCCTGCCGATCGCTAACGAGGAGCTGTTCTGGGGCGACGCCGGCATCGGGCTGTCCCTGTTCGGCACATCGCTCGCGGTGGCCGCCATCTACGGCTCGGGACAGCCGGAGCAGCTGCTCGAATGGGTACCGCAGTGTTTCGGCACGATCGACGAGCCGGCCGTGGCCGCCTTCTGTACGACCGAACCGGAGGCCGGCTCCGACGTCGCTGCCATGCGGAGTCGGGCGGTCTACGACGAGGCGACCGATGAGTGGGTCCTCAATGGACAGAAGGCGTTCGCCACCAACGGCGGTATCGCCAGCGTCCACGTGGTCACCGCCAGCGTGGAGCCGGCGCTGGGCTCGCGCGGGCAGGCCGCGTTCGTCGTACCGCCGGGGACGAAGGGGCTGTCCTCGCCGCGGAAGCTCGAGAAGCTCGGGCTGCGCGCGTCGCATACCGCCGACGTGTTCCTCGACGACGTCCGGGTACCGGGTCGGTGCCTGCTCGGCGGCAAGGAGGCGCTGGACGAACGGCTAGCCCGCGCCCGGGAGGGGCAACGCGCCACGTCCCAGGCCGCGATGCGGACGTTCGAGCTGACCCGACCCACCGTGGGCGCGCAGGCGATCGGCATCGCGCGGGCCGCGTACGAGTACGCGCTCGACTACGCGAAGACGAGAGTCCAGTTTGGACGGCCCATTGTGGACAACCAGGCGATCGCTTTCGCGCTGGTGGACATGCGTACCGAGATCGACGCGGCCCGCCTGCTCGTGTGGCGGGCGGCGTGGATGGGCCGCAACAACAGGCCGTTCGAGGCTGGCGAGGGTTCGATGTCCAAGCTCAAGGCCGGCGAGGTCGCGGTAGCGGTGTGCGAGAAGGCCGTGCAGATCCTGGGCGGCTACGGCTTCAGCCGCGAGCACCCGGTCGAGCGCTGGTACCGCGACGCCAAGATCTACACGATCTTCGAAGGTACATCGGAGATCCAGCGCCTCGTCATAGCCCGCGCGATCTCGGGCCGGTACCTTACCTGACATGCCTGCTCCCCTCGATGGCTTCACATGCGAATCCTTCACTTTCGACGGGCGTACCCACGACGTGTACCGGGCCGGCAACGGTCCAGCCGTGGTCGTCATGCACGAGATGCCAGGCCTGCATCCGGGCGTCGTCGACTTCGGTCGACGCCTGCTGGACGCCGGGTACACCGTCTATCTGCCGTCTTTGTTCGGGCGGCCCGGCGCACCGTACAGCGCCGGCGGTTCGATGCGATCGATGCTGCGAGTGTGTATCTCACGCGAGTTCCGCCTGCTGGCCGACGAGACCGCCCCGGCCGCTACCTGGCTGCGGGCGCTGGCCGCCAAGGCCCACACCGAGTGCGGTGGCCCGGGCGTCGGTGCGATCGGCATGTGCTTCACCGGCGGGTTCGCGCTCGCGATGGCGGTGGAGCCGGCGGTACTCGCGCCGGTGCTGAGCCAGCCGTCGCTGCCGATGCCGATCGGCGCTGCGCGCCCCGCTCAGCTGGGTCTGGACGCGGCCGACCTGGCGGCCGTCAAAGAGCGAACGCAGGACGGCTTGCGCGTACTGGGACTGCGGTTCAGCGAGGACCCGGTCTGCCGTGGCGAGCGCTTCGACACGTTGCGCCGCGAACTAGGTGACGGTTTCGAGAGCATCGAGATCGACTCCTCGGAGGGCAACCCGAACGACATCCCGAAGACGTCGCACTCCGTGCTGACCCTTCACCTCGTCGACGAACCGGGCCACCCGACCCGCGAGGCGCTCGACCGGGTGATGTCCTTCCTCGGGGAGCGCCTGCGCGAGTGACCGCGGGAGCTAGGCGTTGTCGCTCAGCGCAAGGCCGATGAGGAGGAGCTCATCGGTCGTGAGTGGCGGCTTCGGTCGAGTGACGGTCATCGGCGGTGGCGGGCCGGTCTTGTACTGCTCTGGCGGGATCGACGGATCCGGTTGGAAGTTGTCGGTGGAGAGGGCGACCAACGTGCCGTTCGGGCGCTCGACCGTGACTTGGCGGCTCATCGCCTGGCCGTTGTTGTCGGTCACGACGTCGACGCGCGTGCCGTCGGTCAGCACGACGCACGTCGGGCACTCGAGGTCGGAACCGCCCGTCACGACGATCACGGACAGGTGCCCCGTCCCCGAACCGTCTTGGATGTCGACGAGCGCTTTGTAGGTACCCGGCACTCCGTCGAACGACAGGTTGGTGAACGCCGCATCGGGCAGGAACTTACGCAGCTGGGCATCGAGGGTCGCGGTCAGCCGTCCCGCGGGGTCCTCCGGTGCCGGCGTGCTGACTTCCGTCCCCGGGGCGGGCGTACCGCCGTACCCCAGCATGAGCGGGACCGCGACGGCGAGCGCGAGAACGGCGGCGGCCACGCCACCCGCGGCCATGTTTCTGCGCCTGCGTCGCTCCCCCGCGATCAGGGCGTCGAGGTCGATGCGGCTCGGCGGCGGGTCGGCCGCGGCCGCCAGCAACTGTTCGGTCAGGAGTTCCATGACTTCCCCTCGATGTCGACGAGCCGGTCGCGCAGGGCGTCCAGGCCCCGGGCGGTCTGGCTCTTCACCGTGCCGGGCGTGCAGCCGAGCGCCTGGGCGGTCTGCTCGACCGACAGGTCGCAGAAGAACCGCAGCACCAGCACCGCCCGGCGGCGGGGCGGCAGCTCGGCCAGGAGCGCGAGGACGGCGAGCCGGTCGTCCACGGCATCCGTGCCGGCAGGCACCGCCCGCTCCGGGACGTCCCGGATGGCGTGTTCCCGCCGCCACGGCCGGCGGCGCTCGTTGAGCAGCGCCCGGAACAGCACCCGCCGCGCGTAGGCGTCCGGACTGTCCATTTCGGACACTCGACGCCAGTGCCGCAGCAGCTGCACCAGCGCCGTCGACACCAGGTCGTCCGCGGTGTGCCAGTCGCCGCAGAAGACGTACGCCGTGCGCCGCCAACCGTCCATCCGGCTGGCCACGAACTCGCGGTACCCCTCCACGTCCATGAAAGGCGGCGCGGGTATGCGGAGGTTGCCTATGCCGGCACGGGATGTCGAAGGCCGGGGTGCTCGTCGGGCAACGCCCAGCGGACGACCCACCAGCTGACCGCGAGGCAGACCGCGACCAGTGGCCAGGTCAGGACCGCCTGCGCGATCCCGAGCGCGACGACCTGCCCGGCGAGGTAGAGCGGGACCAGCACCACGATGCGGATGACGTACTGCATCACCCAGACGTAGCTGCCGATCCGGTACGCCCGCAGTAGCGCGGGATCCTTCCGCCACGCGGTCTTCTGGCCGAGGACGAACCCGACGACGACACCGAGCAGCGGCCAACGGATCGCGATACTGGTGATCCACGCCAGCGCGCTCACGATGTTCGTGACGATGCGCAGCAGGAAGAAGTCCTCCGGTCGACCGGTGCGCAACGCGACGAGGGCGGCGACGCCCACGCCGAGGACGCCGACGATCGTCGCCCGGACGCTGCCGCCGTGGGTCAGCCGCCAGGCGCCGATGGCCACCGTGGCGACGAGGGCGGCGGCGACGCCGGCCACCAGGCCGTACCGGTCGCCGCCGGCGAGGTAGCCGGCCACGAACGCGACCGGGGGGACGGTCGCGTCGACCGCGCCGCGCCGGCCGCCGAGCAGGTCGGCGAGGGACTCTTGCCGAGGGGCTGGCACGCCCTTGACTCTAGGGCTCGCTGTCGGCCGCGGCTAGAGCGATGTCTGTACGCCAATGGGCGCCGGCGAGGCGTACACCGTCCACAAGGGAGTATGCGGCGGCGCGCGCGGCTGCAAGGTCGGCGCCGGTGGCGGTACAGGCCAGCACTCGACCGCCCGCGGACAGCAACGCGCCGTCGGAGGCCCGGCGGACGGTGCCCGCGTGCAGGATGCCGGGCGCCTCGGCCCCTTCGATCGGGTCGCCGGTGCGGGGTGCCTGCGGGTAGCCCTCGCTCGCCACGACCACCGTGACTGCCGCGCCGCGGCGCCAACGCAGTGGCGGGTGGGCCTCGAGCGTGCCGGTAGCGGCGGCGTGCAGGAGGCCGGCGAGCGGGGTCTCGAGCAGGGGGAGTACCACTTCGGTCTCCGGATCGCCGAACCGCGCGTTGAACTCGACGACCTTCGGCCCGTCCGTGGTGAGCGCGAGGCCCACGTAGAGCAGGCCGCTGAACGGGGTGTCCCTTCGCCGCATCTCGGCGAGAGCTGGGGCGGCGATGTCTTGCAGGACGTTTTTGACTAGGTCGGGTGGTGCCCAGGGCAGCGGCGCGTACGCGCCCATGCCCCCGGTGTTCGGGCCGGTGTCCCCGTCGCCGACGCGCTTGAAGTCCTGAGCGGGCAGTAGCGGTACGGCGGTCGTCCCATCGGTGACCACGAAGAGGGATACCTCGGGGCCGTCGAGGTACTCCTCGATGACGGTTTTCGTGCACGCGGCCGCGTGGCGCTCCGCCTCGGCCCGGTCGGATGTCACCACGACGCCCTTGCCGGCGGCGAGACCGTCGTTCTTGACCACGTACGGGGGTCCGAACTCGTCGAGCGCTCTGCTCGCCTCGGCCGGCGTGGTGCAGGACCGGGCGCGCGCGGTCGGGATGCCGGCCGCGGCCATCACGTCCTTGGCGAAGCTCTTCGAGCCCTCCAGCTCGGCGGCCGCGGCGGATGGGCCGAAGCAGGCGATGCCCTTGCCTCGTACGGCGTCCGCGACACCCGCAACGAGCGGCGCCTCCGGACCGATGACGACGAGGTCCGCCCGGCACTCGACGGCCAGCGCGGCCACGGCCGCCGGATCGGTGGTATCGACGTCGCGCAGTTCAGCGACGGTACCGATGCCGGGGTTACCGGGCGCCGCGATCAGTCCGGTCACCGCGTCGTCGGCGGCCAGTCCCCGGGCGAGCGCATGCTCCCGCCCGCCCGAGCCGATGAGTAGTACGCGCACGGGTGTCTACGCTACCCGCCCCCCTCCGCGTTGATCATGAACTTAGTTGGTGGTTGGGCGGCGTGGCGTGTTGTCAACTTCATGATCACCGTTGCTGTGTTAGGCCGCCCCCGCGCGGGCGCGGGTTAGCGCGGCGCGGATCACGTGGGGGATGTAGTCCGGCGCCAGCGTGTCCTGCCAGGTGAACCGGACAACGGTGAACCCCGCGTTCGCGAAGTCGTTCTGGCGGCGGCGATCCCGGTAGACGGCCTCCGGTTGGCTGTGCGGCTCCGCGCCGTCCGCCTCGGCTACCAGCCTGGCCCACGTCCAGGCGAGATCGCCGAACCCGAGTAGCCGACCGGCACGGTCACGGACCGGGTACTGCAGCTCGTCCGGTGCCACGTTGCCATCCACGCAGCGCAGCCTCGAACGCGACTCGAGCGGCGACTCCGCGCGACCGTCGGCCTCCAGCAGCCACGGTCGACTCGCTACGGCACCACGCCGACCGGCCATCAACGCCGGCAACGAGTCGAGATCCTCGTCGTCCAGGAGCTCCCGGTTGAGGCTGGAGTCGAGCACGCTGACCGCGGTGTACCGGTCCAGCTGAAGAACCAGGTCCGCGACCGTCCTCAGCGGGGTGGTCACCGGGATGCCGTCGACCTCTGTCACGTCTGCGGGGCGGAGTACCAGCTGGTGGGGGCGGACGCACTGATCGAGGATCCGCCGGGGTCGGGCGAGCGGGCCGGGGAGGCTGATGTGGACCTCGTCGCGCCGGAACAGGCCGCCGATGCCGTACAGCTCGGCCGCCGTGCCGAGTACGGCCACCGCGTTCGGCCCGAAGGACAGTACCGCCGCTCTGATCACCGCCCGGCGACCCGGTGGACCGGTGGCGTCGACCACGTACACGCCGCGGGCCAGCCGGAGCCAGCGCCCCGAGCGGCAGAGGATCGCCACATCCACCGGGCGCAGCCCGTGCGTACGGCACTGTGCGGCCGTGACGACTCCATCCTGGCGAGCGGCGATGGGATAGATCCGGGTCAGATCACGCACGCCGGTCAGGTTGGTGCCTCACAGGTACTCAGTAAACCCCTGTGGATAACCCTGTGGACAACGCCCGGTTGATCATGAGGTTGGTAACACGACACGCCGCCCACCTCGAAACTAAGTTCATGATCAACGCAGAGAAGGGACTAGCGCAGGAGGGAGCGGCGGAGGACGTTTTCTTCGCGGCCGGGGCCTACGCCGACTACGGCTACGGGGACCCCACAGAGCTGCTCGATCCGCTCGACGTAGCGGCGGGCGTTGGCGGGGAGGTCGGACTCGGTACGGGCTTTCGAGATGTCTTCCCACCAGCCGTCCAGAACTTCATACACGGGCTTGGCATGGTGGAAGGCGGTTTGGGTCATGGGCATTTCGTCGGTGCGTTCACCGTCGATTGTGTAGGCCACGCAGATAGGGACCTTTTCGAGACCGGAGAGCACGTCCAGCTTCGTCACCACGAGGTCGGTGATGCCGTTGACGCGAATCGCGTAGCGCGCGACCACCGCGTCGAACCACCCGCAGCGCCGCTGCCGCCCGGTCGTCGTGCCGTACTCGTCGCCGACCTTCAGCAGGTGCATCCCGTCGGCGTCGAACAGCTCGGTCGGGAACGGTCCCGCCCCGACGCGGGTGGTGTACGCCTTGCTCACCCCGATGACCTGCGAGATGCGGGTCGGCGGGATGCCGGAGCCGACACAGGCGCCCCCGGCCGTCGGGTTCGACGACGTGACGAAGGGGTACGTGCCGTGGTCCACGTCCAGCAGGGTCGCCTGAGCGCCCTCGAGCAGCACGATCGCGTCGCGTTCCAGCGCGCGGGCCAGCTCGAGCCGGGTATCCACGATGTACGGCCGGAGCCGCTCACCGTAGGCCAGGTACTCCTCGACGACGGCCGCCGCATCCAGCGCCTTGCGGTTGTAGACCTTCACGAGGACCTGGTTCTTCTCCCGCAGTACCAGCTCGAGCTTCTGCCGCAGGATGCCGGGGTCGAGTAGGTCCTGCACCCGGATGCCTACCCGGGAGACCTTGTCGCTGTACGCCGGCCCGATCCCGCGTCCGGTCGTCCCGATCCGCGCCTGGCCGAGGTACCGCTCGACGACCCGGTCGAGCGCCCGGTGATGGGGCATGACCAGGTGGGCGTCGGCCGAGATGAGCAGCCGCTCGACGGATACCCCGCGCTCGGTCAGCCCGTCGATCTCGGTGATCAGCACCTTCGGGTCGATCACGACACCGTTTCCGATCACCGGCGTACAGCCTGGGGTGAGCACCCCGCTGGGCATGAGGTGAAGCGCGAACTTCCGGCCGTCCGGCAGGATCACGGTGTGGCCGGCGTTGTTGCCGCCCTGGTAGCGGACGACATGGGACACCCGTTCGCCGAGCAGGTCGGTGACCTTGCCCTTGCCCTCGTCGCCCCACTGCGCCCCGATGAGCACGATCGCTGGCATCGTTCTCGCCTCCCAGGGGTGCGGTGCTGCCCGCGAACCCCGGGATGCCAGGCTAACAGCGTGTCCACGGTGCTGCTGCTCAGCCTTGCCGACGGGTGCGACGGTACCCGCGCACCGGTGCTCGCCTGCCGCGACGCGTTGGCTGCCGGCGGCGCGGACGTGGAGACGGTGACCGCGCACTCCGACGCCGAGATCGACGCCGCGCTCGAGCGGGAGGCCCGGCTCGTCGTCGCCACCGCCGCCGACGGCCAGTTGCGCGCCGTCGTGCGAAGGCTCGTCCGGCGGTACGCGCCAGCGCCCAGTCAACGCCCCGCCGACCTGCCCGAGAACCGGACCGTCCCGGATCTGCCGCCGATCGGCGTGCTGCCGCTGGACACTCGCGGCTCGGACGATCTCGCCGCCCGGCTGGGCCTGCCCCGGGAGCCGGCCGAGGTGGCGTCGGCGGTGCTGGCGGGGAAGGTACGCCGGCTCGACCTGCTGCGCACCGACGCCGGCTCGGTGACACTCGACGGCGCGTTGCTCGGGGGGGCCGACGACGCCGGGCGCGCTGTGCCGTGGCACGGCCTGATCGACGTGGACAGCGCCCGGCTGTCCGACGGTACCGATCCGGTGCTCGCCTGCGCCGTCGTCAACGCCTCCGGCTACTCCACTGTGGATGGACTGCCACTGGTCGTGGGCGCCGACCCGGCCGACGGGGTGGTCGACGTGGCGGTAGCCATCCCCGTGGTCGTACGCCGGCGGGTGCGGGTGGAGGTGCGCCGGGCCAGGGGCAGGGCGGTGTCGGTGGCGCCCCGAGACGACGTACCGCTCCTCGACGACGGGGTGGCTGGCACCCTGGCCCGCAAGCGTTCCTGGTGGGTGGAGCCGGAGGCCTGGGCGGTATACATCGACAGGTGCGAGCCTGCCTAGCCTGTGCGAGGCTGGGTCGGTGAACGAATCGGAGCCGTTCTGGCCGCCGGACGAGGCGGAGGCTCGGGCGCGGCACAACGGACCGGTACGCACACCCGAGCTTCCGAACAACGTCGAACAATTCTCGATACCCGCCTGGAAGACCGCACCGCCACCGCCCCCTGCGCCGGACGCGCTGTGGCGGCCCGAGGCGGCGGTACCCACAGCGGAGGAGTTCGCCCGGCGGCGGGCGACGCGCCCCCCGGACCCGGTGGCGAACATGGGCATGCGGGCCCTGGTCAACAAGTCCACGCTCGGCGTGCTCAAGCTGCCGCCCGGCCGGAAGGAGCAGGACTACCGGCACGACGTCGAGAAGGTGCGCCGCAACTTCGGCGGCCTGCGCCAGGTGACCGTGGTCAACCCGAAGGGCGGCGCCGGCAAGACTGTGGCCGCGCTGCTGCTGGCGATGACGTTCGGGCAGAAGCGCGGCGGGTACGTGCTCGCCTGGGACAACAACGAGACCCAGGGCACCCTCGGCATGCGAGCGCAGCAGGACTTCCATGTGCGGACAGTGCGCGATCTATTACGCGACCTCGAGCACTTCGCCGGCGCGCAGGGGCGGGTCGGGGACCTGTCGCAGTATGTCCGGGCCCAGGGCGAGGGCATGTTCGACGTGCTCGCCTCGGACGAGTCGGCAACCGCCGGGGAGATGCTCACCGGGTCCGCGTTCAGCCAGATCCGCGACGTGGTCAGCCGGTTCTACAAGTTGATCGTCGTAGACACCGGCAACAACGTGCGCGCCACCAACTGGCAGGCCGCCATCGACGCGACCGACCAGCTCGTGGTGACCATGTCCGCCCGCAACGACTCGGCGGAGACGGCCGCGCGGATGCTCGATCACCTCGAGCAGACCGGCCGGCACCGGCTGGTGCGGCAGGCGGTCACGGTGGTCTCGATGCCGCCATCGCGTCGCGAGCTCGACGTGCCCGCGGTACAGCGGCACTTCTCGGCGCGCACCCGGACGGTCATCCTCGCGCCGTACGAGCCGCTGATCGATACCGGCGAGCCGATCCGGTACGCCCAGCTCTCCGCGGGCAGCCACGATGCCTGGCTGAAGATCGCCGCCGCAGTGGCCGAAGGCCTCTAGTTGCTGGAGAGGGCGTCCGCGGCCACGGGGTCGCAGTCGCGCAGGAACTGGGCGCAGCGCGCTGCCTCGTCGGCCTCGCCGATTTCGTCGGCGGCCCGCGAGAGCGCGTACAGCGACCGCAGGAACCCCCGGTTCGGCACGTGCGACCAGGGGACCGGGCCGTGTCCCTTCCAACCGCTGCGGCGCAGCTGGTCCAGGCCGCGGTGGTAGCCGGTCCGGGCGTACGCGTAGGCCGTCACCGGCGCGTCGGCGGCCAGCGCGTGCATCGCCAGCGCGGCCCAGGTGGCGCTCACGGTCGGGAACTGCCCGGCCACGGCCGCGTACGCGGCATCATCGACCCGCTCCGATTCCTCGTCGAGCGCCGTCAGCGCCTCCAGTGCGGCCTGCGTCGTCTCGTCGGCCGGCAGCAGGGTAGCCGGCGGCTCGGGCAACAGGTTCTGCATGGGTCCATTCAATCGGCCTCCGCAGTCCGTGGGTGGCTGAACGGCTGAGTCGTTCGTCACGCGACCGGCCGGTGTCGCAAAACGATCCAGGGGGACTACAACTGGAGGTCCGGAGCCTCCCCAGGACCCGGTAGAAGAGGGCCCGGCGACACGTCTCGCCGGGCCCTCGGTCTTCGCGGCAGGATAGCGAGCGTGATTCAGTACGACACCAGTCCGGACGAGGTCGAGTCGCTCGAGGAGTTGGCCGCCAACCTGGCGACGGGCAGCCTGGCCGGCCTGACCATACAGGGGCTCCGCCTCGACCTCGATCCGCCCGATCTGTCCACAGTGGATATCACAGACACCCTGTTCGTGGGCTGCTACTTCACGTCGGTGGACGCGGAGGCGGAACTGGTCCGGCGCGGCGCGCACGTCGTGCCGGCCTTCGACAACGAGCCGTACCCGACCCATCCGTCCCGGCTCTACCTGCCCGAGGAGATCGCCGCCGGCTTTGCCGAGAACGGCTTCGCGGGGATGTACGACACCGTCGTCCACCACCACTTCCTCGCCAACGGCGGGGCACTGCCGAACATCCGACAGGCGCTGGCCCAGCGGATGCACGACCACGGGATCGACGACGGGCTGCAGGACGCGATCGCGGAGTGGGCCGCCGCGGGTGGCGGTCCGGTCACCGGCATCATGGGCGGGCACGCGGAACCTCGCGGCACGTCCGGGTACCTCGGGGCCGCCCATATCGGCCGGGGGCTCGCGCGGGCCGGTTGTCTCGTGGTCACCGGCGGAGGCCCGGGTGTCATGGAGGCCGCGAACCTAGGCGCGTTCCTGGCCGACGCCTCGGACGAGACGCTCGCCGGGGCGGTCGAGCGGTTGGCGGAGAGTCCCGACTTCACCGATCCCGACCCGTACACGGCGGCGGCCCTGGCGGTCCGCGCGGAGTTCGCCCCGACGGGTGGACCGTGGGCGAGGCGCGGCGGGCTGTCCGTGCCCACCTGGCTGTACGGCCACGAGCCGGCGAACCTGTTCGCCGCGCGGATCGCCAAGTACTTCTCGAACGCCATCCGGGAGGACACCATCCTGCGATTGACCCGTGGCGGCATCGTGTTCGCGCCGGGCCGCGCCGGTACCGTCCAGGAGATCTTCCAGGCGGCGACCAAGACGTTCTACGCGACCGACGGCACGAGCGGGCCGTTCGTGTTCCTCGGCAAGCAGTACTGGACCGAGGTGCTGCCGGTCGAGACACTGCTGCGGCCCTTGCTGGCCGCCTCGCCCGGCGGCGACCAGTCACACCTGCTGTTGGTGACCGACGAGCCGGACGAGGCGGTAGCGATGATCCTCGAGTGGGGCGCGCCGCCGGAGGCGAAGGAAGCCCAGCGCACCACGCCGTGACGGTCAGGGTGTCGGTATCGGCGAGGCGCTCTCGTAGGGCGGGGGTGCTGACGTCGGGACTACCGTCGGATCCGCCGTCGGGTACACCGGGCTGGGATCCGTCGACATGGTCGGGTTTGGCGAAGGATCCTCCGCGGGCGGACACCTGGCCTCGACCGGAGCCGACGGGGACGGTCTCGGCGAGTAGCACAGCTGTGGCTCACACAGGTCGAGTACCGCGCAGAGGCGCCAGCCCATCTCCTCGACCGCCTCGTAGTCCCCACTCGACATCAGCGCCCCGCTGACCACGACGTTGCTGACGTAGATCGCGTTGCCCCGACGGAAGGCGAGCACCCGGGTGATCGGCGGCGACGGCTCGACGAAGTCCCAGGCCATGACGACGTACCGGCCGTAAACCGTGCCCGTCGCCGTACCGCCCAGCCATCCACACCGGCCGATGTCGGCGTTCAGGTTCTCCATGACCGCCTTGGCGTCCGACTCGCTGCCGTACAGGAACAGCTGGTTCGTGATGACGGTCGGCGAGTGCTCCTCCTCGCCCGCGCGCCCCGGCCCGGCCATCGTACGCGCGTCGGTGCGGCCAGGCAGGGAGACGTCGTGACCAGTACACGGCTGGAACACGCCGGCGACCTGCGGGTTGTCGTCGCGCGTCCAGCCGGCCTCGCCCTCGTGCGGCATGACCAGCTCGCCGGGAATCGTGCCGGCAGCCGCGGTGGTACCGGCACCGCCACCGCCGCCGACGGTCGTCGTGACCGCCACCCCCGTCACGGCGGTCACGACGCCAGCGGTGACCGCGGTGACGCCGACGAGTTGTACTTTGCGGCGATCCCCCTTGGTCCGTACCGCGCCCGCCGGAACCAGCCGGGCCGAATCAGAGACATCGCGGGTGAACGCGGTCAGGCGCTCCACCAGGTTGTCAGGCATGTAGGTCGACCTCCTCTACGGTTTCCTCACCCAACAGCGGGGCCAGCGCCTGACGCCCACGGCTCAGCCGCTGCTTGACCGCGCTGACCGAGCTGTCGGTCTCGTCCGCGATCTCCTGTACGGACAGACCGAACACGTAGTGCAGCATGATCGCCCGGCGTTGGACTGCCGGAATCTGGCGGAGCGCCTCGACGACGGCCACGGTGTCCGGGTTCAACTCCGGAACCGGGGACACCGGACCCGACCGTCGATGCGCAAGTACGCGGTTACGCGTCCGCCGCCAGCTGCTCACCGCCACCCGGTAGGCGACCCGCCGCACCCAACCGGCCGGATCCTCGTACGCCCCGATCCGCGCCCAGCGCTGCCAGGCGCGGGCGTACGCCTCGGCCACCGCATCCTCGGCTTCGGCCAAGTCCCCGGTCACGGCATAGACGTACGCCACCGCCTGCCTGGCCGTGCTGGCATAGAACTCGTCGAAGCTCGCGCTGTCCCGCACATCGACTACACGCTCTGCCCGGCGTGCCGGTTACAAACACCGGGTCTGCGATACGCCGCGCTCCCGGCCGACGTCCGCGATCACCTGGAAGCAGTACGAGCCATCCAGCGGCGGGAGGTTCGTGAGGACCACGAACGAGGCGTTGTACACCGAGGCGATGGGCAGGTTGGGATCGCCTCCCACGCGGACGATGAAGTACGCCGCGTCCGGGTGCACGCTGGTCCAGCGGAGGAGTACGACGCCCTCGGACTGCCTCGTCACCTCGGTGATGACCGGCGCGATCCGGGGGTTCTGGATGGGTGGCCGGCTCTCACCCGGCGACTCCGGTGTCGGCCCCGGCGAAGCCAGGTCCGGCGAAGCCACGTCGGACGGGTTCTGGTCGCACGGGTACGGCCGCCAGTGGTCGAGCGGCGCCTGCGTCGGGTTCGCCGTCAAGGAGGTCACGCGACGGATATCCGACGCCAGTGCCCGACCGGCAGGTCGACCTCGTCGGCCCCGGTGATGCCGTTCTCGTCGAGTGCGTTGAAGATCGCCAACCGGGCGCCGTCGAACAGCAGCTCGACCGCGTACAGCACGGCCGGCCGCCACGGTACCGGCGTGACCCGCTCGATCAGGTTCACCGCGCGCAGCGGCCGGCCCTGAGCGCGCCGGATGGAGGAGTGTAGATCGGGCCGCCAGTCCAGCTCGAGCCCGGGCCACGCCAGCGGCATCGCCATGTCGACCTGGTCCCAGGTGATCGCGCACTCGTCGAACTTGCGGTGGGTGACTTCGAGATTGGTGTCCGGGAAGCCGAGGATCACCGGACCGTCGGCGAACCACCGATGTCCGTCTATGTCCCACATCAGCCAGGAACCGATCAGCGGTTGGCCGACGAGCCGGCCGAACCGGGCCCGATGAGCGGCGGCTAGGATACGGGCCTCGTGCTGCCAGTGCGGCTCGTAACCTTCGATGCCGAGCACCGTACCGCCTTCCGTTCGCCTGACTCCAAGATGGACGATCGTACCGCCTACCACCGGCCATTCTGGTGGCAGACTCGAGCCGTGCGAGGTTGGCGTCGGTGGGCGGTCGCCGCGGCGGTGGGATTGGTGACGTCGGTTGCGACGTTCGCGCTGATCTCCACGCTGCTGCAGCCCGAGCAGACGTGCGCCTGCCGCGGCGCGCCCTACCTCGACGACCTCGACGACACCGCCGCGCGCTTCGTCGCCGCGGTCGCCGCCCGCGACGCCGCCACCGCGTGGGCCATGCTGACGCCCGAGGCCCAACAGCGCCACGGGACCGCGGACGCTTTCGGCGGCGAGCTGGCGGCGCTCGCGGACCGCTTCCGGTCCCAGGGCGAGACGCAGTGGCATCGGGTGTACGAGCGGACGCAGGGCTACGACACCCCGAGCATGGCGGTACTGGTACTCGTGTCCGCCGACGGCCCCAAGGCGGTCTCCGGCCTGGTGCTCTACAGCCAGGCGACCCGCGACGATCCGGGCCGGGTGGACCCCGATCTCGGTACCGCGCTGCAACTCACTCCGCACGGCACGCGCATGGTCGACGTCGCCAACGCGACCGGTTCCGGCCTGCGGTTCGTCGCGCTGGTCCGGGCAGAGGGCCCTCCGCTGCATATCACAAACGTCGGTACCGGCGGCGGCCTGCACCGGCTCGAGCCGCAGAACTGGGCATCGCCGCCGCCGACCCCGGTACTGGTGATCGCGGTGGCGCAGTTGCCGGACGGGCGCTTCGCCATCGGCTCGGCACCCGTCCAGTTCTGAATCACTTGCTGAGCGTCGTACCCGTGGATCGAAGGTCTTCACAGGCCTGGACCACCCGCTTGGCCATGCCCTC
>Ga0075420_100002091_pt1 | contig 17204 bp, 12 predicted proteins | sample SoiMetdeltSBSDD4_FD_75296 | JGI IMG/M metagenome (GOLD analysis project Ga0075420, IMG submission 75296) | Bulk soil microbial communities from a Populus tree surrounding site in Tennessee, USA - Soil MetaG P. deltoides SBSDD4 | ecosystem: Environmental > Terrestrial > Soil > Tree plantation... | reverse complement strand
ATGCTCGTGGCCGCCGGTCCGATCAGCAACTTCGTCGACCGCCACCCGACAGTGAAGATGCTCGCTCTGAGCTTCCTCGTGCTGATCGGCACCAACCTGGTGGCGGAGGGCATCGGCCAGCACATCCCGAAGGGCTACACGTACTTCGCGATGGCGTTCTCCGTGCTCGTCGAGATGCTGAACATCAAGGTCCGCAGCCGAGCGACGAAGGCACCGGTACGGCTCAGGGACACGCCCCACGAGCCGAGCCCCTAGCTGTCCGCCCGCGTCGGGGCACAGCGACGATCTCTACCGGCAGAGCTGCGAAACAGCTTTTTGGACGCAGAGGGGAACCCCGAGGAACTGCAGCACGGAGGGCCGCAGAGGGCGGCTGCGCCGCACCCGGATCGACAGACTCTGAGTGATCGAGGGGAACGGCCGCCCGGGACGGCACCGTCCCCGAGAGCCGTTTTTCCCCAATCCCTTCAAGACGCGAGTCGAGCGACCGCCTCGGCGGGCCTCTCCGCGACCCTCTGCGAGCTGTCCCTCTGCGACCCTCTGCGTCTAGGGCTGTTGCGCCGTTTTCAGTTGCGAATCACCGGGCGTATCTCGTGCGATGACCGTGGTTGCCGACATGTGGCCTGTCACGTTCGCAAGGGTGTTGAACATGTCCGGGATCGTGTCGACCGCGATGAGCAGGCCGACGCCCTCCGGAGGCAGGCCGAGCGATACGAGCACAGGCGCGAGCATGAACAGGCTCGCGCTCGGAATGCCCGGGACGCTGAAGCTGATGAGCACGGCCGTGATCAGCACCCACACCAGCGCTCCGAAACCGACTTCGACGCCGTACAGCTGACCGAGAAACGCCGCGCTTATCACCCATCGCGGCGGCACGTTGACACGGAGCACGCTCACCGCGAGCGGCAGCGCGAAGCTGGTCGCGATCGGCGGCAGGTGCAGGCGCTCTCGCGTTTCTCGCAACATCGCCGGGAGCGCCGCGAGCGACGAGCGTGAGCTCAACGCGACCGCCTGCGCGGGGAGCGCGGCCAGCGCGAAGTCGCGTACCGACACCCGTCCGAAGAGGACCGCGGGGATATAGAGTACGACGGTGACGAGAATCAGCGTCACCGAGAGGACGACGATGTAGTAGAGGAGCGCACCAGCCGCCTGGATGCCCGTTCTCGCCGCGACCGACAGGGCAAGCGCGAACACACCGACTGGTGCCGCACTCAGTACCCAGCCGACGATCACGAGCATCGCGTCGCTCACGCCGCCGAAGAACTGCACGATGGCGTCGCGCAACGGCGTCGCGAGACGCGCGATGCCGAGCGCGAGCACGAGCGTGAAGACGACGAGCGGAAGCATCGCACCGTCCGCCGCCGCGCGGATCGGGTTCGCGGGGATCGTTTCGATGATCCGTTGCGCGACCCCCGGCATGCCCTGCACCGCCGTCGTCGTCGTCGACGCAGATGACGATGCCGTCGCGCGAAGCCGCTCGACCACCTCCGGCGTGAGCGGGATGCGCTCGAGGGCCGCGGGTGCGAGCGCCAGCGCAATGCCGCCCGCGACGACGAGAATCGACGCGAACGTCACGAACGCGCGGACGCCGGTTCGGCCGAGCGATCGTGACCCCATGCTCGTAGCGACGCCGGTGATCAACACCGAGATCACGAGCGGCACGACCGTCATCCGGATCGAGTTCACCCACAGGCCGCCTAACGGCTCGATCAGGCCCACCACGCGGAGGACGGTGGGGTTGGCGCTGGCGGCCGCGAGGCCTCCAAGAACGAAGCCGGCAGCAAGCGCGGCGAGCACGTAGGTCGCAGATCGCACGATTCGAACGGTTCGAACGATTTATGCTGAGGAGATGCTGCGTCAGAGGTCCGCGGCGCGAGCCAGCGCATCACCGGTGAGGCGATACACTGTCCACTCGTCCATCGGCTTCGCTCCGATGCTCTTGTAGAACCGAACGGCTGACTCGTTCCAGTCGAGCACCGACCACTCCATACGCCCGCAGCGCCGCTCGACCGCCAGGTGCGCCAGGTGGGAAAGCAGTCTGCGCCCGACGCCGCGCCCACGATACGACGGCAGCACGAACAGGTCTTCCAGGTATAATCCGCGCCGGCCGACGAGCGTCGAGAAGTTGTGGAAGAACAGCGCATACCCGGCGAGCTCGCCGCCGGCATACGCGAGCACTGCCTCCGCGCTGGGCCACTCGCCGAACAAAGCCTCGCGAACGTCGTCCTCGGTCGCCTCCATCTCGTCCTCGATGCGCTCGTAGACCGCGAGCTCGCGAATGAGCGAGAGGATCGCCGCCACGTCGCGCTCCGTTGCCGCCACGATGCGAATGTCGGCTGCCGGCATCACGGCGGGAGAAACAGGTCGGCGACGGCATCGGACAGCGCGTCGATAGGCGCGACCCCGCGATTCACGAGGACGATCACGGTCAGTTGCTCGTCCGGGTAGCGCTGAATGGCGGTGCGGAATCCGATCGTGTCTCCCTCGTGTCGCTGGCGCCGATGCCCACGATGCGTATCCAGAAACCACCCGAACCCGTACTGCGTCGTGGTACCGGACGTGAGCGTTGCGGGCGTCGTTGCCTGCTCGAACGTGGCCGCGGAGAGAATCGCATGCCGATCGAGCGCGGCGCTCCACTTCGCGAGCTCCTCCGCCGAAGCGTAGATGCCCCCGTCGCCGAGGACAGCGCTGGTGCGACTCTGGTCGGTGCGACGCCACTGGCCCCGCACGTCGGAATGCCCGTACGCGCGGTTCGTGACCGTGTCCACCCCGTCCTCGTGCGCGACGGCGGTAGGCATGGCCGCACGATCGAAGATGCGCCGTCGCAGATAGGCGGCGAATCGCTCACCGGAGAGACGCTCGACGATGAGCGCGAGGAGCGCGTAGCCCGAGTTGCTGTATCGCCATGTGCTTCCCGGGGCGAAGTACAGCTCCCTTGCCTGCCCGATCAGCGTCAGGACGTCGCGGTCCTTGACCTGCGGGCCGTCGCCATTGCCGAGTATCGCCTCGTAGTCGGGAATGCCGGACGTATGCGCGAGCAGGTGCCTAACGCGCACGTCGGCGGCATAGCTCGGCGCGCCAGGGAGGACGTCGCCCAGCCGGTCGTCGAGCCGGAGCGTTCCGTCTTCGACGAGCGCGAGGATCGCTGCCGCGGTGAACTGCTTCGACACGGACGCCAACCGAAACGCGGTGGCAGTCGTCACCGGAACCTTGTTCTCCACGTCGGCCAGCCCGAACGCGCGTGCGAGCACGATCGTATCGCCGCGCACGACGACCACCGACGCGCCCGGGGCGCCCGCCACCCGGTACGCCGCGAATATCTCGGCGACGCGCCCGTCGATCCCGGATGCGGTGCCGGAGCGCGGAGACGGAGTCTGTGCCCCGGCCGGAATCGACGTCACTCCGATCGCGCCGAGCGTGAGTATCGCCGCGGCCCTACGGCGCAACCCCGAGCGCAACCGATCATGCCGGCAGGCTTCGCTCACGCATCTGCTCCTCGGTGAGCCCGTAGAGGGGCGGTGTCCGCACACCGAGCATGCCGAGCATGAGGTAGATCTGACCTCGGTGATGGACCTCGTGCTCGACCATCGCACGCAGCCACTTCCACGTGCTGATGCTGGTTCCTGCGGGCGTCGTGCACCGCCCGGCCAACGCCTCGGGCGTGAGTGATCGGTAGATCTCGAGCGCTTCCGCATGCGTCCGGTCGAGGTAGGCGAGCACGGCGTCGTACCCGTCGGCGAGGTCGCGTCCGTGACCGGGGTACGCGCTCGGATTACCCTGGACATTCTCGGCAAACATGTAGCGCTCGGTCGCAGCGATATGGCGAACGATGTCGCCCAGCGTGAACGCTCCATCCCGATGCGTCCATTCGACGCGGTCACGAGGTATGACCTCGACGACGCGACGCGTGCGGCCGCGAACGCTCTCGATGTACGCGAGGAATCCGTCGATGCTGGGTATGATCACGGCGTCACGAGCTCGGTTGATGGGTCCGTCCGAAAACCGTGACCAGTATACCATCGTCGCGCCGCAACCGTGAGGCGGCGCGGCCATTGAGCGGCGTTAGGCCCCGGCGCTGCGGACGATGCGGACGGTGGTGGCGAGCTGCCCGGTGTGCCGATGCGTATGCTCGGCGATATGGAACAGGAGCCCGAGCACGTTCGATGGAAGCCCGGCCCGGCCGACGGCTCGCGGGACGAGAAGGTCGGCGTCGGGGGTCGCCCGGAGTGTGTCGAGAGCGATCTGGATCGCCGACTCGGCGTTGGCGATCAGCTCCTCCGCCATCGCGGGAGGATCGCCCGTTTCCCCTTCAGCGCGCAGCGCAAGCTGCTGTGTGCGATCGAGCTGACCCCCTCGCGCATACGTGAGAAGCCTGTCGATGCTCCCGGCAATGTGCCGGAGGTGAAAGCCCGCCGACGCCGCGCCTCCCGGCCGCGACCAAAGATCATCGACAGAGAGCTGGGACGCCGTCGCCCGAATCTCCTCGCGGCACTGGACGAGGCAATGGGCCGCCGGCATGAGGAGCGGCGAGTATCCCGACAGTGGCCCGCGGAGCCAGGCCTCTGGGAGCGACTGGGTAGCAGTCATGGCAACGTGGCGCAGTGCCGCTACGCGCACACGCGCGTAGCGGCACTCTCGAAATCACTTCGGGGTCTGCGGCTTCTTCGACAATGACCGGTAGTACTCGTCCACCATCTGACGGAACCCTGCCGGCACGTCGCCGCTCGCGCCGAGCACCGGACGGTTCTTGTCGCCGCCTTCGACCTGACGCCGGAGCGCGAACTCGAACGCCTTCAAGCCGTCGATGAGCGACTGCTGTAATCGATCGAGCGTGACCGGGTCGTCATAGTTCTTCCCGCTCTCGAGCTGGCGCATCTGCTCGATCAGCCGGTTGAGGTCGGACGGGTCGATTCCCATCTGCTGCAGCTCACGGCGCAGCGCTTCGGCCGACTGACGCTGATCACGGAACTCGCGCGAGAACTGACGCACGTCCTCGGCATCGAGGCGCCCGTTAGGCACGCCACCGCCGTCGCGCGTGTTGCCGCCGGTGAGCCCCCCACCGCCCTGCTGGTCGGAGTTACCGCCGGTCAACCCTCGGCCGCCCTGTTGACCCTGACCCTGCTGGCCGGACTGACCCTGCTGGCCGCTCTGGCCCTGCTGGCCACTCTGACCCTGCTGGCCACTCTGACCCTGCTGGCCACTCTGACCCTGCTGGCCGCTCTGGCCCTGTTGGCCACCTTGGCCCTGTTGGCCGGACTGACCTTGCTGCCCGCTCTGGCCTTGCTGCCCCTGCTGGTTGCCTTGCTGTCCCTGCTGGCCACTCTGCCCTTGCTGGCCCGACTGCGCCTGCTGGCCGTTCTGCTGGCCGGCCTGATTCCCCTGCTGGCCTTGCTGCCCCCGCTGGCTGCCCTGGGCGCCGGCGGCGCTGTCGGGCGGACCTTCACCGAGCCGGCGTTGCCGCATCCGCTCACTGAGCGATTCCTGGCCGCGCACGAGGTCGCGCGCGCGGTCCAGCGATCTCCCGGCCTGCTGGCCCGTCGACTCGCCGCGCGACGCCGATGCCGCCTCGTTCACCTTCTCGCGCATCTCTTCGATGCCCTGCCCGATCGCTTCCTCGAACTGGCGCGCGTAATCGGGTGAGCTTCTCCCCTGCGCAATCGCCTGCGTGAGCCGCTGCGACGCCTGGATGCGATCGCCGAGTCGGTTCTCGCGCATCCCGCTCACGGCTTCCGACATCTTCCGCGACGCCTCGGCGTGGTCTCGGCGCGAATCGCGCGACATGCGGTCGAGCTGTGACTCGAGGTTCCGGACGCCGGTCTCGAGCGCTTTCTTGCGATCGATCAGCTTGTTCGCTTCCGCGCCATCGACGTTGCCGCTCGCCGCGCCTTTCGCGAGCTTGTCGACGTCGCTCGCGATACCGCGCTGATCCTGCGCGATCTGCTCGGCCTTCCGGACGGCGTCGTCGAGATCGCGCGCAGTGCGCTGGTTTCGATTCTCGTCGAGGAGTCGCCGCGCCTCCTGCAACCGCTCCAGCGCGGACGCACCCTGCGCCACGCCGCCGTCATTCGCGCCGGTCGCCGAGCGCCGCATTGCGTTCGCCGCTTCCTGCAGTCGCCGCGCACTCTCCGAAAGCTGCTCGCTGTTCTCCGGGTTCTCGCGCGCAAGCCGCTCGAGCTGCCGCGCCATCTGCTCCGCCTCATCGGCGAGCTGACGCTGACCTCCGCCACCGCCGCCGCTCGACTGGCTCTGCTGGCCCCGCATGTTCCGCAGCCGCTCGTTCTCCTGCTGCAGCCGGCTCGCGAGCTGTTTCAGGCGCTCGGCCGTCTCGTCGATCTGATTGTCCGCCTGCTGCTGCTGGGAGCCGCGCTCGACGGTCTCGTACTGATTCCGCAGCTTGTCCGTTTCGAGCTCGAACAGGTCGGCGAGATCTTCGGCGTTCGACTGCTGGCCGCCACCGCCTCCCTGCTGTTGCCCACGCTGGATCTGATACTCACGGAACGCCGCGTCCGCGCGCTGCAGGTGCTGGAGCGCACGCTGCTCCGGAGGTAACGCGCCAGCCGAATTGCGCTGCAGCAGCAGCTCCTCCGCGGCCTGCATTTCCTTCGCCGCCTTGGGCAGCTCCTCGGCGATGATCTTGAAGGCCGTGTCCATCTCGGTGACGTTGCGTTCCTGCATGCGGCGCAGCAGCGTCTCGACTGCCTCACGAACGCGCCCCTGCGAGAGATGGAGCGTGGCGAAGTTCTCGCGGAGCCGATTCGCCGGCATCGTCTTGCGGTCGCGATCGACGTTGAACGTACCCGCGACGACCTGACGCTGCCGCTCGGTGAGCTCGCCCGGATCTTCACCACCGCCGCCGCCACCACCGCCGGCCTGCTCTGCCTGACGATAGGTCTGGTCGAACGGACGGACGCTCATGAAGTAGATGTCCGTTTTCGCTTCCTGACCGTTGCCGCCGTTGTCGCGCGCCCGCGCGTAGTAGGAGATGAGGTCGCCCGGCTTGAGCTGGAGCTCCTCCAGGAAGAACGTGTGCCCGGCACTCACCTCCCGCAGCCGCCTGCCACCGGCGTGCAGCGCGACCGTCTTCTCCGGGCCGCCGTTCACCGAGTACATGAGATCGACGTGCGACACGCCGTAATCGTCGGTCGCCTGGATCTGCGTGAAGACTTCCTCGACGGCCGTGACCTTCGTGTCTCGCCCCGGCTTCTCGAACGTGATGGTCGGCGGGCGGTCATCGAGCACGTCGATCGTGTAGTCGAGCGAGCCCGGGATGAAGTCACCCTTCGTCGTCTGGAGCTCGAGCTTGTAGAAGCCGTTCGCCGTGACCTGAATCGGCCCGCTGAGCGTGCCGTCCGCGTTCAACGTGAGGGCGATTGGCTCCTTGCCTTCTATCATGAGCCGGCCGGCGGTCACCGGCATCGTCGGCGTCGCGTGGACGATGACGGTCGTGCCTCGCGGAGCCGCGATGTCGCCGCCGTCCTGCACCGTTTCGCTCTGCATCCCCGTGTACCCCGGGTAACGGTACTCGAGGTCGATCTTCTTCACGTACGGCAGGTTCGCGATGTCGATGGTGAACAGTCCCGAGCGCACGCCGTTCGACTCGACGAAGTACTCGGTCTTCTCGGTGAGATCGAAGAGACGAAGCGAGAAGTGGGCGGAGTCGCCGCTGGCGGTCATTGGGATCCGCTCGAACTCGGTCTTCGTACCTCGGCGGGCCACGAGCTCGACGCCCTCTGCCGTGAAGCCGCGGAGTGTCGCGCTCACTTCCTGATCTCCACCCTTCGCGACCGTCACATTCCCCGGCATCACCGCAATCGCGTACGGCTGTGCGGTCTCGGCGCTGCGCCACGGGGCGAGCAATAACCGCGCGCCTTCACGCAGGAACGCCGGGCCGACTCCGATCGCGACGAACCCCACGAGGGCGGCGACGCCAGCGACCATGGCCGCCTTGTAGATCCCCGGCTGGTCGACGCGCGAACCGTCGGACACGGCGTGACTGCGCTCGAGCGCGTTCTCGACCAGTCGCCGCGCGAGCAGCGCCGAGCGATGCGGTGTGTCGTCGCCGGACTTGCCGTGCTCGACGGCGCTCAACACGGCCGCGTCGAGACTCGGCTCGTGCTCCTCCAGGTAGAGCGCGATGTGCTCATCGCTCGCGCGCCGCAACAGCGGTCGGACGAGGTACTGAATGAGGAGCACCGCGAGGACGATGTAGGCGGCAATCCGCACGCCGGTGATCGCCGGCGGCGAGAATCGCGCGCCTTGCATGATGTAGGCGCCGATGAGCAGCGCCGCCACGAGTGCGCCGAGGACGATCGCCGCGCCGCGAAGCGCGAGCTTGAGCCGCCACCGCGCCCGCACGCGTCGAATGACACCGAGCAGGGTTTCGTGGGCCGTCGTGAACTCGATCGAGCTGGCCATGTCGCTCTCCCGCCTAACGTGGAACCGCGATTCGCCGCGACAGCTGGTTCGACAGCATCGTCTCGCCGACCAGCAACAGCAGCACCGCTGCCAACAGATACCACCAGAATCCCTGCCGCCGTTCTTGCTCCACCGGCGTCGACGCCTCGGCGCCGGCCACCGTCGAGTCCGTCCCTGCCCGCGCAACCATCGCGCCCGTCAGCAGCTGCGGCTCGACCGACGCCAGGTCCGACTCGGCGAGGTCGACGTTCACCGCGACCACGCGCGGCTCACCGCGCGACCCCGCCCGTTGCATCTCGTAAAAGCCCTGCTCCGTCAACTCCACCGACCGACGCGTCGTGCCGGCCAGTCGCGTGCGTTCACCCGACGGCGCCACCGCGACGTACTCGGCCTGGTTCGCGGCGTCGGCCGGGCCGGTGCTGTCCCGAAAGATGGCTGGCAAATTCGCGACCTGCCCGACCATGCTCCACGGCCGCTCATCCGCATACGCCGCCGCGTACTTGGCGAGCTGATGGGCAACCGGAAGGAATACCGGCTGGAGCGGCAGGTCGTTCCAGATCCCGTCGAACGACGACGTGAACACGAGCACGCGGCCGCGCCCGACCTTCCGTTCGAGCAGGGCGATGTGGCCGTCGTCGAATCGGGCAAGCTGCTCGTCTCCCGGTGCCGGCGTGACGTTGCGGTATCTGAAGAACCGGGGCGTCGAGAAATCACCGCTGCGCGGCGCGCTGAACAGCTCGAAGATCGGGTGGCTCCGATCGATGTAGCCGAGCGTCCCACCTCGGTCGGCCGTTCGGTCGATCGGCGCGTCCGCGGTAGTCGGGAGCAGCTCGGTCGCGTACGCGGGCCGCTCGCGAGGCGCGCTGCGGTCGCCCATCGCGATGAGTAGACCGCCACCGTTGTGCACGTAATCCAACAGGCGTCGGCCAAGCTCGCCGCCTGGCAGGTCGGAGTCGTTGACCAGAACGAGCGATCGGCCCGCGAAATCGGACGCCGTCACGGATCCGAGGCGCTTCGTCGCGACGCGGAAGTTCGGCTGATCACCGATGCCGAGCGCGCGCTCGACGTACAGACTGCGCGCCGCACCCCCCTCGCGATGGTCGATCACGAGCACCGAGAGCGCCTGGCCGCGGGAGATCGCGAAGAAGAACGCGTTGTCACGCGGCAGTGCATCGTCGGCGGACCGAACGACCCCGCGCGTGACGCCGCCCGGGAGCGGTGCGGCGGCGAAATCGACGGTCGCGGCGGCGTTAGGCGCCAGGTCCACCTGTTTCGTCTCGACGGCGCGGCCGTTGAGCTCCAGGGTGACGGTGTGGCGTGGACGCGGGTCGGCGGACCGGTTCACGAGGCGCGCCGTTATCGCGACGCGTTCGCGATCTTCCGCATAGTCGCGCCGGAAGTCGACCCCCGTCACCGCGATGTTGGACGTCTTCGGCTCCGAGAGATCGATCTTGTTGATCGTCGTCCCCGCTGGCAGCGACGGCGAGTCACGTCCATCCCAGCCCACCCGCTGGAAGTCGGAGACCACGAGCACCTCGCGCCTCGGCAGGCGCGATTCCGCGAGTATCCGCTGAGCGAGCTTGAACGCGGGCTCGTAGCGCGTGACGCCTGCGCCCGGCTTGACGGCGTCCACGGCCGTGTTGAGGATCGCCTTGTCGGCCGTCGGCTCCGTGGCGGCGGTCGCCGTTCCGTCGAACACGACGAGCGACGCTCGATCGTTCCCTCCGATCCCGGTGATCGCGCTTCTGACTTCGTTGACCGCGCGCGACCAGCGGTCGCTGTACGACATGCTGTACGAGCGGTCGAGCAGGATCACGAGCTCGCGCGCACCGACTCCCCGCACCGGCGCCGCGGCCGCCGGCCTCGTCAGGAACGGCCGCGCGAACGCGAACGCGAGGAGAATGAGCGCGAGGCACCGCATGGCGAACAGCAGCCAGTTACGAATCCGCTGCCGCCGCACCGCCTGGTAGGGGATCTTCGTGAGGAACATCAGCGACGGGAACATGACCACGTCCTTCCGCTCCTTGTGCGTGAGGTGCACGAGGATCGGAACGGCGAGGGCGACGAGCCCGGCGAAGAAGAGCGGCGCGAGAAAGGCCATCAGCGCACGCGCGTCAGATATTGACGCCGCGAGAGGAAGTTGAAGAGCGCGAAGTCGAGCGGCATCGACGTGTCGTACAGCGCGTAGTCCACACCCTGATCACCGCACAACCGTTCGATCTCGGCCACGTGCGCGCGGATCATCGCGCGGTACTGGTCGCGGAGATACTCGGGGATCACGGGAATGCGCTCCCCCGTTTCGATGTCCTCGAAGCTCGTCGCACCGTCGTACGGGAATTCGAGCTCCGCCGGGTCGAGCACGTGAAACGCCATCATGTCGTTCCCGCGCCCACGCAACTGCGCGAACGCGTCGAGAATCTTGCGTGGGTCCTCGTAGAAGTCGGACACCACCAGCAGCATGCTTCTCCGACGAAACTGCTCGCTCAACTTTCGGAACACACGCTCGATGTCACCACCCCGCTCCGGCTTCGCGCGCGCGAGCGCGTGCAGCACGTTCGGGAGGTGCTTGGCCGACGGCGGCACGATCTCGCGCACGTCCTCATCGAATGTGACGAGCCCGACGCGATCGCGTTGCTGATTCGCGAAGTACGCGAGGCACGCGGCGAGCGTGCGGGCGTAGTCGAGCTTCGTGACGGTGCTGCTGCCGAAGCTCATCGACTTGGAGACGTCGAGCAGGATGTTGAAGTTGGTATTGGTGTCGGCCTCGTACTCCTTGATGTAGTAGCGGTCGACGCGCCCGTAGAGTCGCCAGTCGATGCGCCGGATGTCGTCGCCGGGCATGTACTGGCGATGCTCGGCGAAATCGACCGACGTGCCGAGGTGAGGCGACCGGTGCAGGCCGCCGAGGAAGCCCTCGACGACGGTGCGCGCGACCAGTTCCAGGTTCCCGATCCGCGCGAGCGCCGCGGGATCGAGGAACTGGAGACCGGGGAGCGCCTGCTGCGTCGTCACGCATTCCTCCCGGGGGCATCGGGACTACTGACTAGTGGCAAGGGACTATGGTAGACGGGGTCAGAGTCGGACCTCGTCGTTCTACCGGGACCGGCAGTGGAATGTGGACGTCCGACTCTGACCCCGCCGTCCCTGTTCCCTAGTCCCCCGTCCCTGTCGACACTCATAGACCGCTCTTCGGCGTGGGAACCGCCTTCACGAGCTGCCCGATGATCTGGTCTGTCGTCACGCGCTCGGACTGCGCATGGAAGTTCAGGAGAATGCGGTGGCGGAGAACCGGGTGCGCGAGTGCCCGGATGTCGTCGAAGCCGACGTGATAACGCCCATGCATGAGCGCGCGGGCCTTGCCGCCGAGGATCATCCACTGCGCCGCACGCACGCTGGCGCCGTAGTTCACCCATTTCTTCACGAAGTCCGGCGCGCCCGTCGAAGTCGGCCGCGAGTACCGCGCGACGTTGACCGCATAACGAGTGACTGCATCCGAGACCGGCACCCGGCGCACGAGGCGCTGGAAGTTCACGATGTCTTGTCCGGTGATGGCGTGCGAGAACGTCGGTGACTGCAGCGACGTCGTGGACCGGACCACCTCGATCTCCTGATCCTCGGTGAGGTATTCGATGATGATCTGGAACATGAACCGGTCGAGCTGCGCTTCGGGGAGCGGGTACGTTCCCTCGAGCTCGATCGGGTTCTGCGTCGCGAACACGAAGAACGGCTCCGTGAGCTCGTACGTCTTGCCCTGCACGGTCACGCGATGCTCCTGCATCGCCTCGAGCATTGCCGACTGCGTCTTCGGTGGCGTGCGGTTGATCTCGTCGGCGAGCACGATGTTCGCGAACACCGGTCCCGGCGTGAACACCATCTTGCGCTGTCCGGTCGCGGGATCGTCCTGGATGATGTCCGTACCCGTGATGTCCGAAGGCATCAGGTCGGGCGTGAACTGAATGCGCGAGTACTTGAGGTCCAGGACCTTCGCGATCGTATGCACGAGCAGCGTTTTCGCGAGTCCCGGGACTCCGATGATCAGGCAGTTGCCGCCGGAGAACAGCGAGATGAGAACCTGCTCGATGACGTCGTCCTGTCCGACGATCAGCTTGCGCAGCTCGGTGATGATCTGCTGGTGCCCGGCGCGCAGACGATCGGCGAGGGCGATGTCGTCAGGGCTCTGAAGCGCGACTTGTTGTTCGGCGGTCGTTGCCATCGGGAATCGGGAATTGGGAATCGGGAATCGGAGGTGTAACGGGTCTCGCCGTTGGTCGTTGCTGGTTGATGGCTCTGTTGGCTGATGGCTGTTCGCGGTCAATGCGTCAAACCGTACGTGACATAATTGACCGCGAACTTGTACGCGTCGTTCGTGAGGTTCACCGGATACAGATCATCGTTCGACCACTCCATGTAATCGCCGATGTCGTTGTTGTAGTTGATGATCACCATGAGCCGCTTCGCGGGATCGTTGTTCTCGAAGATCCCGTGGAACTCCGCCTGGATCTGCGGGCGGTTCGGATACGTCATGTGAAGCGACTCGAGCCTGAAGAACGAATCGAAGATCGGATGCGAGACGTCCATCGGGACGATCTGCGCGTCAGGCAGCACGCGCTTCATCTGCTCCTCGAAGTTGTACCACTCGCGCCCCATGAAGTCGTCCACGATCAGGAACCCGCCTTTCAGCAAGTAGTCGCGAAGCCCCTTCGCCTCCGACTCGCTCATCACCCAGTAGCCGGGCTCCGAGAGGTATGCGATCGGGTAACGATGCAGCTCGGGATCATCGAGGTCGTGTACGTTGCTGCCGTCCACGACCGGGCCGATGGTCGTGATCTCGGAAACGACTTTCATGAAGTGCCGTTCCATCGCCGGATAGTCGAACGACCACCCGGTGCTGCGCACCTCCGGGTACCGCAATCTCACGAACGTGAAGCGTCCGTCGTACGGGACGTTCGGCTCGACGGCCACTCGCCCCCACCCCCGGAACCCCTGCGCGAGCAGCGGAGCGGAGGCAGCAGCGAAAGCGAGAAGAACGTAGCGACGTCGCACGGGTCGGGTTGGGAATCGATGCGGTTAGCTGACGGTTCGTGGGGAATCAGCCGATGGCTGGTGGCTGATGGCCGATGGCTGCACGTCAGTGCGTCAGCCCATACATCACGTAATTCACTCCGAGCTTGTAGGCATCGTTCGTGATGTCGATCGGATACAACCCCTGATCCGACCACTGCCACGCGTCGCCCACGTCGTTGTTGTAATTCGCCACCACCATTAGCCGCTTCGTCGGATCGTTGTCCTCGAAGATGCCGAGGTACTGCACCGGCGGCCCATAGATCCCCGGCCGAACGAGGTCGTCACCCTCGATCCGGAAGAACGCGTCCCACACCGCGGAACCTGGCTCGATCGGGATCCAGCGGGCGTCCTTGAGCACTCGGCGCATCTGGAACTCCAGATTCGGGAAGTGGAACTGCCGGAAGTCGTCGATGATGACAAACCCGCCCTTGAGCAGATACTCCCGGAAATTCTTGACGTCTTCTTCCGTCGGGTCCCAGTACCCGGGCTCCGAGAAGTACACGATCGGATACCGCATCAGCGCCGGGTCGCCAAAATCGATCACGCTGCTCGAGTCCACGCGCGGGCGCAGATCCGAGATCTCCGAGAGGATCTTCAGGAGATGGCGCTCGCCCATTGGATAGTCGTGCATCCACCCCGGCCCCTCCTGAGTCATTCCTCCCGTGCCCGGGTACCGCAGCCGGGCGAACGTCAGCCGCCCGTCGTACGACGGATTCCCCTCGACGGGGAACTCGCGATCGAAGAACCGGCGTTGCGCCGAGAGCGCGAGCGCCGACACGCCGAGCAGCGCGACGACCACGTACCGCCGCCTGATTCGCATCTCAGTTTCCTCCTGACCGGTTCGCGCGCTGCAGCCGGAGCAACAGCTCCTGCGCCTTCTCGAAGTTCGGAGCGTCCTCCAACGCGCGCAGCACCTCTCGCCGCGCGGCCGGTGCGTCACCGGCCTCGTAGTACGCGAGCGCGAGCTGGTAGAGCGCCTCGGCACGGTCAACCGGATTGAGCGCCACGACCGCGGCGCGCTCGCGAACGGCCTTCGCCTTGTCGCCGGTGCGCGCCGCGAGGCTCGCGAGGCGCGTGTGCAACGCCGGGTCGTATGGCGAGATGTACATCGCGCGATCCAGCGCGGCCGCGGCCCCGGCGGTGTCGCCAAGCTGCTCGAGTATCCCCGCGAGCTCCACGTTTGCCGCGTAGTGATCCTCGTTGCGTAACGTCAGCTCGGTCAGCTCGGTCGCGGCCGCGCGCATGTTGCCGCGCGCCTTGTGCACCTGGGCGAGAAACCAGTAAGCACTCTGCGGGCCGGCGTAGTCGGGGAACATCGTCTTCGCACGCTCGAGCGCGGGCACGGCCTCGTCGTAGTTCTTCTGCTGAACGGCGGTGATCGCGCGCACCATCGTGCGGGTGAACTCGCCATCGACGCCGGGTGGACGCGGCCCGCCTTCCCCGCTCGCCTCCTTCGGCTCGATCACCGCCAACTGCGCGCCGAACCGCTGCTTCATGTACGCGTCGAACTTCGAGTCGAACGCCTCCGGGCTCATCTTCAGCACGCGCTCGAAGGCTTGCGCCGTCGTCGCGCCGGTCTTGTAGGCGGTGAGCATCTCGACGATCGCGCGTTGCCCGTGATCGCGCTCGATCAGCTCGCCCACGAGCGAGGCCTGGTAGTACGAGAAGATGATCTGCTGCGGATACGCCGGGCGCATGAACCCGTCGTTCATGCGACTGACCTTCACGAGCTTGCCGGCCTTGTAGGCCGCGAGAAACTCCGGCGTCGCGTCCGCACCCCACCCGCGACGCGCCCGCCGCTCCTCGAGCACCGAGAGTCCTTCCGACAACCATCGCGGCACCCGGTGGTCGCTCGCGCCTAACGTGAACGTGTGGGCGAGCTCGTGCCAGAACGTCGAGCCCCAGTTGAACGCATCCGACCCCCGCGCCGCCGGTGAGTCCATCGCCATCGTCGTCCCGAAGCTCACGCCGAGCGCGCCGAGCCCCGCCAGGCCGACCGTGCGTACGGAAAAGTCGGCGTGACTGCGGTACACCTCGAGCCGAATCGGGGTCGGCGGACGATACTGATACCGGGCCGCCAGCGAATCGTAGGCAGCCTCGGCCAGCTCGCGCAGGTACGTCGAAAGCAGCTCGGACTCCTTGCCTTCGATGACGAAGCGGAAGCGCGGCGAGCTCGTCTCGCGATAATCCTTGAACGTGTCGAGCAGGTCGAGCGTGTTCTTGATCCAGACGTCGTACGGATCGCCAGCAAACGCACGCTCGAGGTTGCGGCGCCCATCATCCATGGCGCCGACGCGCAACTGGTTCATGCCCAGCACGCCGTACGCGCGCCACGCCGTCGAATCGACCGCGACGCCCTCACGCGCGAACTCCACCGCCTGTGCATACAACCGGTTTCGCGCCGCCGATTCCGCGAGATCCATGAAGAACGCAGCGGCCCGCGGATTCTGGGCGAGCACACGTGCCTTGATCGCGTCGTAGGCCGCGCGATCGCCCTGGAGATAGCGCGACGCCGCGAGCACGCCCAGCGCGTCGAGGTCTGTCGAGTCCGTCGCGAGCGCCTGCTCCGCCTCCCGCACGGCGGCCGCGTAGTCCTCACTGTCGAAGTAGATCGATCCGAGGAACGCGCGCGCCGGAGCGGCGTTCGGATTCACGTCGAGGCTCTTCCGAACGAGCTCGGCCGAGGCCCCGCTCCCGTCGAACGACGCGACCCGCGCCGACGCGAGCAGCGCGCGTGGGTGACGCGGATTCTTCGTCAGCAACGCGCCGAGCGCCGACTTCGCTTCTCCACTGTTGTACTTCTCGAGGAACAGCTCCCCGACACGGAGCTGCGCCTCCTGATTCGTCGAGTCGCGCGCCACCGCTTCGTCGTACGCCTTGAGCGCATCCTTGAAGAGCTGCGGGTTCGTGACGCCCAGGTACCGCACCGCGGTGCCGACGGCCATCAGCTCGGCCGACGTGAGCGACGGCCGGCGTGCGTTGTAGACGTCAATGAATCCGTCGAACTCCCGAAGCGCTTCCGCGTGCTCGCCGCGTTCGAACCGGAGCACCGCGAGATTGAGACGCGCCGTGAGGCTGTCGGACGCTCGCCCCGACACCGCGGCACGGAACGCGGCCTCAGCCTCGGTCCGCTTGCCGCGACGCTCGAGTACCTCGCCTAACGTGTTCTGAAGCTCCGCGCCGCCCGCGCCAGCCACGTACCGCCGGCCGGCTTCCTCGGCGTCTGCGTACTTCCCCACCTCGGACAGCGTTCGGAGCAGCCCGCGCCGGCTCGCGACCGTCGCGTTCTCCTTGCCCGCGAGATCCTTGTAGATGTCGATCGCCTCGTCGTATTTGCCCGTGCGCTCGAGCTCACCCGCGCGACGCAGGCGCGTCGGGTCGTCCTGCGAGCCCTGCCACGCCCACGCGGGGCGATCGTTGGCGCACGACACGCTCGCGAGCGTCGCGATCAACAGCGTGAGGCGAATCACCGAGGGCCGCATCACGGACGCACTCCCGCGGCATCGCGAATCGCTTTGTTCTTTTCAGCCAGCTGCACGAGCAAATCCTCCAGCGCCTTCTCGTACGCCGTGGAATCCATGGTCGTCTTCCGGCGGCGCAGCGAATCGAGTCGTGCTTCGATCGCGTCCTTCTCGCGCTCGAGCGACGCGACGCGTGGGTCGCTCGACGAAACCCGGGCCGCGGCCGCCGTCACGCTGCCGGCGGTACGGCCGAGAAACACGCGACGG
>Ga0075420_100002087_pt1 | contig 17226 bp, 9 predicted proteins | sample SoiMetdeltSBSDD4_FD_75296 | JGI IMG/M metagenome (GOLD analysis project Ga0075420, IMG submission 75296) | Bulk soil microbial communities from a Populus tree surrounding site in Tennessee, USA - Soil MetaG P. deltoides SBSDD4 | ecosystem: Environmental > Terrestrial > Soil > Tree plantation... | reverse complement strand
ATTGGCATAGTTCGACTGAATCTCATCGCTTCTTCACTGCCTTTCCCTTTCCGCATTTCGTTCGCTTATTCCTCAGGTCGACGCACAAACCAAACGCGCATTTTGCTCAGCTCGCTCCGCACGCGTTCGCTCGATTCACGGAAACTGTTGCGCCAGGAATAAGGCTGCGCTCGCAAAGGTACACAAGATGCTACCCATCCGGTTGGCACAGCGATGTCTGCGCCTTGCCAGGCGCGGGTTTGCAACACGGGCGGAAGAATCGCCTTTGTGGGCAAACGGGGAGGAGAGAGGATGACACGCTTGAGTGCAATTGCAATAGGTCTGTCGCTCATGCTGGTCGGTATGCCGACCCGCGCGGCAGCGCAGCAGCCCGACACACACGACCGTACCATCATGACGTTCAGCGCCGCTGTCGAGCTCCCAGGCATGAAGCTCGAGCCCGGAACCTACGTGTTTCGGCTCGCGGATACGGCATCACGCAACGTGATTCAGGTACTCTCGCAGGACGAAATGCAGGTACTCGGACAATGGCTCTATGTGCCTGCGGAACGTCGGGAGGTGACCGGTGATACGGTCGTGACCTTCCGTGAAGCGAGCGCCAACACCACACCGGCGATCCAGTTCTGGTTCTACCCGGGTGAGAAAATCGGGAAAGAGTTCATGTACCCGAAGGATCAGGCGGAGCGCATCGCTCAGCGTACCGGCGTCAGCGTGCTGACGGAGGACGGCCGCGCAGAGCCTGCCGAGCAGACCGCAGCCACCGCTGAACAGGCACCGAGCTCTGATGCCGCTGGTAGCAACATCGGCGTCGTCGAGGGCAGCGGTCTTCCCGAGGAGCCGAAGGAAGCAGCGGCCAACCAGCGTGGCGCATCCACGTCGCAACAGGGTGACGTCGCGGTGACGAACCAGGAGGAACGGGCCGTCGGAACCAGTGGACAGGCCGAATCCACAACGGCGCAGAACGCTGAGTTGCCTACGACGTCGAGCCCTCTCGCGATCGGCGGGGTGCTCGGCCTGCTGTCGCTTCTCGGAGCTGCGGGCATTCGGTTGTTTCGAAGCTAATACTTCGGTCGGATTGATGGATGAGGGAATGGTCGGTGGTGGGTGGTCTGTCGTTGGTGGTGGACACCACCGCAGTCCCACCTGCCACCTACCAGATGTCAGCTACTAGCTATGTAGGGGCTCCATGGTGCGGCAAATGATGCGTGTCGTCGTGCTCGCGGCGCTGTGCTGTGCGCCCCTCGTCGCAGTACAGAACACGCAGGACGTCTTCAGGTCGGAATCCGATCTGGTCGTCCTGCATGTGAACGTGTTCAACGGTCGGTCAGACGCGGTTCCCGAGCTGCCGCAAAACGCCTTCAGCGTATTCGAGGATGAGCAGCCGCAGGAGATCACCTTCTTCAGCGGTGCCGACGTTCCGGTGGCCGTGGGACTCGTCCTGGACAACAGCAGCTCGATGATCGCCCGCCAGGGCATGCTCATCGCGGGCGGCGCGGCGTTCGCGCGATCCAGCCACGAGAACGATGAGCTGTTCACGATTCATTTCAACGAGCACATTCAATTCGGACTGCCGGGCGGAATGCTGTTCACCGATCGCGGAACGCTGCTCCATGCGGCGCTCTCGCGGTACCGTCCCGGTGGCAGAACCGCTTTATACGACGCGGTGATTGCAGGGCTCAATCGCCTCGAATCCGCGAGCAATCAGAAGCGCGTGCTCGTCGTACTGTCTGATGGCGAAGACAACGCCAGCGCAAATTCAGAGGACGCGATGCTCGAACGTGCGCGGGCCAGCAACACGATGGTCTACACGGTGTCCAACGCGAATCGTCACGGCGACCCCGGCGGCGGGGACGCGGGGCTTCTTCGCAGGCTCGCTCGCGTGACCGGCGGAATGGCGTATTTCCCCGACAGTGATCAGGAAGTCGTCGAAGACCTCGACCGGATTGCCGGAAACATCCGCCGCGGCTACTTGATTGGGTATGTCCCTTCCAATGCTGTGCACGACGGTACCTACCGCCGTGTGAAGGTGCTCGTGCGCGCTCCTGGCAAGAAGGACCTGCGGGTGCAAAGTCGCGATGGATATCGGGCGCATCATCATGCGGACGCCCGGTGAACGGGTGCAGCCGCTGCTGCCTGCGCGCGCGACTCGCTCGCTCGGGTCGCGCCTCATTGGATGGCTCGAGAGTGTACTGTTCGTCGCCGGACTTGCGTGCCTCGGCTATTACGCGTACGTCGCGATCGAAGCACGGTTGTACCAGGAGCTCGAGAATCGCGAGCTCGACATGATTCTGTCAACGGCGCCGACGGTGCCCCAGGCGCCGGGCAGCGTTGGACCCCCTCAACCACTACCGGGTTCCGCCCTCGGCAGAATCGAGATCCCGAGACTTGGCGTGTCGGCCATCATCCGCGCTGGTAGCGATGCAAAGACGCTCCGGCTTGCGGTGGGCCATATTCCCGGTACCGCGCTTCCAGGCGAGGTGGGCAACATGGGACTGGCAGGCCATCGCGATACGTTTTTCCGTCGCCTGCGTGACATTCGTGCATCCGACGACATCCGGGTGGTCACGACCGGCGGAACGTTCACGTTCAAGGTCAACACCCTGACGGTCGTTTCCCCCAAGGACACGTGGGTGCTGAATCCCACGCGCACCCCGACGCTCACGCTCGTGACGTGTTATCCGTTCACCTACATAGGGTCGGCACCGCAGCGATTCATCGTGCACGCTGTCGCGTCGGCCTCAGTTCCCATCAGCCCAGGCGCACAGCCCCCCTTGCTCACTCCGGACGGGCGTGCTCCCGCCCGGGCATCAACACCACGTGGCCGGGCACGTGCAGCGTCTGCGCGCAGGCCTCACCTTTAACGACGACGGTGCCGACGACGCGTCCAAGGAAGTCGCGCGCGGTTTCAACCTCACAACCGCACGGCAGCGTTTTTCGGGCCATAGTGGGATCTTAAGGGCTTTGGGCTCTCGGCTTTGGGCTCTCGGCTTTGGGCTCTCGGCTTTGGGTTCTGGGCAGTGTGCGTGGGCTCCGGACTGTCGAGGATAGGCTTTAACCATCAACAGGGCCAAAGCCCAGGGCCCAAAGCCGAAAGCCCGAACGCGTATCATGAGCTAGATGACCGGTCCCACTTCCAGCTCGGTGCGGCTGCACAAGACCGTCGGCGTTCGCGTTGGCCACCTGCAGGTTGGCGGTGGTGCACCGATCGCCGTGCAGTCGATGACGATGACGGAGACAGCCGATGCAGAGGCGACGGCGCGCCAGTGCGTCGAATTGGCGGAAGCCGGATCGGAGCTGGTGCGCGTCACCGTGAACACGCCCGAAGCGGCCGCGTCGGTGCCTGAAATCAAGCGCCGCATGGTCGATGCGGGCTGCAACGCGCCGCTCATCGGCGACTTTCATTACAACGGTCATCTCCTGCTCACTCGCTATCCAGCGTGCGCGGCCTCGCTCGACAAGTACCGGATCAATCCGGGCAACGTGGGCACCGGAGCGCGACGTGACGAACGATTCTCCACCATCTGCAAGGTCGCGATCGAACACGACAAGCCGGTGCGGATCGGCGTCAATGGCGGATCACTGAACCAGGAGCTCGTCGTCGACAAGATGCAGGAGAACACGGATCGCCATCTGGGCCGCAGCTCGGAGGAGGTCCTGAACGAGTGCATGTTGATCTCGGCGATCGAGTCGACGAACCTGGCGCTCGAGACCGGGATGCGCAAGGACCAGATCATCATTTCGTGCAAAGTCTCCCGCCCGCGCGACCTGATTGCGATTTATCGCGAGCTGGCGCGACGAACCGACCAGCCGCTGCACCTTGGGCTCACCGAGGCCGGCATGGCAACAAAAGGCCTGGTGTGGTCCGCCTCGGCGATGGGTGTGCTGCTGAACGAAGGAATCGGCGACACGATTCGGGTATCCCTCACACCGAGACCGGGCGGGGACCGCCGGGAAGAAGTGTATGCCGCGTGCGAGCTGCTACAGGCGCTCGGCCTTCGGGCGTTTGCGCCCAGCGTCACCGCATGTCCCGGCTGCGGTCGCACGACGAGTGCCACGTTCCAAGAGCTCGCCGAACGCACGCAGGAGTACGTCCGCGCGCGGATGCCGCAATGGAAAACGAAGTACGAAGGCGTCGAGACGTTGACCCTTGCCGTGATGGGCTGCGTAGTCAACGGCCCCGGCGAATCAAAAGCAGCCAATATCGGCATCAGCCTGCCCGGCACCGGCGAGGCTCCGAATTGTCCCGTTTACGTCGACGGCGAGCACTTCACCACACTTCGCGGCACCTACGACGAGCTTGCCGACGGGTTTCGGACTCTCGTCGACAACTACGTCGCGACCCACTACCGCCTCCGTCCGCGCTCTTGATTGGGCGCAACAGAGCACCGGCCTGCAAGAAGCGGCCGCGCCGTCTGACGCTGATCGCGCCGCCGACAGTCCGGGTGTCACGCGGCGAGTCGATCGAGATGCGATGTGACCGCGCGTGACAAACCGTCGAGCGCATAGCCGCCCTCGAGCACAGATACAATCCGACCGCCTGCGTGCTGGCGTGCGATCGCCATCACGATGGCGGTGAGGTCCGCGAAATCCTGGTCGGTCAAGGTAAAGCGCCCGAGTGGATCGCCACCACGCGAATCGAATCCGGCCGAAACGATCACCAACTGCGGCCGGAAGCGCTCAGCTGCCGGGACGAGCCGCTCGCGGAACGCGCCGACGATCTCTCTTCGACCCGCGCCCGCCGGAAACGGGTTGTTCACGATGAGCCCGCGGCCTCTTCCCTCTCCCTGTTCGGCGGCGAGGCCGGTGCCCGGATACCACGGGTGCTGATGCACGTCGAAGAACAGGACCGTTCCGTCACTCCAGAACACGTCCTGCGTCCCGTTTCCGTGATGGACGTCCCAGTCGACGATAAGGACGCGCTCGACGTGGTGCTGGCGCTGCGCATATCGCGCGCCGATCGCAATGTTGTTGAACAGGCAAAAGCCCATCCCGCGAGCTTGTGACGCGTGGTGGCCCGGAGGCCGAACCGCGCAGAACGCCGAGCGGGTCCGGCCCGCGAGCACGGCATCCACTCCAGATATCACCGTTCCAGCCGCCGCGAGCGCGGCGCTGAGCGAACCGGATGAAATCTCGGTGTCACCAGTGCTCAGCGTTGGCCGTCCCGCGGCGATTTCTGCCCGTACTTTTTTCACGTAGTCCGCGGCGTGGACGAGCAGCAGCTCGTTGTCGGTCGCCGGTTTGGGCGTCACCACAGATACTCGACGTTGTCGTGCAATCGAGCCGACCGCGCCCATGACGGCCTCGAGCCGCTTTGGGCTCTCGGGATGGTCGATCGAGGGCTCGTGCCGCAGCATGTTCGGGTCGTAAAACACCTGCGTGTTGGCAACAGGCTCGGAAATCGCGGTCTGCCTAGTTCTGATCGACAGCACCGCACACGAGGCTTGCTGCATGAAGTGGCGTCGGTTCAGCATGGCTCTATTTTCAAGTATCCTGCCTCTGCGCAGGAGGCACTATGCATCGAGCAGCACGCCGTGTCACCACGTTCGTCCTGGCCGCAGCCGCCGTGGCCGTCGTCTCTGCCCAGAATTCAGAGTGGCGCAGCTACAGCAGCGATCCAGGCAGCACGAAGTATGTCGCTCTCGACCAGATCAATGCCTCGAACGTCGCTCAGATGAAAGTCGCCTGGCGCAGACCGGCGGTCGATTCCCAGCTGATGGCCCTCAACCCGAAACTCACCTTCTCGAACAACTTTCGTGCGACCCCGTTGATGATCGACGGCGTCCTCTACAGTCCGAACGGCGTCGGCCTGGTCGAGGCCTTCGATCCGGCGACAGGGAAGACGATTTGGGTGCAACAGCCTGCGGGTGGCGCGAACGGGTTGCCCGGCGACAGCACGCGCGGGCTGGGGTACTGGCGCAACGGCAACCAGCAACGACTGTTCGTGCAGCGCGGCGAAACGCTCACCGCACTCGATCCGAAAACCGGCCGGCCGTACCCGGACTTTGGTCAGAACGGCACCGTCAACCTCCGAATCGGCAACGAGCCGTACCGCTGGACGGGGGCACCTCAGGTGTGTCGCGATGTCGTAATCGTTGGTTCGTCGATGAGCGACTCGCCGCCCAACCGCGAGGGCACGCCAGGTGACGTTCGCGCATACGACGTTCGCACCGGCAGACTGCGCTGGACGTTTCGTGTCATTCCACGTGCCGGAGAGTTCGGCGTGGATACCTGGAAGGACAATTCGTGGCAGTACACCGGTCACGCGAATCTCTGGTCGCTCCTCAGTGTGGACGAACAGCTTGGGTTCGCGTATCTCCCGTTGACCAGCCCCACGAGCGACATGTACGGCGGCCATCGGCCGGGCGACAACCTTTTCAGCGACAGCCTCGTGTGCGTGAACTGCCTGACGGGTGCCCGAGTGTGGCACTACCAGCTTGCGCACCACGACCTGTGGGATTACGACCTGCCTGCGGCGCCGGTGCTTGGCGACATCACCGTCGATGGCCGCCGGATCAGAGCGGTGGTTCAGGTTACAAAGCAGGCGTTCGCGTTCGTCTTCGATCGTGCCACCGGAAAGCCAGTCTGGCCAATCGAAGAGCGCCCGGTGCCGCAATCGAAGACGCCGGGAGAACAGACGTCGCCGACGCAGCCGTTTCCGAGCAAGCCTCCGGCGTTCGATCGACAAGGCGTCAGCGTTGACGATCTCATCGACTTCACGCCGGAGCTTCGCGCCGCGGCGCTCGACATCGCGAAACGCTATGTGATCGGGCCCGTGTTCACGCCCCCTTCGCTTAAAGGCAACGGACCGACCGACACAAGGGGCACTATTCAGCTTCCCGGATCGGTCGGCGGCGCCGACTGGCAGGGTGCGGCCTTCGATCCTGAAACCGGCCGCCTGTACGTGCCGTCAATTACTGCGCCGTTCGTCGCCGACGTCATCCCGGGCAATCCGAAGGAGACCAATCTCACATACACGCGCGGCACGCGCGAGTACCCACCTGCGCCGATGGGTCTGCCGTTGCTGAAGCCACCCTACGGCAGGATCACCGCGATCGATCTCAACAAAGGGGAAATCGTCTGGGCGGTCGCCAACGGCAACGGCCCGCGAGACCACCCGCTGTTGAAGCCCCTCAATCTGCCGCCGCTCGGGAACACCGGCCGCAGCGCGCCGCTTGTCACGAAGTCGCTGCTCTTCGTCGGCGAGGGGGATCCAATCATGACGGGCGACCCAAAGCGAATTCCCGAGGGCATGCCGCCGTCGCTGGCGCCCGGTGCGGGCGACCGGAAGTTTCGTGCCTTTGACAAGGCAACGGGCCGCGTCTTGTGGGAGACAGATCTGCCAGCCGGCACGACTGGCGCCCCGATGACGTATCAGTTCAACGGCAAGCAGTTCATCGTCCTCGCGGTGGGATCGCAGCAGCACCCCGCCGAGTTCATCGCGCTGAGTCTGCCGTAGCGCGTAGGCTTTATAGGTTGTATGTCTTCGTTCGCTTCGCTCGTGCTCTGACGCTGGCGTCGCGAGTAAGCGCTACTTCCAACGGCATCTGGCGCGGCATGCACCGACAGAGCTGATTTCAGCTAATGGGATCGCGCAGACCGAACTCGCGCCGTTGAATCGCTCCGCTCCACTTCCAGCTTCGCGGTGTTGCGGCATGCTCCGAACGGCCGCCGCCCGGCCAGCATGCTCGCACCGGAACGCTGACGAGTGTCCGTTCGAGGCGTGCTCGAGCTGCCGGATCGACGACGCCTGCGCAAGCGGCACGCAAGCCGCAGGTGGAAATCGGCCGTAGCGAGAATTCCGACCAGCCCTGGCTCGCAAGAGAAACTCAGGGGCGCGGCGGCGGATCCGGACGATCCGACCGATCCGAACGATTTACGTTCGTGATGAGCCTGGCACTCCGCTGAAACGTCATGTACGCAACCGCCCACTCGAGCAGCACGATGAGGCGATTGCGAAAGCCCACCAGCTCGACGATGTGCAGAAAGAGCCAGGCGAGCCAGGCTGGGAAGCCGGAGAACCGAATCCAGCCCAGGTCTGCGATGGCTGCCCCCCGACCGACAATCGCCATGTTGCCCTTGTCGTGAAACACGAACGGCGTCGAAGGAATGCCGCGCAGTCGATTGAGGATCATCTTTGCCGCGTGGGTCGCCTGCTGAATCGCCACCTGCGCGACGCCGGGCAGCTGCCGGCCGGTCTCGTCGGCGAACGCCGCCGCGTCGCCAACCACGAATACGTCGGGATTGCCGGGAATTGAAAGGTCGGGCTTGACCACGACGCGCCCGGCTTTGTCGAGAGGGACATCGAGCGAGGTCACGAGAGGTGAAACAGCGACACCAGCCGTCCAGAGTATCGTGCCCGCGACAATTCGTTCCGGGCCCAACATGACGCCGTGTGCGTCCACATTCGTGACGGCAATCCCTTCGCGGACCTCAACACCGAGGCGCGCCAGCGACTCGCGTGCGGCGTCACGAAGCTTCTCGGGGAACGAAGCGAGAATCGTGGGTCCGGCTTCGACCAGAATTATCCGTGCCCGACTCGGATCAATCGAACGAAACTCGTGGCGCAGCGTCTGACGGGCAATTTCCGCAAGCGTTCCCGCCAGCTCCACACCGGTAGGACCGCCGCCGATCAGAACGAACGTAAGAAGCTCCTGACGACGCACGGGATCGGTCTCACGCTCGGCACACTCGAAGGCGAGCAGCACGCGCCGGCGGATCTCGAGCGCATCCTCGAGCGTTTTCAGCCCTGGCGCGAAGCGAGCCCACTCGTCATGTCCGAAATACGTATGACTCGATCCTGTTGCGACGATCAGGAAGTCGTACGCGAGCTCGCCGTCGTCAGCCAGACGAACTCGCCGGTTCTTCGTATCGACCGCCGACACCTCGCCGAGAAGCACGCGGACATTCGGCGACCGGCGAAAGATCCATCGGATCGGGGCTGCAATGTCCCCCGGCGACAGAGTGGCGGTGGCCACCTGATAGAGCAGCGGTTGAAAAAGATGGTAATTGTGGCGGTCGAGGAGCGTGACATCCACCGGCGCATTGCGCAGTGTTTTCGCCGCCGAGAGGCCGCCGAACCCACCGCCGATGATAAGGACATGAGGTCGTGACATCGTGCGGTCGTCGCAATGTACACTGCATGGCGGGTCCGAGAGGACCCGGTCTACTTAATCGGCGGGTCTGAAAGGCCCGCCTTAGTACATTGCCATGAAACCCGCAGCCACCATCGCCACCGATCACACGGTAACCACCGTGTGTCCGCTCGATTGTCCCGACTCATGCAGTCTCGAGGTTACCGTCGAGGATGGTCGAATCACGGCGATTGACGGGTCGCATGAGAATCCCGTCACCGGCGGCTACATCTGCGCGAAGGTTCGTCGATTTGGCGAACGTCAGTACGGCGCCGATCGCCTGTTGTATCCGGCGATCCGCAAGGGTCCGAAAGGCGCAGGCAGCTTCAAGCGCGTATCGTGGGACGAGGCGCTCAGCGTCATCGCCGACCGCATCCGCGAAGCGCGCGACGCCTGGGGTAGCGAATCGATCCTTCCCTATTCATATGGAGGATCGAACGGACTGCTGACACAGGACACGAGTGACGCCACGCTGTTTCGCCGCCTCGGCGCATCACGGCTGGCGCGTACTGTCTGCGCAGCCCCGACCGGCGCCGCCAACCTGGCGCTCTACGGGAAAATGCCGTCGGTCGTCTACGAGGATTTCGCTGAAGCGAAAATCATCGTTATATGGGGCGCCAACCCGTCGGCTTCCGGCATTCATCTTGTGCCATATATCCGCGAGGCGAAACGCCGCGGGGCCCGACTCGTGGCCATCGATCCGCGGACGACGCCTCTCGCGAAACAGGCTGACATTCACCTGGCCGTGCGTCCAGGCACTGATCTACCCGTCGCGCTGGCGATCCATCGCTACCTCTTCGAGGAAGGGCATGCCGATACGGCGTTCCTCGCGGCGCACACGCGCGGGGCCGATCGTCTTCGCGAACGCGCGCGCCCGTGGACATTCGAGCGCGCCGCACACGAGGCAGGCATCGATGCCGCCGCGCTTCGCGCCGCGGCAGAGGCGTACGCCCGCGCCAATCCCGCGATCATCCGGTGCGGCTGGGGACAGGAGCGCAACCGCAACGGCGGCAGCGCATCGCTCGCCATTCTCGCTCTGCCCGCAGTGGCCGGGAAATTTGGCGTGCGAGGCGGCGGCTACACGATGAGCAATTCCGCATCGTGGGGGATCACGCGCACCTGGATCGGCAGCGAAGAGCCGGTGACGCGTGTGATAAACATGAACCAGCTCGGACGCGCGCTCGAGGACAGCGATCGGCCCGTAAAGGTGCTGTTCGTCTACAACAACAACGCGGTCGTCACGTCGCCGGATCAGCGCAGGATTTTGCGCGGGCTCGAGCGCGAAGATCTGTTTACCGTCGTCTTCGAGCAGGTAATGACCGACACAGCGCGGTATGCCGACATCGTGCTGCCTGCAACGACATTCCTCGAGGGCTACGAAATCGCGCGAAGCTACGGAACTCTAAGTCTGCGGCTTGGGAAGCCGGTGGTCGAGGCTGCGGGCGAGTCGCGCTCCAACGCGGAGGTATTCGGCGAGCTGCTCGAGCGACTCGAGTTGCGACACGACGGAGAACCGTCAGGCGAGCTCGAGGAGATGCTCGCCGTTCTCACGCAGTTGCCGCAGCCGATCGGCGCTGAACTCAGCGAGCGCGGCGCGGCAACCCCTCCGCATGGCGGCCGTCCTATTCAGTTTGTCGACGTATGGCCACTGACACCCGACCGCAAGGTGAATCTTTTTCCCGAGGCGCTCGACGCGGAGGCGCCTGAGGGTCTCTACGCATATCAAGCCGATCCCGGGACGACTGCATTTCCGCTGACGCTCATCTCCCCTGCGAGCGAGCGAACAATCAGCTCGACGCTCGCCGAGCTCCCCCGCCCCGAGGTGCGCCTTCTGATGCACCCTGACGATGCGGCGGAAAGGGGCCTGACCGATGGCGACGCCATCCGGATATTCAACGCGCTCGGAGAGGTCAGGTGTAACGTAACCGTCGGCGCCTGGATCCGGCCGGGCACGGTATCGCTGCCGAAAGGGTTGTGGCGCAGACACACGGCAAACGGCTATACGGCGAACGCGCTCGTGCCCGACTCGCTGACCGATATCGGCGGAGGCGCATGCTTCAACGACGCGCGGGTGCAGGTCGAGAAACTCAGTAACTGAAGAAGAAGATCAAATCGACCCCGCCGCGCTCCACGCGAGTAAACACCGCACGCTGGGCCATGTTCGCATACTGGGCTACCGAACCCTGCAGCCGGAGGTACTCTGTAATCTGGTACTCGAGAATCAGCTCGGTTGCTTCCGCGGCACCGAACCCCTGACGAATTCTCACGAACAAGTTGTTTCCAATCTGCTCGCCGATGCTCAGGATGGGGCCGAGGCCGAGTCCTGCGTCCGCCTGGAGTTCGAGTTCGTCCAGCTCGAGGGCGTTGGCCAGTGATCGTGTCAAGCCGGAGACGAGATATCCACCCGCGAGCGCACCGGCCCGCTCGGCCAGCGAAATCTGCTGTCCTTCGCCGAGCTCGTTGACCGGCACGTTGAAGATGATGAGCGAAAGGATGTCTGCCTGATCGAGCGGCGGCCGGCTGCTGAATGACAACTCCGGCTGTCTCATCGACCCCTGCAGGCGAACGAACGTCTCCACGCCAGAAATGACCCTGCGGGCCTGGAGATCGAGCAGCGGATCGATCTCTTCGGTGCCACCAAACCGAATGCGTCCATCGCGCATGATCTCGAATCGTCGGCCTTGAAACGTATAGCTGCCTCGAATGGTGTTGAGCTCGCCGATCAGTCGGAGCCGCTCGCCCGAGGCCTTGCGGACCTGCAAAGCCCCGCCGACGGTGACGTTCACATCGCCAAAGTCGGCAGATCCACCCGACGTCCTGATGTCGTTGCCGCGCAGCGTAAGATTGCCAGGTATGGCTACTCCGACATCGAGCTGGACGGCACCGAAGAAGGGCAGCTCCGGCATCACCGGTGCGGGCGTAACCGATGCAGCAGTCGGCGACGTATCCGATGTGGCAGTGGCCGGCGTAGGCGGTGTAACAGTGGCCGGCGTGGGCGGTGTAACAGTGGCCGGCGTAGGCGATACGGCAGTTGCGGGTGTGGCCGCTACGAGATCGGGCGTATTAAGGTCTGCGCTGGCAACGCCTAATCGATCGACCGTTGCTTCCTCGAGCACTCGCGCCACGTCCACGTTGCCAGAGGCCACCTCGACGAAACCCTCGATTCGGGGAGCGCGAAGCTCGCCGGTCACGCGCAGGTCTGTGTCGAGTTGCAAATTCGCCAGATCGTTATGCAGCACCTCGAAGCCCTGGGACTGAACCTTGACGTCCACGGCGCCGACAGCGCGCTCGTGCACCGCAAGCATGCCTCCAATCGTCATCACACGGCCGTGCTCGTCGAGGATCCGCATCTCGCTGACGTTAACGGCATCCGGACTCAGATCGATCGTCGTATCGAGGCCCGTGTACGTGGTGCCAAAGTCCGGAATCGTGAAAGCGCCGCCGCGGACGTCGACGATGCCCTCGAAATGTGGGTCGTCGCCGGTCCCAGTCACTTTCACCTGGGCCTGAAGCACGCCAGTCACGTTGGTCACATAAGACGTAAAACCCTGGACGACGCCAAGGTCGATCGGACTGCTCGATATCTGCAGCTCGACACCCTCGCCTTCCGTAGGTGTTTCGTGGCCCTCGCGCGGCTCCGCATTTCGCCGAAAAAGCGAGAGGGGGGCGTAACCGGTAACCGTCAGCCGTGCCGATGGCGACTGTTGCAGTTTGACGTCCAGGTTCACGCCCTTGCCCACATAGTCGACCTTGCCCGCCAACGATTCGAACGCGAACTGCCGGAACGCGCCCTGATTCAGCACGAATTCGCCTTCGGCACGAGGCGCATCGACCGGACCGGAGACGGTCACGTCAGCATTGAGCCGGCCAGCCAGACGTTGCTCGCCGAGCAGCAGTTGATCGAGCTGCGCAACATCGACGTTTTCTGCGTGGACGCGCAGCCCCTCCGTATTCGAGCCGAGGACGCCGTTGGCCTCGATCTGCTGATCCCCGCTGGCGACTCGAAGCGCGTCGACCTCGATGCGGTGCTTCTTGAACCGAACTGCGGCGGCGCTGCCGGGAACGGTCCGCCATTCGATCTGTTCAGTACGGAAAGTGACGTCTCCGAGGTGGAGCTCCTGGTGATCGGGGTGGAGTACCGCCGAACCCGCGACGGCGAGCTCGCGCTTGCCTTCCTGCGCCACCGCATCGAACTCGAGCTGCGATCGTGAATACGTGGCGTCCGCCCTCAACTGACCGATACGCCTGCCGGCGACTTCGACGAACGTCGCCGTGCTGTTTGCCTTCACCGTGGCGTTTTCCAGGACAAGTTCCGGCACGGTGACATCGAACGTGCTGTTGAGCGTCAGGGCGCTCTGTTCGTCATACGCCACCTGGCTTCCCTGAAGCATGCCCGCCAGCTTCAGCTCCTGCGCGTTGCCCGTAACGGTTGCGTCGACGACCGCCCGGCCTCCGAGCGGCTGACCTATGAGACGTCCGATCTCATCCAGCCGGGAGGTTTCGGCGTGCAGCTGGAGATTGGATGCGCCGGAGTCGTTCAGTGCGATAGGGCCCTTGCCGCTGACCTTCAGATCGGGGCCGGCCACTTCGAACCGGGTCAGTTCTCCCTGCCGCGACGTGTACGTGCCTTCGATGGCCGCGCTGTCGATCGGCACATCGGCGATCTTCGAACGCGTCAAGTTGATCTGACCGGCGACATCGAGCGATTCGGTGGTGATTCCCTCCGCGTAGTTGCGGAATGTGACGTCGAGGTCGAGACTCCCGCTCAGATCTCCCTTTGCATGCTCCTCGGCTACAACGTTTGCTGGATTGAGACCGCTGAACGTCCCCTGTGCGCTGACCGTGACGTCGTCGCCCATGAAACGCGTGGTGTAGTCGAGCCGCGGCCATGCGGCGTCGAACAGTTCCGAATCGACCGCGGTGCCGGTCGCATCGAGTACGAGCGTATTCCGTCCGCCTCCTTGCCCCTTCACATCGAAGGTCGCGTCAATTCGACTCCGGTACCGGTCGTTCATCAGGAAGCCAATCGAAAAGTCGCGGCCAACCTGTTGAGCGTCGAGGTGCTCGACCTCTCCGCGCGCGACATAGGCGGGCGCCGCGCCTCCGCCGAATGTCAATTCTCCTGTAGCCCCCGGCACGATCGACGCGCCCGCGAGAGTTGATCGGTCGAACTCTGCGGTCGCCGTGTACTGACCCGCTCGGCTTTGGAGCGTCCACGCGAATTGCAGGTTGCTGGGAGCCCTTGGGATCCGAAAGACGGCAGGGAGGTTGCGGAGATCAACTCCAGCGGCATTTCCAGCCAGGTCGAGCACCACCGGTCGGCCGAACACCACAGTTCCCCGTGCCGACGTGCGGCCACCGTATGCATTGGCAACGCCGTCGAACTGAGTGGTACGGCCTTCGATGCGGCCTTTTGCCGCGACGTTGTGCGCATCGTAGCCGGCAACATGCGCTTGCGCAGCGCGAAGTGAATAGGTGCCCCGGAAGGGCACCTGACCCTTGGGGAGCGCCAGATCGAACTGCACTTCGCCCGTGACGTCGCTCGCAAAAGAAATTCGAGGCTGAGTGTGTGGTGCAATCAATGGCGTGAAATTGAAGTGCACCATTTCCACAGAACCAGCGATCCGGCGATCGGGCCCGACGAAATCCAGCCTGAGAGGGCCCTTGACGTGGCCCAGCCGCGGTTCACGCATGTCCAAATCGACCGACAAATCATCGACGGGACCGCGTGTGGAGGCCTCAAATGCCGGCTGCAGCCCGTAATTCCGCAGCCAGGGAATGACCTGTCCGATCTCGTCGGTCGTGAATTTGTCGGAGGTGGCGTTCAGCGTCAGCGTTCGGCGGCCGTCTTCGGCGGTGCCTACCGAACCATCGACACGAAGCGACGTCTCCTCCGTTCGGAGCGAGACGTTCTCGAACGTCACAACGCCGTCTTGCCGAATAATCCTGCCCGAGAGCGCGTTGATACCGAGGTTCGGCTCCTTGGCACGCAGCGACACATGCGCAACGTCGATCGTCAGAGCGTCCTCGTTGCTGTTCACGCTCAACGAAGCATCGATACGTTCAACCCGTGCTGGGACGACTATGCCGGCTATGGTGCCCGACGCGTGTTTCACATAGACCGCGCCGTCGCTGATGCCGACTTCGCCTATCTCGATTGGGCGCCGGCGCGACTGCGGCCGATCGGGAGTGCGTACCTTTACCAGTCGTGCGAGGTTCCACCCTTCTGCAGTCCTTTCGAGACGGAACACGGGCTGATTGAGACGTATGTCGTCGATAATCGCGTGCCCACGCAGAAAACTAAAGGCGTTGTAATCAAGACCGACGTCCTTGATCGCAACCACAGTCTCGCCGTCCATCGTCACGCTGACGTCTTCGAGCTCCACCCCGTAAAAAAGATTGCCGTCGATTCGTCCAATCGACAGCTCGCCGTTCAAGTAATTGGACGCCTGCCGGACGATGAAGCCCCGCATCCACTCCTTGAACCAGGCGGTCTGCGTGACGATGACAGCCATTGATGCCATCCCGACGAGGAGGATGCAAACAACGGCGAGGATCTGGACAGTTCGACGGACTACAGACATCGCGTCACTTGTCAGAACGCCTGACCAACGCTGAAATGCACACGCCAGTGGCGCTGCTCCGGCTCGCCGTTCACCTTCAGATTGGGGATTGGATTGAGTTGGAATCCGACATCCACGCGCAGGGGGCCAACCGGCGTCATGTAGCGAAGGCCGGGACCAACGTCGTAGCGCAGGTTGTTCAGATTGAAATCCCACGATCGCAGCCAGGCGTTCCCCAGGTCGAGAAACGCCACCGCGGCGACCTTGTCCGTCAGAGGGAAGCGCACTTCGGACGACCCTTCGAACATAGTGAGACCGCCAATGGGAAGCCCGAACGGGCTTGTCGGCCCCACCTCGAACCGGCCCCACCCGCGAAGGCTCTGCGAGCCGCCCAGAAAGTAACGCTTCCAGAACGGCACGTTGGCCTGCAAATCGCCCAGGGCATCAGTCGTGCCAATGCCGAGGCGATTGGTGCCGAGCGCGTCGATTGTGCCTGCGCGCACACGATTAGCGAACACAACAAATCGTCCGATCGGCAAGTAGTAGCGCGCTTGAACATTTGGGGACCAGTAGCTGAAAGAACCTGGCAACCAGCCGCCCGCCTGCTCCACTCGTGCGCTCATGCCGTAGCCCGAACGGGCATTGAGCAGGCTGTCGGCGGTGTTGCGACTCGCTTCGAACGCAACCAGCGACAACCTCCCCTTGAACTCTCCGTCGGTTGGATCGAGCCCGAGTGCAATCAGCTCGTCACGGAGGGACAAGTCTTCCAGCGCCTCCCGTGTTACGAAACTGCGCTGGTACTCGTCGCTGTACGACACTGACCAGGCGTTCCGCGGGTTTGCCTGATGGAGCAACGTGACTCGCCCTCCAAGCGTGTCGAGCGAGTAGACCGGCTCGTGGTCCTGCCACGCTTGCCCCTGGAAAGCCAGGGAGAAGTGCGGGCTCAGGAAGAATGGTTCCTCGTATGCAGCGCGCACCCCCCGATCAAGCGACGACCACTTTCCTTCGAGGCCCAGCTGGCGAGCGCCACCGAGAAAATTGAAATGGTCCCAGCGAATCCGCGCGCGTGCCTGCTCTTCGCTGCCGTACCCGACGCCAAACGTGACGCGTTGCTGCTTGCCCTCGGCCACCGTGACGCGCACCGGCACTACGGGCGAATCCACGGCCACTGTTTCATCAGGTTCGACATTGACGAACTCGAACAGCTCGAGTCCGTAGAGCTGGCGCTGGCTCGCGCGCATCTCTCTCAGGGAGAACAGATCGCCCGACTTAAAGGTGAGCTGGCGACGGATGGTGTTGTCGCCGACGCTCATGTAACCCGCGATCTCGATGTTGCCGAAATGGGCCAGCACTCCAGGATTCGCCTGAAATATGAGACGCCGCTGGCGCGGACCCGCGTCCCGCTCCGAGAGGGTGACGTCGGCGTGTGGATATCCGTGGTCGCGGAGCTCGTTCAGAGCGCGGTCGCGGGCCGCGCGTACAGTTATTCGGTCGATCGGCTCACCGACGAGCGCGTCGAGCGAATCCTGCAA
>Ga0075420_100002082_pt1 | contig 17247 bp, 40 predicted proteins | sample SoiMetdeltSBSDD4_FD_75296 | JGI IMG/M metagenome (GOLD analysis project Ga0075420, IMG submission 75296) | Bulk soil microbial communities from a Populus tree surrounding site in Tennessee, USA - Soil MetaG P. deltoides SBSDD4 | ecosystem: Environmental > Terrestrial > Soil > Tree plantation... | reverse complement strand
GCGGCGCCGCACACCTGATCGAGCACGCGCAGGACGGCGTCAACGGCCTCGTCGTCCGCGTCGACGGCACCATCCTCGTGAACGCGATCGCTGGCTCGACGAGCAATGAAAATGGCCTCGCCGGGTTCATGCTCGGCAACCGCGAGCCGGGCGGCTACTCGCAGCACTGGTTCGGCCTCGAGGGCGAGGTCCTGATCTACGACTTCGCTTTGTCGGCCGAGCAGCGCGCGCAGAACGTGGCCTACCTCGCCGCGCGCTGGGGAGTCAGCGGCTGATGCTCGCCTGGCTGCAACAGATCCCCGCAGAGCGCGTGCTGCTCTGGGTGTTCCTCGCCGGCGGCGCCTGGTCGCAGCTACGCGCGGCGCGCGTGTCGCTGCGCGATCAGGGCCAGCGCATCGGCAAGCTCGAGCGTCTGACGGCGCGCCTGGAGCTGCTCCTCGAGCGCCAGCGGGAAGGCGGCGATGGTCGATGACGTCGACGTCGAGGCCAACTGGTACGACGAGCTCGCTGGCACTCTCGAATCAGCGCCGCGCGAGCTCCGCCGAGCTGCAGGCCTGCTGCGACTCGCTGGCCGCGTTCTGCCGGCGTCTGAGCTCGCGGTTGTCCGGGCCGAGCTCGCCGGCATCCTCCGTCGCACCCGCGACGCAGTGGGACTCACTCTCGAGCTCATCGAGCACACGGAAGGCGGCCTGAGATGACGACGACGGAGATCGTGCTGGCGCTCGCAGGCCTCGCCCTGGCCGTGGGCGCGATCTGCTACTGGCGCGCCGGACCGGAGCGGCCGGTCGGCGAAACCAAATGGGAGATGAAGTCATGACCGAGAAACATGCGTGGCTGCTAATCGGCGGGCTGCTCGCCGCCGGCGCCGTCGTCTACCTCGCGTCCAAGCGCGAGATCATCGCCAGCATCACGGCAGGAGAGCCGACGATCTCCTACCCGTCGCGCGAAAAGCCCGTCGGAGACTGGAGCGTCGAATGAACAACCTCAGCATTCCTGCCCACCTGGTCGGGCTCGGGGTCAACGGCGTGCTGCTGTACGTCGGCATCCGCAAGGGCGGCTGGTGGCACATCCTGACTGTGGTAGGCGGCCTGGGCGCCCTTACCAACGTCGGCTCGATCATGATCAAGATGAGCAAGGCCGACACGCCGGTGAAGGCATGAGCTGGGCGAAGGCGATCGTCGCCGGGCTGCTCGCCGGCATCGGCTTCGCGCTGGCGGAGCGCCTGGTCGAGAAGGTCTTGCCCGGAAAGGAAGCGTGAAGAAAGACACCTGGCTCAAGCTGGCGGCGCTCGGCGCCGCCGGCTGCACGGGCGCCGGTGTAGCTCTGGCGGCCGGCCCGGTCGCCGCGGCGATCGCCGGCGTCGGCGCAATGCTGGCCGCGATCCCCGCGCTCTATGCGAATCCGCCGAAGCGGCGGCCGAGGAAGGACGAGCGCGGGCAGATCGCCGACGACGAGGAGCCGCGCTAGGGGCAGAGCGCGCAGCTGCCGCGCAAGGCAGTCGGAGAAGGCACTGGCGCGCAGAGATAGGTTCCACCGCCGTATAGCCGCGCGGTGCAGCTCCCGGGCGCGGGCGTGTGCAAGTCGGAGTAGTAGCAGACGACGCAGGTCGTGCTGCACATGATTTCCGACACAGGCGGCTGTCCTTCGCAAGGCGGATACGACGCACCGCCGGCGCCGCCGCGGCCGCCAGCTGCAGCGCCGCCCTGGCCGGCGACGTCGCCGGCGCCGCCGCGGCCGCCAGCTGCAGCGCCGCCCTGGCCAGCGATGTCGCCGGCGCCGCCGCGGCCGCCGAGCTCGCCGCCGGCGCCGCCGCTCCCCACAGAACCTGCAGCAGCTTCCGTGGACTGAACATCCGCCGTCGCGCCGTCCGTGGCCAGCTGCGACGTCGTCACGCTGCCGCAGCCGACCAGCACCACCACGAGCAACGCGAGTCTCACGAGATCAGCGTAGGGCCTCGCAAAACATTTGTTTAGCGAAATCGATCACACCACCTGCAGGAGCCCCGGAATTCGCGGGGTTAGGCGTCCGTTTTCGGGGCAGGTTTTGCGAAGCCTGGACAGCGGCAGGTTTTCGGGACGAACCCGCCCTCGTCCCACCCGACGGTCGCACAGCAGCGCGTACCTGGATCACCTAGCGACGTGCGGTGAAGCCGGCGGTTGTGGCCGCAGCCGCAGATGTCTTCCCAATCAATCGGCACACCGCTCCGCCAGCGATCGATCTCATTCTCGGCGACTTCGCGGAGGCGTTGTTCGGCTTCCGCGCTGGCGCGGCGCAGCTCGCGCAGCCTAGGGCGATCGGAGCGCCAGTGCATGAACAGCATCAGGCTGCCCGTCACGACGGCGCCGGCGATGTACCCCATAGAGAAGTCGCTCACGTTCACGAGGACCGCCTGAACTTCGTGCAGGTACAGCCCAGCTTCACCAGCACGTTCGCGTCGCTGCGCGCGTCGCACTCGCCGACCAGGTCGTCGGTGAAATCACCTGGGTCGTGGTGCCATCCGCGGACGTGGCCGCACACGCAGAGCGCATTGTTCGGGGCGCACGGCCCGATGCAATCGACGTCGTGCATGTCCGGCTGCTCGCAGACGCTCACGAGGCCCTCGAGACGGCGCGCGACCAGGCGCCGGGCGTGCCGCCCAAGCGGCCCGCGATCTCCGCCCAGCTCGGCGGCTGCCGCCGGCGCCGGAGCTCCTGCACGTAGCGGAGCTTCGCGTAGTCGAGCTTGCGCGGTCGACCGAGGACCTCGCCGCGCGCTCGAGCGCGCTCGAGGCCTTCGCGGATCTTCCTCGAGCCGTCGCGAATGTAAAACTCGCCCGTCGCTGCGATGACCGTGAACACCAGGCGGCCGAAGGGCCCGGTCGCGTCGATCTCCCGCTCCTGCTCGTAGAACGCGCCGCCGGCGGCCGCGATGATGTCCACCGTCTCGAGCATCTCCTTCGTGTTGCGGCCGAGCCGGAACATGTGGTCGACGGCGAGAATGTCGGCGTGCCGGCGCACGATCAGATCGAGCGCTTGCTTCACGTCCTCGCGGCCAATGACGTTGCGGCCGCTCTCGTCGACCAGGAGCTCGAGCACCACGCGCCAGCCGCGCGCGCGCGCCGTCGCGCGCAGCCGCGCGAGCTGGCGGTCGATGGACTTCTTCTGCCGCTCCTTCTTCGTCGAGACGCGGGCGAGCAGGATGGCGCGCTTCACGGCGCCGCGGCCGCGGCGGCCGCCTCGGCGAGCTCGCGTGTTTGTTTCTGTACGTACGTTAGGTCCCGGTAGACGTCGCCGGGGTAGCCACCGTGCCGCGCGAACATGAACGGCACCAGGTCGCCGCAGTGGGCGCAGTCGAACCCGAGCCAGAAGACATCGGCCGGCTCACCGTCGCGCGGCACGTGACAGATCACGCCGTTGCATTTACCCGCGTAGGTCAGCCCGCCGTGCACCTGGACGTCGACGTCGTCGGAGTCGCGGCCATGCCACGGATGGCCCGGCGGCATGCCGACGTAGCCGCACCAGTTGCCGAGGCTGTTGCGAACGGCCAGCACCGGGAAGCCGGCGTGGCGATCCTCCCAGCGATCAGGCTCTCCGTCCCAGGGACCGGGCTTCCAATCGCTGCGATCGATGTCGGGCTCGTGGATGTCTTCGGTGCTCATGCCAGCCACGCTAACCAACGCCCGTAGAGATCGCCGCCGGCGGGGCACATCTCGCGATTCGACGTCGAGTCCTGGCAGCGCTGGCAGTCGGCGACGTGGACCTGCAGGGCGCGAAGCATCTCCTTCACCTTCTCCCGCTCGTCCTCGGACAGCTTGCGAACGACGGTTCCCATCGGGCAGTCCTCCTCGCTGCACGGCTGCAGCTCGCTCTCCAGGTTGACCCTTCGAACGCCGCAGCCACCAGGGCAGGCGAGGCACCCGTGCAGCGGGATCGCGACTTCAACGGTCTCCACAAACGCGATCGTATACCTGCGCGCGCGGCGCCGGGGCCGGTCGCCGCGTAAGCGATCCAAATCCTTGGGGATTTGACAGCTTGAGTCGAGATCGATGAGACTGATCTCCCAAGCCGTCCTAGATCGGGCAAAGAAAAGCCCGGGCGGTCGTCACACCACCCGGGCTTGGCCGATGTACCCCTTTACCGACACACCGACCTTCATGAAGAATCTACCACCGCCCAGGGGGCGGGCCAAAGTTGTACGGGACGCGTTCGCGCTGCTTTTGCAGCGCACCCACCGGCGGGTCCAGGCGCGCACGCGGTCGCCGGCGACGCTGGCCATGCAGCGCCTGCACGTCGAGTACCTCCTCGAGCGCCTGCCGGCCCGGACGCCGCTCGAGCGGGTCACGCCGGCGCGGATAGCGCGGGTCCTCGAGCTCGAGGGCCGCGGCCGCCGCGGCCGCCAGCTGTCGGGCGGGACGGTCCGCAAGCGGGCCTCGACGCTGAGCCAGGCGCTGGAGCTCGCCGGCCGCCGCGTGCGGCTGCCGGAGATCCCCTATCGCTACGTGCCCCACGCCGAGCACCTGCCTGACCTGGCCAGCTACCAGCGGCTGCGAGACGCGCTGCCGCTCGAGCGCCGGCTGTGGCTCGTCGTCGCCACGTGGACCGGTCAGCGGGCGGCCGACGTCGAGCGCATGCGCCGCGAGGACGTCGACGTCGAGGCGGGCTGGGTGATGATCCGATCGACCAAGACGCGCAGGCCTGCGCGCCGCTTCGCGGCCGCCCCCGAGCTGCTGCGCGAGCTCGCCGACCACTGGCGCGCCCTGCCGGCGGGCGCCAAGCTGGTCGCGCCCTGGCCGCACGTCAGCTCGCAGCTGACGCGCCTCTCGGAGCGCCTGCAGATGCCGCGCACGACGGCGCACAGGCTGCGCCACACGTTTTTCACCTGGTACGTCGCCGCCAACGGCTTCACGCCTGAGCTCCTCGAGCTGGGCGGCTGGGCGGACCTGACGATTCCGGCGCGCGTGTACGCACACGCTGCGCCGGCCCGATTAGGAGAGCAGATCGAGCGCATGCACCGTCTGGTGTTCGCGCGCCGACGCCCTCCGAAAGACTCGCGTAAGCGAGGGGAACCCGCATCACCGGGCGCGGTGCCTAGTGATGCGGGGACTGGTCAGCTTGTGACTGACCAGTCCCCGAAACCGGCCCACGAGGAGACCATTTCCCGTCGGCAGGATGCGATCGTAGCTCACCCCGTCGGGGGTGATCCAGTGGGCGCGGAAAGAATCGAACTTTCAACAAATGGATTAAGAGTCCAGCCCAAATCGCAACCTGACCCGTCGAGGAATGTCGTCGTCGTCGTGGGCTCTCGAGGAGAGAGACCATGCGAAGCAAACCCAGACGTCGAGACGAAGCGCTCCTTTGGCTCCGCGCGAATAAGTACAACCTCGGAGCCCTGACCGGCCAGGACACCCGCGCGCTCATCGCGATCGCGGACTGCTGGGAGCTGTACTTCGGGAGCGACACCGATGGCCGCCTAGCTGCACTCGCTGCTGTCGCAGCGCTCCTGCGCGGCATGCAGCCGAAGTGCTGGTACCTCGCCAAGAAGGTCATCCCCGCGATCGGCGACTGGTCCCACGAGGAGGAGCTCTGGGGCCAGCTGGTCGACCTGGAGCCTTCTCTCGCGCGCGACTTCATCGGAGGCGCGTCGTGAAGTCGCCACTGCTGACCGAGCTGCAGGGGCTCGCGAAGAAGTCCCAGGCGCTTGAGAAGGGAAAGCAGGCGGCGAAGCCGGCGAAACAGGGCGAGCTCGCGCTGACCTACTCCGTCGGCGATTGGGTCTGGGCCAAGGCCTTCGGTCCCAACAACCTGCGGCGCTTCCTCGGGCGTATCGAGAGCGCGCAGCCGATCAAGACCGAGCAGGGCGACGTCTGGCTGATGCGCTGCTACTACACGGCCGCGAAGCGTGTCGCGCGCGCAGGCTGGTCGACCAGCATCGAGCACCGGCGCGTTGAGCGCGCGCTCAATCCCACGGAGGTGGTGAAGCTCCGGAATGACGGAGTCATCCCGCACGCCGGCTCGGAGGTGCTGCCTTGAGCCTCTGCGGCGCGAGCATCGCGAGTCGATCGGGTCTGCACAGCAGCTGCGGCCTGCCAGATCACCACAAGGGCAGCTGCGTTCCCGTGGAGCTGCTCTCGAGCGCGACGGTTTCGTGCGCGGTGACGGCAGGCTCGCGAGCTGTGGAGTGGACCGAGGCGCAATTCGTGAGCCACCTATTGGCGGTCGTCGAGTCCGCCGGCGACACGCTCACGTTCGTCGAGACGCTTAACGTCGCGCGTGGTCTGCTGCGCGCGCGGCTCGGGCTCGAGGTTCGAACATGAGCCGCGAGTTGCCGGAAGACTGGCCGACGATCTACGTCGAGGCGCACTGCGAGACGTGTGGCGAGGATCTGTTTGCTGAGCTGTTCCGTCCCGCTGTCGTCGAGCGCTACCACACCGGCGAGATCTCGATCAGCTCCTTCTGGCTGCAGGTCATGAAACAGCACGTGCAAGGGCACCAGGACGGGAAGTTCCCGCTCGTGGGAGGTGCGCCTTGAGCAAGTGGAGCGCTGTCTCGGTCGACAAGTGGTTGGCCTGGCTGAAAGAGGCGAAGGAGCTCTACGACGTCTTCTATGAGACGGGGAAGGCGCGCAGGTTCCACCCCATCGCCGCCGCGATCGCCGGCGCGCTGCTGGTCCGCTCCGTCTGCGACATGATGGACGGCGACATACGTTGGTGGCTGCGCTTCATCGAGCACGGCACCCTCGATGGCGTCGAGCTGCCGCCTGACGCCATCCCCAATTGGCACCGCAGCGGAGGCAGCACTTGAGCGCCGGCGCCGCGGTGACGTGCGCGATCTGCGGGCCCGGCGTCGTGCGCCTTTTTCAGATCACCGTTGACGGGACGCCTCTTCGCGTCGGCCTTTATCTGTGCGACGACCACGGCGACGCGTACCTGTTACGCGTCGGGAAGGCGATCGGGGAGTTCCTCAAAGAGGAAGCGATGGAGCGGAACGGTGAGTGACCGCAACATCCAGCTGTTCAAGTACGAGGTGAGCTTCGAGCTCCAACTGTACGCGAGCTCGGCGACGGCCGCCTTCGCTCGTGCCTGCGAGCTGCAGCGCCTGGTCGTGAGCGCTCTGCTCGAGCGCGGCGTCGCCGGCGCGTTCACCGACGAGCAGCTGCCAAGCGCCGGCCTAACCGGCGCTCCGCACGGCATCGCGCTCGACGGCTGGCGGTGCATCTACACCGTCCGGAGCGCGGACTAAATGGGCAGCGTCACCATGCTGAGGCCGGGCAGCATGGTGACGCGCGCGCTCGCCGTCGTCGTCCCCGACGACGACAAGCAGCGCGACTACCTCAAAGAGCTCCGCGTTCGCTGCAACCAGCTCGCCGACCATCCCGAGCGCTTCCCCGAGCTCTATGGCGACGTCCACCAGCTGTGGCCAAAGCGCTCGGTCTGCGACGACTACGCGAAGATCATGGCCGTCGAGTGCGAGCACTCCGACCTGGTCGACCGGCGCGTCGGCTGGCCGCGGCGCGACGGCAGCTGCTACGGCGTCTCGCTCCGGACGCTGGCTCGCAAGACCGACATCGGCAACCCCGACGTGCGCACCGGCCGCGATGGTCGCGACTTCCCCGGCCGCCGGCGGCTGCTGCGCCGGCTGCGGCGGCTGCACGAAGCGAAGTACCTGCAGGGCCGCAAGCAGCTCCACCTGATCCACGGCGTCGCCGGCAACCGTCGTTGGAAGATCGAGGAGACAGATCGGCTCGGTCGGCCCAATCGCCTCGCGGGCCAGTGGATTTCGCAGCCGACGGTGCGGCAGATCGGTGAGAGCTTCGTCAAGCGCGTCGCGCTCGACGCGCGCGCTGAGCTCGAGAAGAAAGACGCGAAGGCCTGGCGAGCCGGCCGCGTCGATCACTTCGTCGACGTCCGCCGGCGGCGGCTCCGCGATCGCGAGATCAAGCTCCGGCAGCGCAACAAGGCGCGCGAGGAGCGGATCTACTACGTCGACCAGGAGCGCGCCCTGGCCGCCAAACAGTCGCGGCGGCAGGAATGAGCCGGCCCGAACGTCACGCGCAGCACTTTCTCGACGTCGAGCTCCGCCGGAGGCGCGCCCGCGAGCTGCTCGCGCAGGCCCAAACCGACGTCGAGCTCGTGCTGAGGGCCCTTCCCAAGCTCGTTCCGGCCCTCTGGCGGCGCTGCCGCGGTCCCCGGCGGGCCTGACGACGTCGCCGGCGGCCGCCCCGTGACGCGGCGTCGCCATGAAGTGTCACACCCTATTGGAGACAGGCGGTGGAAAAGCCTGGGGAGCGGCCGGGTCGAAGTGTCACACCCAAAGGCAGACGAAGTGTCACACCCGAAGACGTCTGATCGTCGATCTGTTCTTGGTGACTGTGGAAATGTGGATAACTCGGGGGGGCCGAGCGCCTTGGCCAGAGGTTGCGGCACGCCGGCCGCCAGCCGCGGCAGCGCCCCAGCGCTCGACGAGCGCGCCAGCGAGGCAGGCCACCCGGGAAGGTCAGTTGCTCACGGCCAGGCGGTCGCCGGCCCGCCTGGCGCAGCAGCGGCCGCGACAGTGGCAGCGCAGAGAGCTTCGAGGCGGAGAGGGTCGGCGACGGCCGCGGAAAGGCCTGCCACGCTGCCGCAGCGCGCGCTGTAGGGCCCGTTCAGGCGTCGACGGGACTCCCGGCATCCTGGAAACTAAAGGCGGCGTGAGGACCAGCCGAACCGATGAGGGTCCTGTAGGTGGTGGAGAGGGTGGCTTGGGTTGGTCGGGACATCGCGAGGGGTGTGGAGCTGCAGCTCCCGCCGGCGCGGTGCTGGAGGGCGGAATGAAGACGAGGATGGTGGCGGAGGTCCTGGGGGCGATCGCAGATCTGATCGCGGAGGCGCCGGCGGCGGCCGTGTTCACGGCGCGAAAGCTGGAGAAGATTTTCCACGGCATGGCAGGCCGTGAGGAAGAGGCGCAGCGGGAGCGCGACGAATCGCGCCGGCGCCGCGGCCTCGACGTCGAGCCGTCCTTCTAGGGCGGGCCGCGTTGCTGCTGCAGCTCGCCGCGGCGGCCGCCGCGGTCTGGTTCGTTTCGTGGTTGGGGGTGGTGGGTCTGCTCTGGTGGGCAGATCCGACGAGGGAACGGAAAGGGGAGGGGGAGAGATGACGAAAACGAAATTGGGAGTGGGCGGGACCAAGAAGAAGCCGGCGCCGCCGGCGGAGCATCGGTTCCACTGGACCGACGCGGAGGTTGACGCGTTCATCGAGCTCGCGTGCCGGGTCGGGATGCGGGTGCTGTTGAACCCGGGCTTCGTCCAGGCGCTGCAGGTTCTGCGGTCGCTCGAGACCCTCCGCTAATTCACGGCTAATTCCCCGTGCTGTCGTTCGAGGAGCTCAAGGCGCTCGCGCGCGGCGCCGTCGACGCGATCGAAGGGTCGACGCCGGCGCCGGTGAACGTCGTGGTCATCGTCGCGAACGCCCATCCACACCACGAGGACCTGGCGCGCTACGCGGCGGAGTGGAACCTCGCCAAGCTGGGCGACGTCGCTTACGCCTGCCGGCTGCTCGCGCAGGCGGTCGACGAGGCCTCATGACCCTGCGCGGCTTCTTCCTGGCGTTCATGCTCGGCCTGGTCGTCGGGCTGTGGGTGCTCGATCACCAGGCGCCGGCGCCGCGACAGATCGACACGTCCAGCAACCTCGGGGTGCGCATTTGACCCCGACTCGGCTGCGCAACCTGCGGCACTACCGGCGGCAGCGCGCGCAGCGCCACGAGGAGCTGCTGCGCGAGCTGCGCCGCGGCTGGCTCGGCCGCCTGGCGCTGTGGTTCTACTGGCGGCGCGTGCGGCGCGCAGCGAACGCGCGCGCGCAGCTGCTCGCTCAGGTGCAGTCGTGAAGCCGCTGCCCAAGCCCTACCGGGCGAAGAACGCAGCTGGCCGCTTCACCGGCAGCTACCGGGTGAAGATCAACAAGCAGGAAGTGAACCTGCGCACCAGCGACGCCAACGAGGCGCTCGAGCGCGCGAAGGAAGCCGTCCGCCGCGGCCGCCGCAACTTCGTCGACGAGATCGACGAGGCGGCCGCCGCGGCTGATGGCGACATGGAGCAGGGCGGGGACGCGACGGGGAGTGCTCATACCCCGCCGGAGGGTTCGACTCCCTCCCCGGCTGCTGAGCAGCGCGCGCCGAGCTCGCCGCCGGCGCCGGCGACGTCGCCGGCGTTGCCGCCCATGCCGGCGGCCGACGCGCGTGCTGAGGCGGAGGCCACCAACGAGGCCGCAGCTGAGGCCGGCGACGAGGCCGCAGCCAACGACAACGCGCAGCTCCCGAACATCCCCCCCGAGGTGGTCGACCAGATGCTCGAGATGGCCGCCCTCATGGTGGTCGACGGGCAGCTGCAGCTGCAGGCCTGGTGCATCAAGAAGGGGTTCAAGGTGCAGGCGGGGGAGATCCCGCTCGAGATGCGGAAGCCAGCTGCGGCCTGCTGGGCAGCGCAGCTGAAGATCTGGATCCCGGCCGACAAGATGCTGCCCCCGTGGGCGATGGCCCTGCTGCTGCCGGCGCTGTGCATCCCGGTGCAGCTCGCCACAGCTACGCCGCTGCCCGACGAAAACGACAAGGAAAGCAAGGCGGAGCAGCCGCCAGAGACGAAGGCGGCGGCGTGAAGTGCAGCTCAGCACACCGCAGCTCAGCTCAGCTCAGCAGGGGGCTCCTCAGTGCTGAGGTGCCCGCGCTGTGGTTGGCGCGAGCTCGACGAGCGCGGCCGCTGCAAGCGCTGCCAGTGGCCCGAGGACGATCTGCCGGAGCGCGCGCCCTACACGCGCGTGCTGCCCGGTCAGCTGCGCTGCTCGATGCACGACTGCACGCGCGTCGAGAACGCCGGGCTGTTCTCGAGAGCGCGCCGCTGCAGCAAGTGTGAGACGACGTGGCAACTCGCGCGACGGGCTCGAAAGAAGCGGCTGTATCGGCGCCGGCGGCGCTTAGGCCAGGTGACGAAGCGGCCGCGGAGGCACTCGCCCAGCTCGACTTCGGAGAAGCCCCCTTCGTCGGACTGATCGGCGACACGGGCACGGGCAAGACGACGGCCGCGCAGCGCCTGGTCGACCGCTACTTGGCGAAGTCGCCGGGATCGGTGTTCATCGTCGACGACAAAGAGCTGCGCCCGCGCTTCGCCGGCAACGAGCGGCGCGATCGCGCTGACCTGGCCAAGCACCCAATCGATCCGGACGCGCCCAATCCGCGCGTGATCGTTTTCCGCGGCGAGCCAGCACGCGGGCTGATGGCCAACCCGGAGGAGATCGCCGAGCTCGCCTGGCGGCGCGTGGCGCGCGGCCGCAAGACGCTGCTGGTCATCGACGAGCTCGTCGCCGGCCGCGAGGATCTGACCAAGAACACGCAATGGCGCAAGGGGATCACCTACGTGCCGCGCACGTTCACGATGGGCCGCCAGCCCGGCGTCGGCTGCTTGTGGGGCGCGCAGTCGCCGCAGCTCGTGCCGATCGATCCGTTCGAGCAGAGCAACTGCATTCTGACCTTTCGCCTGGCCGGCCTCGGTCTCGCGCGGCTCAAAGAGCGCGACTACCTGCTGGGCGGCGCCGAGCTGGTGATCCCGCGGTTGCACGGGCCGCCGGCGCCGCCGAGTCAGCGCGGCGACTTCGTGCTCCTGCGCCGCGGCCAGCCCTGGAACGGCAAGATCTACAAGTTCGCGGTGTGACGCTGGACCTCGGGACTCACGCGGCTATCGACATCGCCGCGTTGTTGCTCGCGTTCCTGATCGGCCGCGCCAGCGCCTGGTCGGACTGGTAAGCGCTCCGCGCCGTCCGTCCCCCATTAAGGCCGCAGCCACCTGTCAGGCCAACGGCCGCGGAGCTCAGCAAGCGTACACCGCCCGCGCGAGCCTGGTGAAGGTGGGTACCAGTTCGCGCTCCTGCAGCTGCTGATTCTCCGTCGGTGACGCGCGTCCGCTGAATTTGGGTACCGGAGCGATCACCCCTCCGCGCCGAACGCTGACTGCTGGAGGCTTCACATGTCCACAGTCAAAGTCGCTGCGATCGCGCTGGTCACTTCGGTGATCGCCATCGCCGTCGTTTTCAACGTTGCGGCCCTGCGCAACTCGCTCGCCGGCGGCGCCGGCAAGGCTGCCTGACCGATGCTTCGTCACGCGACAGGCATCCAGAGTTACCCGCTGAAGGCGGGCTCCACCGACGCGCCCGTCCCCGTCGCCGGCGTCAACACGACGTTCCAGCTCGACTCGCTCCCCGTGCGCGTCGGCCGGCTCGCCTACTACATGCCGGCCATCGTCGTCACGATCAAGGGCACGCTCACGCAGCCGGGCGGCACCACGACGATTCAGCGCGACGTGCTGATGCGGATCCTGCTGGACTCGCTCGAGCTGCGCAACTGCTGGCACGGCACGCCGATCAAGAGCTCGTATTTTCTCGGCGCGTTCCTGCCGGTGATCGAGTACGTGGGCTGCGGCTACCGCTACGCCGCCCGGCAGCGCGGCGCGATTCCGGTTGCCGCTGCGGCCTACCCCTTCGAGATCACCTTCGCGATCCCGCTGTGCGTCGGCCCGAACGTGAAGCCGATGCAGACGGCGCAGCTCGCGCTGTTCTACCGCGAGGCCGAGCTCGTCATGAACTTCGCGGCGACGTCGGTCCTCACGACGATCTCGCCGGGTGCATCCATCGCGTTCACCAACGTGAAGGCGAGCGCGCTGCTCTACCCGCACAAGGACATCTGGGTGGCGCCGGGCAGCGAGTGGATCCTGTACGAGTCGACCGCGAGCTCGGGACAGACGCGCATCGAGCTCAAGTCGTTCGGCAACGAGACCGGGCTCAACGGCGTCGACCAAAACGCCGGCGTGCTGGGGCTGCTCGCCTGCAGCTCGGGCGCCGGCATGGGCGGCTCGTTCCTGCCCAACACGATCACCCAGTACAACTTCCCCTGGCGCGGGCAGATCCAGTCGAACCACCCGGAGTCGATCTTCGTCGCGCAGACGATGCTGAGCATGGGCGCGCAGCGCGGGCAGCAGACGACGACGGTGGCGCCGGCCCCGGGCGATGCCGTCGACTACGCCGGCTTTCCGTACATCGCCGGCAACACCACCAGCCCCGACAGCCTGACCGCTGATCTCGACAGCATGTACGGCGTCTGGCTGCTGCAGCCGCAGCTCGACATGGAGCTGTCCAAGGTGCAGCTCGCCTACGGCAACCCGGCGTACTTCCTGACCGCGAGCTTCGTCGGCGCCAACAACCGCACGCTCGCGTGGCAGCTCAAGAGCTTCACGCGCGACAAGATCCAGGACGCCGTCGCCCAGATCAACGGCGAGGGCCTCGCCAAGGCGGTCCTGGGCAAGGACATCACCGGCTTCAAGACCCGGGGCTACGGCGGCTCGATGATGGCCCACGACGGGGACGACAGGTTCCTGCCCACCTACTTCGGCTAAGCCCATGTCGACGGGCACGGGCATCGCGCTCGGCGTCGGCGCCCTCGCCGTCGTCGGCCTGGTTGGGTACCTCGTGTACCGGACGCAGGCGTCGCAGCCGTCGCAGTCCCAGCTGCTCGGCGGCGCCTTCATCGACCTGGGCAAGAGCGTTTTCAAGAGCGTGTTCTGATGAATGAAAAGCGTTTCGACATCCGCAACCCGATCGACTCCAAGGCGATCCAGCGCTCGCACCAGAACCTCGCGTCGAGCTGGAGCGGCAGCAACGTCGGCTTCGGCTCGAACCACGCGACGCTGCCCGGCAAGCGGCCGACGCGGCGCAAGCTGCGGAGGCTCTGACCGTGGCGACGGACGTCGCCCCGCCGCCCCTGCCGGGGGGACGGTCGATCGCGCCGCCGCCGCCGCCGACGGGCGGCGGCAGCTGGCGGAAGCTGTCCGACGAGCGCAAGGCGGACATCGCGCTCGCGACCAAGCCGGACAGCAAGAATCCCCTCTTCCAGGCGGGCATCGATGCGGCCAGGAAGCGGCAAGGGCTCGCCGACGCGACGGCGCCCGGCGGCGGAAAGGCCGAGCCGGCGAAGTCGGCTGAGATGCTCGAGGCCGAGCAGACCGGCTCGATCGCCGCGGCCGTCATCGGCGGCCTGGGCGTGATCGGCACCGGCGTCGCGATCGCGCGCGGCGGCGCCTGGTGGCTGTCGCTGCTGCTGCTGCCGGCCGCCGGCGCGGCCTACTTCCTGACGCGGACGAAGATCGCTCCCCGGAGCACGCCATGAGCCGCTGGTGGTTGCTGGCGGCGTTCGCCGGCGGCGCGATCGCCGGCGGCGTCGCGATGAAGCTGATCATCCAGGGGACGATCAAGAGCAAGGGCGCGGACGCGATCGACAAGCTCGGCATCGGCGACTACGGCGGGCCGGTGAAGGACTTGTGGAACGGCCTGGTCGACGACCAGTTTTCGGTCGGCGGCAACCGCGAGAGGTCGATGTCATGAAGGGCTCGAGCCTCCGACTGGCCGAGCTGTCGTCGCAGATCCAGACGATCGCGGCCGCGCGCGAAACGCTGCGCGTGGCCTCCGAGCACCTGGAAACCGCGAAGGCCTTCGTCGCCAACACGACGTCGCATCACTTCTCGGAAGCGCCGATCTCCACGTTCACCGCCTGGCTCAGCGGCGCGGAGGGCGACGTCCAAAAGGAGATCCTCGCGCGCATCCAGACGGTGGAGTCGCTGGTGTCGGTGCTCGCCGGCGTCTACCGCGGCGCGACCGACGATCTGCTCGATGAGGAGATCTCGACGCTCAATTCGATGCGCATCGCGAACGCCCTGCAGCGCTCGAACGACGTCCTCAACGCCGCGATCGAGGAGTACAACGACATCCCCGATCTCGACTTCGTGGGCGCGATCGCCGAGGTGCTCAAGGCCATCGGCAAGGCGGTCGTGAGTGTGGTGCAGGGCGCCGCCAACGTCGTCGCCGGCGTCGCCACCGCGTTCTGGGTGCCCATCGTCGTCGGCGCCGCCGGCGTCGGCCTGGTGATCGCCTGGCGCCAGGGCTGGCTCAAGGGAGCGGCCTGATGTGGATCTCACGCGACAGGCGCAATCAGATCTTCCTGCCCAACCCGAAGCACATCGTGCATCTCGCGGCCGAGGACGGCCAGGGGACGTTCGAGATCAGGGTGCGCAACCCCGACTCGCGCATCCGGCTGAAGCTCACGATCTACTTCGCGCCGTCGATTCCGCAGAACCCGGCGACGGTCGACATCACCGGCAACGCGACGCTGTGGATCTATGCCGCTGATCAGGCGCGGCTGGGCGGCCACTCGGGCGACGTCCCGATCACTGATCTCGACGGCAGCACGCGCGCCGCGCCCATCTCTGTACCCGCATCGTCCGGCCTGCTCGGCTACAGCCGCGAGTTCGTGACCGCCGGCGACTACGTGAAGGCGTGGCTCGCGGTGCAGAGCAACCTCGTGGTCGGCGACTGGAACGTCCAGATCCAGGCGCAGCCGGACGGTCAGCGGCTGCCCGACGACGAGTGGAACGACGTGCGCGCGCAGATCGATTTCGACGTGCGGAAGATCTCCGACGCGGGTCCGGTGTGAGCCGTGACCACGAACGGCAAGCGCGCGCTCGTCGTCGCCGGCGTGCTCGTCGGCGCGTGGCTCCTCCTGGGCTACGCGGTGCCGTTCACGATTGACCTGGTCGGCCGCGGCAAGCGCCTGACGTACACGGAGCTCGACGACAACCTCTCGATCGACGAGGACCCCCAGGACCTGGCCGAGCTCGCCGGCGCCGAGCTCGGGCGCGCGGTCGACGTCGGCGCCTACGCGGCCGCGCGCATGGTTCGCAGCGAGGAGCCCAACGCCAGCGACAACACCAAACGCTACCTGGTGCACGTCGCGCTGAACGACGCGGCCCGCAAGGGCGTCTCGCTGCTGCGCATTCTCACGCTCTCGAGCAACAGCTCGCGCGACGGGCTGTTCGGAAAGCAGACCTCGCGGCGCTACAGCACGCGCAGCGATCCGTACGAGCGCGATCTGCTCATCGCCGAGGAGGCGATCGCGGAGCACCAGCGCGGCAACGACCCGACGCGCGGCGCGTGGCACTTCTATCACAAGCAGCTGACCAACATTTTCGGCGTCGCCTCGTTCGACACCGTCGTCGAGAATTGGGGGAAGGAAGGGGCCTACCCCTTCGAGCTGCCGGACACCGCGATCGGCCTCGTGTTCTTCGGGCCCGACGGGGAGCGCGTCTCGTGACGATGCTCGGCTCGGAACAAACCGGGCTCGGATCGGTGCCCACCGGTGGCAGCGCCGTCGTCGACGACGAGCCACTGTTCGACGTCCTCGAGAGCGATGAGGTCGGCCTGCTCGTCGGCAGCACGAACAATGAGTTCGAGCCGGCGCTGCGCGGCCGCTACTTCGTGCCGATCGCGATGCGCTGGGTGATCACCGCGATCGCCGGCGGTGCCCCGGCGGTGGGCGTCGGCGGAAACGTGGGCAACAACGTGGCGAAGACCAACGTCGTCGCGAACACCGCGAACTTCATGACCGTCGCGCAGCTCGGGAACGCCTTCGCCGGCGGCGCGCCATGGGTCGGGGTCACCGCGATGAACACGACCACCACGACGATGGTCGACGGCGCGAACCCATTCAAGTTCGACGTGACGACGCCCGCGAGCGGCGGCGGCGTAACGTTGCTGCGCGCGCGGCTCTTGATCTATGGCGCCTGGGTGCGGCTGTGATCGGCTCCAAGCTCACCGGCGCCGACGTCGACGTCGCCGGCGTCAGCTACCGCACGGGCGCGCAGAGCGTTCGCACTGAGGGCGAGCTCGCCGGCGGCGCGCCGCCGCTGGAGCCGGTGCCCGGCATGTGGGCGTGGTTCCGCGCCGACGCGGGCGTGACCGAGGCCGCGGGCGTTGTGAGCGCCTGGGCAGATCAGTCGGGCAACAACCGCCACACGACGGCTGTCGGGCCGGTGGACTACACCCCCAACGCCATCAACGGACTGCCCGCAATCGGGTTCGGCGCCTTCGGCGTGCGGTGCGAGAACGCCACCGACAACATCCCGGCCGGCGCTCGGACGATCATGATCGTGGCCGCGCCCTTCGACCTGATCGGCGGCACGCTGATGTCGTTCCGCCGCAGCACGCTGGATTGGGCCGCCTATCTGTTCAATCTCAGCGGCACGCAATACGTCTGGTCTGACGGCGCCATCGCGCTCGCCAAGGTGCCGCCCCCCATCGACTTCAGCGGCGCCGCACACCTGATCGAGCACGCGCAGGACGGCGTCAACGGCCTCGTCGTCCGCGTCGACGGCACCATCCTCGTGAACGCGATCGCTGGCTCGACGAGCAATGAAAATGGCCTCG
>Ga0075420_100002080_pt1 | contig 17257 bp, 17 predicted proteins | sample SoiMetdeltSBSDD4_FD_75296 | JGI IMG/M metagenome (GOLD analysis project Ga0075420, IMG submission 75296) | Bulk soil microbial communities from a Populus tree surrounding site in Tennessee, USA - Soil MetaG P. deltoides SBSDD4 | ecosystem: Environmental > Terrestrial > Soil > Tree plantation... | reverse complement strand
GCCTGTTCGAGCGTGGGACGCCGCTGCTCTTAAGCCGATGTCGCCCCACGTAGAAACGGACACTGAAGCGCCCGCCCTTCAGGTCATTGCACGAGTCGACCAACGTGAAAAAACCGACAAGGCGGAAGGCAAGACGCCGTTTGTGGGGGCTTTACTAACCGGTCTCTCCGGAGCGGCTGATCTTAATCAAAATGGATGGCTCACTGCTTCTGAATTAGGCACCTACCTCAAACAACAGGTCTATGCTATTTCTTTGCGCCTCGAGGGCGAGGGAGATATGGTCTTGTTTCAACGTCCTTCAGTGGTGCCTCTTGTAGAGCCCAATTCTCAGACATTCCCAGACCGTCAGGCCGCGAAGAGGGAGTATGAACAGGCCGTCGCACTTTTACAGGGAGGGAAGTATGCGGAGGAAGCATTATCTCGACTCAATCGTGCCATCGAATATGATCCAACCTATGGCGACGCCTACCTCTTAAAAAGTTATCTCCGGCTGGAGGTCCTCCCAGACCTTGACGAAGCGCTTGCCGCTGGGCAGCAGGCTGTCAAAGGCGCGCCTGACAATCCTGACGCGTTTTATACGCTCGGCCTGGTGTATGAAAAAATGGGCCGCTATAAAGAAGCGGAGGAAGCGTTTATCCAGGCGGGGAAGCTGAATCCGGAAAATGAGTATGTGTATTTTTCTCTTGGAACCCTGTACGAAGATCAACTCAACGACAAGGCCAGATCCGTTGCAGCCTTCCGCCGCTACCTCCAATTAGGCGGAGCCAATGCTCGAGCGAGATCGGCTGTCAGCCAAGCTGACCAGGCGGTAATATCTCCTCCTGACCCCTCACGCTAGATGTTCAGTTGTCCTCACACCTTCAGCTCAATGTCATAATTGTTTTAGTCTCGGCTGCAAGACAGTTCTATGGTAGCTATCGGTAGCTATCGCGTCGCTTATCTTCCCTGGCATCCTCAATCTTTAAGAGTTTGTTTCTCGTTGTGGTTTATCAATCGACTAGGAACTTGATCGGCTATTTTTCGAGCTAAGTTGCGGCCTCGCTTCTTACGTACGGCAAGTACCACCCCCGGGCCTTCCGGTAGGACTCTTTGTTCCGGTACCGGACAAGGTGTTCCACTAGGACGTAATCGACCTAAGAAATTTGATGGTTTGTTTGTGTTTATGAACATACGAAAACGGCACGGGCCTTGCCTTTGTGAAGCAGCGAATTCGTTCAGTTCGTCTGAACGCAAGACACATGGAGGCCCATCATGAGATGTGAACGTTGCGGGGCGAGTATGCTCAAAACGGAATTGTATCTTTCACCTTCACTCCGACAACTCAAAACTGTAAACGCTTGGCGCTGCGACAAGTGCGGACGAGTCGAATATTATCCTGTGCATCAGTCTAAAACACCCCTTTGATAGATTTCCCTTTTTTTATGAGAACCATGTGGGGTGTGCATCAATCCCCTGCCACGCCTGTACCTGAATGCTTGTCCATAACTAACTGATAGCAACGTAGAGCTTACCTCGGCTCCCGCCTCCAACGCGGCATCTATGAGTAGCTTGTCCAGCACGGTCCGTCTGGGACTGTACGCGACGGGGGCCTCAGCAGTCCCCGGAACGCCTGAGATCGTAACGGGCCCGAAGTCGAACGCATACGTGTTGATGGGCGGGCATCCTGTCGCAACAAGCCGGTCCAACAGACCCCATGTGTTCAGGGTCGCCACGCCCAGCGGGTGGATGAGGTGCGTCGAGATAGTGTCGCTAGGGAACGTTGCCCTATCAACGACGAGGACCTTATAGCCCTTCCGAGCCAGAAGCATCGCTGTCGGAGACCCGGCGCAGCGCGCACCCACCACGATTGCGTCGTAATGGTGCTTGATCATGTTGCTGCCCTCTCTTTAGTCATTGATTCGAGTTCGGCGCGCAGCGCAAATAGAAACGCCTCGGGCTGCTCGATTGGTGGATCGTCGGCGCAGTGCTCGATCACACGTAACGGCCATCCAAAACGCATATGTGTTGCCTCAGCGATTGAGAGGGGCGTCGCCTGATCATGCCTGCCCCAAATGAGACTCGTGGGAACGTCAATGCGAGCCAGATCCATTGCCGGAATTGCCTGCATCCCGAACCCATCCATGAGGCCATGCTGAATTGCTCGCAGACTCGGTACTTGAGCTCGATCAAGATTGTAGGCCTTGAGACGTTCCCATTGTTCGCCCATCCCACGGCGCATCTTCTTGAGGTCGAAGGCGCAGTAACTCCACAGATGGTCGTGAGTTTCCCCTGTCGGTTTCGAGAGGAATTCCTTCAACGCCTGCCCAAAGTGCGGCGTCGGCTGGAATGCGGCTAAGCCAAGGGAATCCACAAGCACCAAGGCGCTGAGTTGCCCGCGGCGGTCACTGGCGAAGCGGGCGGCGATCGCGCCGCCGAGCGCATGCCCCACTAGGGCCGGCGGCGTCGTGCAGGTGCAGTTGATAACATCGTCGAGCCATCCGAGCGTCTGATCGACGTCAAACAGGCCGTCAAGCGATTGCGACGCTCCATGTCCTGGAAGGTCGGGGGCGATCACGCGATAGCTGGTCACGAGGTTTGGAATCACGCGCAACCAGCTGGCCGCGTGCCCACCTGGGCCATGCAGCAGCAGAACCGGGGGCCCGTCGCCGCCCTCTAACACGGCGGTCGATACGTCATGGACTTGCACCCATCGTTCAATGACGGGCAGTTCCGCGAGGAGTCGTTTGCGAGCCTCGTCGTCCGCGAGTGGTTGCTTGCGTCGCTTCCGCATATCTTTCTGATCGACCTTAGCCATGGCATCCTCCTCGATTCTTTGCGAATTGTTTCGGAGGTCAAACCCTGCCGCCGGTCGATCTTAGGAGAGGGCCTTCAGGCCGCGCTTCGGTGAAACCACCCAATTTGCCCCGCAGGAGAGCGTGGGTAGTTTCCGCCAAAGGAAAATGTGTCAGACTAGGTTGTGGTTGTAGGCGTAGGCGGTGGCGGCGGCGCGCGACGGGACGTCGAGCTTGCTGAAGATGTTGCTCACGTGTCTATCGATCGTCCGCTCGCTCACGATCAAAGTCGCCGCGATGGCTTTGTTGGTTTTGCCGGTCGCGATCAGGCGGAGTACCTGAAGTTCTCGGGCGGTGAGAGGGTTGGGCATCGACGCAACGTGTTTGTCGAGCGAGTCGAGCCGAGCAAGTTCAGGTGCGGCCCCCAACCGTTTAAACATGATTCTGGCCGCGCCGAACTCGAACGCCGCCGCCTCGTCATCGCCCAGTGAACGGCACGTCAGTCCCATCAGCACGCGTACGCGTGCGGCCATGTACGGCGCTTCGACCTGCTGCCACACCTGCCAGGCATGACGCAATGGATCCAGCGCGACGTGAGTATCGCCTTCGGCCAAGTCTATCGTGCCTCTCGCCTGCGTCGCCATCGCGCGCAGCACGTCCGTGTCGAAGTGTTGTGCAATCTTCTCCAGCTCGCGGCAGGCGCTCCGTGCATTTTCGATGTCGTGCACGGCCAGCATGATCTCGACGGAGGCGGACAGGAGTTTCGTACGCTCTAACTGGTTCATAGTCGCGGTCATCGCGCGGCGAATCGCAGCCCTCGCGGCATCAACATGGCCTTGCGCCAGCCGCAACAGGGCCAAACCCGGTTGTGGGTCATAGCCCGACTGGCTCGCTCGTTGGTAGGCCTTTTCGGCTGCGGCGAACTCCCCGCGGAGGCGGTGCACCTCTGCTTGTTGGTAGAGCGCCGCGGCGGCGACCTGCTCGTCGATCCCCTGAGAACGCTTGTGGGCGCGCTGCGCTTCCTCGATCGCGTCCTGCCAAGCACCACGGAGCTGCATGATTTCGGCACGATGTACCCGGCAAATCCCCGCGAAGGCAACCATTTCGGGTTGCTCCTCGCACCACCGCGCCATAGCGGCAGTCCACTCGCCTGCTCGGCCGAACGCATACACCTCCTGACAGGCCCGAATCACACTGCAGTACATCAGACCCGTCACAAGCGAGGACAGCTCCGCTCCAGTGACTGCGACCATGACTTCGTCCAGCAGTACCAGTCCTCGCTCTACCTGCCCCTGCTGCAATCGAATCCGACCCTGTTGGTGCCTAGCGCAGGCGATCAGGTCTGCGTCTCCGCAACGCTCGCCGATTTCAGCGGCGTTTGATGCGGTCGCGTAGGCAGCCTTCCAGTCGCCAGCGGCAAACTGCTGCTCAACGACGGGCAACAACAAGTAGCCTCGCTCGGCGCACTGGCGTCCTTCGCGTTCCAGCAATCGCTGGGCGCGCGCGAACCATCCGGTCGCGCGCCCCCTCTCACCGCGAAATAAGAGGCGAAGACCAAGCCAGAACGCACAGCGGACAGCCCGGACGGCTTTGCCGGCATCGAGATGCGCATGATGGGCGCGCTCGAGCGCGGTCTGATACTCCTCGTCCAGACCGATCATATAGGCCGATACCGCCAGCAGCTCCAGATCCTCGGCGCCGAGGCGACTCGCCTCATCCGCAAGGGAAAGGCATCTATAGGCCTCATCCCATGCGCGGCGCCGATAGAACGCCCGACCCTCTTTGAGCTTGGCAAGCATGCTATGATCAATGGCCTGAGCTGCATTGGACACGCGTCAAGATGACACGTCCCACGCATAGCCCCTCCCCAGCATTGCATTTTTACAGAACGCGGGCGAAACAGGAAGGACCCCACCAGACGGACTTACAACCCAACAGGGTGCAGATAAAGTGTGACCTGCGGTTTACGAATTTCTAAAAAGCTAACCTCAGACAACCTAGGCCCGCAAGATACAACAAAACACGAGACTTCCGGGGTGGGTGCAGTGGGTTGAGTTGTCCTGTCCTGGTAGTAACGCGGTAGCAGAGGAGGATAGGGAGAAAGGCTCACAAAGCAAGACTCTGTGGATCGTAATGTCTTGTTCATTACCAAAGCTATGAGGTTTAACAAGGATTCGGCTATCGGCGGCTACCAATAATCTGATGCAGGCTATCGATCACGTGCCCGAACCACGAGCTTTTGGTGCCGACTGGGCGTTTCCCATTGAGAGCGTTCTGCGGGATGCTCAGCCGTTTCATTCAAGCCGCCGTGTCTTTAAAGGTCGGGTTGGTGAACATAATGCGCTGATAAAACGATGCAGCTTCCTCAACCTCTCCGACGCATTCAAGGGCTCGCGCAAGGGAATACTGCACCTCAATGACTTCATTCCGAGATGCGGACTCGTCACGCAAGGCAGTGCGTAACGCCTCGATGGCTTCATGGTTTTCCCCCATCTCGAAGTGACAGAGGCCGATCTGCTCGGAGGCCTTGAGACAATATGATGATGGAGTTTGTCGAGCTCGATCGAACGACTCAATGGCGTCCTTGAAGCGTTTCTCTTTTTTCAGCGCCATTCCTCGCCTGTACAAACACATCATGTGCCGATTGGTTGACGACGGGTTCTGGGTCCGGTACGTCACACCCAAACGACGGAACATTCACCTCAGCCATCGGAACAGAAAAGGGAATTTCATGCGGGTCGTCTACCGAAGAACCCAGGGCACTAAGCTCTTCTGTCACGCCAAGTGGAAGAATCCCACCACGGCTTCGGTCGTTGGCCGCCTGGGCCACCAGCTTGCTCGTAATGGAACCTGTCTGCTCTGCAAAACCATAGGTAAGTGAGATGTCACAGATCTGATTGATCAGGCGTGGGATGCCCCCGCTCAACCGATGCACAAGTGAACACGCCCTTTTCGGTGAATAATGGTTGGTTTGCTCCCCGCCTTCTGCAATCGGATGATTGATATACTTGCCTGTCTCCTCTTCAGAGAACGGTTCCAGGTGATGATCGACGACGATGCGTTGAGCGAATTGTCTCATGTCCATACGTTGCAAAAGCGTGTGGAGGTCCGGCGGATGTGACGTTACTAATTCGATCGTACTGGGGCTTTATCCACAACATTAGGCGCCATACCCAATCTTACCTGCGAGCCGTCCTCAGCTGACGTTCTCATTGTAAGAGGCTGCAGTGGCAGGTTATCTTGTCCGCATCGTTGCCTCTTAATATGCTTAAGTACCTGCTGCCATTGTCTCGCAATGCAGCCAGGTAAAAATTCTCTCTTTATAACGCTTTCTGCTCTCACAAGATGCGCTTGGACCACGGCCGGTTCTGTCAGATAGCGATAAAGGCCATCCACCCAGTTATCGAAGCAGACACAACCCTCGAAAACTTCCATTGCAGGCGTGCGGGTTGCCACAACCGGAACACCAAGGCTTAGCGCAAGCGCGGCTCTATTTGCGGATTTACAGATAGCAATGTGATCTCGAGAGTTTGGGATAATGGCGACATCACTAGCCCGGATGTGGCTCCGGATCGACTGGTTATCCCACTCAAGATACTGAGTTTCTATTGGCAAGGGCTTGACAAGATGTTCGTAGCCATCTCTGTCGTTACTCACTACGATCAGTCTAAATCTTATGCGTTGAGCGACCTGCTGGAGGTATGAAGCGACGTCAACAATGTCGGAAAGCCCATATCGCCCAACAGCACCTCCGGCGCGGCCAAACCAAATAAGGGTCCTGAAAGAATCTTTGCTCTCTCCTGGTACGGATTTGAAGGTTTCAATATCAGAATCAGCTTTACCTCCATGGGTAATTGATCCACGGGCGGCCGCCGCCCGCATTCGGGCCTGCCATTGGGTACCTTGGGTAACCGCTTTATTGAATAATTTCGAGAACACTCGTCTCCAAAAACTTGCACTCATCAGCAGCGGCAGTCGTTCTTCTTTCAAATAGGCCAGCCGAATGATGCGACGTCCTATGCGCGCCATCGATTCCGATTCAATCCCATCTGAGACCACCATGATGGGCACCGGCGCCTGTATTAAGCCTCGCAATGTGGTTGCAAGGGCTGGCCCGGATGTGGTGATGGCCGCAGCATAACGGGCCATGACCTGGATATTTTCGGCCTGAGCCCGAGTGTATTCAGAAAAGTTGTCACAAATATCGAGCACAACCGGAACACCAAGGTTAGTAGCCGTTTGTGCGAAGGCAAGGTCCTCCCTCGAAAAGGCTCTGACGAAAACTACCACGTCAGCGCGTTGCAACTTATCGATGCTCAAGCATCTTCCAATGCTCGACCGGTATCCATGTGGTATTAGCGCTTGAATAGGAAGCAATGCGCGATAGCGGGTACTTGCAAGACGATGATCCAGACTGTGAAGCTTCCATAGCAATCTGCGTGGCTCAGCACTTTCTTTTTGTAGAGGCGCCATGCGGTATATTCCCTTTCCAACGCGTCAGCGGAGTCGATTTAAAAGTATCTCTTGAGCCGTTTTAATTCACGTCTTTTAACTATGTCACGATACCAATTGGCGATGTTTCTTAAGAATGGAAAATGTCTGACGAATGGCAGCAATCTTTTAACAAGGGAAATGAGGGAATTTGCTTCTTCAATCTTCGACCCCTTGTATGTGAGGTACTTAAAGTCTTCAGAATTCAGCAAGATTCCGTCGTTTGACGTGGGCGAGCTATCAACGCACAGTTCTCGGTGAATTTTGAAACAAGCAATCGATTGAAAAATACTGATTGAATAGACGCTGCTCTTGTATGGAAGGGAAGACACCTGAACAGAGGGAAAGCGGCAGTTGATATTGTCAATAAGACCTTTTGCCCACTCGATAAAAGAATACTTGCAGGGGTACCCGAAGTCTTGGAAATAGCTAGTGTGCGTATCCTCTACTATCAAAAGACCTCCATTTTTGATGTGAGGAATACACTTACTCGCTGTCACTATTTGCTGCTCGTAGGTGTGACCGCCATCATCGAGGACAACATCCACATCACCAACTGAGTTGAATAGCTCATCCCAGAATTTACCTTCTGATTGGCTACCAATATAAATCTCAAAACCATGTTCTTCCCACCGTTTCGCTAAAGGATTCAGATCAATACCGATTATTCGAGCACGATGACCTAAATATTCTCGCCACATAAATAGAGACCCACCACCTAAGACGCCGATTTCTATAAAAGTTATTGGTTTGTTCCGGTAAGTGTCTAATAACTCTGCGTAGACGTGGAAATAAGACGAGTGCTTTACCGATAGGTAAGGCGACTTCTTGTAGCACTCGTAAATATCTAAACGGGGGATATATTTTTCGTACGGTTCCCCCAATTGAATACTCATTGTTATCCTCAGTTGTCTCCGACACTCCGCGTCCCGACCTCACATGCCCGGACAGCGGCTCAATTAACAGGAGCGTTTATGATCTTGAGCAATGGCACATTCAGTGCTGCCATGAGACTGTCCATGCGTGTTCAAAGTTTGAAATGACGCAGACTGGAGATGGATGACTGATTTATAAGGAAGCAGGAGGAGGATCGGTCTGATAGGGACTCGAGATGTAACGATGCTGATTACTGTATGGCATGGATGCGGCGCGTCCAATAGCTAGGCCACACTTTACAGGCTGGATTCAAAAGGTGTCAATTATGCTTACGAATAGGGACAATTGGCCCTGCGGACCGTCTCTGACATTCAGACTGGCACAGCGTGGTTACCTTGTCCTCGAAAGCTTTCGCCGTCGCTGAGACGAAGGTCGTGGAGATTTGTTCAATCGAACCGGATAATCGCTGCTTCAGGTGCGCTGACTTCTCTTCCACACTCCGACAAATCCGCTCAATGTCCCTCAAAACTGGCCGGCCGGTTCAGGAAAAGAGTTGACCATCCCCTTAAACGGCTCAATCCTCGCATCAAACAGACCTGCTAGACTTACCCTTCGGTCGTAATTAGTCGAAAGCATGGACACTTAACGCGCTATAAATGAATACTGATGAAAGGCACAGAACTGTTCCACCGCTTGCCTTAAGAACAATCAGATACCGTGTCATATACTGCACTTGTGATGCTCGAAAACCGCAGACGCTATGAAGCCAAAAGATGAACCGGACGGGAGCCACGAGGCTCAGGGACGCTCGCTTTAGCCCGTGTCCGGTAACGATGGGGATGCCCGAAGAAGTATCCCGATTGATTTTGAGTGTATAGGACGCATGGGATCATGTGGCTTCGAACCCGCAGGTCGCAGGGTCAATTCCTGCCGGGCGCACCAAAGCGAATCAAGCACTTCGGTCTTGCCATCCTCCACGCTACCTCTCAAATGAGTTCAAATGTCCGTGAAAGTGTCCGTGTTGGTGAAGTGTCATCCGAAGCCTTCCAATGCGGTACGGTGAACATCTCTTTCTAATGCCCTTTACTTATTGATCTTATGGGTTCGAGACCCTTACCCTAAAGTGGCATCGCACTGGCCTCGGAGGCGATCCATGCGAGTACGCATCGCCACGTTAGTAGTCCTTAGCCACTAAGCTCCGGTGATGCGATGAACGCGCGCAAGATCCCTATCATCCTGTGCATCGACGTCGAGCCCCTCGAGCGCGAAATCGACCGCGTTGTTGCCAAAGACTGGGACGGCGTCGAAGAAACGTTCAGATTCTTGTCTGACGTCCGACCCGCTCTGGCCGCAGCCACGGGGGCACCGGTCAAGTTCTCGTGGTTCTTCAGAATGGATCCTCAGATCGCAGACACCTATGGAGACCCGTCATGGGTCGTCAGGCGCTACGGCAAAATCATCGAACAACTCGAACGAGCTGAGGACGAGTTCGGGTTGCATACGCACGCGTGGCGGTGGGATGAGCGGTTCAAGCGATGGGTCGTCGATCACGCCGATCAGGAATGGGTCGAGCACTGTCTACGCATGTCATTCGAGGCGTACCGGCGCGCATTCGGTCGCTCGTGCTACTCGTTCAGATTCGGGGACCACTGGATGAACAACGCGACGATCGACCTGCTCGAGTCGTTAGGGGTACGGTTCGACCTAACGGTGGAACCGGGAATGAAGCCCGCTCCGGCGCTCGTACTCAAAGAACTTCATACGGGCTCATTGCCTGACTATACAGTAACTCCGAGGCGGCCATACAGGCCCGCGCGCGAGGACTTTCGAAAGGCGAGCGCAACTACGGATCGACGATTGTGGATGATCCCGCTGAGCACCGGTCGGCCCCTAGGCCGTTTCGCCGGATTGAAACGAGCCGCCAGGGCAATTGGCATCGACCTCCGCAGAGATGGTGACGTGCATCCGCTGAATCTCTGTTTCGATTGGCCACTGTTTGACGGCATCCTGGACGATCTGGTCCACAGGGATCGGACCCACCTTCTCGTGCCGGTGGTACGAACAGGTACTCTCGCCAAGTTCCCGGCGAACGTTGAGAGGAACATGCGGCTTGTGCTTTCACATCCGCTCCTGCATCGATTCAGGTTCGTGAGACCGGCTGAAGCGATCGGGCTCGTGACATAGCGGCGCGGTTGCGGCAATAACTCGCGCCACGAGCCCGGCCCGCCAGCTCAGAGGTGAACAGCTTGGCGCGTTGACCGATCGCTCTTGCCCTCGCTTCGGCCATTGATGCCGACCCTGCCAATAATGCAAAAGAGTTCGCTGGTTAGACAGTTCTGCACTGCTCACTTCTGCGCCACAAACGTTCATTCCACACTCAGATACTTGAGCCTCTCACGGTTTCCAATGATTTCGCTGATGAATTTCCTCTCGGAGATCCACGCCAAGGAGGTCGACCTCTTCCATCATCAACAAAGCGTCGACATCACGACGCGAGCCGGCAACGCCCTCTTCGGTATGATGGGTCTTTGTTGAGTTCGAACGTTCAATGATCCAAGACCGGGTAAAAGCGGGCATCAAACGGGTGAGAGCGAATGGCCAGCGGTGGGGATGGCGGACGATTGAGAAAACCGATCCCGCTATCTGCACTCAAATTCTTCAGCTTCGCACCATGGGCTCGGGATGGGAGCTATTGGCAACAGGTTGGATTGAGTTCTCGAACGGTATGGCGGTTCCTGCGTGGAGCGCAGGCGTCATCCCACGTCGGGTGATACCCTACTTGCCGCTTGCTGCTCATGTCTTAGCGTGGTGGCGAAGGAGCCTTGTACCGTAAGATTCGCATCAAGAGGCAGTTATGCGTGATTTCACATGGCTTTTAAAGACCAGCTCTCTGATGTCCATCGACCATATGGATGGCTCGGTCTTTGGAACCGGGTTGCTGGCGAAATTGCTCTGCCTTGCAACTCTGCGTTCGCGAGAATATGGGATCTCCACGTCGGCTGAGCGAACCGCCCCACTGAGCGTCAAGAGGAGAAATGCGTTTCGCTTTTTATCGTATCGTCTGCGACGTTGCATCCATCGTGACATAGCAGCACCTCGTAATGGTGCGCAGTGTAGCAATGCGTCTAAGGCCGTCTCTATTCCCTAAAAGAGTTACGACAAAAATTGTCTAGGTCCCTTCTTCTAGAATTGTTAAGAGTAACAGGTTAGAACAAAGAACGGGGTCTACCGCGCAGGTACGTTTCAGGAAGCGGTACCTTTTCGGTGACCATTGCCTTAACGGCAGGACTGGTATTTCCAAGAAAATACTCATTGGGCCCACTTGCAACCGACGTGTTTGGCGTCGGCAAACACTGCTCCGGCTTGGGCCCACGACTCATAGGCACCTTTTCGGTCGCCCGAAAGAAATTTCTTGTCGCCCTCCTTCCCGAACTCTCTGTACATGTCTCTGAGGTCGCTGCAGAACTGTTTTTGCGATCTCTTGGCCTCCGCGCTTTGCTGGTACTTTCCGGTGTTCTTCGCCATCTGATGCCCCTTTCTGAGCGGCTCGTGCTCCATCATGCAACTGGGTCACTTCGTTCCCCTTCTATCTGTATTTCAGCATCTCCGGACACTCGGGCACACCCTAGATGCCCGTGATGGGACCGTCGGATGTCGATGACACTCAGTGTCTCGAGGATCTGCAGGAGTCGCAGTGATTGAGTCGGCGTGGTTAGGAGATGGAAGCCGTACAGAAAATGGTGGATCGGGTCTTAGAAAATTGCTCAGCTATGACGATAGTGAAGGTTCTCCAAGGAGAGGATTTGAACCTCTGACCTTTTGGTTATGAGGGCACCTGCAGAACGGACCAAACTACACTCTCACCCTATTACATCCTATGGTTGCAAGCGTTCGGATTTCGTCGAATCGGCTCAATTAGGTGTGAGTCGGTTTCAATATACGGACAGAACACGGACAATCCCGGTCGGATGCCGGCGTTTTCGGCAACGTGCCCCGCAAATGGACCTCTTGGTCCAGCCCTCATCAGGGTCCCTTATCCCTGAACATTCGTCCAATCCCTGGCTAAAACAGCAAGGGTGCGGCTACGCGCCCTCAGTGAAAAGGTAGAGTGTACGTAGATAAAACCATTAGGATTTTCCAGGGGTCCCACTAGCATATAACGGTGTGAAATGCCGCAAGAGTATTTTTATAGGTTCCGCCTGCGGCCGTCGACTGACAGGCGATTGAGCCCACGTCAGAAGTACAGAATGTGGGTTGTTCATGGTTGCGTGCCCTTCCGCGGTCCAAACCTGGTTGCACCCTCTCTTGAGGGATTGCCTGGGAGCGTGTCTAAGCAGTCTGCAGCGGCTCACAAGGTTGAACGTGTTAATGGTGATCACAAAGCCGCGTCACCTGACTTACGTGTTGGGGACCATGATGCTCACAAGCATGTTCTCAGCTCTGGCATGGGCGGAGCCCATAACGATGGCTCCGGTTGGACCCCGAACTGACACCACTAATAATTTGTCGTTCCGCCATGCGCAACCCGGTCTTATGATCGATTTAGTTCCCTGGGCCATCAGTACCCTTGAAGAAGCCGTCTCAATTGACGTGGGCACGGGACCTGCCTTTTTCAGCAACTACAAATTCGCAGGCCGGGACTTTGGGGGCCCGGTCCGAATCGTTGGCACTGTCGGCGCCGGTTATAATGTCATTCCCAGATTCTTTATAGAGTACCGCCTCCAGCATTTCTCTGATGCTGGCGCATATGGTCCCTACAAAGTCGGTGTGGACTTGCATCTCCTCGAAATCAACTTCCGATTCTGATAGGCGTCAGTAAGGAGACACGGCTCGTGCGGCCTCCAAGAAAGGTCAACTTTAAGGTATAAAGCGCTGCAGCGGGTGCTCCCTGTGCGGCATTGAACCATCATCTTATGTGTAGAAAACAGATGTTATTGAAATGGATGGTGGCTTGTGGCGCGGCGTTGTCTTCAGATCGGTCGCGCGCGCGTATCTAAAATCGCTCTAATTGTGCTCGGATTGGGACTGCGTGTACAATTGTCGTCATGCTTAAATTTCAGACAGCATTATGATGAGCATCGAAGAAAACGTGCAGAGCAATTTGAAGACATGGACATCAGAGAAGCCGACGAAGTCGGGGTTTTATTATTATCGTCAATCGAATGATGAAGAACGTATTGTCTTAAAGGTAGAAATACTAGATGACCGGAAAGGCCTTATAAGCGTGGTATGGCTATCTGGCGATAATGCCGCAGAACCACTTTAACAATGTCACGGTGACTGGGCCGGCTATCGAGCCGCCAAGACTGACGTGCGGAGAACATAAGTGTCGTTAAATTGCGCGTCCCAAAGTTCCTGGATGGGCTGTGTCCAAACGACTCGTTCTCAATTCAGGAGGATAAAGGAAACACTAAGCACGATGACTTTCGCGCGTTGGCGGTCATCGAGCGTGGGCAGTGCTGCTACCAGGACAGGCAGCTCAAAAACTCGACGCTACACGAGAACGTGAAGCAAGGGGCACAATCCACGGAGCCAATTCTAGCAGTGCACCTGAAGAAAACCGGGAATCTCGCTGAGGTTTTCGGAGTGAACGAAACGAAATAGGAACAATTCTATTCGCCAATCAACTCGTAATAACTCATTCATAAGCCGAAACGGAGGCGTGTGATGGGTAAGGCAGTCTTTGGAATCGCCTCGACATATCTGCAGGCCGAAAATATCGTGCAAGCGCTCAAAGCGGAGGGCTTTTCAAACACCGATATTTCGGTTCTTTTTCCCGATATGCACGGTACTCAAGACTTTGCCCATGAAAAGAACACTAAGGCACCGGAAGGGGCCGTAGCAGGTGTAGGAAGCGGCGGATCGGTAGGGGGCGTACTTGGCTGGTTGGCTGGAATTGGGTCGCTCGCAATCCCCGGCGTGGGCCCGTTTGTCGCCGCAGGACCCGTTATGGCGGCTTTAAGTGGCGCCGCAATCGGTTCGGCCGTCGGCGGACTGCTTGGGGCGCTGATTGGCATGGGAATTCCCGAATACGAAGCTAGGCGGTATGAGGGCAAATTGCAGGATGGCAACATCCTTATTTCGGTTCATTCAGAGAACAGCGCCGAAACCGACCGGGCAGAAGAGGTGCTCAAGCGAAGCAATGCTCATGATATTTCTTCTACTTCAGAAAGTAGCATTAAGCGAAGTACAGACACCCTTCCTCATCCTGGCCTCGCCTAATCAGGCAAGATTGGCGGAAATTATTCAGCTTTACGATCCGATCGATAGAACGATGGCAAAACGTGATGGAGAACAGGGATTACGCGGCGTAATAGCCGCATCATTGGACACCCCCTGACATGTCCGGAGCGAGATTGAAAAGCGGGAGCGCAGTCACATCACTGGTTAGGGTAATGACACAGAGTCCGCTCGTCCCACCGCATGGTATCTTTCCAGACCAGCCGATAAGCCTCGAACCGGGCGCAGCCGTCGCCGTCAAGGTAACGACCGTGCCGGTCGGGAACGCGGCTACGCATGTAGTCCCGCAATCGATGCCCAGCGGTTGGCTGGTTACGGTCCCGGATCCAGTGCCTTGTTTCTGAATGGTAAGATTCGACATGCCGCCCGGCGGATTGAACGTGGCTGTCACCGACCGATTCGCGTCCATAGTGAACGTGCAGGACCCTGTTCCACTACATCCTTCGCCGCTCCACCCGGCGAAGGTCGAGCCACCACTTGCCGCGGCAGTGAGGGTTACCACGGTACCGGCTGAAAAATTTGCGTTGCAGATCGGTGAACACGCAATACCCGGCGGGTTACTAAAAACATCACCCACACCCGTCCCTGCTTTCGTCACAGTGAGTGGAAAGAGAACTGTCGCAGCGGTAAAGGTCGCCGTCACGGCCTGATCACCACTTACGGCGACGGTACACGACGAACCGGGGCCGCTACAGCCGGCACCCGTAAATCCGTTGAATGCGGATCCATTCGTCGGCGTGGCGGTAAGTGTCACAGTCGTGCCGGTCGCGAAGTCGGCACTACAGGTAGGTGGGCACGATATTCCGCTGGGAGTGCTGGTGACTGTGCCGGTCCCGTTCCCTCCCAGAGTCACCGTCAGGCGATTGGAGGAAATCGGAACAATAAAGCGTGCCGTGACGACGGCATTGTTCGTCACGCTACAAAGTCCCGTCCCCGAACACGCACCGCTCCAGCCGGCAAACGCAGAACCTGGTGCCGCCGCTGCGTTCAGTGAGACCGTCGTCCCATCTTGAAACTGGTTTTCGCAGGTGCCGCCGCACTCGATGCCGGCTGGGGAGGATGTCACACTGCCACTGCCATCTCCGACTTTTTGCACAGTTACCGTGAACAGGCGTACTAGCGTGATCTCTAGATTGATTGGCGCGCCCGCGCCCAGGTTTACGTCGGGTAGCGTGCCCCCGAAGATCTTCAGAGGCGGTGACGCCCCGTTGAAGGCAGTTACCGTGATGGTGCGATGCTGCCCGACCGGCGCTTGGATGCTCACAGGAATCTCTTGACCGCTTGTTGGATTAGAAACCGGAACTGTCGTTGTCGCTGGGGAAGCGATGCCCGCTCCCGTAATTTGTACCTGAATCGAGGCGATGTCAGTGACGGCTTGTTGCGCCCAAGCGAGCGTGGCGCCAGGAAGCCAGCGTTCGATCCATGCCAACAGCTGTGAGGATACCGGCCGATGCTGTGCGTGACGTGAATCGACGATCAAGGACAGATTGACAGCAACGGTCTGACCGTTCGAGCTGTCCGAACCGCATGCCGCAAGCGCAGCGATGAGTAAGAGACCCCAGATTGAAGGGAAATCGGTTCTTTGCTGTTGATTACCCATCACTCTGGAAGAATATAGCCCTAGGGCACTTTCTATAACATCCCTCAGACGCACTATTCAAACCTGAGTACTGTTTTGAAATCTTCTAGTCGATGGACCTCGCTACGTTACTCGTCAGTCTCTTAGACTGGATGTATTTCATCCACACATCTACCCCTGCCAACGGTTATAGGGAAACCGGACTTCCCGGACATGGGCTTGTCCTATATGCCCGCGTATTCTGTAACTAATGTAAATGCGCGTCATCACTTGGAAAGTAGGAGGAGGAATGGGAGAGCGGCTCAAATCTTATATTCAGCGCATTGCTGAGCAGATGGGCTGAACCTGGTTGGAAATTGTGTTAGAGAACCGGGACCATTTTCTGGATGAACCCGCCAATGTATGCGATTAAGGCATTACCATAGGTGCCCGTAAGATGTTCGTGAACTTGAACATGGTTCCACATATCGTGGCCTTAATGTTGCCGCATCGCAGCGTGTGAGTGGGTTTCTTGTTGGTAGCCATCTTGTTTCCTCCTTTATTGAAATGAAGTTGGCTCTCTCACAAGAAGGGAGAGCCAATGCACATTTCAGGGAGGAAACAGAGGCAAAGGCCGTCGCCGGCGTGCCGGAGAGGAATAAGCAGCGGGAGTGACAGTGAAGCTGGCGCGAGCGGTGCGCCTTGTAGGTGATAGCCCGTCGGCCTAGCCGCGTTCGTGGCTACCATAATAAACTAGCCTTCATCGGCGATTAACTGCAAAATCTATGGCGTCCTCAACGGGATTAGATGGCTTTTGCAAAGGTTCGACCAGGGAGGAAACAGAATAATGTGTCGGAAACTCAGCGGAACTTGCGCTTTCAAAAAAAGAGGTTCCTGAACTAATAGCTAACATGCGACTTGTTGTATCAGAATTAACTGGTAGCGCGTCGCCTCTTATATTCCTCACGTGCCTTTTCAAAGAAGGTTGAATCCCGTGCATACTGCTCAAGAAGCCAGCTGGCAAAGGTCGTTTTTTAGGGCGGGAGTTTTGCGAGGCTCGCGATCGCGCCGGCATCCTGGATTTTCGGTTCCATGATCTGCGACATACCTTCGCGACGAGGCTCGTGCAACAAGGTGTTGACCTTTACAAGGTGCAACGATTACTCGGACACAAGACCCAGCATATGACGCAGCGGTATGCGCACCACTCGCCGGAAAGCTTGAGAGATGGAGTTAACGTGCTTACACCTAAGCATCAGGTGAGTGCAGTTAGCACAAATTTAGCACACCTGTCGGGAAACGGATGACAGGAGCACAAGCG
>Ga0075420_100002079_pt1 | contig 17257 bp, 18 predicted proteins | sample SoiMetdeltSBSDD4_FD_75296 | JGI IMG/M metagenome (GOLD analysis project Ga0075420, IMG submission 75296) | Bulk soil microbial communities from a Populus tree surrounding site in Tennessee, USA - Soil MetaG P. deltoides SBSDD4 | ecosystem: Environmental > Terrestrial > Soil > Tree plantation... | reverse complement strand
TATCCCCTCAAAATGTTCGGTGGGGCGGTCACAGGACCCTACGAGTATCCGGCCAAGCTGCATTCGCCCGTGGTGCATTTTCTGATCGGTTACGGGTTTCTGTTTCTTCGTCCGTGGGGGTGGGGGCTGGCGGTGGCGTATGGCACGTTCGGCATCGTCAGCGAACTGATGAACCAGCTGACGTTCGGGTTTCATGTCATGCGCACGGGGTTTGTGGGCATCACGATCCTCTTTCTTTGTTTCCTCGTCCGACGGCGCGCGGTCTTCATGGGCGAACCCTGGCGCGGCCGATCGATAAAGCCTGCGTCACACGAGGTGCGGTAATGCGGGGGTTAGTGTGGTTCCGGCGCGACCTTCGCATCCGTGATAATCCGGCTCTCTTCAATGCCTGCCGGGAATGCGACGAAGTCGTTCCGATCTTTGTTTTCGATGACGCGCTGTTGAACTCGCGCCGGTTCGGATCGGCATGTGTGACCTTCATGTTGGGTTGCCTTCAGGAACTCTCGAAGAATTTGAAACAATCCGGACGTCACCTCGTCTGGAGACGTGGCGACCCGGTGGAGGAGGTCACAAAGGTCGTCGAAGAATATGGCGTCAGCCGAATTTACTGGAATCGCGATTATGAGCCGGCGGCGCTGGACCGGGACCGCAGAGTCCAAGATCTGATGAATGATCGCCACGTGATGGTGCAGACATTCAAAGATCATGTGATCTTCGAGGCCGATGAGGTCCTTGGAATGGCCGGCGGTCCTCTGCAGCGATATAGCGCCTACCGGAATAGGTGGTGGTCTGCATGGCATGCAGGCGCGCCGCGAGTCGTCGCGGCCCCGCGAGCACGGGTAGGGCGGGACCAGGCATCCGGAAAGCCCCTAGTTGATTGGCCTACCGCGGAACAATTGGGATATCAGACTGCGGAGTCGTGGATTCAACCGGGAGAGCAAGCGGCACACCAGCGGCTTCGCTGGTTCTTGGACGGTCCGATCCATCAGTACGTGAGCGGACGCAATCGGCCTGGCGTGGATGGCACCGCGAAATTGTCGCCGCATTTTCGATTCGGAACCTTGTCATCCCGTCAGGCAGTCCATGCGGCGCTGGCACAGTTACGCAAAGGCGGACCGGCATCGAGAGTCGATGTGCTGACATGGATCGACGAACTGATCTGGCGGGAGTTTTTCCAGCAGGTGCTGTCGGCGTTTCCCCGTGTCGTATCAGGCCCATTTCGATCCGATGCCACCCTGCCTGCGCCCCGGGAAAAAGGCCCGGAACGGGAGAAATTGTTTACTGCCTGGTGTAATGGAAAAACCGGATACCCGATTATTGATGCCGGCATGCGACAGCTCAATCACACCGGCTGGATGCACAATCGGGTGCGGATGGTGGTCGCCTCGTTCCTGATCAAAGATCTCCGGGTGGACTGGGAAAGCGGCGAGCAGTATTTCATGCAGCGACTTGTGGATGCGGATGTCGCGGCCAACAATGGAAACTGGCAATGGTGTGCCTCGACCGGAACGGATGCGCTGCGCGGCTATCGAATCTTCAATCCGGCGCTGCAAGGTAAGAAGTTCGATCCCGATGGAACGTATATCCGGACCTATGTGCCCGAGTTAGGCCCGCTTCCTGCGGGGTTGATCCATGAACCACATCTGATGAGTCAACAAGAGCAACGTCGGCTGGGGTGTATGATCGGAACGGATTACCCGCTGCCGATCGTTGATCACCTGAAGGCGCGCAACGAATATTTGGAATTAGGCAAACAGGCGAAGGTAAATCGTTCATGAGAGGCACCCGCAAAGAGAGTATCTTGAAACCCCGGCCGCCGGTCCGTGTCGGAATCAGCCGGTGCCTGCTCGGCGACGCGGTGCGATACGACGGCGGCCATAAACGGAACAGCTTCCTCGTGGACGTGTTGGGAACCGTCGTTGACTGGGTGCCGGTATGTCCCGAAGTCGAAGCAGGGATGACGACGCCTCGCGAAGCCATTTGCCTGGTCGGCGATGCGCGAAAGCCGCACCTCGTGACGGTGAAGAACGGGCAAGACCTGACGACGATCATGAGTTCATTTTCGACCCGACGCGTGGCCGAGTTGGAGGCCAACGATCTGTCCGGATATGTCTTCAAAAAAGACTCGCCAAGTTGTGGGATGGAAAGGGTCCGTGTCCTCAGTCATCAGGGCATGCCTGCCAGAAATGGCATCGGGATATTCGCACAAGCGTTCATGGAGCAGTTTCCTCTGATTCCGGTCGAAGAGGAAGGACGGCTGTGTGATCCGGTCCTGCGGGATAATTTCATCGAACGTGTATTCAGCTACCATCGCTGGCGTTCGTTGATGTCGGGTCCGGTCTCTAGGAGCGCTGTGGTCGAGTTTCACACCGCGCATAAGTATGCGCTGCTGGCCCATAGCCGGGATCACTACCAGAAACTCGGACGTCTGACGGCGCAAGCAGATCGGTATCGACCGAAAGATCTAATTGAGCGATACGGTCGGATTTTCATGGAGGCGTTGAAGGTCAAGGCCACGGTGCGTAAGCACGTCAACGTGCTCCATCATCTCGTTGGGTTTTTCAAATTTCGCCTCAATCCGGACGAGCGTGCGGAACTGGAAGACGTGATCGAGGATTATCATCAGGGGATCGTCCCCTTGGTCGTTCCGCTCACGCTCATCAAACATTACGTCCAGTCATTTGAGATCACCTATATTCAAAATCAGGTGTACCTGCATCCACATCCAAAGGAGCTGATGCTCCGTAATCGAGTATGAGGACATGATGCAAACCACGCGTGGTGTCATTCTTGTCGGTCATGGTGGGATTCCCAAAGATTGTCCGAGCGATCTCGTGACGAAACTTAAGCGGTTGGAGGGACTGCGAAGGCAGAACGGGCAGCCCGTTTCGGCGGAAGAAGCCGAGTTGGATAGAAAGATTCGACAGTGGCCGCGGGACGCGAAGACTGATCCCTATCGAACCGGTCTTGAAGCGTTGGCTTCGGAACTCAGGCCCTTGTTGAACGGGGCACTCTTCGCGGTCGCCTATAATGAGTTCTGCGCGCCGACGCTGGAAGAGGCGGTTGCAGATCTAGTCGAGCAGGGAATGTCGGACATCATGGTGATTACGACCATGTTTACGCCGGGGGGCTCGCACTCGGAGGTGGAGATCCCAGAGACTCTAGCTCATCTGCGCAAGAAATATTCTTCGGTCACCCTCCGATATGCGTGGCCATTTGATCTCAAGCTGGTTGCGACGCTGCTGGCCGAACAAATCGCGCAGCATTCCCACTGATTGCAGGTTATGGGATGCCTGCACCCAACCGAATAGCCCCCTGAACGAGCAGATCTCTGAAACTTCGGTACGCTCAACGTCCTAGTTCTTCTTCCCCAGTTCTTCCAGGCGAGCCCGCGCTGTCGTAGCGGCCATGCTGTCTGGGTATTGCCGGACGATGTCTTCATACAACTGTTTTGCATGGACCATGTTGTTTTGACGTTCTTCGAACTGCGCCGTTTCCAGCATGTGTGCCGGCTGGTCCTGCCCACAGGCCGAGACTAGGAAAAGAAGCACCGCCAGGCAGTTGTGCACCATCTGATTCATTGATGCCTCTAGGTGTGGCGGTATGCAACGTCCGGGAGCTGTCACCCGGCTTTGAGCTGTTCTATCGAATCGTCTGATTCATTTTTCGTGTTGTCTACATGACGCGAAAGATTTTGCAGGCCCGTCCGGTCCATACGGACCTTCCCCCCTGTACCCAGGTGTAGTTTCTCCCAGGATTCCAAGAGATTCAAGCAGGCATGATCGATGTGTCGGAGCCCGTCTATTCGGACAGAAATATCCGCGAACGGTGGCGCTTGTTCAAGAGTTTTCGCCAGCCGCGGAAGCGACAGGAACGTGGCGATTCCGGAAATCTCCAGGTTCAATTTGCCGGTTTTGGGGTCGTGCCAGTAGTAGGTGTCCAGACTCTGGGTCGTATAGAGAAGCTTCGCGACTGCCAGACCGATCCCGAGCAACACCCCGATGAGGAGATTGGTCGTGACGATCGTCGTCACCGTCGCACAATAGATCCAGATCTCGCCTCGGCCGTAGGCTTTCATTTCCTTGACGGCTTTTACGTTCATGAGCTTGTATCCGGTATAGACGAGCACCGCGCCGAGGCTGGCCGTCGGAATGAGGCGGAGGATAAACGGGAGTTGGGAGACGAAGAGGAGCAGCCAGAATCCGTGAAACATGGTTGCCAGTCTGGTGCGCGCTCCCGCCTGGACATTCGAGGCACTGCGCACGATCACACCAGTCATCGGCAAGACACCGATCAAACCGCATAGGCTGTTGCCAATCCCTTGCCCAAACAGTTCACGATTGTATTTGGTTCTGGGCCCGACATGGAGTTGGTCCACTGCGGTGGCGGACAACAGCGTTTCCACGCTGGCAATAAAGGCTAATCCGAGCGCTTCCGCCCAGATCGACGTATCAAGCATGTGAGACAGATCTCCCGCAGAGGGAAAATTGATGACCCAAAACAGATTATCTTGGACGGACACGTGACTGATCGGTACTTCCCGGAGAGTCGCCAGTATCGCGGCGCACATAACGCCCACCAGCACGGGAGGAATCAATCGCAGCCGTCGGGGTGCGAATTTGGTCCACAGGATGATTATCCCGATGGTCAATAATCCGATACGTGCGGCCTCATGGTGACTCGTGTCTGCATCGTTTCCGGTCAATATACTCTTCCACAGGGCCTCAGGGAGCGTGACGAGGTTCGCGAGACCGCTGCCTTTTGGAGTGTCGTCGATCATGACGTGAAATTGACTCACGAATATCAAGACCCCGATTCCTGCCAACATGCCGTGGATGACGGCGGGCGATACTGCCCGAAACCAATGTCCGAGTTGAAGCCAGGCCGCGCCGATCTGGATGGCGCCGGCGAGTAAAATAATGATCCCCAGATGTTCACGCCCATGCGTCTGGACGAGATCCACCACGATGACCGTGAGACCGGCAGCCGGACCGCTCACCTGCAAGGGACACCCGGCAATCCAGCCCACAACCAGCCCGCCGATGATACCGGTCAGAATTCCCGAGGCGGGCGGCTCGCCTGATGCGATGGCAATACCCATGCATAGGGGAAGCGCCACGAGGAAAGTGACGATAGAGGCGAGAACATCCTGTCTCAGATCGCTGAACCGAACGAGAGGGATGCGCCGACCGATCTGTGTAGATACGCCGCTCTCCACCACACCTCACACGTATCGCCTTAAAGGCAGGAATGCAAGAAAAAAGGAACTGTCTGGATGTGCATCGAGATCTGTGTAGCACCGGATGTGAGACTGATGGTCAGCGGGCGCCCGACCGGCTCGGGCCTTGTTCTATTCCATAGCGGGGCGCAGTGATCGATTCGCTCCGGCAATGGGGACACCGGCTGGGACGCGTCAGACGGATGCGCTCGCGAAAGACAAAGCCACAGTCTCGGCAGGTGGAGGGTTCGAGCAGGAACCGTCGGCTTTGGTCTCGACCGACGGATTTCACGATATGAGACAGATGCTCTTCCACGTGGCGCTCGGGAATGCCGACCATTTGGGCCAGTTGAAACGACGAGAGTCTGGTTCCTATCAGCAGCTCCAGAATGCGTTGCCTGGGAGTCCGATCGGTATCGGAGGACATGCCGAATGGTAGGCCTTTTCCCCCTGCAATGAAAGACAAGAGGCGGAGATTCAAGGGTTTGCCGATTGCTTGATCCTTGATCAATGTGGTCTGCTCTGCCACGATCAACCCCAGCCAACCATCGAAAGGAGCGAGCCATGAAAATCCTTGCGGTGCACCCTGGCCCTCTCATGTACACAAAGATTTACTTGCGCCTGGAGCCGTTGGGGCTCGAATACGTGGCGCAGGCCGCGCGGAATGCAGGACATGAGGTGCGCTTGATTGATCTTCAAGTGGAACCGCAACGAAACTACATCAGCTTATTGCGAGAATGGCATCCTGACGTCATCGCCTTTTCGTGCAATTACCTCCCGAACGTCCCGGAGATCGTAGATCTGGCCAGACTCACCAAAGCACAAGAACCTCGTTGTTTTATCATGGTCGGAGGCCATAGTACCTCGTTCGTGGCGAAGGAAATCCTGGGCCATGCCGGAGGCGCGATCGACTGCGTCCTCCGTGGTGAAGGTGAAGCGGACATCGACCAGCTGTTGGCGGCAGTGGAATATGATCGCCCCGCAGTCTCTCATATTCCCGGTGCGGTCACGATCGACGGTGAAGGGCCGCCGCCGCAACGGGTCCACAGCCTGGATCAGCTCTTTCCAGCACGGGATCTGGTGCGTCATCGGCGAAAATACTTTATCGGCGTGCTGGACCCCTGCGCTTCCATCGAGTTCGCGCGCGGCTGCCCCTGGGATTGTTCTTTTTGCAGCGCCTGGACCTTCTACGGCCGGAGCTATCGAACAGTGAGTCCCGAGCGGGCGGTCGAGGATTTGGCAAGGGTTGAAGAACCGGGCATATTCATTGTGGACGATGTGGCGTTCGTTCAGCCGGCCCACGGATTCGCAATCGGTGAAGCCGTCGCTACCAAGGGCATCAAGAAGAAGTATTACTTGGAAACGAGAGGAGATGTGCTGTTGCGAAATAAGGAGGTCTTCCAGTTTTGGAAGAAGCTCGGATTGGAGTATATGTTTCTCGGTATCGAGGCCATCGACGAAGAAGGCCTGAGACAGCATCGGAAGCGCATTTCGCTCGGGAAAAACTTTGAGGCTCTGGAATTTGCCCGGTCGCTCGGTATCACCGTCGCGATCAACATCATCGCCGATCCGGATTGGGACCGACGACGTTTCGAGGTCGTACGGGCGTGGTGTCTGGAGATACCCGAGATTGTGAATATCAGCGTGAATACTCCATATCCCGGTACGGAGACCTGGCGCACCGAGGCTCGACCCATCACGACTCGCGATTATCGTCTCTATGACATTCAACATGCGGTGCTTCCAACCCGGCTGCCTCTTCCTGAGTTTTATCAAGAGCTGGTGAAGACGCAACAGATCCTGAATCAGAAACACCTGGGGTGGACGGCGCTCAAGTCGACGGTGAGAATCGCAGCAGGTCATCTGCTTCGCGGACAGACAAACTTCGTGAAGATGCTTTGGAAATTCAATAGTGTGTACAATCCAGAGCTGCAGATGGCTGATCACCGGCGTGTTCCACTCTATGAACTGGCTCTTCCTGAGCCGGCGCAGGGAACGATCGATCCGAAGCGTTTGTACATCCTGCCCTCCAGAGGGCGGCAAAGCCGCGCGTTCGATGACTCGACCGAACAGTTCGTGGAGGCGACGCGTACCGGTACCGGAACGTAACATCGGGCGTCGTCATGTCGGCTGGAACAGGGTATACTGAGTACGGTCCGGATATCTGTTCGTCAACTCTTGCCAGTCACATCATGACCACGCCACAGTGGGATGAGCTTGCAGACCTTGCATTGACGCGGCTGCGCGGAGCCGGTGTCGAATACGGCGACGTGCGCGTGATTGACAGTGCGACCCAAACCATCCGTGGAGAGGATCGGCGCATCGCAAAAATCCGCGAAGGGTCGGATCGCGGCATCGGTATTCGCGTATTGTATCGGGGGGCGTGGGGGTTTGCGGCGAGCTCGGTTCTGTCCCTTGAGGAGATCCCCCGGATTGCCGATCAGGCAGTTGATATCGCGAAAGGCTCGGCCTCGCTTGCGATTGAGAAGGTGCACCTTGCACATGAGCCGGTGCATCGCGATTCGATCGTCACGGCCCACCGGGTCGATCCGTTCACGGTACCATTGGAGGAGAAAACCAGTCTCCTCCTCGAGATCATGGACTACGTTCACCGCCAGCATGGAATTGTGCGGAGTGCAGCCAGCCTGTGGGCGCAGCGGGACCGCAAGCTCTTTGTGTCCACCGAGGGGTCGCACATCGACTACGATCTCCTCGCCGTGCAGGGAGACTTTTCCGCCACGGGGTTGTACGACGGCCGCTTCGCCACCAGGTCATTTACGACCCCGCATTTGCGTACCGGCTATGAGCTCATCACCGGGACCAATTTTCTCGCCGAGGCGCCGCGTGTCGCGACGCAGGCCATGGAAAAGGTACGGGCCCCCATCATCGACTCGGGCCGGTACGATCTCGTGCTCGATCCGGAGCATCTGTCTCTGACCATGCACGAATCTTGTGGTCATCCGAGCGAACTGGATCGAGCCCTGGGTTATGAAGCCAATTACGCCGGCACGAGCTTTCTCACGCCGGATCGGCGCGGCAACTTCCGCTACGGCTCCGGTCACGTCAATCTGGTGGCCGACAATACCGAGCCTGAGACGCTGGCTGCCACCGGCTACGATGACGACGGGGTCGCCTGCCAAAAATGGGACATCGTCCGAGACGGCATGTTTGTCGGATATTGCACGAATCGGGAAGTAGCGCTCAAGATCAATGAGGGACGCTCGCGCGGGTCGAATCGAGCCGACAGTTGGAGTAGCGTGCCGATCGTCCGGATCGCCAATATCGGACTCGAGCCGGGAGGCGCGACGCTCGACGAACTCCTATCGGACGTCAAACGCGGTCTGTACATCGAAGGCCACGGCTCTTACAGCATCGATCAACGACGGTACAATTTTCAGTTCGGCGGCGACGCTTTCTGGCTGATTGAGAACGGCCGGCGCACACACATGGTTCGCGACGTGATCTATCACGGCATTACGCCGGAATTCTGGAACAGTTGTGACGGGATAGCGGATCGCTCGCACCGGCGGCGCTATGGTTTCATTACCTGCGGAAAGGGCCAGCCGGGGCAATCGGGCTGGATGACCCACGCAGCTTCCCATGCCCGGTTCCGTCAGGTGCAAGTCATCCAAGGAGGGGCCCAGACGTGACGACCCAGCCATCCAAACTCTGGCCTAAGATGACCGGATGGGAGGAATTTCATTTTCTCACCGATTTCGTATTGGAGCATTCGTCCGGAGACCATACCTCGCTGACCTTGTACGACCAGCACGGAGGTACCACCCGCTTCGCGAATAATCAGATCGTGCAGAATGTCGATACACGCCGAGGATCGCTGGCGGTGACAGTCGCCTTCGGCCGCCGCCATGGGACCGCCACGACCACTGACTTTACGGCGGGTGCCGTTCAGGATACGCTGAAGCGGGCTGAGCATATTGCCCGCGTGTCTCCGGAAGATCCCGAATATCTTCCGCCAGTGGGTCCGAAACAGTATCTCAGTCTTCCCACCAACCGGCCTGAGACGGCGGTCGCAGGTCCCGCACGGCGGCTCGAATATGCCCGTGAAGCGGTGAGTCAATGCAAGATGGAAAATCTGAATTCAGCCGGCACCGTGTCGTCTTCGTTGACGGCCGTGGGAGTCGCAGCGAACACGGGACTTTTGGCATACGAGGAGCGGACGGAGGCACGATTCAGTCTCACGGTTCAAGCGGACGATGCCACCGGGTGGGCGGCAGCGGCCCACCGTTCGATCGATCATCTAAAAGTACAAGAGCGGACGCTCACGGCGATCGAGAAGGCTAAGCGGGGGGCAGATGAGCCGAAGGAACTCGAGGCGGGCCGGTACACCGTGATTCTTGAACCGGCGGCAGTCGCAGGGTTGTTGAGCTGGATGCTGTGGATGCTGGATGCAAAATCCTTCGATAAGGGTACGAGTCCGTTCGTGGGAAAACTGGGTCAACGCATCATCGACCGTCGGCTGACGTTGCGCAATCAACCGGACCATGCAGACTTGCTCGGCTCCGGCTTTACCTCCGATGGGTTGCCGGTGACGGAGTCGGTGTGGATCGAAGGCGGGGTTCTCAAGCAACTCATGTATGACCGTTTCACCGCGCGGGAGCACGGTATCGAACCGATCGCCACGTTGGAATCGCCATGCCTATCGGGGGAACGGCCGGCAGGGTCCCGCGTGTCCGATCTGATCCGCACGACGCAACGAGGGATCCTTGTCACGAATTTCTGGTACATCCGCACCGTGAACCCAACTGACCTGACCCTGACCGGCATGACACGGGATGGAACGTTCCTGGTCGAAAACGGAGAGATCGTCACGGCTGTCCGCAACTTCCGGTTTCATGAAAGTCCCTTGCGTGCGTTCAATCAGATTGATGCCTTCACGGCGCCTGCCGAGGCCGTGACATCTGAAACCGGCAAACTGCTTGTCCCGGCGATGCGAATTCACAATTTCAATTTTTCCAGCGTGACGCGATTCTGAGTCTGCCGGCCCCGGTACCGCGTTGATCGGGATACAGGTGCGCTCCTGCTAAGCGGATTTTCACGCCAATATTGGGTTTACCCAGCACTCCTGAGGGGAAATGGCGTATGCCATGAGACGAAAAAACTTTTTTGTACCATTGACTTAGGAGTGGTTGAAAGAGTAATGAAAAGATATACGGCTTCTTGTCCGGAGGATCGAAGGACCGGAGCTTCTCGGATGTATCCTGAGCGAATGCTCTGATGCACCAACGACGACGTGCAGAATGACACGGAAACAGCTGAAACTCCAATCGAAACCTCTCAATCTCCTCTCCTTGGTCCCTTCCCAGGAGCAGAAGCAGCGCCCAAATCCGTTCGAACCGTCTCGTCTTCGGATGGCGATGAGAAAAGTTGCGGTGACGATGGAAGATATGACGGAGCGGTTCGAGGCCTGGTGCGAGCCCACGCCAGGAACGCCAGTCCTGTCTTTAGCCGAATGGATGCAGCGCTGGATCGGAAAGCCTGAGCCATCCACGACGGCGGTCACCATCCGAAACGAGCAGCCGGTGCATTCCTCACGCTGGGAGCTGGCCGTCGGAGAAGTTATCTTCAGGCTCCGGGATCGAGCTGGTCACGTTCAGCGAGCCTTGATGGCCCAGGTGCATGAACTGAAGGGGTGGATGGCGCACCACACGCTTTCCACGCAAAATGAGTTGAATAGTCTACGTGAACAGGTGGTGACCCAGGATGTGCAGCTCCAGCAACTTCATGCCCAACTACAAGATCTCCGGGCTCTCGTGTCCTCTCAGCAGCGAGTGTTGGTCTATATAGGCAAAGAATTAGACACGGTTCAAGCGGAGTCCTCCGCTCACCGTTCCATCCCCTCCCGGAAAGCCGGCGGCCGGTCCAAAAAGTCGGGCAAGGCCAAACGTCGCGCTCCTGCCGAGGCGCAGACTCCATATCTGAACGCCTGACACACCCCCTGTGTCAGTCCGTGTTTTCCGTTGGTAGACGGCTTGGTACTTCACCGAGCTTTCCCGCCCTCCATAGTGTGACCTTTCTGCATGACAGTGCAGCAAGATTCATACGATTGGTTCTCGCATCATTCTTTTTTCTTGCTTACACCCGACGGCCACGGCATGCTCGCGCGTGGGATTGCAGCCGCCGATCCTTCTTGGAGAAACGCTCTTCGATTTCAACAATGAACTGTCTCCATGAATGATGCTTTGCAAGTCATGACGACTCAATCGAAGGAAGCGGTCGATCTGACGGGCCGGATCAACGCTGCGATCGCCAAAGCTCACGTGCAGGAAGGACTCTGCGTTGCCTTTGTCGCCCACACCACGGCTGCCTTGACCACGGGAGAGATTGGAGAAGGGACGGAAGACGATCTACTGGAGGTCATAGAGAAGGTGATCCCGCCCATTCGCTTTCGCCATGGTCACGATCCTTCCCATGCCTGGTCGCATATGGCCTCGTCTCTTCTGGGGCCGTCACTGACGATCCCGATCGCTCGGGGTCAATTGGTACTCGGCACCTGGCAATCCGTGCTCTTGATCGAACTAGACGGACCCAGACATCGCGATGTTCACCTTCGCCTGATTCCAGCATGAGAGCCTCCCTCTCCTTTCCAGCAGTGATTTCCAAGATCGCTGTTTACAGCGCAGTCATGCTCGCATGCGGATGTTGCTACGCCTGCGGCTGGATCGGAGGGTTCAGCCCCTCCGCTCTTCGAACGTCTCGGGTCGCACCATGTTGAAATCACCACCAGGTCGGAAGCGTCCCAGAAATATTTCGATCAGAGCATTCGCCTGGTCTACGCATTCAATCACGACGAAGCCATTCGGTCTTTTGAGGACGCTGCGCGGCCGTCTTGAAGATCGGGTTCAATACTCGTGAACCAACCCCTCAGCGCCGGTAGGAGCTATGCGGTATATCGTCGGTGTGATGGGCCCCGCAAAGGCCAAAAGAAAGGATTTGGAAAACGCCCGCTTGCTGGGCGAGCTCATTGCGCGGCGGGAATGGGTTGTGTTGACCGGTGGACGCGATGTCGGCGTGATGGATGCCGCGAGCTACGGCGCCAAGCAGGTGCCGGGAAGCCTGACCGTCGGCGTCCTTCCATCTGCCCGTGGTCGAGTCTCCCAATATGTTGATCTGGTGATCATAACGGAAATGGGAAATGCCCGGAACAATGTCAATGTGATGTCGAGTCATGTGGTCGTGGCCTGCGGGCTGACGGGATCCGGTACCGTGTCGGAGGTGGCGCTGGCCCTCAAGGCAGGCAAACCGGTTGTGCTGGTGGGCGCATCTCCGGACGAAGCGATGTTTTGGCCGACCGTATCATCGAGGTCGCCAAGCGATCGAAGTATGCCGAGGCGGCAAACAGCTACGAGTGGGAGGTCAACGTCATCAAAGACGATAAGACAGCGAATGCGTTCGCTCTGCCGGGCGGAAAAATCGCCGTGTACACCGGTCTATTTCCCGTGGCAAAAAGCGAAGCGGGATTAGCGGCGGTCATGGGGCATGAGGTCGTGCATGCGCTGGCCAGACATGGTGGAGAGCGGATGAGCCAGGGGATCACCACCCAGATTGCATTGATCGGCGCGGCGATTGGATTGTCCACCTCCGGGATCGATCCGAACTCCGGAGGGATGGCGATGCAAGCCCTGGGACTGGGCGCGCAAGTCGGCGTCCTCCTGCCTTTCAGCCGCAAGCACGAGTCGGAGGCCGATTACATCGGGCTGTTGTTTGCCGCAGGGGCAGGCTATGATCCTCGAGAGGCCGTTCGAGTGTGGGAACGCATGGAGGCCATAGGAGGACAACAGCCGTCCGAATACCTGTCCACGCATCCGAGCCATGGCACGCGCATCGAGCAGCTGACAGAATGGATGCCTGAGGCGCTGGCCCTCTATGAATCGGCACCGAAGGCGCTCGTCTCAGACCTGCCGCCGATCGGTTCTCATTGACCCATTTTCGTCCCATTTCAGCCCGGTTGCTCTGCTCCCCGTTTACCGGAGGCAGGAGAGTTATCGCGGCGGCTACACGAAGCCGATCGACGGAGAACACGCACCGACACAGAACATTTCGCGGAACAGTGCAGAGAGAGTACGAGGTTACGGGCAGTCTTGTGAGAAGAGAGATATGATCATCATTCTGATGGGAGTGTCCGGATCGGGGAAAACCGCCATCGGGACCAGACTGGCCGAGACGTTAGGCTGGTCGTTCTTTGACGCAGACGATTTTCACTCGGCGTCGAACATCGAGAAGATGCGGCGTGGGATGCCCCTGACCGAACAGGACCGGCAGCCATGGCTGCTCACGCTGAGGGAGCGGGTCGCACAGTGGCTCGATGAAGACCTTGAAGTCGTATTGGCCTGTTCCGCGCTCAAGGCATCGTATCGTGAACAATTGCTCGTTGATCCGTCGCGCGTCCGGCTGGTCTATTTGAAAGGCTCGTACGCATTGATCCAGAAGCGCTTGATCCAGCGGCCGAGACATTTCATGCCCGAAGAACTTCTGGCCAGTCAATTTGACACGCTTGAGGAACCACATGGGGTCTTCACCGTCGACATTGCCCTGCGCCCCCGGGAGATTGTTCAACGCATCAGGAAAGAGTTGCATGTGTAGAGGATTCAGAGGACTAGAGAGGCGGCGGCAAAACTGACCGTCGATGATTCATATCAGTGAGCAGGAAGGGGTCCGACACAGGCAGGTCGCAAGCATCCACGCAAGCTACTGCTCCGTAGTATTCGAGAGAGCGAGGTCCTGTTCGACCGGGCCTATAGGCCGGCGGCTGTCAGATGTTGCGCGGTGACCGCACGAACAACCAGGCAGGAGGGATGTCCTATGAATACGCGACAAGGAAGCAGGCCAGTTTTACTGGGAATCTTGGTGCTGGGCTTTTTGATGGCCGCTTCATTCGGTCTGGCGGCCGACCCTTCCGGTCCTCTCAAGGCACATTTTGCCGGAGGATGTTTCTGGTGCATGGAAGAAGCGTTCGAAAAGGTTGAGGGCGTCGTGTCCGTCACGTCCGGGTATATGGGGGGGCGCGTGCCCCGTCCAAGCTATGAGCAGGTATCCGAAGGCGGAACCGGTCATGCAGAATCGATAGAGGTCCTTTATGATCCCGCCAGAGTCAGCTACGGCAGACTGCTCGATGCCTTCTGGCACAACGTCGATCCATTGACGCCGAACGCACAGTTTTGTGACCATGGTTCACAATACCGGTCGGCGATCTTCTATCAGAATGACGAGCAGAAGCGACTTGCCGAAGACTCGAAGCGAACCATCGAGCAATCGAAACGGTTCACACAGCCGATCGTCACGGAGCTTCTCATGGCATCCGAATTTTTTCCGGCAGAAGAGTACCATCAAGATTTCTATAAAAAGAATCCGATACGGTATAAGTTCTACAAGTACAACTGTGGGCGCGTGAAGAGGCTTGAAGAGGTCTGGGGCGCCCGGCGCGAGTAATGGCCGAGCGCCGGTCTCCGTAAGACCAAGGTATCCGTCGAAGTAGAATGTGCGTATCCAGCCACGATCGATTAGATCCTGGAGGACGATGCCATGAACAAAGATGTGAAGCGGCGTGGCTTCCGATTTGTCGATTCGACCATCTGTTATGCCTTCATGCAGTCACCGGCATAGTCAACGACCGCGTCGTCGATTGCTTTCGGTATCCGGATTGCTGCTAGTCCCTCACTCTTCCTCGTTCCAGTTCAAAAACCGCCGCAAGTTCACAAGTCTGTACACAGACTGTGAGGTACACTCCTGTCAAGAATGAAGGAACCGTGGTTCTTCGGGTAGTTGGAGACGAGATGTATGGCATGGAAGTTGTCCTCCTCTGGTGCGACACACGCATCGAGGAGGAGGGCCTATCATCACGCAGCCAGTCACCATTCACGGCAAGGCAACACTGAGACGGATCGGGCTCCCCTTCTGGAGTACTCTGCTTTGTTTCACTCTGGTCTTGCTGCCCCCGCCGGTAGCCAACCCGGACGGAGATAACCGACCACGATATTCGAAGCAAGAGATTCGTCGAGCGATCAACTTCTACGCCCAACGGTACCGACTCGAACCGGCGTTGCTGCGGGCGGTCATCAAGGCCGAATCGGATTTTCGACCGGAAGCGGTCTCGCGCAAAGGTGCCGTGGGGTTGATGCAGTTGATGCCGGCGACAGCGGCTCACCTCCGTGTGGTCGATCCCTATGATCCGATCCAGAACATCCGCGGCGGAGCCAGGCAGCTCCGGCATTTGCTGGTGGTCTATGATGGCGATGTCCCAATGGCTGTCGCAGCCTATAATGCCGGGATCCATCGCGTGAAAGGCGGGCATATTCCGAGAATCAGAGAAACCCGTCTCTATGTACGCAAGGTGCTTCGATACTACCGCAATTTCAAGATCAGAGAACGAGTTGAGCAGGGAAAACAATCCAAGAATCGGTTGGTTCCGCGAGTCCGACCGCAGTTAAAATCTCCACAACCAGCCGCATAATCCTCGACCAGGTATTCCTTCCTGGGAAGGCGCCGCATCGGGATAAGCAGTCTCGATCTTCTTTCTCTCAGTGAGTTGGCCGCAAACCCTGCACAAAAAGCGAAATTCTTTGCCGACTCTGAGACTTTGTCCTACATCTCTGAAAAGACCCTGAAATCTCATATCAGAACTATCACGCGCGATATCCGTATGGTTATTCACCAACGCTGGCTTCTAGCCCTCGTGTTGCGAAGCATGGGTGTATTGGCCATTTTCATCGGTTTGTTCGTGACATATCCGTCCCTTCTGTATCTTGATGATCCCCCCGAGTTGTCCGGCGATCTATCCGCCATGGAGATGGAAATCGCGCGCTTTATCATGGGCTATGCAGAGTATTATGGACTCGATCCAGCCTTACTCCGAGCCATCATTCAGGTTGAATCCAACTTCAATCCCACGGCGGTATCGCCGAAAGGTGCGAGAGGACTCATGCAGTTGATGCCGCTGACGGCAGCGGCGTTGCATGTCCTTGATCCCTTCGATCCCGGCGAGAATATACGGGCCGGTGCGGCGGAGGTTCGCCGGCTGCTCGACCGCTTTCACGGAGACATGCGCCTCGCGCTTGCGGCGTATCATGCAGGCGAAGGGAGAGTCATGCAATATCTCGGCGTTCCGCCGCTGAAAAGCACGCAGGTCTATGTAGAGAGAGTGTTGCGCGTCCAGAAGGGGTTCGTGGAAGCGCAGGAGGCGTCACCCGTAGAGCATAAGGGCAGACTGTCCGACCAGTTATCCCGCACGATGATGCCTATTCAGTGATTCATCTCTTCGTTTTTGAAAGGATTGTGGTCTATGCCGGAAGGGTCTTCTTAAAGAAGAACCAATAGAGAAGCATGCCGATCACAACCGTGCACAGCCCCATGAGCGCCTCATAGGGCCGTTGCGTGGCGCTCGCGATGACCAGGCTCAGCATGAATATCACGAACAGGCCCGGAACGACTGGGTAGAGCGGGACGCGATAAGGACGGGCCATGTCAGGATACCGCCACCGCAATATGAAGAGTGCCGCCACCGTCATGGCGGTGAAGAACGCGAGCACGGATCCGCCAAACACAACCAGCTGCTCGAATGTGCCTGATATGATCAGCACGGAGGCCCAGACACTCTGCAGGACGATGGCACGGACCGGCACGCCGGTGGTCGTGTCGAGCCGGGAGAAGAAGGGACTGAAGACTCCGTCTTGTGCCATCGCCCAATAGATACGAGGGCCCGCCCATACCATGGCACTGACGCCTCCTGCGATCGAAATGCAGAGGAGGCCATTCAGGAGTCGCGCGCTGCCGGAGCCCCACAATGCGGCAGCTGCTTTTTCCGCGACCGGAAGAACGGGTGGCTCCCCCAGTATAGTGACCGGCAGGGCGTAAAAATAGACGAGATTGATGAGCAGATAGAGCAGAGCCACGAAGCCCGTGCCCCCGACGATGATGGTTGGAATGGTGCGAATAGCATTGGTTATTGCGCCGGCTATGTATCCGATAATGTTCCAGCCCAAATAGGTATAAAAAATGAAGATGAGAGCCACACCGACCGTTCCA
>Ga0075420_100002078_pt1 | contig 17258 bp, 16 predicted proteins | sample SoiMetdeltSBSDD4_FD_75296 | JGI IMG/M metagenome (GOLD analysis project Ga0075420, IMG submission 75296) | Bulk soil microbial communities from a Populus tree surrounding site in Tennessee, USA - Soil MetaG P. deltoides SBSDD4 | ecosystem: Environmental > Terrestrial > Soil > Tree plantation... | reverse complement strand
GCGGCGTGATCGACCACGTCAGCCGTGCTGCAACGTTCAGCGTCGTCTCGGCTGACGTACTGGGCACCGGCTTCCAGTACACGTCCCACGACGGCCCCATGCTCGTGGCGTGGGACTGGGAGTTGCGGCCGACGCGCGTCGACGCCTGAGCGCGCTGTTCACCGCAGATGGAGTGACTGGACGGCAGCATCGAGCTTCTCGATGGGTACGAAGATGTCGACGTCGTCCGCCTCGTGATTGTCGACTGCCTCACCGAGGAGGTAGTGGTAGTCGAAGGACATGGCCGCGGCCTGCGTCCACAGCGCTTGGACCATGTGAGTCGGCTCCTGGAACTGGAGCACCTTCGTGCCAGGCGGAGAGAACGCCATGTTGAACAAGCCGGCGCCGGTGCCGACGATCACCTCGGCCTCGCCGAACAACGCGACTTGCTCGCGGAACGTCATTCGGCCCGGAAGCACGGTCTCGAAGCCCGCGCCCGCAAGGTAGGTCTCGACCTCGGCCTCGTTCGTCGTGCGCCAGTGGTTGTCGTCGCGTCTCGAGAGGTAGAAGCGACGCGTCGGCGGCGCCTCCCCGAGGCCGTATCGCTGCATGGCTGCGTCCCGGAACCACTGGAACGGTCGCGCGTTGTCGATCTGCGTCTTGAGCCGAGGTGTGACGACGAAGAGGTTCTCGACGTCCCAATACGCGCCGGCGTCGAACGCGACGCGGGGGTGGTGATCGAGGCCGAGGAGCGCCAGTGTCTCGGCCTGGAACGGCCGCAGCGGACTCGGCACGATCAGTTGCGTGTCCTGCGGCAGCAAGTGCGCGATGTCGCACGCACCCATGACGAGGTCGTGGGTCCAGTGGTAGTAGTGATGCACGCCGAAACCGAGGAACGCGAAGAAGTTGCCGCGCTGACGAGCCGCGCGGCGGGGCAATGGGTCGCGATAGGCGCGCTGGTTCTGCAGCATGTTGCGCCGTCCGGCGGGTGTCAACGCGATGGTCTCGCCGATCACCTGACCGTCGGGCAGCATGAACAGCGTGACGTGCTGGCCCCGCTGGGAGCTGCGAAGCCGCGCGTTCGGGATGGACACGAGCGCCTGCTCGGGCACTCGTACCGAGCGCAACGAGAGGAAGCTCTCGTCGATCTTCGGTTCGACGGTTCGAGGCAGTTCCCGCGTGATGGTGAACGGCGGCGCGACGGGGGTGCGTCCGGCGGCCGGCCACGACCGTACCCACGCGTCGAGGTCGTCGCAGACCGGCCCAAGGGCGGCCCTTGGTCGGCGTCGGACGCGTGGGAGCCACGACGACATCGGGGTGTTCGGCTACCGCTTCGGCCCGAGCGGGAGCTGCTCGAGCGTGGCCTGGAGTGACTCGGGTGTGATCACAGCGTCGCTCTGGCGACCGGGGCGTGGAGCGGTTCCGGTCACGACATACCAGTAGTCGTGGCCGAGCTCCTCTGCCATCGTCCAGAAGACGAAGGCGTGCGTGAGTCTCGAAGGTTCGATCATGTCGAGCACGACGAGCCCGGGCGGTGAGAACAGCATGTTCGTGAACCCGGCCCCGTGGATCGCCACAACTGCTTCTGCCCCGGAGAAGAGCTCGACCTGTTGGCGAAATGTCAGGCGCTCCGCGGCAACCGTTTCGAAGCCGAATCGATCGAGGATCGGTTCGACCTCCGCCTGGTTCGCGAGTCGGCGTCGGGGCGCGTGCTCCCGACTGATGAAGATGCGTCGGCCACTGCGCGAAGGAACGATGTCGTAGTGAGCCATGATCTGGTCACGTGTCCACACATCCGCAGCGCGAAGATCGCTGCCCGAGTTGGTCACCGGCGGCGCGAAGTGCAACGTCTCGAGCTCCCACACCTCGGTGCCGTCGAAGCGCGCCATGCGGTCCTCGCCGATGCCCAGCGCTCGAAGCGAATCTTCCTGGAAGGGACGGAGATCTGCAGGAACCACGTACTTCGTCTGTGGCGGAAGGAAGTCCCCGACTCCGTACAGGCGAGTCAGCGTGTCGTGCATCCAGTGGTAGTAGTTCCCCGCCGCTGACCAGTTGACGACGAGCGAGAAGTAGTCGCCCTCCTTGGCGACCGTGCGCTTCCGCCGCGGTTCGGTGTAGTCGGACTCCTGGGTGAGCTGCGCGGCGCCGTAGACCGATTCCGCAGCAGGTCGCCCGTCGGGGAGCACGACGAGACCGCTCGTACCGACGAGCCGTGCACCATGCACTGGCACCAGATATCGCGCTCGTTGATCGGACGCGAGTCGAGAGGTGTACGACGGATGGACTTCGGTTTCGACGGTGCGCGGAAGCTTCCGCGTGATGTGTCGCGCTGGAAGCAGACGCTGAGCCTCCGCTCCACCGTGTGTCGCCGCCCATTCCTCGACGCTCGTGCACACCTCGCGCGGACGGGTCGTTTGCCTGACCCGCGCATCAGCGCGCCGCAGAGCGTCCCGCGCGGCTGACGCGGCTCGTCGGGCGGGCCGAGCCTTTCCCATCAGAGGAGGTCGGCGACGGTCGTGGACGAGCCGTCGGTGACATCCACCAGCGGCAGCTCGCGGATGTCGCAGAGTTGGAGGCGAGCGTCGCTCGTCCCCGTCAGTGCACCGTCGATCGCGCGATGTTCGACGAACCGACGTGGGTTGTACGCGTCACGCGCTGTGCGTGCTTGCAGCGCACCCAGACGATCTGCCCGCACGAAGAACGCGTTGTTGCCTGCCCCGTTGCAGGTGATGAGACTGTACCCATGCGCTGCCAACAGATGGACGAAGGCGGCGAGGCTCGCGCCGTAGTAGATGCCGTGGTACTCCGGCAGCCGTCGATCGAACGCCGCGCTGTACGGAATGGTCACCGTGGATGTCGGTCCGAACAAGGCGTTGTACTCGACGATCACCACGGCGGGGTCGAACGCGACCAACTGCTCGAGCAGCCAGTAGTCGACCCCGTCCACATCCAAGGACAAGAGGCCGATGCCGGTGTGAGAGGCGAACGGCTCGACGATGCTGGCGACAGTCTCCCGGGTCACGAAGGCCGAGACCGCGCTCACCTGAGACCGCCAGTCGAGGTTGGTTCGCCCGAGGTCGCGTGAGAGACTCGGGTTTCGATCGACGATCAGGCCGCGCCAGAGTCGATGTTCGGCCAGGAACCGGGTGTTGGCCTCTACGTAGGTCTCGACGCCGATCTCGACGAACGTCGACGGCGTGATGTCGCCATCACGCAAGATGAACTCGATGATCCCGTCCTCGCCGAACTGCGAGAACACGCTGAACTCGGCGTCAGCAATGCTGGTCGCGGTCCCTGCGATCTGGTGCGCCATGAGCGTGCCGAGTGCCACCGTGGTCTTCTCTTGACGCCGTCGAAGCTGGGCGATCGCTGTGGCTTGGCGTCGCCGCGAATTGCGATCGTCGCCGAGCAGGGCTCGTCGCACGCGCGTGCCGATCAGGCCCCCAAGTCGGTGCTCTGAACTCACCGAATCCCCCTCATCCGGTGCTCGCAGCGGCCTACCTTCGCTGCGCCAACTCGTAGCAGTGTGCTCGACGAGTCGGACGCTCGATGATACTCCTCCTGCATCGAGTCCGATCGACGAGTGCCTATCATCGCGTGGAAGCCGAGCAGGACTGAGGACGAGGAGTTGTACGTGGTCGACACCGTCGAGATCGCGGGCCGCCCGATCGGCGCGGACGAGCCCTGTCTCGTCGTGGCGGAGATCGGAATCAACCACAACGGCGACATCGGACTCGGGAGGAAGCTGATCGCGGCGGCTGCCGCGGCCGGGTGCGATGCTGTCAAGTTCCAGAAGCGCACGGTTGACGTGGTGTACACGCCCGACGAGCTCGACCGTCCGCGTGAGAGCCCGTTCGGTACCACGAACGGAGAACTCAAGCGCGGGCTCGAGTTCGACGTGGACGGCTTCCGCGCGATCGATGAGTACTGCCGGCTCCTCGACACCGTGTGGTTCGCGTCGTGCTGGGACGAAGAATCGGTCGACTTCATCGAGCAGTTCGATCCGCCGTGTTACAAGATCGCGTCAGCATCGCTCACCGACGACGATCTCCTGCGCCACCATCGAAAGTACGGTCGGCCGATTGTGCTCTCGACCGGTATGAGTGATGTCCGCGAGATCGACCACGCAGTCGATGTGCTGGGTACCGACAACCTGATCCTTCTGCACGCGACGAGCACGTATCCGTCAGAGCTCGAGGAGTTGAACCTCCGGGCGATCGTAACTTTGCGCGAGCGCTACGGAGTCCCAGTGGGATACTCGGGACACGACGTCGGCCTTGCGACGACACTCGCGGCGCGCACGCTGGGTGCCTGCATGGTCGAACGTCACATCACGCTGGATCGGGCGATGTGGGGTTCGGACCAAGCTGCGTCCGTGGAGCCGGCCGGCTTCCAGCGCATGGTGAAGGACATCCGCGCCATCGAAGCTGCGCTCGGTGACGGCATCAAGGTCGTGTACGAGAGCGAGATCCCTGTCCGCGAGAAGTTGCGGCGCGTCGACGTGCATCGACGATCAGCAGAGACGTGATGCGCGGTGTGCTGGCGCTGATCCCGGCGCGCGGTGGCTCGAAGGGGATCCCCCGGAAGAACGCGATGCCGATCGCCGGGAAGCCCCTCATCGCGTGGTCGATCCTCCAGGCGCTCGAGTCCAACCGCGTCGATCGGGTCGTGGTCAGCACGGACGACCAGGAGATCGCCGACATCGCGACGACGTGGGGCGCGGAGGTCCCGTTCATCCGTCCTGCGCACCTGGCGACCGATGACGCACTCGACATCGGTGTCGTCCGACATGCCCTGGAGTTCCTCGCGGTCACCGATTCGTACGCTCCGGAACTCGTCGTCCACCTCAGACCCACCGGGCCGGTCCGTCGCGTGGAGGACATCGACGCGGCGACCGATCTGCTCGCGGCGCGACCGGACGCCGACGCGGTGCGATCGGTTTCGCTTGCCAACCAGACCCCGTACAAGATGTGGCAGCTCCGCGACGACGGCACGATGGAGCCGCTGTTGCGCCTCCCTGACGAGCCCGACGCTCAGTCGATGCCGCGGCAACTCCTTCCGCGGGTGTTCTGGCAGAATGGCTACGTCGACGTCCTCCGACCGCGGGCGGTGTTCGACAAGCACTCCATGTGGGGTGACCGTGTGCTGCCGTTCGTCGTCGAGACGGAAGTGATGGATCTCGATCATCCGCACGATGTGGAACCGCTCGAAAGAGCGCTGGCGCGGATGGCCAACGGGGGCGCGCCCGACCGTGCCGCCGTGCGGCACTCCGTGTAGTGCCTGCTGTGCAGCTGTCGCGACCTTCGCCGCGCTTCGACGCGATTCCGGGCAATGCGCCAGAGCGTCTCCGCTCCGGCGGTCGGACACTGACGCACGCGGTGTTCTCGTGAGCCTGCTCGGAGAGCACGCTGCCGAGCTCGGTCGCACGCTGGAGCTGCTCCCGAGGCTCGAGAGTGAATTGGGCAGCGCGTCGACTGCGATCGCCGACGCCTTCGGTGCGGGAGCCAAGGTCTTGACCGCGGGCAACGGGGGTTCGGCGGCGGAAGCCCAGCACCTGTCATCCGAGCTCGTCGGGCGCCTCAGCGCCGCGCGCGAACGCGCGGCGCTCCCAGCCGTCGCGCTGCACGCGGACACGTCGACGCTCACCGCGGTCGCGAACGACTACGGGTACGAGCAGGTCTTCGCCAGACACGTCGAGGCGCTCGGTCGCCGAGGCGACGTCCTCGTCGTGCTCTCCACGAGTGGAGCGTCGAAGAATCTGGTGGCAGCGGTGGATCGAGCCCGCGACCTCGAGCTCGTGACCGTCGGCCTCTTGGGTCAGACGCCGCGGGTCTTGCACGAACGATGCGATCACGTCCTCGCCGTTCCGAGCGCCGACGCACAGGTCGTCCAGGAATGCCACATCGTGCTCATCCACGTCCTCGTCGAGCTGGTGGAGAACGAGCTCAACCTGCGCGCGACCGCGCTGACGTGAGTACCGATCGCTCTCGGCTCGACGGGCAGACCGCGCTCGTGACCGGAGGTGCCGGGTTCATGGGACGTCAGTGGGTGTTCGCTCTGCTCGCCGCGGGAGCGTCGGTGGTCAGCGTCGACATCGTCGAGCACGGAGCCCTTACCGCCGATCCGCGACTGCGTGACGAGCGCGTCGACATCACCGATGAACGAGCAGTCGAGAGTCTCGCCCATCGGCTCGATGAGGATGGTGTGCGCGTCGACGTTCTCGTCAACAACGCTGCGATCGATGCCCCGGTCACTGAGGGAGGGCTTGCTCACTCGGGACGTTTCGAGTCCTTCTCGGTGGACCGTTGGAACGACGAGTTCGCAGTCGGGCTCACCGGCGCATTCATCTGCTGTCGTGTGTTCGGCAGCGCGATGGCGAAGCGGCAACGCGGTGTGATCGTGAACGTGGCGTCGGACCTGGCGCTCGTGGCTCCCGACCAGGCGCTGTACCGAGTGGCCGGCGTGCCGGATGAGCAGCAACCGGTGAAGCCCGTGACCTACTCGGTCATCAAGACCGGCCTGGTCGGTCTCACGCGGTACCTGGCGACCTACTGGGGATCGCGTGGGGTTCGGGTGAACGCGCTGTGCCTCGGCGGCGTCGCTCGCGGCCAGGATCCTTCCTTCGTCCAGCGCTTGTCGGACCGGATCCCACTCGGACGAATGGCGAACGAGGAGGAGTACACCGAGGCGATGGTGTTCTTGTGCTCCGATGCTTCGTCGTACATGACGGGAGCGTCGCTCGTCGTCGACGGTGGCCGCACGACTTGGTGAGTCCTCGAATGAGCGAGCACGGGTATCAGAAGGGGACACCGATCGCCGAGCGTCTCGGCATCTTTCAGGGACGACTCGTGCCGTCGTCGGACGGGAACCTGCAATCGTCGCCGGGCAGCCGTTGGTCGGAGGAGTTCGTCATCGCTGGTCGACTCGGCTTCGCGCATGTCGAGCTCCTGGCCGAGCGGGTCCGCGACTCGACGAATCCGATCTGGTCGCCGGGTGGTCTCACCGCGATCCGTCTGTCGGCTGCACATGCGGGTCTGCGGCTCGTGTCCATGTGCACCGAGGAGCCGCTCGACGTGTCGCTCGCGGACGTCGGTTTCGTCAACGACCTTGCCGAAAGGCTCGCTTCGGTGGCCGGCGAGCTGGCGCTCGATGTCGTGGTGCTGCCCATGGAGGAGGCGAGCAGCCTCGAGCGCATCGAGTGGAGCGCGGCTGCTGTATCGGTCGACGTGCTTGCGTCGGCACTGGAACGGTCTGGTACGTGCTTGGCGATCGAACTCGCGCTCCCAGCGCGCGACGCGCTTCGCTTCCTGAAGATGAGCACTCGACCGACCGTTGGGCTCTGCTACGACATCGGCAACTCGACAGCCGCCGGCCATCAACCCGGCGTGGAGATCCCACTCTTGGGTTCGCGCATCCTGCACGTGCATGCGAAGGACAAGGATGCAGAAGGCACGAACGTGCGCTTCGGTGACGGCGAGGTCGACTTCGTCGCGGCGTTCGATGCACTCTATGCCCTCGGCTACGACGGCTCAGTGACGATCGAGGCGACGCGGGGGGACGATCCCGTTGCAACCGCAGCCAGACACCGCGCGTTCCTGCTCGCGGTCGATCCTCGTCACTGAGTCATGCCGTCGGCCTCAGTGGAGAGCGAGATCCGCGCCCCGTCGCGCGCCGAGGATTCCTCGATGGCGCTCGCGAGCGTCACCGCGTGAACACCGTCCCTCAGTGTGCACACGGGACGCGCATGCCCACGCACGACATCGAGGAAGTGCGTGGCCAAGTCGACGAACAGCTCGTCGCGCCGATCGATGCCGGGCACGTCCTCTGTCCGCCACTCCGGCCGCGTTGTGCTCCACGTCGCGAGCCGTCCGGCGAGGTAGTCCCACACGATCGAACCTGACTCGCAGGTCATCTCCAGCCGATGGATCTGAGGTCGTGACCAGTAGTCAAGGTGCACCGTGGCGTCGACATCACCCGCGAAGCGGATCTGCGCGTCGACGGACTCTGCGACGTCGAGACCGAGCGGGTGTGCTGTGGCGAGTGATGCCCGAACATCGAGCGGCTCGCCGAGGAGCATCCTGAGATAGTCGAACGGGTGGGAGATCGTGTGATGCGCACCACCGCCGAGTTCGGGGCGTGCCGCGTAGCCGTGCCGCCAGTCTTCCCACGGATGCCAATCAGGGAGGTACTCGCCCCAGGTGACCCTGACGTGCTCGGGAGCTCCGACGACGCCAGCATCGAGGAGTTCCCTGATTCTGCGGAAGGCAGGGTGAAAGCGGAACTGAAATCCGATGAGCACGCTCACACCGTTCCGCTCGACCGCATCGACGAGCTCGTCGATGCCGTCGAGCGAGTTCGAGATCGGCTTTTCGAGGAGCAGGTCGCATCCGTGCTCGGCACACGCGATCGCGGTGGACACGTGCAGCGCAGTGGGGTTCGTCACCAGCGCGAAGTCAGGCCGTTCGGAAGCGAGCGCGCGCGCAAGTGTCGGGTACACCCGCATGTCAGCGGGCGGGTCGAATGGAAGTGTGCCGGCGCCCGTGTGCACGACCGCCCAGTCCTTCACTCCCAGGCGGCCGAGGTTCGTGAGATGTCGGCGTCCGATCGAGCCGAATCCGACGAGCAAGCCGGTCGTGCCGTCAGCGGTCATCTCGTGGTCCGGAGGGCGTCCTTCACGAGATCACCCATGCCCATGACCTCTTCGCGTCGTGCCGAGCAGATCTTGTGCAGTCGATCGCCGACTGCGGCGCGATCGACGACGTACCGATGCGCCTGCTCAACGATGCGATCGATGTCGGGAAGCAGGTACGTGCCGTCGTAGGGCTGCCCGATGGTGCCCTCCAGCATGTCGCACGCGCCGTGCACCTTGTGGTTCGTCGACCCGAGGGTGATGGACGGACATCCCACGATGGCTGCGAGGATCGGGTTGTGGTAGCGGCCGGTGACCAGGAACGCGGCGTCAGCGGTCAGGGCCATGAACTCTCGGTAGTCCGTGAGCGTGTCGACGTAGCGAGCCCCGGTCTCCTGGGCGAGCTTCTCCATGTACTCGTCCGCTGGAGCGCTGCACACGAAGACGGCGGACGGTGTCTCGAGAGCGAGAGCCTTGACGAGTTGGTGGAGCGCGGAATCGGTGCCTCGGTTCGCGTCCATGGGCATCGGACCCGGGTCGAGACAGAAGTACGGTGACTCGCCGATCTGATTCCGAACCTTGAGTACCGCGTCCGACTCGACGGCGTCACCGGGTGTCAGGAAGAAGGCGGAATCCGGGAAGATCCGCGGTTGCACGAGTGGGGCGTACTCGCGCAGGTTCTGCAGCGATCGAGGTTCGCGCACGGCGACCGCGTCGATCGCCCCGAAGGTCTTTCGAACCATCGCGGGCAGCACTGGGACGACGCCCGTCAGGTGGACGGTTCCGTTGACGTACACGGTCGGAATGCCCAGCCGCGTCTTCGCGAGCCATGCGAGGAAGAGCTCACGAATCGCGCTCAGGTTCCTCCGGTAGACGCTTCCCTCGCCGTTGAGGAGCACGAGATGTGCACCGTCGAACATCTGCAGAATCTTCTGGGCGTCCGGGCCCCCGCGGCCGGCCATCCACTCGTCGGCTACGGCTTCGAACTCGTCGGCGACGATCGGGTACTGCGCCCTCGGTGGGCGGAGTCCGACGCCGCGGTTCACGAAGCCGTCGAGTCCTCCCGATGCGTCAATGAGGTAGTACGACGGAACTGGGACGATCGTCGCGTCCGGAACGCGGTCGTGCAGGATGCTCACGAGTCCGTCGACGAGCGCGCGAGCTCCGAAGTTGACTTGGTCCCGGCAGTCGTTCAGCAGCACGATCGTCGGTGAACGCTCGGTGGAACCGACCGGCGGTATCGGGCGGAGCAGCTCGCGGGCGAGCGACTCGTCGACATCACCGGCGCGACGTCCCGGTACAGCGCGCGAGATCCGCTTCGACTCCGAACGCAGCCTCGCGATCACGCGAGATCCCGCGCCGGCGAGCCCCTGTGTCGTCATGTGTGCGCTTCCTCTGTGGCGCGGTGATGACGGAGGAGCGAGATCGGAACGTCGCGATCCAGTGCCTCGAGGATGTCGGCCACCTCGGGCTCGGCGAAGAGCGTGTGGGGATCGCGACTGCACCACTGCCAGAAATCGTCCTGGCTCGGCGTGAAATCGGTGACCACGCGGTTGCGAACTGCCGCAAGGTAGTAGCAGAGCCACGCGCGGTCCTCCTGTTCGCGGAGGAGGGGGAGCTCGGTGAGCACTGCGCGTCGAACGAGTGCGAGGTAGTCGTCGCGCGTTACGGGATTGTGCACGAAGCCGAGACTCGCGTAGCAACTCCATCCGGCCACGATCACCGTCTTGCCGAGTGCCGCAGCCTCGATTCCGATCGTCGAAGCGAACGGCAGCACGACGCGCGCCTGGCTGAGCAAGTCATAGGAATTCGTGGGATCGTCTGCCGCGACGAACCGAACGCGATTGTCGTCGCCGAAGTGATCTCGGAGCACGGCCGCCATGTCGAGGCGGCTGCGTTGGAGCTGTCGACGCTCCGACGGGTGCTGGCGAACTGCCACAGTGCCCCCCGCCTCGAGGATCACCGCCGCCGTCGTCGTGATCCACTCGATCGTGTCCGCGAAGTGGATGTGTCGTCCCAGGGCAGCCGAGTCCCACTCGACGTTCATCGGGATCACCGCCGTGAACGCTTCACCAGGCTCAGTGCGGGACGGGACCAACTGGAATCCGTAGCTGTCGGTGCTCCGAGCGCGAAGCGCGAACTCGTCACGGGCGGTGCAGATGGCGCGAGCCCGTACCTCGGTGCTCGCTTCGAGCAGCAAGGCGAATGCGCGCGGTATGTCGGCGCTCTGCGCTGCGATGCCATCGACACAGATCTGAGCGACCCCGCGATCGACGTCGAACGTCGCAGCGCGGATCGAGGATTCACTCGCCGCGGCGAGGTACAGGCCACTCGTGCCGGCGATGCCGCCGGGAACCACGAGGCTTTCCAGCCCGCTCTCCCTCAGCGCACTTCGCACCCGCGGAAGGGTCGATTCGAGGGCGCGGTGCATCTCGCGCTCCCGGGCCTTCTCCATGTCGCTCTCGACCGTGCCGCCGCGCAGTGCCCAAGTGGTGTTGAGGGCCGTGAGTCGATCGACGAGCTCGTCGTCACCTCCCCGGGCCGACTCGGCACCGTACGAGCTGATGCGCGTCACCGGGACTCGCTCCGAGATGACAGCCATGACTTCGGCGATGGCTTGTCGCTGCTCGTCGAGCAGACGCTGAGGGAATCCCAGGTCGTCCCAATACACCACGACGTGCCGACCGCGGCGGGCAAGACCACATGCCAGCGCCATGGAGTACCACGGAACCGGTGTGCTGAACCACGGCGAGACCAGGAAGCCGATCGCCGCGTTCGGATCCGGGGAGTCGTCGGGGCTGTGCTTCGGTGGATCGAGCTTGCTGAGCCAGCGTCGCATCGCGGTGGCCGTGTGTGGGAACCACTTCTCGTACTGCTCGGCGCGGTACCCGCGAGGCGGGTAGCGTCTCGAGCGTTGGCCGGTGAGTCGACTCCGGATCGATCCGGTGATGACCGCCCGCGAGCGATCAATCACTGGCTGTGACCCCTCGGCCAGCTGAGTGCGATGGCGTCGTGTCTCGTGGCGTCGGCTCCATGCCGTTCAGCGCGCGGATGGTGCGAAAACTAGCGCCCGGTACCGCCCGTTCAAGCGTTCAGGCAACGAGTTGCCCGATGCCCGACTGGTATCGTGCGCCTTGATGGACACTGCAGCGTTCGCCGCGCCCCGTTCCGCGTAGCGACGTTCGTCGATGTCCACACGCAAGCACCCCTCTCGTGCCATGACGCGACGAAAACTCGGTCCGTTCGCCCTCGTGTACTCGGCATACGTCGCCCGGAGACTCGGCGCCTGCGGTCGAGGACTCCAGATGGGCTATCCAGCCACGCTCAAGAACCCGCGATCGATCGAACTGGGTGACATGGTCGTGATTCGAGAGCACGCGTGGCTGAACTGCTCCCGCGCCGGCGCTCCGACGCTGACGATCGGGAACGGGAGCTACATCGGTCGGTTCTCGCACATCAATGCCGATCGCTCGGTCGTGATCGAGGACGAGGTGCTCATTGCCGACCGAGTTCACATCTCCGACCATTCGCACGCGTTCGCCGATCGCTCGCTCGCGGTCGTCGCACAGGGACTCACGGAGCCGGATCCGGTGCGCATCCGATGGGGCAGCTGGATCGGCGCGGGTGCGGTCGTGATGCCCGGCGTGACGATCGGCCGCGGGGCGATCGTCGGAGCGAACGCCGTGGTCACGCGCGACGTCGACGACTTCCAGATCGTTGGAGGCGTCCCCGCGGTGAACATCGGATCGCGCGGCACGTGAACGACAGGATCGGGAAAGGGACACGGGCACTGGTCACTGGTGGTGCCGGTTTCATCGGTTCGTGCCTTGTCGAGCGGCTCGTGGCTTCGGGTGCCGAAGTGACGGTGATCGACGATCTGTCGACGGGCTCCGTGACGAACCTCGACGCTGTCGCGACGAGCGTCGACCTGGACGCACGTCCTCTCGCGGAGATCTTGGCCGAAGGTGTCGACCTGGCAGCGCGCTTCGACGTCGTGTTCCATCTCGCGGCGAATCCGTACATCCCGCCGTCGGTCGAGGACCCGGCGTTCGACTTCGCGCTGAACCTGGACACGACCTTTCGTCTCTTGGAGTCCCTCCGCGCGAGCAGTGCTCGGACGCGCCTCGTCGTCGCTTCATCGGCCGCGGTGTACGGCAACCCTGTTCGTCTGCCGATTCGCGAGGTCGACCCGACCGTGCCGATCTCGCCCTATGGGGTCAGCAAGCTCGCTGCCGAGCGGTACGTTGCGGTCTACAGCCAGCTGTACGAGATGCCGTGCGCGTCGCTCCGGCTCTTCTCCGTGTACGGGCCACGACAACGCAAGCAGGTCGTGTACGACCTGTTGCACCGAATGAGCCGTGATCCCGCCCGTCTCGAGGTCATGGGCGATGGCACGCAAGAGCGCGACTTCGTGTACGTCGATGATGTCGCCTCGGCGTTCCTCACCGTTGCCGAGCAGGCGCCGCTGCAGGGCGAAGCGATCAACGTGGCGTCCGACGTGACCTACTCGATCGCGCAACTCGTCGACGTTCTGAGCGACGTGCTGGGAATTCGGCCGGAGGTCGTGTACTCGGGGTCGGTCCGTCCTGGCGACGCGGAGCGCTGGTCAGTGGACGCATCGACGTTGTCGGCGCTCGGATACGAGGCCCGCGTGTCGCTGCGCGCCGGTCTCGGCCATACGAAGGATTGGTACGGTGCCGGCCGGATCTGAGGGTCCTCTCCGGGTGGCCTTCACCAGCATCGTGAACCTGGGCTGGACGGCCGGAGCGCACTACTACGCGAACCTGTTCCGAGCGCTGCATCAGCTCGACGACGCCCGCCGACCGCGCGTCGTCGTCATGGAGCCCGGCCGGAGCAAGACCGCCGGGTACGAGACGTACAGCCACTTCGCTGACGAGACCATCGCTCGCCCGCTGCCGCCTCGTTCGGTTCTTCGCCGTGGAGTCGACAAGGTTCGACGTCTTGCGCGTCCGGCGACCGACGCGCGGCTCGAGGACGAGCTCCGCGCGCGCGACATCGATGTGCTGTTCGCGGCGTGGCGCGAGTTCGGCCCGGGATTCGACGTCCCAGCGCTGGGTTGGATTCCCGACTTCCAGCACGTTCACCATCCCGAGCTCTTCTCGGCCGAGGAGAATCGCCATCGCGACGCGTTGTTCGCACGCATGGCCGCGAACTGCACGCGGATCGTGTTGAGCTCAAACGATGCGCGGAGCGACTACGAGCGTTTCGCGCCCGCGTCCGCGTCGAAGGCGGACGTGCTGCGCTTCGTTGCCCACGTACCGGCGAGCGTGTACGAGGGAGATCCGTCGACCGTGTGCCGTGAGTACCACTTGCCGGACCGGTTCGTGTATCTCCCGAACCAGTTCTGGGCTCACAAGAACCACGTTCTCGTCATCGATGCGCTCCAGCAGTTGCGAACCGCGCGACCGGAGATCACGGTCGTTTGCACCGGCAACCCCTCGGACAACCGAGCACCGCTCCATTTCGCTCAGCTGCTCGCTCAGGCGTCACGCGCGGGGGTTCGCGAGCAGTTCGTCATGCTGGGTTGGGTTCCTCACGAGCACATCTACTTCTTGATGAGGCAGTCGTTGGCCGTGCTCCAACCGTCGCGATTCGAGGGGTGGAGCACCACCGTGGAGGAGGCGAAGTCGATCGGGAAGCGGCTCCTGTTGTCGAACATCCCCGTGCATCGCGAGCAGGCACCCGCAGAGGCGCGCTACTTCGACCCCTCCGATGCATCGGCACTCGCGGACCTGCTGCAGGAGGTCTACGACACCCGTACGCCGGGACCCGACGTGGCGCTCGAGCGCCGCGCGCGCGCCGAGTTGCCAGGTCGAATGACGATGTACGCGGAAGAGTTCGTCGACGTCGTCACTCGGGCGATGTCGGATCACGCCACTCGCTGACTCCGTGACGCCGCGCAGGCGAGGCGCGACCTGACCACGGGTCATACCCGAGGTCCGCCTGGAGGCAACACGCCGCCTCGAGCTCCCGCCATCGGCGTGGCGGCCCGCCGAGGGCTGGTTCGGTTGCGATCTGCCCTTCCCGCAGCGTCACGATGCTGCCCGGTTCACGTCGCTCGGGTCGAGTGAACGGCCACGGTCGCCGTGTATCGTCCCACGATGTCGACGGTGGTGATGCGACGGACGCTCGGTTGAGGCCTGGCAGGCCCACCCGATCGCTCCCGTCGGATTCGACCCCGTCGGGCGAGCTCGCACTCCCCGATTCCGCACGTGCGTCACGATCAGAGCGAGATCGCCTCGCTTCAGTGGCGGTCGCGGCAGTGTGGGTGCTGCTCACCGCCATCGCGGCTGTCTGGGTGGTGCGATACAGCCGGCGATTCCCGTACTCGAACGACTGGGACGTCGTGCCGGTACTCGTGGGCCGCAAGCCGTTCACGCTGGGTTGGCTCTGGTCGCAGAGCACCGACCACCGGCTCTTCGTGCCGCGACTCGTCATCTCGGCCCTCGCAGGGATCACGAACGGCGACTTCCGCAGCGTCGCGTGGTTCGACTTCGTGCTGCTCTCCGGCTCGGCGGCTGTCGCGATCAGAACCATGCGTCGCGTGCGGGGTGTGACTGCGTTCAGCGACATGCTGTTCCCGCTGGTTCTGCTGTCGCCGTTTCAGTTCGGGCTCACCTGGAGCTTCGCGGTGCACTTCACGACCGTGGGAGTGGCGTCACTCGGCGTGCTCCTGCTGATGGTTCGGTTCGGGCTCGACGCGCCACCTCGCTGGCTCTGGGTGGTAGTGGTGCTCGCGCTCGTACTCGTGGGAGACGGCGCGCCCGGGCTCGCACTCGTGCCCGGGATCCTTGCTTGGTTGGTGCTCTCCGCGCTTCGGCTGCGACGAACTGCACGGGTGCATTCGACCGGCGTGCTCGTTGCCGTCGGCGCGTTCGTCGTGATCGGTGGGCTCTACTTCGTGGGCTGGCGACGGGTCGACCTGGCGCCTCCGGCGTCCAGGGCGATCATGAGCTCTGGCCTGCGCCTCGCGTCAGCGATCGCGGGCCCGGGCGCGTACGGGCTCTGGCCGTTTACCGGCGTGCTCATCGGCCTCGCGCTCGTCGCGACCGTCGGCCTGCTCGGCTGGCGCTGGTGGTCGTCACCGCCCGACACCCTCGATCGCTGCCGCGCGACGGCGTTGGCGTGCTTTGGCGTGTCGGTGGCGGCGATGCTGATCGCCTTCGGCTTCGGGCGCGGATCCGTCATCTGGGAGGCCGACATGGCCAATCAGTATTCGGGCCTCGTCATCCCGATCGTCTGCTGGCTCTACCTGTCGTGGGTGACCATGGGAAACCAGGCAGGCGGCGTCGCGGGCGCCGTACTCTTCGTCGTGGTGATCGGCGCGTATGCGAACAATGTCGGCCACATGCAGGACACGTTCGCCAAGCAAGAACGCCAAGAGCGCGCGTTCGTTCGTGACCTTTGCCGTCTTGACGTTGCCGCGCTCGCGAGCCGTCATCGACACTTCCTCCTTCTCAGTCCGTCCGATCGCGAGGTCAGGGAAGTCGCAGTGCACATCCGGGAGCTCCGCCGCGACGACATGGCGGGGTTCGGCTGCTCGTGAACCTCCAGGACCGTGCACGTCAACGTCTCGGTGCCGTGCGGCATGCGTACCGTGGCCGCGGGCTGCCAGTGGTGCAGTTCCTCCACGTCGGCAAGACCGGTGGCAGCGCTGTCAAAGCGGCGCTGCGTCCCGTCGCGACAGCCGGGCCCTACCGATTGGATCTCCATGGGCACCGGTTCACGCTGGCGCAGGTGAAGCCAGGCGAGGAATTCTTCTTCGCGACGCGCGACCCTGTCGAGCGATTCGTGAGCGCGTTCTACAGTCGGCGGCGCGGTGGCGCTCCTCCCAGTCGTGACCCGTGGAGTGCAGCGGAACGACAAGCGTTCGCCCGCTACGACACGGCGAACGCCCTCGCCGAGCAGATCGATCGTGATGCCGACGCGCGCGCAGCAATGGGCGCGATCACGCACATCCGGTCGCACTACTCGGCGTGGTTCGGATCGCCGGACGACTTCATTGCTCGACGTGACGACCTGCTGATGATCATGCGTCTCGACCACTTGAACGACGACTTCTCGAAGTTGCTGCACAAGCTCGGGCTGGAAGGCCGTGCAGAGCTCCCAGTCGACCACCGTTCGCACCGCGGTCCTGCTGGTGTCGACCGTTCGCTCTCCGAACGCGCGTTGGTGAACCTTCGAACCTGGTATCGAGACGACATCGAGTTCGTCGATCTCTGCAATTCGATCGCCAGTGACCTCTGAACCTGCGTCGCCGGGCGCGGTCAGGCATGGCCCGGGCAGGAGGGGTGCCGGTCAGAGGTCGGTAGCCTCGTCCCCTGCCCGCGCTGGCCGAGTCGACCACTTGTGCATGTCCATTCGAGGAGGAGATGACGCGTTTGCGACCAGCCCCGCGATGCACCGTTGCGGGCTCGTCCGCGTGAGGCCCATCTCGACACCAGCACGGTCGAGCACACCGCCATGCGGTGAGTCAACATGATCGATGTGCCGCAGTCAGGCGACCACTTCCCGAACTTCTTCGTGATCGGCGCGAACCGCGCGGGGACGACCTCGCTGTACAACTACCTCTCCCAGCATCCGGCCGTGTTCATGAGCCCGATCAAGGAGCCGAACTTCTTCGCGCCGG
>Ga0075420_100002072_pt1 | contig 17298 bp, 13 predicted proteins | sample SoiMetdeltSBSDD4_FD_75296 | JGI IMG/M metagenome (GOLD analysis project Ga0075420, IMG submission 75296) | Bulk soil microbial communities from a Populus tree surrounding site in Tennessee, USA - Soil MetaG P. deltoides SBSDD4 | ecosystem: Environmental > Terrestrial > Soil > Tree plantation... | reverse complement strand
TCGGCTGGCGAGGGCCGAGCGCAACATCGAGATCCTGCTGAAGGAACGGCCCGACCAACGGGCGAACCTGCTGGCGTGGAAGGGCGGCGCCGCAACGTATCGTGCCGTGCGCTCCCATGAGGCGGGCCAGGCGGAAGAATACAGCCATCGCTACAAGGAGGCGCTCGACGGCTTCGCCGAAGCCAACAAGATCGGATCCGGTATTGTGGGCGTCGCTGCCATCATCGGCGGCACAATGGCGGTCTTCGCGGACCGATTGCCAGCCAAAGACCGCGCGGCGGCATGGGCGCTGGCCTACGACAACTACTCGAAGTTATGGCAGATGCAGGAATCCGGCATCGAAAAACTGCCGGTTCATCACAAAGGCGAAGTCCTCTCGGGCCTGGCGCAGTCAGCGCAGCGAACCGGACGCACCGAAGAAGTCGCACAATACCTCGACAAGATGCTGACGCTGCTCGTCGATACACCGTACGAGGCCATGGCGAAGCAGTGGAAGTCCGATCCGGCGAGCGCCGCAACGACCAATCTCACCTGCAAGAACTGTCATGCACCAGGGCGACTGGCGAATCGGTTGGAAGCGCTCAAGCAGCAGTAGCGTCGATGTATCCCCTCTTGCGACGAGTGATTGTGGCTCTCGTTTTCGTTTCGAGCACTGCCCTCGCTTTTGCGCAAGGCTCCCAGCTGAGATTTGACGTACCGGCGGGCTGGGTGCCGAAACCGCCTTCGTCTTCGATGCGCGTCGCCGAGTTCACGCTGCCGAAAACTGGCAGCGACGCGGAAGACGCCACGGTCACGGTGTTTTACTTCGGCGGTCAGGGCGGCAACGTGCAGGCGAACCTCGATCGCTGGATCTCGCAGATGACGCAGCCCGACGGGAAATCATCGAAGGACTCGGCAAAGACGACCGGATTCACCACGGCGTCCGGGCTCGAAATTTCGCTGCTTGACGTGTCAGGCACCTACGTCGCGGAAGTCACGCCAGGGTCAGCCGAGAAATTCCACAAGCCCGGCTTCCGACAATGCGCCGCTTATATCGCCACGCCGGGTGGCCCGTACTTCGCCAAACTCGTCGGCCCTGCAGCGACGGTGGCGAAGTGGTACGACAGTTACGTCGCCTACCTCACCAGCGCAAGACTTAGCTCATCCAAATAACGTCAACTAACAGCAGAGGTGAGATTTATCTGAACGCATGAGCTTCGATTTGCGTTGACATCTCTTTACTCATCAGGCACTCTCTCCCCGACTCATCCAAAGTTGACCCGGCGATTCCAGGCGCCTTGAAAGCTTTCGAAAGAAGCACGTCTGGATCTCGGCGGACGTGTGGCTCCTCGTCCCGGCGACTCCCCCGCCGGACGTGATCGCTGGACGTCTGCGCGCCTGCTGGCGCTCGACCGTCATTTGGAGCGTCGCTCGTCAGTCACCTAGGTAGCCTGGGTTCCCAAAGGTCGCTCCCACCGGCGAGGAAACCCGGGGGGAGGGATCGATGTTTTCACCTTTGCGGTTCTGCTCGCTGGTGTCCCTGCTGCTGCTTTTCTCGCCGACGTACGTTGCGGCACAAACCACGTACGCGACGATCACCGGCGCCGTTCACGATCCGTCCGGCGCGGCCGTCACGAACGCCTCCATTACCGCGACGCATCTCGACACCGGAGTCGCCACCAAAGCGACCTCGAACAAAGAGGGCGTCTACACCTTGACGCAACTCCGCGAGGGAACGTATCTCGTCACCGTTCAGGCGGACGGATTCCGTGAGGCCATCGCCTCGGATATCACGCTCGTCGCGCGAGACGTGCGCCGCCTTGACATCTCGCTCGTCCTCGGGGCGCTCGAGTCGAAAGTCGACGTCGCCGGAGGCGCGACGCTCATCGAGGCGGAAACACCTCGCATCAGCGATACCCGAACCGCCGATCAACTGAAGACACTGCCGCTCAACGACCGCGGCATCTGGTCGTTCCTCCAGGTCACGCCGACGCTGTCGCCACGTGGCGGCAGCTACTCGTTTGCAGGCAGCCGCACGAATCAGTCGCAGTTCGCGATCGATGGCACGACGATGAGCGATGGCGTGACGGATAACGCGATCGGACCGCTCGCGAACTATGTGGAGTCGTTCAAGGAGGTCAAGCTCGATCTGGCCAACAACAGCGCCGAGTATCCGACGCTCGGCCAGGTCACGGTGATCTCGAAGTCGGGGACGAACGCCTTCAACGGCTCCGCCTTCGACTACTATCAGAGCCCGATCTTCCGCGCGCGCGATCCGTTTGCCACCCAGCGTCGCGGCGGCGTGCAGCACAACATCGGTCTGTCGCTTGGCGGTCCGGTGAAGATTCCGCAGCTCTACGACGGACGTGGCAAGTCGTTCTGGTTCGTCTCGGGCGAGACGTTCACCGGCAGCTCCGCCACTGCAGCGCTGAACCCCACGGTTCCCATCCAGGCGTGGCGCAACGGTGATTTCTCCGCGCTCGGCATTCCGATTCGCAACCCCTTCACGGGCGAGATCTACAGCAACGGCAGAATCCCGGCGAGCGCCATCAACCCAGTCGCACGAGCGATTCAGGAGCGATTCTACCCCCTGCCCAACACGGGAGATCCAAACGTCCTGCGCGCGAACAACTACAACGAGACCGTTCCACGCGACGCCTCGAAACCTTACTACGCGACGAGCCGTCTCGATCACAACTTCGGCGCGAACGACCGCGTCTACGCGCGGTTTACCATGCACCAGTCGACGAATCCCGTGTGGGAAGGCAACTTGCCCGGGTTCGGCGAGCGCCGGCAGTTCCGCCAGAACAAAGCGCTGACGCTCTCGCACACGCGCATCATTGGTCCCTCGCTGGTGAACGAACTGCGCTACGGTTACGCGTACAACAACAATCCATTTCAGGGTCCGCTCGACGGGCTCGAGGTCGTCGATCACCTCGGGCTGCAGGGCCTTGCGCCGGGGCTGCCCGATATCGGTGGCGTCTTCAAGACCAGTTTCCCCGGCCTCGGCCTGACGGGATTGAATCAGGTGAATTGGACGGACCCGGGATTCCTGAACCGCGCGAACCAGATACAAGAACAGATCACGTGGCTCCGCGGTACGCACACGTTCAAGGGTGGCGTCGAGATCCGTCACACGAGCTACGACGAGTCGGCAGCCAACAACAATCTGTTCGGCTCCGCCGATTTCACCAATCGATACTCCGCGGTGCCGGGAGTCACGCCAAGCGGTCATGCGTATGCCGATTTCCTGTTCGGCGTGCCGACGACCGTTGCCCGCGCGTTTCCACCGATTACGATCGAGCGCCGACGCTGGACCTACGACTTCTTCGTCCAGGACGACTGGAAGATGTCGCCCAACCTGACGCTGAACCTTGGGATTCGCTACGACCTGCATCCAGGGTGGTACGAGCGGAACGGCCAGATGGCGATCTTCGATCCAGGGAGCGGACAGATCATCGTTCCTGACAGCGGGCTTGCCAGGGTGTCGCCACTGATGCCGGCAAGCTACGTGAACGTGGTGACCGCGAGTAGTGTCGGGTTACCAGAGCGGACCCTGATCCGCACCGACACCAACAACTTTGCACCGCGTATCGGCGTGGCCTACAAGCCGTTCGACAATGCCGATACGGTTATTCGCGGCGGCTACGGGATCTACTACGACATCGTGCCTGCTGTCGATTTTCTATCGGGCAACAACGTCCCGTTCGTGATCAACGAGGCAGCATTCACCAACACGCAGCCGGCACCGGCGGTCGTCTTGCCGCAGGTCTTCCCTTCCGCTGGCGGCGCGGCACCGTCGTCGGTCACGCTGCCGCTGGCGATCAATCCCGATCTGAAAATGCCGTACAGCCATCAGTGGAACGTGACCGTCGAACACCAGCGGTGGCACACGGGATTTCGTGCGTCGTACGTGAGCACGGCGGGACGCAAGCTGTGGTACGAGCGCGATATCAACGCGCCGCAACCCGACGAGCGCCTCTACGTCAACAAGCCGCGGCCCTTCCCGCAGTATCCGGCGATCCTCATGCTCGACAACGGCGCACATTACGACTACCGCGCCATCACGCTTGAAGCGGAGCGCCGCATGCTGAATGGACTGTTCGTCCAACTCGCGTACACGGCAGCGCGCGACATGGGTGACACCAATGAGTGGTGGGAGCCGATTGAGAACCCGTTCGATCTCGAACGCGAGCTGGGCCGCGATCGCAGTTCGCCACGCCATCGCTTCATCAGCGCGGTGATGTACGAGTTGCCGTTTGGACGGGATCGCAAGTGGATGAGCAGCGTGCCTCTCTGGGTCGACATGGCACTCGGCGGATGGCAAATCTCGGCGATCGGATACCAGCAGACTGGCGTGTTCCTGACGCCGACGATCACCGTGCCGGATCCGACTGGCACCAGGTTTACGAGCAGCGCGAGCCGGCCGAACGTCAACCTCCGGCCTGATCAGCTGCGCAATGCCGCCCTCGACGATCCGACGATCGCGATGTGGTTCGATCCGACCGCCTTCAGCGCGCCGGCGCTCGGCCGGTTCGGCAACGCGACGCGTGGTTCCATCGAGGGTCCTGGCCTGAACGTGTGGCACGTCGGATTCCACAAGACCTTCAGGATGGCGGATCGGCAGGGCGCGCCAACGTTCCGGGTGGAGCTGACGAGCACCAACTTCTTCAACCACCCGCAGTGGGGCAATCCAAATACGAACGTCACGCCGACGAACGTGAACGCCGGGCGCATCAGTGCGACCGGTGGACCAACCGCCTGGCAACAAGCGGGACCTCGTGCGATGCGGCTCGGCGTTCGCGCGGAGTGGTGAAACCCTGGGCTCGGGATCCGGGATCCGGGGCTCGAAAAGATCTTCGAGTCCCGAGTCCCGAGCCCCGGACCCGTTTACAGGCGAGGTGACGCGATCATGATCGCGACGCCGGTGAGCAGCGTCACAGCGCCGAGCACGAGCACCGTCAGATCGATCGCCGGCCACTTGAACTTGCCGCTGATGCCCGCCAGGAACAGCACCGACGCATAGATGATCGTGAACAGCAGGTAGCGGTTCGCCGTCTCGCCCGCTTTCTCAGCCGCCGCCGATTCATCCTGGGCGATCTGCTCCCACCGATCGGCGTCACTCCCCTCCTGCAGGGCGTACTGCGGCATGTCGAATGGCGAAGCGGGCGCGTCGGGTTTCTCAGTCGGGCTCGACGTCCGCCAGGCTTCAGCGGCTGCCTTGAGGGGCTCGGGAAAGCGCGTAAACAGAGAATCGGCGGTCTGCTTATCGCCCCTGTTCACGGCAGTGAGCCAGTGCACGAAGAGGTTGACGTGCACCCCGGTCCTTTGCATCGCCAGGTTGGTGAGCTTTGCCGTCCTGATGACTGCAGTCGTGTATCGTGCATGGTGGATGGCCTGCTCGCCGTTCCAGAGGGATGACTGATAGGCGCTGTAGGCCGTGGCGACCGTGGCCCCGGCCATCAGGGCCGCCGACAGCAAATCCATCCACTGGCGCACGCGGAGGCGGAGGCGCCTGTCAGGCAGCGGTGCCGCATGCTCGATCTGCATCACTCGTACCCAGCCTCTCTCACGGCGCTGCGTCGCTCCGCGAAGTGTTCGACACGCGACGAGCTGCCGCTCGCGTGATCGATCCGGTTTCGAAAACTGTGAAGCGCGTCGCTCGATGTTGTCAACTGAGCCTTGAGCGGTGACGTCGGTCTCGCCAATCAATACCTGTGCCGAAAAACGATCGCTCGAGGTCGACACGATCTCGTCCGTACCCGGCGCGCGTCGTCGAGGCAGCGGCTCAACGAGACGATGTTGCTGAGTCGCGGGGGCGTACGACCCTAGTGCCATAGCGCGCTCGTTCCCGGAATGCTAGGTTGGCAGGCTAAGCGATCGCCGAATGATCGTTCGGTGAGGAAGAATCCAGGCACCTGGGACAAGAACAAGGCGGTCATCAAGTACGCCTGGGAGCGAGTGCGCGAAGCGCGCTAGAGATCGTGATTCGAAGGGACACCTTGAACAAGCTCGCGTCCGGCTCCCGTCGCCGATCGGCGGCGAGCCGGACGTGAAGAAGGTTGAGGGACACAGTGGCTACAAATCTCATCTCTCGGCTGATGAACGAGTTCCGAGGCGATACTCTCGGGCGCGTCGCCACGTCGCTCGGGGAGAGTCCGGCCAAGACCGAGACTGCCCTCGGCGTGGTGCTGCCGGCGCTCATGGGTGGACTCGCCGGCAAGGGGTCGACGAGCGCAGGCGCCGACGACTTGCTCGACTTGATCAAACGCAACAAGTTCGATAACCCCAAGTACGGCGACATCTCCGGCGCGATCAGTGCACCCGACAGCCTCACGAACCTAGCGACCTCGGGCCGGTCGATGCTGGACTCGGTGTTTGGGGCTCGGACCAGTTCGGTGACCGACTGGATAACCTCGTTCACCGGCATCAACCGGTCGTCATCAACGTCTTTGCTCTCGCTCGCTCTGCCGCTCGTCATTGGCCAGATCACCAAGTTCCTCGGCAGCGGCGGTCTGACTGCGGCGAGTCTGCAGAACCTGCTGGCCGATCAGAAAGCGTTCCTCAAGGACGCACCCGCCGGCCTGACCGCCGTGCTGGGTCTCGGCGACATCAGCCGTCCGGCCGGCGTCGGGTCGTACGAGTCGGAGCGCGTCGGCACGCACACGCGCGCGGTCGGTACCTACGAAACTGAAAGCAGGGCTGGTTCCTCGTGGTGGAAATGGGCGATTCCGCTGCTGTTACTCGCCCTCATCCCGTTCTACTTTGCTTTCCGCGACCGTGAGCCGCGCACCGTCAGCCAGGCGCTACCTCGCGGCGATGTGCCGACGGGCACGGTCGGCGTCGCGCCGGTGGTCCCAGAACTCGGCGAGTTCGTCCAGAGGCGGCTGCCGCGGAACATCATGATCAAGGTGCCTTCGCGCGGCGTCGAGAGCAAGCTGATCGCCTTCATCGAGGATCCGAACACGCGGGTCGACAAGGAGACTTGGTTCACCTTCGACCGCCTCGAGTTCGAGACCGACTCGGCGCTGCTCAGGCCCTCGTCGCGCGAACAGCTGCAAAACGTCGTCGCGATTCTCCGGGCCTACCCGCAGGTGCACGTGAAGATCGGCGGCTACACCGACAACGCCGGCGACGACGCTTACAACATGAAGCTTTCGTCCGAACGCGCGACGGCGACGATGAACGACATCGCCAGCCAGCAGATCGACAGATCGCGCATTGAGGCGGAAGGCTACGGCGAGAACCACCCGGTCGCTGATAATGGCACCGCCGAGGGGCGTCAGCGCAACCGGCGCGTCGACATCCTCGTGACGAAGAAATAGGTCACGCCGAACGCCGGCCAGCTCGTGGAGTCTCTCAATCTCCAGCGCGTCCTCTGGGGACTGATCGTCACGTCCCTCGAGGTGGGCCTGGCAGCGCTGGTCTGCGGTGTCCTGTACGGCACGACGACGTGGATTCTGACGCGCGTCGTGGCGGTACGGGGCCGTCGTTTGCCAAGTGGAGCGCAGCCGCACGACTCAAGATATGGACCGTCCTGCTCGTCGTGTTCGTCGCGTATCTCGTCGGCCTTCTTGCGTACAACGGATGGTTACTCGCGAAGGGCAGCGATCCTTGGTCGCACCCGCTGGGCCTGATCAGATCAATTACCGTCGAGACGCAGATCGCCATCGCGATTGCGGTGGCGAAGCTTGCCGTGGCAATGGCGGGGCTGTTTGTGGCCGCCCGCGTGCTCCGCCGCCTGCTCGCCGTCGGAGAACGCCGCATCAACCGATGGGATCAGCTCGCGAGCGACAACGAGAGCCTCGCGCGGTTGTTCAAGGGCCTCGACCGTCTCATCGTCACCACCGCATGGGCACTGCTGGCCTTGTACGCCTGCGCGTGGTTCGGGTTGCCACAGGGTATCGGCGACACGCTGCTCCTCGCCCTCCGCATTTACCTCGTGATCTCGATCGGATTCAATGATCATCGGGTGCACCGCCGTGATCGTCGACACGCTCAACGGCCTCAGCCAGCGCACCGCGCAGACACACGGGTTCCTGGATTACTACAACCACCTGCATCCGCTCCTGCCCACCTTTCGCACCTGAAGGGCGTGGTGGAAGCGATCGAATTCCGAACGACCAAAATCCGCGACAGCGAAGGCCGTCTGCACATGATTCGCAACGGCGCCATCAAGCCGGTCATCAACTATTCGGAGGACTACACGATCGCGGTCGTGCCGGTGGAAGTGGCGTACGGTGCGGACCTCCGCAGCGTATTCAACACGCTCCGCACCGCCGGCGAGCGCGTGCGCGCCGACGATCCCGATGTGCTCGCCGACACGAACATCGAAGGGATTACCGCCTCCGGAAACACGACCATGACTGTGCGCACGTCCACACGCGTCAAGCCAGGACGGCACGAAGCCCGGACCGAATGCCTAAAAGTACGAAAGCGAGCGAGCCCGCCGGAGCGGAGCGGGGGCGAAGGGGCCCGTGAGCGACGGCGATGGGGGTCCGGCGGGGCAAGCCCCTCGGAAAATGGTTTGACTTGCATATCTATCGTACGATACTTATCGTAGTCACACGATGGGTATTACCTACGGTCGAAACCGATGACCACACGCAAACAGTCCGCGACCACACGCCTCCCTACCGATGCTGAACTCGACATCCTGCATGTACTCTGGGATCACGGGCCGAGCACCGTCCGGGAGGTGCAGCACCACCTCGCGACCGAGAGACCAACGGTTTACACAACGGTGCTGAAGCAATTGCAAGTCATGGCCGAGAAGGGCCTGGTTCGCCGAAACGCGCGGCTCCGCTCGCACGTGTATGAGGCCCGATTCCCTCGTGAAGAGACGCAGCGCGGAATTGCCGCCGATCTGCTCAAACGCGCATTCCGCGGCTCTCCGGCAGCCCTCGTCCTTGGCGTCCTGTCCGCTCATTCGGCCACGCGATCGGATCTCGCTGAGATCCGCAAGATGATCGACGACTACGAAAAGAGGCACCGATGATTGTCATCGACGCATTCCGCACGCATATGTGGGTGGAACCCCTGGGTTGGACGCTCCTGCATTCGATCTGGCAGGTAGCAGTCATAACGGTCGTCACGTGGCTGCTACTCCGCCGATATGGCGTTCAACGTCAGTCACAGACGCGATACGCAATCTGTTGCGCCGCGTTCGGCGTGTCGGTTGTCATTCCAGTCTTCACATTCGCGTCGCTCATCTTGGCTCCAACTGGAGGTGCCATAGTGAATCCGGTGCCTGCGGTCGCGCCAGTCGCGAGCGCTGTCACGCCAACTTCGAGCTCGTTGTTGTCGGAGCGTGCGGTGCTCGTTCTACCGTGGGTCGTGCTCGCCTGGCTGATCGGGGTCCTCGCCAGAACCATCTGGACTCTCAGTGCATGGCTGGCTGTCCGTCGTCTGGTCCGATCTGCCACGCAGCCGGTCGACGTGCTGTGGACGGGGATTCTCCACAAGTTGCAGCAAGATTTACGGATCGACCGTCACGTTGGCCTTCGGCTTTCCATGCTCGTTGATGTGCCGTGCGTAACCGGCTGGCTCCGGCCGATCATCCTGCTGCCACCAGCGGCATGTCTGGGCCTCACTCCGCAACAGATGGAGGCGGTGCTTGCCCACGAGCTCGCGCACATCACGCGGCACGACTTCCTCGTCAACAGCCTTCAGCGCATCGGCGAGACGCTGCTCTTCTACCATCCGGGAATGTGGTGGATCTCGCGGCAGATTCGAATCGAGCGTGAGCACTGCTGTGATGATGCCGCCGTGGCAGTGTGTCCGGACGTCGTGGCGTACGCCCGCGCGTTGACCACGCTCGAAATAAGCAGGGCAGAGTCAGAGCCGCTGCTGGCGGTTACAGGCGGCGACCTCGCGGGCCGCGTTCGGCGGCTGCTCACCGGGAACGAAAATCCGGTTTCGGGCGTTACTCCCGTAACCATCATCATGCTTCTGCTGGCTGCCGTCGGCGCATACGCGATTGCGCCGCCGACGTCCAGCGCAACCGTCCGACAGGACTCCGCGGACCGCGTGCGCGAAACGTCTTCGGACCCGACGCAGGCCTTGATCCGTCAGTTTGACGGCAGTAGCACGCGGCCGGACAAGGTCACCGCGATCAGCCGTCTCTCTGGTGATGTCAGCGCGGCTGCGTGGCAAAAGCTTGTGCTCATAGCCGAACGTGATCCGGACTTCGAAGTGCGTAAGGAGGCGGTCAGTTACATCGCTGGCCGCGCAACGCCGGCAGCTGTACAGGAACTGATTAGGCTCTATGCGGCCACTGGTGAGCAGGCCTTCAAACTCCACGTCCTCAGCTACCTCTCCGGACTTCGCACCGCGGAATCGATGACAAAGATCCGCGAGATCGCGGACCGCGAAGCGGATCCCGTGATCCGGAAGAAAGCGTTGGACTACGTGCTCGGTCGATAGGCGGCGCTCATGGGGTCGGAGCTTCGACACGCGGCACGATCTCTCGGTCGTGCTCCTGGATTCCTCGCGGCGTCAGTCCTCTTGGTGGCGCTCGCGATTGCCCCGACGGTGGGCGTCTTCCGTCTCGCTGACATCGTGCTTCTGAGACAGCTGCCCACACCCCGGCCGGATCAGCTGGTTGTTTTCGAGAAGGTCGCGATGGACGGCGACACGGATACGAGTTTTTCGTATCCGGTCTATCGCGACCTCCGCGATCGCGCGACCGGCTTTTCCCATCTGGTTGCGTACGACGCTTCTGTCGTCGCTCTGCAGAGCGGTGACACGACCGAGCGTGTGCTTCACGAGGTTGTGTCCGGCAACTACTTTCAGTGTTTGCAGACGAAGGCGTTTCTCGGGCGTCTACTCTCGCCGGAAGATGATCGACAACCGGGTGCTCACGCGGTTGCCGTCCTGACGTATGGCTACTGGCGCGAGCGGTTCGGCGGCGACGCACGTATTCTTGGTCACACGATCCGCTTAAATGGCTATCCGTTCACCGTAATCGGCGTGGCGGAGCCTCGGTTTCGTGGTCTGCGCGCCGCGTTTCGTCCCGCCGTGGTCGTGCCGATGATGATGCAGAGGCAACTCGATCCCTCGCGCGAATGGCTGGAAGGGCGCACGACGAGCTGGCTGAACGTTGTCGGTCGGCTGGCATCAGATGCTTCAACAACGACGGTTGAAACCCACGTCAGTGCTGACTTCCAGAATCTCCTCAGGGAGGACCTCGCTGGCGCATCGCTGCCTGACACAGTTCGTCGGGAGTTGCTCGCCGAACGCGTGAGGCTGGCTCCGGGCGGGCATGGGTTCTCTCCGCTCGCTTCGAGGTACGGCCGTCCCTTGACCGTCGTGCTCGTCATGACCGCCATTCTGTGGCTCGTGGCCGCGCTGAACCTCCTTACTCTCTTTCTTGGCCGTTTCACTGCTCAGCGCAGTGAACTCGCGTTACGCGCCGCTCTCGGCGCAACCTCGTTCAGGCTGGCCCTCGGAGTGATCGCTGAATTGATCATCGTCGCCGTAACGGGCGGGGCCATCGCCTTCGCGCTCGCATCGCGCTTCGCGATGGCACTGTTACGTTTCGTGCCCCCACAAGACAGTCCGCTCGACGCAGGAGCCTTGATTGATCTGCGCGTGGTTGGTCTCTCCTTGGGACTCACCGTGATGACGACGACCGTCGTCGGAACGTGCATCGTCTGGCGCCTGCGGAGGAATTCAGTCCTCGACTTCCGACCACAGGGAAGCCGACAAACACCGCACGGTTGGCTCTCCGTGAACACACTTAGCGGCCGACTCGTACTCGGCGTCCAGTTCGCCGGAGCGGCCATCCTTCTCCTTTCAGCCGGCCTCGTGGTTCGCTCGGTCGTCAATCTCCGCAATCAGCCGCTCGGGTACGATACGTCGGACGTTGTCCTCATCTCTCTCGCGCCTGGCCTTCAAGGCTATACGCCCTCGCGGGCTGCGGATCTCTTCGAACAACTCCGCGCGAGTGTCGACGTCACTCCTCGCGTTACATCAGCGACATTCGCGTTCGTCGACATCGTCAGCGGTCGTGGCCGCCGGTCGACGATTGAGATCGCAGCAGGCGACAGGTGGCCAGCTCGTACGCAGAACGTCGAGGTCAATCTCGTCGGTCCGCGTTATTTTGAAACACTTGGCATTGCGCTGAAGGCGGGCCGAACGATCGAGGCACGCGATCGAAAGGGCACCGCACAGGTTGCCGTCGTCAGCGACACTTTCGCCCGCACGTTCTTCGATGGCACGGCCGTCGGACGACGTTTCCGCTGGGCGGGTTCCCCGGCGAGCGATCCGGGCCTCGAGATCGTCGGTCTCGTGTCGGACATCAAATACCGCTCTGTGCGCACTCCGAGTCCAGCGCTCGTCTACGTTCCGGTAATGCAGGATCCCGTCTCGGACGCAACGCTGTATGTGCGATCGACGCTGCCGGCCAGTACGATTCTCAGCACAGTCCGTCGGGAAATCGCACGGCTGGACCCCGGCGTGGCGCCGTTTAACGTCCGAACCTTCGACCGCCAAGTCGATGAGTCGCTCGCAACAGAGCGGTGCCTTTCGTTCCTGGCCAGCGCGCTCGGGTTCGTGGCGCTTGTACTGACGAGTGTCGGTCTGGCGGCGTCGATCGCCCAGACGATCACGCGTCGAACACGAGAGATTGGCATCCGACTCGCTCTCGGTGCCAGCCCTCAAGTGGTGTGCCGGCGCGTCGTGGTTGAGGGGCTAGTGCCCGCAGTCGTCGGCGTCACCTTAGCGATGCTGCTCGCGTATCCTGCCACGCATCCTCTGATCACGACGCTGTTCGGCGTGTCGCGTAGCGATCCGCTGGTGCTCGGCGGAAGCATGACTGTTTTGATTCTGGTGGCGGGATTTGCCTGTTACGTACCGGCGCGTCGGGCATCGAAAGTGGACCCGGTGATTGCGCTCCGTGAATGACAGCATTCCCAGTGAATCCCATGTGGCCTGTCTTGTTCCTGCCAAGCGCGCCGTCCGTGTCGAGCCCATGGTGGGTGGCGTTGAGGCACGAGTAGGTCCGGCTAGAAGCGGTCGGAGAAGTAATAAAGGAGGGGGAACGATGCCACAAAGGCAAACACGAACGTCGTCAGACCCATCGTGACGGCGATGCCGGTGTGAAAGAGCGTGCCGAGGGCGATGAACGCCAGAGCACCGGGCCTTCCCCCGAACAGCAGGAACGGCGCACCGATCTCGAAGACCATCGTCAGCCAGGACATCACGAGTGACACCGGCCGCGTCCCGCACGCGTGAGCCAGTCGCGGCGAGCAGTACGTCGCCATCCGGGTGATCAAGTGAATGGCTGATCCCTCCCGCCACACGGGCGAGCTCAGCTTGGCGATGCCCGACGTCCAGTACGAGAGCACCAGCTGCGCGGCGATGAAACCAAGCGCGACAGTCCGCGCCACGTCCGTGAGGGGAAGGCAATAAGCAAACAAGCCGGCCCAGACGACATTCTGCATTTGATCGGCGCCGTCGCGTCCGACCATGATGCGAACATTCGTGAGACAGTGCACGCCAAGCACGAAGGCTGCAAGCGCCGCAGCCAGCGTGGTGTTGTAGACGAAGGCAAAGGGAAACAGTAACGCCGCAACGCCGTGGGCGATGACCGCGGCGATGAACACACGCGAGCTACATGCGGCGTCGAACAGGAGCGTCAGCACCGGCCGATTGATCAGGAGGTAGTAGCGCGAACGGACAATGCTCCAATCGTAAAACCGCGACAACACGTCGCGACGGGCCACGTAGAACTCAGCGGCATCGAAAGTGATTCCGATTGCCGCAATACACGCCGTCAGGACCACGGCGGCATCCCTGTCGAGCGCCGGGAGATCCATCGCTACCCCAATCCCATCGTGATCAGGCGTTCGCGCAGCCGTAAGAGCTCCCTGACCGACTGCGTCGCGTCCATTGATTCGAAATCAATGCGTTCCAGCAGCGCCGCATACCGCTCCTCGTCGATCGGCCGGACGGCGATGCCTCCGTCAATCTCGGTCTCATAGAACAGGCCGGATTGAGCGTTCTGCTTGGTCTCGGCCTGATGCTGGTTCTGATACTGGTGCTGGTCCTTCTGCCCGTCCGCATTCTGGTGTTGTTGCTGCTGCTGTTGCTGGTTCTCGGTTGCCGCGTTCTGAAATTGCTGTTGTTCCTGCTGCTGATTCTCCTGTTGTTGTACTTGCTCCTGCGCCTGTTCCTGCTTGCCCTGAAGCTGGTGCTGCTGTTGCTGCTGCTTCGTGTCCTGCTGCTGCACCTGTTGCTTTGCGTCCTGTACGGTCGTCTGCTGGTGCACCACGTATTTCTCGTAATACGGGATAACAACCTGATAGCCCGGAGCGCGCTGCAGCCCTTCTTTCATTTCTGCGTCGTCCCAGATAACCGACACGCTTGATGCCGTCCAGGCAACCGAGGGCCCCTTCACGTGCAATTCGCTCAGATCGTCCGGAACCGCCTCCACCATCGCTACCTCGGTCTTGCTCAACTTGGGCGGAATCAGGATGGCGATCACCTGGAGCTCGAGGCGTTTCGTGTCCTTGACGACGTGCTGCAGGACACTGAATCGTTGATTGTCGAGTTTCCCGCCGCTCCACACCGAGATGCTCAAGGCGATCTCGGCATCCGCCGTCACCGCCAGATGCTTGGCCAGCCAGGCGCTGCCGTAGAGGACGTCGACGAAAACCGGGACATCCTGCAGTTCGGTTGGCTTGCGCCTCTTGAACGTATCGCTCAACGCTCGTTGGGTGATCGCTTCACAGTACACGCGTGTTCGCGATTCGTTCTTGTGCTCTATCGCATTAGCCAATCCATCGAGGTATTCCGAGCCGCCATGACTGATCATCGTCACGATGGTTCCGGCGTTGAACAATGCCGCCTTCGACGGTTGCACACGATCGAGCGTGAGGATCCGAAGCGGACTGCGCTTCATGACCCGTCGACCGACCTCCGCATCGATCAGGAGTTCGTCAGTGAGTCTGTCGGCAAGGCTAGGCTCAGTACGCATGATGCTTCCCCCTGAGAGCTGATCGTTTCGATCCGGTGGAAAGCCGACAGGAACACGACTTCGACCTCGCCTTCGGCGCCGATGCCGTTCGTACGTGCAACGGCAAACTGGCGCAACCGGGCTCTGAAGTCGACCGGCTGACAGCAGACGTAGTTCAACAGGAGCAGGTAGGGAAAGCTGAACACTTTCCTTTTGGTTACCAACTCCTTCGGCTTGTACGTGGTGTCCCTGGTGAGATCCGGCGCGACGTCCGTTACACCCTTGGAGATCCGTCTCCTGGGGTTCCAGAGCATCAGCCAGGAGCGTCGGCGATCGAGCGGGACCTCCCGCCACACTGTCGTATGGCCGTCGCCGTCGCGATCTCGATACAGCAGGTGAAGATCGGTACGCCCGGGGTTCGGCGCGAAGAACGTCCAGATCGGGATCAGGCAGCACAGGTCGCGACGTACGAACGCGAGGATGAATCGCCTCGTCCAGATATGCTGGTTGAAGACCGTGAGGATCGTCCAGGCGGCGAAGACGGTGATAGCCAGCAGGCTAAAGACGTTCGTCAGCATGATTACCGCACGAGAGCCTTGAGCATGTCGTAGGCCTGAACGCCAGGCGGTGGAGGGCAGAACAGGCGCACGTAGTACGGGCGCCTCAGGACTCCATGCCAGAGAAAGTCGTAGATTCCGCGACAGACGACAGGAGCGCCTCCCTTGAGAAAGAGGTGCACCTTGTCAAGATCAGAAAACGTATTGCCGTGCCAGCAATTGATGGAGATCGACACATCCTCGGCGGAGATGTGATGCCACCATCCCCTTGGGATGAATAGACCATCTCCGGGCTCTAATTCGACGTGCCATAGCTCGACGCGCCGGCATCTCGGATGGCGCACCAGATCCAAGGCGTCGAGATCCACGCGGCTCTTCGATGGATTGTCGACAAAAGGGTACAGGCACTTCGTGTAGTCCGGACTGATGAGAAGAGCACGCTTTCTGCCGTAGATCTGGCCGAAGAGGTTGTCCGCATTGTCGTAGTGCAATCCGGAGCGCGTCTTGCTCCCAACCCACAGGTTCACTCCGAAGAGCCGGCCGAGGCTCAGGTCCTTCACGTCGACTTCTTTTTGCAGCTCGGGAAAGAGGCCGAGCGCAACTTGATGCAGATAGCATGAGCGTCCGCTTGCCAATAGCGCGATGAAGTCAACCAGCTTCATCTGCCGGCGATAGTCGTTGTACTGCTCGCGGAAAGGCACGCTGTGTGGCGGGAGGTCAACGACAACCGTGACATCGCGCGTTGCCCACTCGTCGGCCAGCCGCTGCGGTGACCAGGACTGTGACTGCGATACGAAGAGGTCGCGAACGACTATTGGGAGTGACGACTGACGCGTCTGTTCCGCGATGTCACGCCATTTCGCTGGCGTGACTGCAATGGGAGGCCGTAAGGTGAGACTGCGCCAGCGTTCGACTGTATCGGTGCCCATCGTGCTAGTCCGGACATATCCGATTGCGACGCCAAGGCTAAGCATCCTACACCTGTAACTCCGCCTCGACGCAGAATAATTTCGCTAGATCCGTCTGTCCGTCGGGCGCGTGCGGAAGGCGCACAGAGGACTACGTGTCTGTCGGCGTCTCCTCCCACTTGTTGGCAGGCGCGTACCCACACACCCAGTTCAATGCCTTGTGTCGCTCCATCGCGATGGAGTTGACCTCGGACCATCTCGGGCGGTGGGGTCGCCATGGCCGTCACGATTTGAAACTTCAGAATCAGTGCGCGAGATGCCACGTCGGAGGCTGAGGGCGGGCCCGACTTCTTTGGAAAGAATCTCAGCCTGAGGAAGAGTAAGCTACCGATGCTCGGCGCGTCGAGCGCCAAGGAGCCGCGCATGCGCCAAGAAGTCGATCGGTCCTCAATGATTCGTCTCTTCGAAGAGATTCGGGATGCATTCCCGCAGCTCTCGATGCGGCTGGATCACGATCCTCCGAATGTCGATCTCGAACTGGAGATTCCCCAGCAGCCCGGGCTGACGTTCTACATGAACCTCAACCTGCAGGGGGACGCATTGCACCTGACCGCCGGCGCGTTTTGGCTGGAACGGTTTCCGTGCACGCGAACAGATGTCGTTCAGGAGTACCGGGAGGCGGCTCACGGCCTGTTGAGCGGCATGTACCGGATTCGCGAACTTCACCGCGGCGACAGACCGTTCAAGGCGGAGCTCCAGAAACCAGACCAGGGCGGCTGGCGGACTATCGACACTTCGTCCAGGTTGGGCTGGCCGTTTCCGCGGCGCACGGTCGAGAAGATCCTGCAGAACGTCTCAAACACACGGTCTGCGACCTGATGTCGGGAACGACGGA
>Ga0075420_100002065_pt1 | contig 17332 bp, 10 predicted proteins | sample SoiMetdeltSBSDD4_FD_75296 | JGI IMG/M metagenome (GOLD analysis project Ga0075420, IMG submission 75296) | Bulk soil microbial communities from a Populus tree surrounding site in Tennessee, USA - Soil MetaG P. deltoides SBSDD4 | ecosystem: Environmental > Terrestrial > Soil > Tree plantation... | reverse complement strand
AGCGGTGGCGGGGGGGGCTCCGATTGGTGAGCCCCGCGCGACGATGCGCGACGATGGCCAGCGGCTCGAGCAGTACCGGGCTCGATGCCGGTGCGTCCTGAGCGTCAACGAAGGATCTTCCGACTTGTCCTGAGCGTCCGCGAAGGATCTTCTCGACTCCCCACGACATGACACTCGAAGAACTCGTCTCCCAGCTTCAGAAGGTCTACGGTGCGCAGCTTCGCACCGTGCTCCTGTATGGCTCGGCGGCGGCGGGCGAGCACATCCCGAAGCGCTCCGACTACAACGTGCTGGTCATCGTCGACGAGATCACGATGCAGCATCTGCGCACGGAGGCAGCCGTCGCGCGCGCGTGGGGCGAAGCAGGGAACCCGCCGCCGCTGACGCTGACCCTGTCGGAGTGGCGTGGTAGCGCCGACATCTTTCCGATGGAGTACGCGGACATTCTCGAGCGGCACCGCGTTCTTCACGGCACCCTGCCGTCCGATGGCATCGCGGTCGATCGCGGCCACCTGCGACTGCAGGTGGAGCACGAAGCGATGGGCAAGCTGCTCAAGCTCCGACAGGGGATCCTGGCAGCGGGCGGCAGCGACAAGGGGCAGACGGACCTCCTCGCCGCGAGTCTGAGCACGATCATGGTGATCTTTCGCGCGGTCGAGAGGCTGCACGGCGCCGTGCCGCCAACCGACTACGAGAAGCTTAGCCGGGACGTCGGCGTTCGAGTCGGATTCGACGCGGAGCCGTTCACGCGAGTGGTCCGACATGTGCGCGGTACGACAAAGATCGGCTCGGCGGACGTGGCAGCGGTCATGAATGGTTATCTCGATGGGATGTACCGCCTTGTCGCCTACCTCGACCGTTATGAGCCGGCGTCCTGACAGCGGTGCCCGCGCCGCGCGGGACGCCATTCAGAGCGCGGATGGAGGATTCGCTATGCGTGCGATGAACTTCATGAAGCGAACGACCGCGGTGGCCGGGGTGGCCTTCGCGATTCTGACTCTCGGTTGCCCGGGGGAGCGTCGCGACCGCGCCGCCGACAGCGCGCGCGCCGCCGTTCCGGTTGACACAACCCCCATGGATCTGAGCAAGGTCGAAACCTCCCTCCCGCCCACGCTCCCCGATACTTTCAAGGGACCGGATCGCCGCGTCGTCCGACGGTCGGCTGGCGACGTGGTTGCGGCGCCAGCCATCCCGCCGGCACCGCCGGCCTTGATGGACGCCGTGTCGCGAGAGCGGAGCTTCTCCCGCTTCTGCTACCAGGAGTTCGGGCAGAAGGTGGACCCGTCACTCACCGGCGGCGTCGCTCTCGTCGTCACCGTTGGGCAGAAGGGGATCACCGATGCGACCGTGGCCAATGACAGCTGGTCGTCGAACGCCGGGTCGGGGGTGAACCGATGCCTCAACGAGCGGGCGGGGTCGGCGTGGAAGCTCGCGGCTGGAGCGGTGCCCGCAGGGAAGTACGTAGTGCGAATGACGTTTACCGGTCGATGAGACGCCAACACGTGCACGCGATGTCCATCCCCGCCTCGAGGAGTTCTTCCATGCGCCGACTCACGCTGCCGCTCGCCCTTCTGCTCGTGACGGGGTGCGGCTACAACACCATCCAGCGCTACGACGAGCAGGCCAACAGCGCGAAGCAGAATATCGAGGTGCAGCTGCAGCGGCGCGCCGACCTGATCCCGAACCTCGTCAACACCGTGAAGGGCTACGCCGCCCACGAGGAAGCGGTCTTCACGCAGGTGACGAATGCGCGCGCTGGGCTGGTGGGCGCTGTACAAAAGGGCGATCCGGTCGAGATGGCGAACGCGAACAACGAGCTCACCACCGCGCTCGGCCGCCTCATGGTGGTCGTCGAGGCATATCCGAATCTGAAGGCCGATCAGCAGTTCACGGGGCTGCGCGATGAGCTCACCGGCACGGAGAACCGCATCGCCGTCGCCCGCACGGATTACAACAACGCGGTCCAGACGTACAACACCTACATCCGCACGCTCCCGCAGTCACTGACGGCGAAGGTGACCGGCGCGAAGCCGCGCGAGTACTTCGAGGTCACGACGCCGGGTGCACGCACGGCGCCAACTGTAGATTTCTCGAAGCCGAAGTGAGTCGCGGCGCAGGAGTCGCCAGCCGGTAGTCGTGAGTCGTTCGCTGAGCTGCACGCCTTTCAGGCTGTGGCCAACGACTCACGACTGACGACTCGCCCGATCAATCCGGAATGGCGTCGGGAAGCACATAGGTCAACGGATCCACCACCTTCCCGTTCACGTGGATCTCGTAGTGCAGGTGCGGTCCCGTGGACAGTCCCGTCTTGCCGACCGCCGCGATCCGCTGCCCGCGCGTCACCCGCTGGCCTTGGCGGACATCGATCCGCGAGCAGTGTGCATAACGCGTGACGATGCCGTTCCCGTGGTCGATCTCGAGCACGTTCCCGTAACCCGTCTCGCGCGCGACCTTCGTCACGACGCCTGACGCCGGCGCGATGATCGGCGCGCCCATCGGGGCCGTGACGTCGATCCCCTCGTGCGGCCGCGTGATGTGCAGGATCGGATGCTTTCGCGCCCGCGTGAACTGGCTCGTGAGCCACCCGGCCGTCGGCATGATCGACGGCACGCTCGCGAATCGCTTCGTGTTGATCTCGAGTGAGTCGCTCACCGCGGCGAAGCGGGCCGACAGGAGATCCGCGCGCTGGATGAGCGTCTCGACGTCCGCCTGAATGGATTCGCCGCGCGACGCGCTGTCGGTCGCGGCCGCCACCTGCGGCGCGTCCGCCGCGTTGCCGGAGTCCGTCGCGGGGAGGCCGGCGAGGAGTCGGATCTGCGCCTCGCGCTTTCGGATCACGTCGAGAGTATCACGCAGCGACGCCACACGACGCGCGACCTCCGTCACATCACGCGGCTTCGTGCTGCTCATCGCCGCGTTCGCTTCGGCGGGCCGAATGACCGATGAGATCACGCGACTCGCGCTCGCGATCGCGCTGCCGATCCCGATGAGCGCGACGAGGCCAAGCACCGAGCCGGTGTACGCAGCGGCGCGAACCGCGCGCTCGCTGATGGCGAAGCTTCGCGGCGAATCACTCCCGTGCGGGATGACCATCACGGTCCAGCGACGATCCGCCATTCCTCGGTACTCCTTGCGCGGCGTGAAAACCCGTCTCAAGACGGCCCGCTTCATCACCCGTAACGATACAGGTGAGCACCGAAACAGTGGCGTGATGCCGACCACGACGGAGTGCGTAGCGCACGTCACTCCACGTGGTTTTCATCGATGGATGCGGTGCTACGGCGCGCGTACCGGCGCTTCTTTCGGGAAGAGCGCGTCGCCCTTCGCGACCCGCCAGCCAGTGGCGTTCAGCGTGACGACATCAGCGAACCGCTGGTGAGCCAGCACACCAGGACCACCAATCTGCCGCCACAATTCCGACGCCTTCTCGGGCATGAACGGCTGGAGATGAATCGCGTGTCGAGCGATCTGTCGGACGAGCGCCGCCAGCGTTCGCTCGAGCTCGGGGCGAAGCGCAGGATCCTTCGCGAGCTTCCACGGCGCCTGACGATCGACGTACTCGTTCCCTCGGCTCACCGTGCTCCACACGTGACGCAGCGCCTCGTGCAGCAGGTAGCCGCGCGACCCGTCCATCGCCGCGTGATAGTGCTCGAGATCGCGAGCATCCTGCGTATCGAGGTCCGTCGCATCTCCGGCGGGCACGATGCCGCCGCAATAGCGCGCGACCATCGAGATCGTGCGGCTCGCCAGGTTGCCTAACGCGTTGGCCAGGTCGGCGTTGTATCGCTCCTCGAACCGCTCCCACGAGAAGCTCCCGTCGGCGTCGAACGGGACCTCGCGCAGCAGGAAATAGCGGAACGCATCCGCGCCGAACCGCCCGATCGCCTCGTCGAGGTCGAGACGCACGCCGGCGGACTTGCTGAACCGCTCGCCGCCGAGCAGCACGAACCCGTGTCCCCACACGCGCTCCGGCAGCGGGACTTCGGCCGCCTGCAACATCGCCGGCCAGATGATGCTGTGAAAGCGCGTGATGTCCTTGCCGACGATGTGCAGCTGCGCCGGCCACCGCTCACGCCAGCCGGCCGACGGGAAGCCAGTGGCCGTGAGGTAGTTCGGCAGCGCATCGAACCAGACGTACGTCGTTTGCGGCTCGCCCGTCGACAACGGCGCAGGGAAGGGTACGCCCCACGTGAACCGCGACCGGCTCGCCGAGATGTCCTCGAGCCCCTGCTTCAGGAGCGCGAGCATCTCGTTGCGACGACTTTCCGGCTGCAGGAACTCCGGACGTTCCTCGAACAACCGCTGGAGGAACCCCTGATACTTGCTGAGCCGGAAGAACCAGTTGCGCTCCTCCACCCACTCGAGCGTGCGCGTCGGGTGCAGCACGCAGCGATCGTTCACGATCTCGGCGTCCTGCTTGAACGACTCGCACCCCACACAGTACCGGCCTGTGTACGACTTCTCGTAAAAGTCGTCGGGATTGTTGTCGAAGATGCGCTTGATGAGCGCGCGCACACCGGTCTTGTGCGCGTCGGACGTCGTGCGGATGAACTGGTCGTGCGAGATCCCGAGCTTCGACCACATCGCCTGGAAGCGCGGCGCGATGTCGTCCACCTGTTGCTGCGGCGTCACGCCGCGCTCGGCGGCTTTCTGCGCGACGGTCTGCCCGTGCTCGTCCATCCCCATCAGGAAGTGCACGTCGTCGCCGCGCAGCCGGTGGTATCGCGCGATGGCATCGGCGCCGATCTTCTCGTAGGCGTGTCCGATGTGAGGATCGCCGTTCGAGTAGTCGATTGCCGTCGTCAGATAGAAGCGTTTCACTCGTCCGATCCCTCGTCGCCGTCGTCGTCCGGCTCTGCCGTCACCGATTCGTCGGTGCCACCCGCAGCGTTAGGCGCGCGTCCCGCGTCGCCGCGCCCGCGGCCGCGCCGCCCACCGCGCCGCCCGCGGCGTCGCCGGGGGGGCCGCGCCTCGCCGGCGTCGCTCCCCTCGGTCGGAGTGGCGGGACCGCTCGTGACGTCAGCGCCAGCGGTCTCCGGCGTCGCCGCCGGTTCGACCTGCTGCGTCGGTAGCTCCGTCGGTGGTCTCGACGGTCGAGGCGCTGCCGGGGCTGCAGGCCCGGTGCTCGACCCTGTGGCCTGCGGTTCCGTTGCAGTTGATGCGGCGCGCCGTTGCAGCGGGACCGGACGATCCGGTCGCGTCGGAAATCCCGGCATCCCGGGTCTCAGGCCCGGTCGATACGCAGGACGCTCGGCCGTGTCGGTCATGCGAATGACCTCCTCGTCGAGCTCCAGCATCATGTCCGGCTCTTCCTCGACCACCGGCTCGTCGACGCTCTCCGGGCCGCCGGCCATCTCGCGCTTCAGGTCGAGCAGGGCGACGATTCGCGTCTCACCTTCCGCGTTTCGAAGCGTCACGCGCTCGTTGAAGATGTCGTTCGCGACGACCTTCTCTTCGCCGCGCGCGGTGACGAGCACCTTCGACTCCTTCGGAAAGCGCTTGCGACTCTGCACGTAGAACTCGTGCTCGTAGCGCAGGCAGCACATGAGCCGGCCGCACGCACCCGAGATCTGTGCCGGGTTGAGCGACAGGCGCTGATCTTTCGCGACGCCGAGGTTCACGGGTCGCAGCTCCGGCAACCACGACGCCGAGCAGTACTCCCGCCCACACCGGCCGATGCCACCGAGCCGCTTCGCCTCGTCGCGAACCCCGATCTGTTTCAGCTCGATGCGCGTGCGGAACAGTGCGGCGAGGTCGCGCACGAGATTCCGGAAATCGACGCGCTTCTCCGCCGTGAAGAAGATCGTGAGCTTGCGCCGGTCCCATTGCCACTCGGCGTCCGACAGCTTCATCACGAGGTTGTTCGCCTTCACGCGTTCCATGGCGCGGCGGCGCGCGCTCTCGTCCTGAGCGCGCAGCTCATCGTAGCGGCGAACGTCTTCAGGTGTGGCCAGGCGACGAGCCCGCTTCGTGACACCCTCCGGCCCCGGCGCGTGCGGAACGCCGGCTCGGCGTTTCTCCGCGAGCTCGGCGGTCGAGTGCACCCGCCCGAGGTCCTCCCCACGGTCGGCGTCGACGATCACCGCGGCGCGAATCGGCGGCGGCTCGTCCCCCTCCCACAGGAAGAACTCCTTTCGATTGCCCTTGAACGCGATCTCTATGAGATGATCCACGACAACCTGAGTCGAATTCGTCGAACATGTCCGGTGGCGCCGTCAGCCGAAGCACAGACGCCGACCCGTCGCCGACGGCGCCAGCCAGCCGCCGAAGCCGCGCCACCAACAACACCGGGGCCGGGTGCAATGCCGAGGAATTCCGGCCCCGGACCCGCGAGTCCCCGCGCAAGCGAGTGGCGCCCAGCTTTCGCCAGGCGCCTACCGAAAATCTACGCTGCGGTGGGGACGGGTGCCGGCGCTCCTGCTATTCGTCGAACTGGCCCATCCGCAGGAACTTCTCGCGGCGCCGCCGTACGAGCTTGTCCGGCTTGAGCCGCCGGAGCTCCTCGAGCTGCCGGTTGAGCGCGTCCTGCACCGCGGAAGCTGTCTGCTCGTGGTTCGCGTGCGCTCCGCCGAGCGGCTCGGGTACGATCTCGTCGATCACCCGCATCTCGAACAGGTCGGGCGCGGTGATCTTGAGCGCGCTCGCTGCCCGCTCGCGCATCTCGGGACTCTTACCGTCCTTCCAGAGAATTGCCGCGCACCCCTCGATCGTGATCACCGAGTAGACCGAGTTCTCCAGCATGAGGACACGGTCGGCGACGCCGAGCGCCAGGGCGCCTCCGGAGCCGCCTTCGCCAATCACCGTGGCGATGATCGGCACTTCGAGGCGGCTCATCTCGAACAGGTTGTGCGCGATGGCTTCGCTCTGGCCACGCTCTTCGGCTCCAAGCCCCGCCCACGCGCCAGGCGTGTCGATGAACGTCAGCACCGGCACGTGGAACTTCTCGGCGAGCTTCATCAACCGAAGGGCCTTTCTGTAGCCCTCCGGATGAGGCATTCCGAAGTTGCGCTTCAGATTCTCTTTCGTGTCTCGGCCGCGCTGCTGGCCGACGATCATCACCGTCTCGCCGTCGAGACGTGCCCATCCACCCACGATCGCCGGGTCCTCGCGGAACAGCCGGTCGCCGTGCAGCTCCACGAAGTCCGTGAAGCACATTCGAACGTAGTCGAGCGTGAAAGGGCGCTTCGGGTTCCGAGCGACCTGCACGCGCTGGAGTGGGGAGAGATTCCGATAAACTTCCGCTCGCAGCGCATTGAGCTTCTGCTCCAGCGGCGCAATCTCGGCGTCGACGCTGAGTTGTTGATCCCCCGCCAGTTTCTTCAGCTCGTCGATCTGTTTCTCCAGATCGAAAATCGGCCGTTCGAACTCCATCGTTGGCGTTGACGCCAAATTAGCTCCCGCGTACGAGACGGACCCGCTCGGATCCGAGCAGTGCCCGTAATTCGGTCAGCGCGGCGCTGGTCGCCGACAGCCTGATCGAGCGCGACCGCAACCGTGCCTGCGTTCCACTTCCGTCGTTCCACCGCAACTCGAGCGGTGCTGCCCCGGGATGCGCTTCTGCGACAGCCCTCACGTCCTGCATGACTTGCGGGATGAGCGCCGTCGAGCCATTGGCGATTCCCGACTCGCGATTCCCAATTCCCGATAGCTCGATTGCGACGGTGACTTGCCCTGCAATTCTGAGCTCTTCAAACCGCTGCACCGATTCGATGATGAATGTCGGGTTGTCCGCGCCCTGGTCGCGGCGCGAATAGCCACCTCGCACCAGCAGCGGGACGTCGGTGCGAATCCTGTCCGACAGAACCGTCCACGCCTCCGGGAACACGAGAACCTCGGAAGATCCCGAAAAATCCTCGACTGTCAACCGAGCGAACTCCGCGCCGGAGCGCTTGCTCACCTGTCGCTTCACGGCCGTCACCACGACGCCGAGCGCCATAGCCCCCTCGGCCCACTGGCCGAGCTGGGAAACGGTGTGCGTCGCGAACAGCTCGCACTCGGTGCGGTAGGGCTCCAACGGGTGGCCCGAGATGTAGAAGCCGAGGATCTCTTTTTCTTTCGTCAGCCGCTCCGCCTCGGACATCGGGGCGATGTTCGGAAGCATCGCTCGTGGACCTGCCGTCCCGGCTCCTGGTTCGCGGTTCCCGGTACCCGCTTCGCCAAACAGAGAAACCTGTCCGATCTCCTGTTCCTCTTGCTTCAACGACGCTTCCTGGATCGCCGAGTCGATGACCGCCGCAAACTGGGACCGGTGTCCGCCGAGTCCGTCCACCGCGCCGGAGTAGATCAACGCTTCGAACACACGCTTGTTGCACAGGCGCAGGTCCACGCGCTCGCACAGATCGAAGATCGACGTGAACGGCTTCTCGGCGCGCGCGGCAAGCATCGAGTCGATGGCCGCCTTTCCGACGTTTCGGATCGCGCCGAGGCCGAACCGAATGCGCTTCTCGCCGATGACGGTGAACTTGTAGCCCGACTCGTTCACATCGGGCGCGAGCACCTCGATCCCGAGCTCGCGCGCCTCGTTGATGAACTTCACGACGCTATCGGTATCACCGATCGACGACGACAGCAGCGCCGCCATGAACTCGGCGGGGTGGTGTGCCTTGAGCCACGCCGTGTGATACGAGATGACCGAGTAGGCGACCGAGTGCGACTTGTTGAAGCCGTAGCGACCGAACGTCTCGATCTGTGATGCGAGGTCTTCGATGACTCGCTTCTCGTACCCGCGCGCGATCGCCTTCGAGACGAACTTCCCGAGCTCCTGCTTGATGAGCTCCGCGTCTTTCTTGCCCACCGCCTTTCGGAGCACGTCGGCTTCGGCGAGCGAGATGCCGGCGAGCACCTGGGCGATACGCATCACCTGCTCCTGATAGGTGATGACGCCGTAGGTCGGCTCGAGGATCGGTTCCAGCTCGGGGAGCGCGTACACGACCGGCTCCTCGCCGCGCTTTCGCTTCTGGTAGACGCGGTGCATGCCGGCATCGAGCGGGCCAGGGCGCATGAGCGCGTTCGACGCGACGAGGTCGTCGAACCGGTCGCAGCGCATCGCGCGGAGCATGTCGGTGGCGAGCGGCGACTCGAACTGAAACACGCCCGTGGTCCGACCGGCGCGCAGCATCCGGTACACTTCCGGATCGTCGTCGGCGAGCGCGTCGAGATCGGGCCGCTGTCCCGTGCGCGCCTCGATCGCATCGAGCGCGTCGCGGATGACCGTCAGCGTCGTTAGGCCGAGGAAGTCCATCTTCAACATGCCCGCCTTTTCGAGGGCGTTCATGTCGTACTGCGTTACGATGACGCGCTCATCGGTTGCCTGTTCCCCATTCGCGCTTCCTGCCGCCCGGTTCGCCGCCCCCGGTTCCCGGTTCCCTGATCCCTTGGTTTCCTGTGTGCACACCGGCACGTACTCATCGAGCGGCCCCGGCGCGATGACGACACCTGCGGCGTGCACTCCCGTGTGTCGTGAGAGTCCTTCGAGCGCGATCGCGTAGTCGAGGAGCTGTCGGTATCGCTCGTCGGTCCGATAGAGCTTCTTGATCTCGGGGATCTGGTCGACCGCTTCCTTGACCGTGAGCGAGAAGTTCGGCTGGTTCGGAACCAGCTTCGCGAGCGCGTCCGTCTCGGCGGGGAGGAAGCCTAACGTGCGGCCGACGTCCTTGATGGCTGCGCGCGACTTCATGGTTCCGAACGTCACGATCTGCCCGACCGCGTCCTTGCCGTACTTCTCGCGCACGTACTCGATGACCTCGCCGCGGCGCTCGAAGCAGAAGTCCACGTCGATGTCGGGCATCGACACGCGCTCCGGATTCAGGAAGCGCTCGAACAGCAGGTCGTACTTGAGCGGACAGACGTCCGTGATGCGCAACGCGTACGCGACGAGCGACCCGGCCGCCGATCCCCGTCCCGGCCCAACGGGAATTCCGCGGTCGCGCGCCGCCTTGATGAAATCGGCGACGATGAGGAAGTACCCGGCGTAGCCGGTCTTGGTGATGACGCCGAGCTCGTAGTCGAGCCGTTCCTTCACGTGAGCGGGAAGCGGCTGCCCGCTGTCGGCGCCTCCTGCATACCGTTCTCGTGCTCCGGCGTCGGCCAGTCGCACGAGCAGCTCGTTCTCCGACTCGATGCCCGGCGGAAGCGGGAACGACGGCACGTGATACTTCTTGCCGAACTCGATGCCCGCCGCGTCCGCGATCTCGAGCGTGCGTGTCAGGACGTCCTGACGGTTCGGAAACTTCTGCGCGATCTCCGTGTGGCTCTTGAAGTAGAGGCCCCGGTCGTAGCGCATGCGGTCGCCGTCGCTCCGGTCCTTCCCGAGGCCGATGCAGAGCAGGATGTCGTGCGCGTCGTGATCGTCTGCACCGAGGAAGTGCGCGTCGTTCGTGGCGACAACCGGCAGATTGAGATCCTCCGCGAGGCGGAAGATCTCCGTGTTCAGCTTCGCCTGGCCCTCGGAGTCGTGTGCTTGGACTTCGAGGTAGTACCGGTCGCGAAAGACGTCGGCGTACCAGCTCGCCGCCGCCTTCGCGTCGTCGTAGCGCCCTTCCATGAGGTGCGTCGCCACCTCGCCAGCGAGGCAGGCGGACGACACGATGAGGCCGTCCGCGTAGCGGGCGAGGAGCTCGCGGTCCACACGCGGCTTCGTATAGAAGCCCTCGGTGTAGGCGAGCGACGAGAGCTTGACGAGGTTCCTGTACCCGGTCGCGTTTTGAGCGAGGAGGACCAGGTGGTAATATGGTTTTGCGCCGGGGATGGGGCGGGCGCGTATGCGCCGATCGCCCGGGGCGACGTAGGCTTCCATGCCGATGATCGGCTTGATGCCCGCCTTCTTCGCTCGTTCCTGGAACCCCCAGGCCGCGTGCAGGTTACCGTGGTCGGTGATTGCGAGCGCAGGCTGCTCGAGCTCGAGCGCGCGCTCAATGAGGTCATCGATCCGATTCGCCCCGTCCAGCAGGGAATACTCGGAGTGACAGTGCAGGTGGACGAAGGACATCGGACGGAAACATAGCGACGGCCTGGGGAGTCTGCAAAGCCATTTTCGGACACTGACTGGCATTCAAGTGATTGCAGGACAGCCTTTTACATTCCTACGGCAGTTGCGGGCGCGGCGGCGGCTCGGGAGAACGGTGGCGCTCGCTGCCGTCGGCGCGCTCGTCGTCTTTCTTCTCACCCCGACGGGCTGCTACCTCAGCCGTGCGGGATGGGAGGAAGCGAAGATACTGGCGGGCCGACGCGAGATCGTGCGCATCGTGGAAGACCGCCGGACCGACCCGGCCACGCGGTCGCGCCTGCAGCTCGTGCTGGCCGCGCGCGGGTTCGCCGCCGACTCGCTCATGCTGCGGACCGGGGCGAGCTTCACGACGTACTCCCACCTCGACCGCGACACGCTGGTGCTCGTGGTCTCGGGCGCCTATCGCGATCGGCTCGAGCCGTACACGTGGTGGTTTCCGATTGTCGGCCGCGTCCCGTACAAAGGCTTCTTCGACTTCTCCGCGGCGCTGGATCTCGCGCGCGACCTCGAGCGGCGTGGCTTCGACACGTATGTCCGGCCGTCGGCCGCGTTCAGCACGTTAGGCTGGTTCAACGACCCGCTCCTGTCGACGACGCTTCGGCTCGATTCCATCAACCTCGCGAACACGGTCATTCACGAGGTGACGCACAACACGTTCTTCAAGGCCGGCGAGGCGGTGTTCAACGAGTCGTTCGCGAACTTCGTCGGTGCGCGCGGGGCTGCGATGTTCTTTCGCGGCCGCGGCGATACGCTGGCCGCGGCCTGGGCGGACGCGGATTGGGGCGACGACAAGTTGATGGGCGCCTTCTGGGCATCGACCTATCGCTCACTCGACTCGGCGTACAAGGCGCATCCCGGCGACTCGGCGCGGGCGACGCGTCTCGCGGTGCGCGACACGGTGTACGCGCGGGCTCGCACGCATCTGCTGACCGACGTGGCGCCGAGGCTCCGGACGATCTCCGCCGACCGCCTGGCCCGCATTCGCATCGACAACAACGCGGCGCTGCTCGCGCGGCGAATCTACCTCACGGATCTCGAGCTCTTCGACCGGGTGTGGGAGCGCGAGGGGCGAAACCTGCGCCTAACGATCGAGCGGGTGATCGCGCTCGCGAAGGATGCCAAGGACCCGTACGCTGCCGTGAAGGCCTGGCTCGGCGAGCCGTAACGGAGGATCAGGCCCTGCGGCCAGCCTTCGGCGCGCCGATCGACCAGACTGTGGGTGCGCCGATAGTACACGACGCAGAGGACGCAGCCGCGCCTGCGGCGCGACGCGGGAACGGCACGCGGCAACCCGGATGATCCGGCGCGCGTCGGCCGGCTCTGCACAGGCCGAAGCCTTCGGCGATTGAGGGGACGGCCTTCCGGGCTAGTGGCCTCCCGTGGGCCGTTCCCATCAAACGCGACCCGTCAGCCGGCGCAAAAGCCGGGCTTTGGCGCAACCTATTATCCGGGTGTGCCGCGTCCATCTGCGTCCGCGCCGTCAGGCGCGGGGCGCGTCCTCTACGTCCGGCTCGTTCGGCGCACCGCAAGCTTGGCCCGCCGTCTTCCACGGCGTGCGATCAAGCGTTAGGCGTCAGGCCCCGAACCGGCCACGGAGCAGGGCCCGGAGGTCGATCTTCGCCGCCGGCACCGGCTCCGGCTCCGGCTCGACGCTGCCGTCCATCCGCGGGACGACGCGTTCCATCTTCTCGCGCACGCCTCGGTCGAGAAAGCGCGACAGCTGGTCGATGGAATAGTCCGCCCCGCGACGTGTCGCGTAGGAGTTGAGGGGGCAGGTCACGGCCAGGTGATTGCGCGCTCGCGTCAGGGCCACGTACATGAGCCGGCGCTCCTCCTCGAGCTCGTCATCGTCGTTGATCGCGCGCGCCATCGGGAACCAGCCGTCCGCCGCCCAGATCACGAACACGGCGTCCCATTCCTTCCCCTTCGCGCTGTGCGCCGTGCTCAGCGTGAGAACATCGCGCTCTTCCTCATCGGAGCCGCCGGCGAGATCCTGCGTCGCCTGTGGCGGCTCGAGCGCGAGCGCCGAGAGGAAGGCCTCCCGGCTCGGATACCCGCCGGCGATCGTCTGCAGCTGATCGAGGTCCGCGAGACGCGGCTCGACCCGGTCGTACTTCTCGCGCAGCAGGTCATCGTACAGCTGGCGAACGCGGGCGATGTCCGCCGCGACGGTGGACACGTCGAGCACGGACGTCGACCGCAACTGGTCCAGCAGCACGACGAGCTGGCCGTGGGCCTCGCGCGCCCGCGCGGGCGCCCGATAGTGACCGAACGCCCGCGAGTCCCACGCCATCTGCGCCATCGCGTCGATCGCGGCGCGCGCCGTGACGTCGCCGATCCCGGGGAGCAGCATGAGGATGCGATACCAGCTCACCTCATCGCGCGGGTTCTCGAGGATGCGCAGGAACGCCAGGACATCCTTCACGTGCGCGGCCTCGAGGAACTTGAGCCCGCCCCACTTCTCGAACGGGATCTTGCGCGCCGTGAGCTCGATCTCGAGGTCGGCCGACATGTACCCGGCGCGGAACAGCACCGCCATCTCGCCTAACGGGACGCCGTTCTCGTGCAGCTCGAGAATGCGCTCGACGACGAACCGCGTCTGTTGCTGCTCATCCTGCGTCGTCACGAGCCACGGCTTCTCCCCGCCCGTCCGCCTGGTCCAGAGCGTCTTCGTGTACCGCTCGGCCGCGCGGGAGATGAGCGCGTTGCTCGCATCGAGGATCGGCTGCGTGGACCGATAGTTCTGCTCGAGGGCGACCATCGTCGCGCCGGAAAACTGGCGCGGAAAGTCCAGAATGTTCCGGAAGCTCGCGCCGCGAAAGGAATAGATGCTCTGCGCGTCGTCCCCAACGACCGTGATGTTGCTGTGGCGGCGGCACATCCCGCGGAGAATGCGCGCCTGCAGCACGTTCGTGTCCTGGTATTCGTCGACCAGGATGTGATCGTGCAGCCCGCCGATCCGGTCCGCGATGGTCGGCGCCGACTCCAGCATGGTCGCCCAGAACAGCAGCAGGTCGTCGTAGTCGACCAGGTTCCGTTCCGCCTTGCGCCGAGTGTAGTCGGCGAAGATGCGGAGGAAGTCATCGTGGTAGTCGACGAACTGGGAGTACTCGTCCCGGAGAATGTCGTCGACCGGATACTCCGTGTTGATGTGCCGTGAGTATACGTAGTGGAGCGTCTCCTTCTTCGGGAAACGCTTCTTCGTGTCCGCGTAGCCGAGTTGCGCCCGGGCGAGCTGCATCAGGTCTTCGGCGTCGCCCTGGTCCATGATGGTGAAGTCGTTCGGGACCCCGGCGGCGGCTCCGTACTTCCGAAGTAACCGGTGGGCGGTTGCGTGAAAGGTCCCGCCCTGCACGCCGCGAGATGCCCCGCCGACCAGGCGTTCGGCCCGCGCCAGCATCTCCTGCGCGGCGCGCCGCGTAAACGTCAATAGGAGAATGCGTTCCGGTCGGACGCCCTGCTCGATCAGGTGCGCGACGCGGTAGATGAGCGTTCGCGTTTTCCCGGTGCCGGCGCCGGCGATGATGAGCAGCGGACCCTGGCCAAACGTCGCTGCCGCCGCCTGTTCGGGGTTCAGCTCGGACGCGAGGTCGCGTCCGCGACCGCGCACCGCCGCCAGGCGCTCGTCGGCGCTTCGTCCCTCGTAGACCCGCGCTTCTGCCATGGAGCCGGAATATACGCGAGATCGCGAAAGATGCCGGTGTTCTTTCGGACACGGCGACAAAAAAACGGCCAGTATCGGTCACTGTACCCGGATTCGTTACCGGCTTCGGGATACGCTCGTCCCATTGTGCCATGAGGAGGGTGATTCGCCGGTCAGTGTGTCCGGTGCGTTGCTCGAAGCTCGGCGACGACGCCGGCGCGCTCGCTCTGATTGGCTCCCGTGTCTTCCCGCGTGTCGGCTCGCTTCGATTCGAAACGACTTGAGGGGGAGGCGTCAGTGAGCCGCGGCCCGGGCTCCGGTCGCTTCGCCGGCACGTGGGAGATGCGCGGTTGGTCGAGATGGACGGAATTCGGTCGCTCATGTTCGAGCACGATTGATGTGAAGCGCCGCGTCCGTGAGTCCCGAAGCACCTTGATGTAACCAGTCAATTTGGGAGTCACTGGTCGCCCAGTTGTTAGGTGAGTGATGCGTATCTATCGCTGGCGAAAGGCGCTACACGTTATGACGCTCGAATCGGTTGTCTTGACCGTTCCACCAGGGCCGTCTATACTGTCGCGCGCTGCGGCTGCCACTTCTGGGGCCGCAATCGTGTTTCCGGTCAATGCCGTTTAGTGACTTGCGAAATGCGTCATTGGGAAAGTGACGCGACCGGAAAGACGAGGGTCATTGCTCGTGACGCGATGGCAGTCGGTCGTACGGACCGCCATCGAACCTGAAGTGGAAGGGTCGGCGGGAGTGCAGCTTAGTCGCTGCTCTCGTCTATGCTGTCCGCTGAAGGAGTTCTTTTGTCCGAAGCACCTTGCACGTTCGCAGTCCACGCAGTCGCAGCAGAACTCTCAAAGGGGGAAAGGGATGCAAAAACTCACGCGGTCGTTAGCCATGGCCGGCGCACTCGCTTTCGCAGGCGTGCTCGCTGGTTGCGGTGACGACGTAACCGTCAGCACGCCGACGACGGTAACCGTGACGCCCGCCAGCGCCGAGCTTCGTGTAGGCGAGACGGTGACGCTCACGGCCTCGGTTACCGGCGACGTCGCGAACAAGACCGTAACCTGGTCCTCGAGCGATCAGGCCAAGGCCACGGTCGACGCAACTGGTAAGGTCACCGCCGTCGCCGTCGGTCAGGCGACCATCATTGCTACCTCCGCGGCGGATGCCGACGCGAAGGCGAGCGCCCTGATCACGGTCACAGGCCGTGGTGTGAACTCGGTGACGGTTGCGCCGAGCAATCACATTATGAAGGTCGGCGAGTTCATTCAGGCCGGCGCGACGGTCGATGCCGCTCCTGGCGTCGCTCGTACCGTGACCTGGACCTCGAGCGCGACCGCGATCGCCACCGTCGACAACACCGGTAAGGTCACGGCTGTCTCGAACGGCAGCGCGACGATCACGGCCGCGGCGACCGCGGATCCGTCGGTCACCGGCACCCTCGCCCTCACGGTCCGCCCGCTCCAGCAGGCGCGGGTCAGCATTCAGAAGGTCACGACGGTCAACACGAATACGCCCGTGAACTTCAACAACGTGGCTGGCCAGATCGACGTCACGCTGAACGTGGATCCGGGCGATGAGATTGTGACCAAGGTCGATGTGCTCATCGACGGCGTCTCCGCCTGCACGCGCAGCCTGGCTGCTTCGGAGAGCCAGGAGCTTCGGCTCGCCGCGGCGTTCGAGGAAGTCCAGGCGGTCGATGTCGTCTGCTCGATCAACACGGGTGAGTTCAACACCACCACCGGTGTTGCCAAGTACTTCAACGGCGCTCGCACTCTGTCCGCGTCCGCGTCGATCGCCGGCCCGCCGGCTCGCACGATCACGAGCTCGAGCCAGCCGATCACGCTCAACAATCAGAGCGGCTTCATCGCGGAAGTCACCAACGCGAACACGGTGAGCGGCCCGGCGTCGGCGATCAACCCGACCACCGGTCTGAAGTGGGTGCAGGGTAACGTCACGCTCAAGCTGACCGCTGTGAACTACGCGGGCGGTGGCGCGACGGTCTCGCAGCTCAGCGGCAGCTTCCTTGGCAAGACGTTCACGGCGGTAACGCCGGCGGCGGGCACGCAGGTCTTCACGATTGTGTTCCCGAACTCGAACACGCCTGCCAACCCGCTGAACCTGGTTGGTTATCAGACGCCAGTTGCGTCGGCGCAGAGCCTCCCAATCATTACCGGCTCGACGCTGAGCACAGGCTCGACCGGCGCGACGACCATCCTGAACATTGGCACGTCCGCGGCGAACCTCGGCCTCACGCCGCTCGACTCGACGCGCGTTGACAACGTTGCCCCGACGGTTCCGGCGTTCACCGCCGCCCCGCTTTGGGTCAATGCGACCACGACCTTCGCCGCCGGCCAGCTCGGCACGGCGACGATTGCCAGCACGACCGACACCGGCGTCGACGCGGTGACGGCGGAGTTCTTCACCACGGCCGAGGGCGGAACGCTTACGGGCGCCACCGGCTCGTGCGACCTCACCGGCACGACGGCGATCACGACGGGCAACCAGCTGAACGCCACGATCGTGAACACGGCGTACAAGGTACGTGTGCGGTACAAGGATTCGCTCGGCAACCCGACCTGCTCCGACCTCGCTGGGACGGGCATCGGGGCTGACTTCGTTGCTCCGGCGAACGTGACGCTTACCGGTGTCACTGCCAACCAGGCGTTCAACGTCGC
>Ga0075420_100002064_pt1 | contig 17337 bp, 15 predicted proteins | sample SoiMetdeltSBSDD4_FD_75296 | JGI IMG/M metagenome (GOLD analysis project Ga0075420, IMG submission 75296) | Bulk soil microbial communities from a Populus tree surrounding site in Tennessee, USA - Soil MetaG P. deltoides SBSDD4 | ecosystem: Environmental > Terrestrial > Soil > Tree plantation... | reverse complement strand
GAACGCGAGATCTATCAGACGAAGGTGTCGACGATACCTTTGTATCAGCCGCTCTCGTCGATCGGGTTGAACGAAAGGTATGGACACCATCGATGCTGCGAAAGGTCGCTTTCGCGGCTGTCTTACTCAGAGTTCGTGCGGTCGTTCCGTCATGACGAGCTCTTTGTTGCCGTCATGAAATCAGACCCCGTCGCGGTTAGCTATCAGACCTTGGTATCGACCAATACCAAGGTCTGATGGACGCCCAGGTGCTCGACGAGCATCCTCTGCTGGAACGAACCCCGTCGGACCCTGACTGGAGGACGAACAATGAGTTCTCACCTTCGCGCGCTGCACACCGGTGTCGCGGGCTTGGCCCTGCTTGGAGCGCTCGCGGCCTACACACCCTCCGAGGCGCAAACGGTTGCATCAGAGGAGACAGCACATTCTGTGCGACGCATGCTCGAGCGCCTTCCCTACTACGGCGTCTTCGATTTCATCGTGTTCCGCATCGATCGAGGCACTGTGTATCTGGCTGGCTACAGCTTCGAAGGGCGCCTGAAAATGGATGCAGAAGCCGCTGCGAAACGAGCCAGCGGCGTGGACGAGGTTGCCAACAAGATTGAGGTGCTGCCCACATCGCAGAACGACGACCGGATCCGCTGGGACACGTTCTATCGAATCTACACAGATGACTTCCTGTCGCGGTACGCACCTGGCGGCAGGCTCGGTGTGTTGCGCGAGCTGCAGGATGAGCGGGACTTTCCCGGCATGCAGCCTGTCGGCATCTATCCGATCCACATCATCGTGAAGAACGGACGAACGAAGCTGCTCGGCGTCGTCGACAACGCAACCGACCGGCAGCTTGCCGAAGTGCGCGCGCGCGAGGTAACCGGGGTGTTCGAGGTGGAGAACAGTCTTACAGTGGCCCGATAGGAGGTCAAGAGATGTCAAACGCGACAACTGCTGGTGTTGTTCGATATCGAGGCAAGAGCAGCTCGTGACGTGAGGGACGTCGGGTCGATCTGGTTGGCGATCGTGTCGATCAATACCTAGGCAGGGGGTTCGGTCGCCGCGTCCGTGCCGCTGCCGGAGGCGCAGGGAATTGAAACAGAGAACGTGGCACCTGGACCATCATTCGGCTCTGCCCAGATTCGACCGTGATGTCTCTCGACAATCGAGCGGCTGACGAACAAGCCGATGCCCATGCCGCCGCTCTTGGTGGTGTAGAACGCATCGAACAACGAGTCCATGCTGTCCGGCGGAAGGCCCACGCCGACATCACGGACGGTCACTCGCACACGGTCGCCATCCTCCCGCTCTGTCTTGATCAGCAGTTGTCGCGGGCGATCGTGCACGTCGGCCATCGCGTCCGCCGCGTTGCGCAGCAGGTTCAGGATGACCTGCTGCAGCTGGATCCGATCGCCGGTAATGATCGGTAAGTCGTCGGCGAGTTCCAGTTGAAGGACGATACGATTTCTCTGAAAGTCGTTTGCAGATAGGGCGATGACTTCCCGCACGGCGTCGGTCAGCTCTAGCGGCTCGAGCGTGAACTCCCTCTTGCTGAACAGCGCACGCAACCGCGCAATCACATCCGCGGCGCGGTTGCCATCACGAATGGTCCGCCGCGCCGTCTCGCGCGCGCCGTCGACATTGGGGGGATCGGCATCCAGCATCCGAAGGCACGTGCCGGCGTTGGTGATGATGCCGGAGAGCGGCTGGCTTACTTCGTGGGCAACCGACGCCGTCAACGCTCCGAGGCTCATCACCCTGGCCACATACGCGAGCTCCGATCGAGCCCGGTCGAGCGCCTGTTCCGACAGCCGACGCGCCGTCACATCCTGAACCGCAGCGATGTACTCCGGTTGACCCTGTTGGTCCCGGGTCGCATGAACGACTGCGTGAAGATACTTGATCGAGTGGTCGGGCATCAGCAGGCGATAATGCCATTCGAAATCGTCGCTGCCATTTCGTGCCTGTTCGATCATTTTCTCCAATAGGGTGAGGTCTTCCGGATGGACACGAGTACGGATCAGTTCGAGCGTCACGGGCACCCCGATCTCCAACTCGTAAATGCGATAGAGCTGGTCTGACCAGGTGATCTCGTTGGTCGCGACCCGCCACGCGAAGTTGCCCACTCGCGCCAGGTGCTGCCCTTCCATCAGGAACGCTTCACTGCGGGTGAGTGCGTCTTGCGCCTTCTTCCGCTCATCGATATCGGACAGCAAAACGTACCAGCGGACGATCTGCCCGTTCGAACCCCGCAGCGGGAGCCCACGAACCTGAAACCAGCGATAGACGCCATCGAAACGCCGGATGCGCGCCTCGAAGTCGTAGGGCTCACCTGCGGTAATCGCGTGTGCGAAGACCTGGGCGACAAGTGGGAGATCCTCGGCATGGACGGTCCCGTTCGTCCCCCACTGCTTCATCGCCTCCAGTGGTTGACCGCAATACATGACGAGTTGGTCGTTGACGAGGGCGACCTCGCCTGCTGATGTCAACGTCGCCACCAGGCCCGGGATGGTGTCGACGACCAGGCGCGACTCACGTTCGCTTTCGCGTAGGGCTTCCTCTGCGCGCTTCTGATCCTCGATGTCGATGACCAGGCCGTACCAATGAGCGATGCGACCTTCCCTGTCACGAAATGGCTCCCCAACGGACTGAATCCATCGGTACTGACCATCGGCGCGACGCAGCCGGTAGATATCGCTGTACGACGAACCCGTCGTGGCCGAATGCAGCCATCGTCGTACCGTCGCGTCGCGGTGATCGGGATGAACGAGTTCAATCCACCGCCCGTTGGCCAGGGCCTCCGCGCTGTGACCGAGGTATTCGACAGCACTCTGATTCAAGTAGTCCAGTTCGCCTTCAGGAGTCCCGCGCCACACGAGTGCCGGGATGGTCTCAACCAGGAGACGAAACTTGCGCTCGCTCTCGCGAAGCGCGTCCTCGGCGCGCTTGCGCTCGAGCTCGTTGGCGCGAAGGGCTTCTTCCGTCCGGCGACGATCCGCAAGCTCCTTCGTCAATCGCCCGTTGGCCGTGATTAGTTCATGGGTCCAGCCGAGCAGATCATCCAGCGCCGTGCTGACCGCGCTCGGTGGCTTGCCGTCCCTCCACAGGCCCGGCGACGCCATGATGCCCGCCAGATCGTTCAGGCAGTTACGAAGTTGTGTGACTTCCTCGCTGAAAGACTCGCGTCCCGGGTCGTCCGTCATGGCGCACGCCTCCGATGCGTGGTCGCCCCGTCGAGCGTATGGCGCGCGCAAGCGCGCGCTATCCGCACAGAGTAGCGCATCGTCATGACGGTCGTCAGGGAGTTGTCGGAGTCCTCATTCATCCTGCTCAGCGAACATCTGCGCCTGTGTCTTTCCGTACGGGTAGAAGGCCGTCTTGTCGTCCTTCGCCCAGGCGGATCGGTACCCCGCACTGCTGATGTCCCAATCGGGACGGCAGCGCTGCAGCACCGCACGAAGATCGAGGCGCAGCTCTTCGACGGTCGGCCGGCCGAAGAACCAGTAGCCCATGTAGATCTTGTAGACACGCAGTCCGGGCTCCAGCACCAGCGTGTGAGGAATCATCGGGTTGTGATGCGGGTCGGTGTACTCCGCGATATCGAGATCCTTTTGGACCTTGCGCCCGGGATCCGAGAGAAACGCCCAGTGAGCGCCGACGGCAGAGCGGAACTCGTTCGTCTCGAGCAGATTGTCAGTCGAGATGGTCACGAGACGGCAGTAGCCGACCACCATCTCGCGATGAAGCTGGAGGAGCCCTTCGTGTTGTCTCCTGTCTTTCGGACAGAAACCGCCGCGGGAGAGCACCAGCACCAGCGGATCGCTTCCCTGCAACTCCGAAAGCGTGCGGTGCTTCCCGTGGTGATCCGAGAGCTCGTAGTCTGGAAAGATTGCGCCGGGAACGATGTCGGGTCTCATCCACGACCAGCTTCGACGTTCCGTGCCCCTTGTTGAATCGCTTCTTCGGGAGTCTTCCCCTGTTCGCGCGCGACGATGTAACCAGCGTACCAGTCCGACCAGTGATGCTTCGGCGCGCTCGCTTCGTACGGGCCATGGCGCTCCTCTGCCTCGCGCAGAAGCTCGGTCAGATTCGGGACATCCAGGTTGCTGAGTCCTCGCCCGGGGAACCGCGTCGTGATTTCCTGGAGCAGGAAGCTGTTGCCATCCGGATCACTGAATGTCGCATACGTAAAGTAGGAGCTCCCATCAGGGTGGGGGCCCGGCTCGGGTTTGCCGCCGATGCTGGTGAAATGGAACAGCTCACCCACCTCGGCGCCGCGGGCGATCAGTTCCCGGCGCGCTGCCTCGATGTCGGACACGACGAGATACAGGTTTTTGACCGAGCCCGGCGTGGCTGGCGTGATTCCTTTGCCGAAGTGAATCGAGCACGGCGAACCGGGAGGTGTCATCTGAATTGCGTGAAAGGCGTCACCGTTGGTGAAATCGCCGTCGAGACGCCACCCGAGGCCCTGGTAGAAGCGCTTGGCCCGGTCGACGTCGGATACTGGAAGGACGACGACCTCGAGTTTCAGGTCGACCGTCGCCGCAGTGAATCCTTCGGTTGATGGTTTAGTAATCGTCTGAGTGCTGCTCATCGTGACCTCCGTGCTGGCGACGGCACCTTTACGGCCAGTTCTTCGAGATTGTGCCCAATTACGCGCCACACATTGCTGGGGTGCGTGCCGACTCCGCCCGCCCATTTAAGCATCACGCCTGAAGGCGGTCTATTGGACGATCGTGTCGATCGATACCAAAGTATGGGGAGAAACGAACAGGAAACCGTTATCAAATCTCAACGGTCCTCTACAGCGCGAACCCCGAAGCGGTGAGACACGAGATGCTTACGCGCCAGGTCATTGCCGTGGTCGTGTTGCTGTCATACGGGTCTGTTGGTCGCGCCCAGTCCATCCAGGCGTCCCTCACCGGTCGCGTTACGGATCCGTCAACGGCTGTCATCGTCGACGCTACAATCACCGCCATCAGCGGTGATACGAATATCCATTACGCAGCGACCACGAACGCCGCGGGCGAGTATTACCTCGCGAACCTTCCGCCCCGGTCGTATCGCATCGAAGTCGAAAAAGCAGGCTTCAGAACACTGGTCAAACCCGACGTCGTCCTGCATGTCCAGGACGCCCTTCAACTCGATTTCGAGATGATGCTGGGTTCCGTGTCGGAGATCATCACGATAGAGGCGGGAGCGCCGCTGGTGAATACGACGTCGGGAACGGTCAGCACCGTGATCGATCGGACGTTCGTCGACAACCTTCCTCTGAACGGCCGCAGCTTCCAGACGTTGATCATGCTCACGCCGGGCACCGTGGTGACTCCGACGGCCTTCAACGACCAGGGACAGTTCAGCGTCAACGGCCAACGGGCCGACGCGAACTACTTCATGGTGGACGGAGTCAGCGCCAACTTCGGGGTGACCGGCTACTTTCCCATGATGCAGACTGCGAGCGGCGCGCTACCTGCACTCAGTGCGTCCGGTGGCACGAACAGTCTGGTGTCCGTGGATGCGATGCAGGAGTTCCGCATCCAGACATCGTCATTCGCCCCCGAGTTTGGTCGCACGCCCGGTGGACAGATCTCGATCGTGACGCGTTCCGGAACGAATGCGTTTCGTGGCTCGGTCTTCGAGTATTTCAGGACCGACGCGCTCGATGCCAAGGACTGGTTCGTGAACTTCAATGGCCTACCGAAACCCGAGCAGCGACTCAGTGACTTTGGCGGAGTGCTCGGCGGTCCGCTTCGACCGGACAAGACGTTTTTCTTTTACTCACACGAAGGGCTGCGTCTGCACCAGCCGTCGAGTCTGCAGACCGTTGTTCCCAACGCGGCGTCGCGACAGCAGGCACCTCTTTCAATACGACCCTTCCTGAACGCGTACCCGATGCCCAATGGCGCGGAACTGGGAGCGGGGCTGGCAGAGTTCAACGCAAGTTTTTCGAATCCCTCCAGCCTCGATGCTGACAGCGTCCGCGTGGATTATGTCGTGAACGCCGGGTTGAATGTCTTCGGGCGCTATAACTACTCTCCGTCCAGCTTCGATCAACGCGGGGGGACGTTCTCCTCGCGTGTCCTCAGCGCGACGAGCTCGGTGTCATCGAAGGTGCACACGCTGACCGCTGGACTCACTCAGGTCATCAGCCCACGAATCACGAACGAAGCGCGAGCCAACTTCAGCAAGCATCGCGTCGGCATTGCCTACGAGATGGACGATTTCGGCGGAGCCGTGCCGCTTCAGGATTCCTTATTGTTTCCCTCGGGATATTCCTCAACCGATAGCGGATTCCTCTTCGCCATTACCGGGGTCGGACAGTACGCACAGGGCAAGATCGGGAGCGACAACCAGCAGCAGTTCAATCTCGTCGACAACATCACGTTGATTCAGCGCAGCCATCAACTGAAGTTTGGTGTGGACTACCGGTGGCTTGCTCCGTTCAGCAGCCCATTCGCCTACCGGATGTTCGTGCAGTTCTCGGGCTTAACGGCCGCGCCCGGCGGCGCGCTCTCGGGATTGGCTCAGTTCATCCAGCCAGGGGCGTTTGCAGACAACTCACTACGCTCGCAGAACCTCTCGATCTACGGTCAGGACACCTGGAACGTCACACCGCGATTGACGGTCACGTACGGCGCGCGCTGGGACGTGAATCCGCCTCTGAAAGGACAGGACACCGAAAACGATCCGTTCACTGTGAATGGGCTCGACAATCCATCGACGATCGCGCTGGCGCCGCGTGGCACGCCGCTCTACAGCACCGCCTATGGCAACGTGGCACCCAGAGTGGGAGTCGCGTACCAACTCGGCGGACGACCCGAGTGGGACGCCACGGTTCGCGCAGGCGCTGGTGTGTTCTACGATCTTGGGCAGGGCTCGCTCGGAGGTGTCACTAGCTATTTTCCGTACGGCACCACAAAGATCATCCAGCCGTCGCCGGCACCGTTCCCGTTGAGCGCACAGGACGCGGCTCCTCCCGCGTTCACGATCAATCCGCCGGTGAACACCATCCTGGTCGCGGACCGGAATCTGAAGCTGCCGCGCAGCTATCAGTGGAACGTCGCGTTCGAGCAGTCCCTCGGGCGCAGTCAGAGTCTCTCGGCCACGTATCTCGCGGCAATCGGACGCGACTTGCTTCGGGTAACACAGATAGTCAACCCGAATCCCGACTTTCAATTCATCGGCCTCACCGACAATTCAGCGACCTCGGACTATCACGCGCTGCAGCTCAAATTCCAGCGGCGCCTGTCGCACGGCCTGCAAGCGCTCGTCTCGTATTCGTTGTCGCACGCAACCGACAACGCCTCGACCGACGCGACGACGTACCGCAGCACGCCGGGCGAGAGCGGCGCACAGGCAGATCGCGGCGATGCCGACTTCGACATCCGCCACGCCTTCACGACCGGCGCAACCTGGTTTCTACCGTCGCCGAACTCGCGCGGTATCGTTCACGCCGTATTCAGCGACTGGTCGCTGGACGCATTCGTGCTGGGGCGATCAGCTCCGCCTGTCGACGTAACCGGTCCAATCAATTTCACGGCGAGTGCCGCCATTCGTTCCCGTCCCAATCGCAACGCGGGCGTGGCACTCGAGCTCCATGGCGAGCAGTATCCGGGTGGCAAGATCTTGAACGCAGCGGCGTTTACCACTGTGCCGCCGGGGGAGCAGGGCAATCTCGCGCGCAATGTGTTGCGCGGCTTCGGTGCGTCGCAAGTGGATGCCGCGCTGCAACGGCAATTTCGCGTCACTGATCGGGTCACGCTCAGATTCCGGGCCGAGTTCTTCAACATCTTCAACCAGGCGAATTTCGGCAGTCCCGTGTTCGATCTGAGCAGCCCGCTGTTCGGCCGATCGACGCAAACGCTCGCAAGCAGTCTGGGGTCCGGTGGCGCGAACGGCGGCTTCAGTCCCCTCTACCAGATCGGAGGACCACGATCGATCCAATTCGTGGCGAGGCTCGAATTCTAGAGGCTTCTCTACGGTGAGAAGCAACATCTTCGCGCTCGGGACATTGCTGGCGTGCGCCCTGGCATGGTCTTCCTCTGCCTTCGCGTTGAATCCGTCAGCGGACATAAGTCAGTACGCGCACACAGCGTGGAAGATCCGTGATGGGTTCCTCAGGGCTCGGTCTGATCATGATGCGCGAGCGCGCGAGTCAATTGAATGGCAAGTTCGAGTTCGAGACCACCCCCGGACGCGGCACGACGATCCGAGTGGTGATTCCGTTTCGATGAGCGGGATTTGAACCAGTGATGAGACATTCGCGTCGTTCAGGACGCCTCGTGGCGATGAGCGCAGCGTTGATCTGCGAACTCCTTGCGCTGTGCCGTCCGGTGTTTGCGCTGGATCCGGCACTCGACGCGCGCCAGTACGTTCACACGGCGTGGAAGATTCGCGACGGCTTTATCAAGGGAAGGATCCTGGCACTCGCCCAGACGCCTGACGGCTATCTGTGGCTTGGTACCGAGCTCGGCCTCCTTCGCTTCGATGGCGTGAGGACTGTGTTGTGGCAACCTCCACCGAACCAGCGTCTCCCGTCCACGACCATCAGTAGCCTGCTCGCCGCCCGCGACGGCACGCTCTGGATCGGCATGGATCGAGGTCTCGCCAGTTGGAAGGACTGGCGACTCACTCGATACGACGCGCTCGCAGGAAGCGCCGTCAACACGCTCATCGAAGGTCGTGACGGGGCGATCTGGGCGGCCGTGTTCGGCAACAGATGGACGCTTTGTGAAGTCCGCGAGACCCGCGTCTCGTGCAACGGTGAGGACGGCGGTGCTGGCGAGGGCGCACTCGGTCTCTATGAAGACCGGATGGGTCGTCTCTGGGTAGGGACGGGAACGGGGCTCTGGCAATGGACGCCGGGTCCTCCAACGTTCTATCCACTCTCGCCCCAGAACAACGGGATCCAGGGTCTGTCAGAGGACAGTGATGGTTCGTTGTTGATTTCGCACGCCGGGGGGATCAGACGGTTTGTCGACGGCCGCGCGGAAATGAAGTACCCCTTCCCTTCCTCCCTGTCGGGGGTTGAGTCTCTGAGACTCCTTCGCGATCGCGACGGCGGCATGTGGGCAGGAACGTCGACGCGTGGTCTCGTGCATGTGCACAACGGAGTCACCGACCTCTTCTCGCAGGCCGATGGTCTTTCCGGCGAGGACGTCGCGGCGATTTTCGAGGATCGTGAAGGCAACATCTGGGTCGCAACCGACGGTGGCCTCGACCGCTTTCGTGCGTCCTCCGTCGTGTCATATACCCTGAACCAGGGACTGTCGAGCAGTCGCCTCAACTCTGTCGCCGCGTCCAGCGACGGAGGCGTGTGGGTTGGCACGTACGACGGCCTGAACCGATGGAGCACCGGCAGTGTGGGGGTTTACCGCCAACGCCCCGGGCAGCGCGCTCCTGGCAGCGCGCCAATCCTCTCGAGGCGGGTGCGAGAGTTCACCGGCGCTGGAATGCCTCGCGGCGTCCAGTCAGTCTTCGAGGACAGTCAGCGGCGCCTCTGGCTGTCGACTGGGAGCGGCGTCGGCTACCTGGAGAACGATCGATTCGTCCTCATGAGCAGTGTTCCCGGAGGCGTGACTCGGGCCATCGTTGAAGACGGCGAGAAGAATTTGTGGGTCGCGAACCCGGCTGTTGGGTTGTTTCGTTTGGGCCGGGATAGGCGCGACGTCCAAGAGACGCCCTGGGCCGTACTGAAGCACAAGGACGTTGTCAGCGCAGTCGCTGCCGATTCGAGTGACGGCCTGTGGTTCGGGTTCTTCCGCGGCGGCATCGCTCACTTCGTCGACGGTCAGGTCCGTGTCTCGTATGCGGTTGCCGACGGTCTCGCTGATGGCCGTGTCAGCAACCTGTTGGTCGACTCGGCCGACGCACTCTGGATCGCGGCTGACGGCGGACTCACCCGGTTGAAGGAAGGCCGACTGGCCACGATGAACAGCCGGAATGGTTTGCCATGCGATGCCGTCGGTTGGGTCGTCGAAGACACGGCCCATTCCTTGTGGCTCGGCATGGCATGCGGCCTGGTACACATCGAGCGCACGGAGATTGAAGCGTGGATGGCTGCGAGCGAGACAGGCAAGGACGGCAGTGCTATGACGTACCGCGTGCGAGCCGCGGTATTCGATCACGCCGACGGCGTCAGGATGTTCGTCGGTGCGAGCTACTATACCGCCCCGGCCGCCGCAACTTCCGACGGGAAGGTGTGGTTCATGTCGCAGGATGGCCTCAGTGTCGTCGACGCCTCTCGCCTCACCGTCAACCGCCTGCCGCCGCCTGTCCACGTCGAACAGGTTATTGCCGACGGTCAGACCTACGATGTGACCTCCGCCATCCGTGAGCGGCTGCGCCTTCCGCCGCTGATTCGCAATCTGCAGGTTGACTACACGGCGCTCAGCCTGGTCGCGCCCGAGAAGATGCAGTTCCGCTACAAGCTCGAAGGCTGGGATCGCGATTGGCAGGACGTCGGCACGCGACGGCAGGCGTTCTACGCGAACCTGCCGCCACGCCCCTATCGCTTCCGGGTCATCGCCGCCAATGACAGCGGCGTGTGGAACGAGATGGGCGCGTCACTCGATTTCTCTGTCACCCCGACGTACTACCAGACGACCTGGTTTCCCGCGCTCTCAGCCGGCGTGGTGATAGGGCTCGTCTGGGGTGCCCATCGCGTCCGCCTCTACATGGTCGAGAAGCATGAACAGGAAATCACCGCGCTCAACGAGCGATTGATGAAGGCGCAGGAGCAGGAGCGGATTCGGATTGCCGGCGAGTTGCACGACGGTGTGATGCAGGAGATGCTGGCCGTCACGATGATGTTGGGGACCGCGAAGCGCCGAATCCCCGACGAATCAGACGCGAGAGCCACGATCGACAAAATCCAGGAGAAGATGATTCGCGTAGGCACCGACCTCCGTCAGCTGTCTCACGACCTGCACCCGCCGGCGCTGCAAGAGGCAGGCTTGCCTCAGGCGATGCGCGTCTATTGCGAGCAGTTCAGCGAGAGTACGGGCATCCCGGTCGCGTGCGAGGCCGACGACAACGTACGCGATCTGTCTCGCGGGGCTGCGCTTGCGCTGTTCCGAATCGTTCAGGAAGCCCTCGGGAATGCGGCCAAACACGGACGCGCCAAGCAGATCACTGTGCGCTTGACGCGATCCGCCGACGTCGTGTCCCTCGCGGTGTCGGACGACGGCGTGGGCTTCGACTCGAGCGGTCTCGCGACATCGGGTGGCCTAGGCTTGATCATGATGCGGGAGCGCGCGAGTCAGCTGAACGGGAAGTTCGACTTCGAGAGCGCGCTCGGACGCGGTACGACGATCAGCGTGTCGATTCCGTTTCGATGAATGCGGTCAGGCGCTTCCCGCGGTTCGCAGGCCCAGTCTCGCGGCCATCGTAACCAGATCCGGAAGCGAGTCTGCCTTCATCTTGCGCATCATCTGTCCCCGGTGCGCCTTCACTGTGATCTCACTGATGCCGAGTTCTCCGCCCACCTGCTTGTTCAACAGCCCTGAGCAGACCAGCGCCATCACCTCTCGTTCGCGCGGAGTCAGCGATGCGTACCGGCGTCGCAGTAATTGCATCCCCGACTCCTGCTGGAGCGCGGCGCGACTCCGCTCGATGGCACCGCGGATGGCCTCGAGCAGCACCTCGTCCTTGAACGGCTTGGTCAGAAATTCGACCGCACCTGCCTTCATCGCGCGAACGCTCATCGGCACGTCACCGTAGCCGGTGATGAAGATGATCGGCATGTCGGTGCGCTCGGCGAGCTGCTGCTGCAGCTCGAGGCCGTTGAGCCCGGGAAGGGACACGTCCAACACGAGACAGGAGGGAACAGCGGCGCGTCGGCGGGACAGGAAGTCCTGTGCTGACGCGAACGTTTCCGGCTTCCAGCCTGCACTCTCGATCAGCAACTCCAGCGACTCGCGCACCGAGATGTCGTCGTCGACGACGAAGACGATGGGCTTGTCATCCGGCATCGTGAGGACCCTACTCGTACCAGCTGCGATCGATGAACGACCAGTATACGTGCCCGCACGCGCGTTCTCTGACTTACCGCGCGCGATGGCGAGGCCTCGGCGTAGCCCGTCGACCGAACTTCCGCGATAAGCGTGGTCAAGTGCCCCGCGTCCGACGCTCCCTGTACACATCGTGGTCAGACCTACCTCGTCCCAAGCGCGGCGTTAACCGCGTCGAGTAACGCAGTATCGGTGAACGGCTTGAACAAGACGGCCACCGCTCCGCGCCCGATCAGTTGTGGGCGAAGCGATTTATCACCCTGTGCGGTGATGAAGACGATCGGAATGAACTGTCCCCGTCGTTTCAGCTCTTGTTGCAGATCCGGACCGCTCATGCCTGGCAGCCCCACATCGAGGATCAAGCAGCTCGACTGCCCGAGCGCTTGGGACTGGAGGAACGCCTCTGCCGACGAGAACGCTTCAACGTGGAAGCCCGAGTGCTGCAACAAATCCGGTAGCGACTCGCGAACCGACTCGTTGTCGTCGACGACGGATACCGTGGCACGCGTGCTCGTCACTTTCAGTCCACCTTTTTTGACATGTCAAAGATGCCCCGCGGCCATCGAGTTGTCCATCAGACTTTGGTATCGGTTCATGCCTTCCTCTGGCCCTGTGTTGACCTGGGTACCCGGAACGATCCACCAGTGGGAATTTTTTCGCGTCCGCCACTCGGGGCCGCGGGCCAAGGCAAGCCGAACGTTGGTGAGGCCCAGCGAAAACGACACCACCGATTGCATTGGAGCACGGCTCGTGAACGCGATCTAGTAGACGACCGTATTGACTCGCTACTCAAACCAATACCAAGGTGTCGTCGATACCTTCGTCTGATAGATCCTGCGTTCCGCCTCTGGTTTCATCTGTTCGGACGTTCCAGCCCGCAGAGCCTCACGCATTCGGGAGAAGTCATGGCAACTACACAAGTCTCAGTCTCAACGATGAAGCTGGCGCAGATCACAACGCCGGGAGGCGAGTTCCAGATCGTCGAACGCGAGATTCCCGAGCCACACGCAGGCCATGTGCGAATCAAAGTGCAGGCCTGTGGCGTCTGTCACAGCGACATGTTCACGAAGGAAGGCCAGTGGCCAGGCATCCAGTATCCGCGCGTGCCCGGTCACGAAGTCGTCGGCATGATCGATAACGTGGGTCCCGGCGTCTCCGCTTGGCGGAAGGGACAGCGCGTGGGCATTGGCTGGCACGGCGGCCACGACGGTACCTGCTCGGCCTGCCGACGCGGGGACTTTCGCAATTGCCAGAGCCGAAAAGTTCCCGGAATCAGCTATGACGGCGGATATCAGCAATACATGGTGGCTCCAGTGGAGTCACTGGCGCCCGTTCCCGAGAGTCTCAGCGATGTTGACGCCGCGCCGCTGCTCTGCGCCGGCGTCACGACCTTCGGTGCGCTGCGTGATAGTGGTGCGCGCCCCGGAGATCTCGTAGGCGTCCTGGGCGTCGGCGGCCTGGGTCACCTCGCCATTCAATGGGCGAGCAAATCCGGTTACAAGGTCGCGGCCATCGGGCGCGGCGCTGACAGCGAAGTGTTGGCAAAGACACTTGGCGCCGCTGTGTACATTGACAGTGGGTCGGCGAACGCCGCTGAGGCCTTGCAGCGAGAGGGTGGCGCCCAGGTCATTCTCGCGACCGCGCCGAGCTCGCAGGCCATGTCGGAGGCGATCGACGGCCTTGCGCCGAACGGCAGGCTCCTGGTGATCGGTGTCGCGGCCGAACCGATCCAAGTGACGCCGGTGCAGCTCATCACGAAGGTTAGAGCGATTCAGGGCTGGGCCGCGGGCACACCGGCTGATTCCGAGGACACACTGCGTTTCGCCGAATTGAGCGGTGTCCGTCCGATGGTGGAGACGTATCCGCTCGAGCGAGCGGCCGAGGCCTACGCTCGCATGATGAGCGGCAAGGCACGGTTCCGCGTGGTGCTGACGATGTGAGGACGCACGGAGGGGTGCGGTGGCTGAGCGAGTTGACCGTGAGCGCCGACGTTTTATTGTCCTTGCATCCATGACTGCCGCCGCCGCTCACCTCACTATGTCGGGCTCGGCGAAGGCGACGACCGCCTGTCACGTGATCTGTCAGGGCGACCCGGCAGCAACGCTGTCAACGCTCTGTTCGTGGCTGAGAGCGTTTAAGCAAGGGCTTGTCCCTCCGGCGGGCGTTGAAACACATCGCCGCACTCGTCCGTATAGCTGGCTCCCGTCAATCCGAGCACCGGCTGCCTTCGACTTGTTTCAGCCCACCAAAGTTTCGACAAGGGCACTGATACGAAGGTGTCGTCGTCGATACATTCGTCTAATAGACTCCACGTGGTGACTCTGGTGTGATACGCCTCGAGGTTCTTGACATGAGAGCAACGCGTGGCGACCGCTGATCAGGTGTGCGCGGACGCCTCTCTTGCCGCTCGTGTCCGCGCAGAGTATCGAGAGATGCCGGGGCTCTCACTGACGGCTGCACAAGCGTCTCGCCTGTGGGGAATCGATCGTTCGGTATGTGAGCAGGTGCTGCGAAGTCTAGTCATGGACGGCGCCTTGTATCACACGCAGCGCGGCGCGTACGTGGCGACACCATCGATACGAGACTACATGTGAACCCGGGCCGCGATGAGGAGGGAGACATGAGCAAGAAGACCATGGACGTAGATGCCATTCTGAGCCGAGCGCAACCGCTGGTGCATCAACAGGCCGTCGAGATCCAGCCATACGGCCATCTCGTCAAGCTGCCGAACGCGTTGGCAGAAGACGTCTGCAAGGAGAGCGTCGAGAATCTGAATCAGTTGCTCGCGGACACGATCACGCTGCGTGATTTATACAAGAAACACCATTGGCAGGTTGCCGGACCGACCTTCTATCAGCTGCACCTCCTGTTCGACAAACACTACGAGCAGCAGAACGAACTGGTCGATGCGATCGAGGCTTGCCGCCACCCGCAACTCGAATCCCTGGGCCTGCTGCCCGCGGGCGATCCGCAGCGCCTGCCGCAATGCGGTCTCCGCCCCCTCCCAACGCCGGTCTCGAATCAACAAATTCGCCCTTGGACGCCCCGCCCGTTCTATTCGGCCGAGCGATAGTGGGCGACGATCCGAGAGTAGCGTGCCCATCACCCAAGGCTCCACACGAGCCGCGGTCAGCACCGCCGTCAGCCGGTCGCATCGTGGCCATTGCGGTGGTCTGCATCACGGTTTTCGACCGCGTCGCCGCGTAGGCGTTGCGCAGCGTCGATCTGATATACCGCCGACTGTACCCTCGGTCCGTTCAAGACGTCTGCGTTGCAGTTACGACTGTCGATGTCAGCGATCTTTAGGGCACTGGTTGGATGTAGGCGAGGACTCACACCCGCACTGGAGGCCTCGAAATGGAGTGTCCTGTCCTCGTTTCGACTTTTCGCTAGGCACAGGGCGTATTCCGTCAAGCAGGCAGGCTCCTGCACCAGAGCTACTCAGCCGTTCTGCTTCAGAAGCACGGGCCGGTCTTGGCCGATGGCGTGCCGATTGCTCCTCTCGCAGAGCGTGCGACTTGCTATCTCGTACATTGTCGCGCTGGCGGTCTTCGCGACGGCGTGCGGCGACGCGGATTATCCCGACCCTCTGCCCGCTACTGCCGTGTCGGAGCTCAGGCGAACCCTCGACGCATCGCGCGGCGTCGCCGACCACCCATGGCGCGAAGTTGCGCCGACGAATCCTGACGGGACCATCAACGCATACATTGAGGTCTCTCGTGGCGACCACCGCAAATGGGAGCTGAATATGGCGACCAACGCCCTCGAGATCGACCGCTTCAACGATCCGGGCGCGGGTCCATTCCCTATCAATTTCGGCTTTGTTCCCCAGACCGTGTTTTATGACGGCGATCCTCTGGACGTGATCGTGCTTGGTCCGCCACTGCCTGGTGGACGCGCGACTCGCGGAGTGCTCCTCGGCGTCCTACTGATAGAAGACGAACAGGGCCGCGACCCCAAGCTGGTGTTGTCGCCCGTTGACGCTGCCGGTCAGCCGCAGAGCTCGCTCGCGGAGGTTGAACGACGGAGCCTTGCCGATTTCTTCACCCGCTACAAACGCGGGCAGGAAAGGATGTTTTCGAACGCAGCGGGGTGGGGATCGGTAGCGGATGCTTCGCAGGAGCTTCGCTTGGCGCATGGCTTCTTCGAGCAATGCCAGGATACTAAGTCCGACGCGTGTCGTGTCCGCCTCGATGCGCCGGTCACCGTCCGGGACTGACGCGACGTGAGATGACGCCGCCTCCCGTAATGGGCCCGCGTGCCTAACGGGACTCTTAATCCCGACGACGTCGCCGCCTAATCGTTCTCGACTATAACTCTTCGACTCGATGACTCGTGTCGCTGTAAATCGCGGAATGGTTCGACTGGGCTCGCGAATCGTGCACGCCTCACGGCCGACGACCGTCGCATGAAGCTTCCCAAGGTCGACGAATGGGAAGGACCGACGTCGAATCGTTAGCCATCCGTTGGCTTATTGCGTAGTACAACAAAAGAGTCCCAATAAAATTGGGCTGCCTCTAACTTGGTGCGGAAGGGGGACTCGGATTGCGATGCTGTACCTACGGGAAACGCGGTACGCCTTGTGACGATGGAGGTTGTACGCGTTCCCAATAGGCTTGACTTATCGTGCCCGTCGTCGTTTCGGTCTTCCGCTCGCTTCGGCTCTTGGTTCGTTCGCGCGGCACTGCATCTGGAGATCGTCGCGCGTCGCCACCAGTTGGCAGTTGCACATCGTTCCCGCCGTCCACGGCTTCGCTTCACCGCTATTGATCGTGTGCTATGCGCAGGCCGGTCTTCCGCGGCCGGGGCGGCGCCGAGGTTCAAGAGCCAATCCAGTTATTCTGATCGAGCGGTCCGGACGAACCGCTCTGCGATCCCGTTCGGATGTGTTCGACCTCGAATGCGGCATCGAAGCCGCCCATGAACTTGCGATCGTGATCGCGGATCAGAAAACGAATGGGGTCTGCCCGTTCAGCGAACGTCCACGCCACTGAGTACATCATCGAAGGCGGCACCGTACCCGACGGTGTGAGTTATTTCCTCTTTTGTTTGGTCGGCCGCCGCTTCGCCTTCGTCTTGGGCGGCAGCGTCCGCACGAAGGCTATCGCCATATCCACCCACCTGCGCACCGCGCCCGGCCCAATGGGCAAATCCACGTAGATGTAGCCGTCCATCGGGCGACCGCGCATTTCCATTTGGCGAGTGCCCGGCGTGGCGAGCGCTTGCGATTGTCGATCCTTACCTACGCGCAACAGCAAGCCGCGTTTCGACGCACCAACGAGAAGATTGCCGTTGAGCATGAAGCCGATGCCGCCGAACATCTTGACTTCCGCAA
>Ga0075420_100002062_pt1 | contig 17342 bp, 16 predicted proteins | sample SoiMetdeltSBSDD4_FD_75296 | JGI IMG/M metagenome (GOLD analysis project Ga0075420, IMG submission 75296) | Bulk soil microbial communities from a Populus tree surrounding site in Tennessee, USA - Soil MetaG P. deltoides SBSDD4 | ecosystem: Environmental > Terrestrial > Soil > Tree plantation... | reverse complement strand
CCGATCTCCTTGTCGACCAGCGCGCGCGGGATCACGCCGGTGATCTCGCCGCCCGCCTCGACGATGGCGTCGGCGAGCCGGCCCATCAGGCCCACCCCGCCGCCCCCGTAAACGACGCCGATACCCTCGTCGGCCAGCAGGCGCGCGAGCTCTTCGGCCGCGGTCCCGTACTCGGGCCGCGCGCCGGGGCTCGCCCCGCAGAACACGCAGATCCGCCTCACCGGGTGAGCGTAGATTGTGCGCCCCTCGTGCACGCCACCGCCCGCCCCAGGATCAAGGTCTGCTGCATCAAGAGCGCCGACGAGGCGTGGATGGCGATCGACGCGGGCGCCCACGCGCTCGGCCTCGTGTCCGCTATGCCGAGCGGGCCCGGCGTGATCTCCGACGAGCTGGCCGCCGAGCTCTCCGCCGAGGTGCCGCCCGGCGTCGACGCCTTCCTGCTCACCTCGCTCCACGACGTCGACGCGCTGGTCGAGCAGAGCCGGCGCATCGGCGCCCGCGCGCTCCAGCTCGTGGACGCGCTGCCGCCCGGCGCCCACGCGGAGCTGCGCCTGGCGCTCCCGGGCGTCAAGCTCGTGCAGGTCGTGCACGTGACGGGGCCCGAGTCGCTCGACGAGGCGCGGGCGCTGGCGCCTGACGTGGACGCGATCCTGCTCGACTCCGGCAACCCGTCGCTCGAGGTCAAGGAGCTGGGCGGCACCGGGCGCCGCCACGACTGGGAGATCAGCCGCCGGATCCGCGAGCAGGTGGACGTGCCGCTGTTCCTGGCCGGCGGCCTGAACCCGGACAACGCCGCCGAGGCGCTGGCCGCGGTGGCGCCCTTCGGCCTCGACGTGTGCTCGGGGCTGCGCAGCGGGTCCGGCTTCGACCTCGACCCAGACAAGCTCGAGCGCTTCGTGGCGGCGGTCAGAGGAACGGATCGCCCGGCAGGGCCTCCGCCTCGCGCCCCGTGAGCCAGCGCAGCACGCTTGCGCCCACGTCGGCGAGCGGGCCGTCGTGGCGCTGCCCGCCGTGCCCTGGGAAGACCGCCAGGAGCGGCGCGTACTCGCGGGTATGGTCGGTGTGCGGCGCGTCCGGGTCCACCCCGTGGTCGGCCGTGAGCACCAGCAGGTCGTCGTCGCGCAGCAGCTCGAGCCAGCCGCCCACGGCGGCGTCGATCTGCTTGAGGGCGTCGTGGAACCCCTCCGTGTCGTGGCGGTGGCCGTACACCTGGTCGGTCTCAACGAGGTTCACGAACACGAGACCGGAATCGAGCGAGCGCAGCAGCTCGGTGGTCGCCGCGATCCCCTTGGCGTTGGTGGCGCCGTCGTGCTTTTCGTCGATCCCCACCCCGGCGAACAGGTCACGCACCTTGCCCACCGCGTGCACCGGCACGCCCGCGGCCTGGAGCTCCTCGAGGTAGGAGCGCCCCGGCGGCTCGGCGGCGTAATCGCGTCGGCCCTCGCGGCGCTCGAACGCGCCCGGAGGACCGTCGAACGGCCGCGCGATCACGCGGCCCACGGCGTGCTCGCCGGTCATCGCCTCCCGCGCGGCCTCGCACACCGAATAGAGGCCGGGCTCGTCGAGCACGTCCACGTGCGCGGCGATCTGGAGCACCGAGTCGGCGGAGGTGTAGAGGATCAGCTCGCTGGTGGCCAGGTGATGCTCGCCGAAGTGCTCGATCACCTCCGTGCCGCTGTACGGCCGGTTGCAGCAGAAGCGCCGGCCGGTCACCCGCTCGAGCGTCTCGATCGTCTCGGGCGGGAAGCCCTCCGGGTAGGTGGGCAGCGCGTGCCGGGGCACCACGCCCATCAGCTCCCAGTGGCCGGTGGTCGACTCCTTGCCGGGCCCGAACGGATGGAGCCGGCCGTGGACCACGGGGTCGGCGGAGGGCGCCACGCCGCGGAGCGGGATGATCGAGCCGAGGCCGAGCCGCTCGAGCGCGGGCAGCTCGAGGCCGCCCACGTGCTCGGCGAGATGCGCGAGGGTGTTCGAGCCCTCGTCGCCCGCGTAGTCCCCGGCGTCGGGAAGGGCGCCGACGCCGCAGGCGTCGAGGACGATGACGGTCGCACGGGCGATTGCGCGACGATAGCCAGCACGCTCGAGCCGCCATACTCGGGGGGTGCTCCGCAGGCTTCCCCACGTCGACCGCGTCGGCATCGAGGAGCGCGCCGCCACGCTCGGCAAGCGCTCGATCAAGACCACCGCCAAGCAGCAGGGCATCCGCCTGGCGGTGTCGATGACCGACCTCACGACGCTCGAGGGCGCCGACACGCCCGGCAAGGTGCGCCACCTCTGTGCCAAGGCGGTCTGCCCGGCCCCCACGATTCCCGAGATCCCGTCCTGCGCGGCCGTGTGCGTCTACCCGTCGCTGATCGGCGTGGTGCGCGATGCGCTCGAGGGCACGGGAGTGCGGGCGGCGTCGGTCTCCACGGCGTTCCCGAGCGGCCAGGCCTCGGTCGAGCTCAAGCTGCGCGACACCGAAGAGGCCGTGGCGGCGGGCGCCGAGGAGATCGACATGGTGATCTCGCGCGAGGCCTTCCTCGCGGGCGACGACACGCGCGTGATGGAGGAGATCGTGCGCGTGAAGGAGGCCTGCGGCGACGCCCACCTGAAGGTGATCATCGAGACCGCCGAGCTCGGCTCCTACGACCACGTGCGGCACGCCTCGATGCTGGCGATGGAGTCGGGCGCCGACTTCATCAAGACCTCCACCGGCAAGGCGGCCAGCGGCGCCACGCCCGGCGTGACCCTCGTGATGCTCGAGGCGATCCGCGACTACGCCGAGCGCAGCGGCCGGGCCGTGGGCATGAAGGCGGCGGGCGGAGTGTCGTCGAGCAAGGCCGCCCTTCACCGGCTGGTGCTCGTGAAGGAGACGCTCGGGGACGAGTGGCTCACCCCCGACCGCTTCCGGATCGGCGCCTCCTCGCTCCTGAACGACCTGCTCATGCAGTATCAGAAGACCCAGACCGGCCGCTACGCGCGGCCGGAGGACTTCTCGAAGGAATGAGCACCCAGGAGACCCGCACGCGCATCGTCTGGGACTACGCGCCCGCGCCCGAGTCCCCCGACCACGTTCGCCTGCGCGATTCGTACGGCCTGTTCGTGAACGGCGAGTTCGCGGACCCGAAGGACGGCACGCGCGTGCCGAGCATCAGCCCCTCCACCGAGGAGCCGGTGGCCGAGGTGGCGTTCGCCGGCCCCGAGGACGTGCGCGGCGCGATCGCCGCCGCGCGCGCGGCCCAGCCGGGCTGGGCGGCCCTGAGCGGGCTCGAGCGCGGCAAGTACCTGTTCCGCGTGGCGCGACTGATCCAGGAGCGCGCGCGAGAGATGGCGGTGGTGGAGTCGATGGACGGCGGCAAGCCGATTCGCGAGTCGCGCGACGTGGACGTGCCGCTCGCCGCCGCGCACTTCTTCCACTACGCGGGCTGGGCGGACAAGCTCTCCTACGGGCTCGCCGGTCGCGAGGCGGCGCCGCTCGGGGTGGCCGCCCAGATCGTGCCCTGGAACTTCCCGCTCCTCATGGCCGCCTGGAAGCTCGCCCCGGCGCTGGCCTGCGGCAACACCGCGGTGCTCAAGCCGGCCGAGACCACGCCGCTGAGCGCGCTGCTGCTCGCCGAGATCTGCCAGGAGGCCGAGCTGCCGCCCGGTGTCGTCCAGGTCCTGCCCGGCGACGGCGCCACCGGCGCGGCGCTGGTGCGCGCCGACGGGATCGACAAGGTCGCCTTCACCGGCTCCACCGCGGTCGGCAAGGACATCCAGGCGGCGCTCGCCGGCACCGGGACCTCGCTCACCCTCGAGCTCGGCGGCAAGTCCGCGAACGTCGTGTTCGAGGACGCCGCGCTCGACCAGGCCGTCGAGGGGATCGTGAACGGCATCTTCTTCAACCAGGGCCACGTCTGTTGCGCCGGCTCGCGCCTCCTGATCCAGGAGAGCGTGGCCGACGTGGTGATCGGCAAGCTCTGGGAGCGCATGGGGCGGCTGCGCGTGGGCGACCCGCTCGACAAGAACACCGACGTCGGCGCGATCAACTCGGCCGAGCAGCTCGAGCGCATCGAGGCGCTCGTAGCGGCCGGCGAGGAGGAGGGCGCGCTGCGGCGCACCGTGGCCTGCGAGCTGCCCGAGCGCGGCTGGTGGTTCGCCCCCACGATCTTCACCGAGGTGGCCCCCGCCCACCGAATCGCGGTCGAGGAGATCTTCGGCCCGGTGGTGTCCGTGATGACCTTCCGCACCCAGGCCGAGGCGATCGAGAAGGCCAACAACTCGACGTACGGCCTCGCTGCCGGCATCTGGACCGACAAGGGCTCGAAGGCCTTCGAGGTGGCGAGCGCCCTCGAGGCCGGCGTGGTCTGGCAGAACACCTACAACAAGTTCGACCCCACGGCGGCGTTCGGCGGATACAAGGAGAGCGGCTTCGGCCGCGAGGGCGGGCCGGCCGGCCTGCGCCACTACGTGAGGCTGTCGTGAGCCGGCTCGCCGTCAGGAAGACCTACAAGCTCTACGTGGGCGGCGCCTTCGTGCGCTCGGAGTCCGGGCGCTACGACCGCGCCGGCGAGCTGAACGTGCCGCGCGCCTCGCGCAAGGACGTGCGCGACGCGGTCAAGGCCGCCCGTGCGGCCGCCGGCCCGTGGGCGGCGCGCAGCGCCTACAACCGCGGCCAGATCCTCTACCGCGCGGCGGAGGCGCTCGAGTCGCGCGCGGGCCAGTTCGGCGTCCGGCAGGACGAGGTCGGCGCGGCGATCGACGTGCTCGTGCACTACGCCGGCTGGACCGACAAGCTCCAGCCCGCGCTCGGCGGCATCAACCCTGTGGCCGCGCCCTTCCTGTCCTTCTCGCTGCCGGAGCCGACCGGCGTGGTGGGCGTGGTGGCCCCCGACGAGCCCGAGCTGCTCGGCCTCGTGGCGGAGATCGCGCCCGCGCTCGCCGCCGGCAACGCCGTGGTGGCGGTGCTCTCGGAGCCCGCGCCGCTGGCGGGACTCGACCTGGGCGAGGTGCTCGGGGTCTCGGACGTGCCCGGCGGCGTGGTGAACCTGCTGAGCGGGCGCCGCGAGGAGCTGACCAAGGCGCTGGGCGGCCATCACGGACTGAACGCGATCGTGACCTGCGGGGCGCCGGCCGACGTGCGCGAGCAGGTCGACCGGCTGGCCGCCGAGAGCGTCACCCGCGTGCGTCACTGCCAGCCGGCCGCGAGCTACGACGCCGCCACGGCCGACGCGCTGACACGCCTCGAAGCGGTGACCGAGCTGAAGACAGCCTGGCATCCGGTGGGCGCCTGAGGTCCCGCGCCCGGGCCGCGGCGGGAAGCCTCGTCTTCCTCGTGCTGGCCCCAGGCGTGATGGGGGGCCTCGTGCCCTGGCTCCTCACGGGCTGGGAGCCGAACGACGAGCTCGCCGTTTGGCCGCTGCAGGTCCTCGGCCTGGTCCTGACCGTCGCGGGCGTCGGCGTGCTCCTGCACGCCTTCGCCCGCTTCGTGGTCGAGGGAATCGGCACGCCCGCCCCCGTGGCCCCGACCGAGCGGCTCGTGGTCGGCGGCCTCTATCGCTACGTGCGCAATCCGATGTACCTGGCGGTGGCGACGGTGATCCTCGGCCAGGCGCTGCTGCTCGGCCGGCCGGTGCTGGTCGCCTACGCCGCCGCGTTCATGGCCGTCGTCGCAGCCTTCGTCAGGCTCTACGAGGAGCCCACGCTGGTGCGCGAGTTCGGAGCGGAGTACTCGGCCTACCGGGCCGGGGTGCCGGCCTGGAGGCCGCGCCTTCATCCGTGGGAGCCAGATCGGACGAAATGAACGTCCCTGAACACCCCCTATGGCGACTAGTCCGGGACGTTCGTGCTTCGCGCTCAGGCCTTGAGCTCGGACGCGTCCGGCACCTCGATCGGCCCCTCCTTCGGCGTGCCGATCCGGAGCGGATTGCCGAACGGGTCGCGCAGGCCGCAGTCGGTGCCGTAGAAGCGCTCCGTGGGCTCCTCGGTGAACTCGACCCCTTGGGCCACGAGGTCCCGGTAGGTCGCATGCACGTCGTCCACAGCGATGATCGCCGCCATGCCGAGCGCGCCCTTCGTCACGAGCTCGCGGATCTGCTCGGCCGTGGCCTCGTCGTGCGCGGGCGGACCGGGCCGCTCGAGCAGCAGCTGCTGGTCGGGCTGATCGGGGAAGTTGACGGTCAGCCAGCGCATGAAGCCGAGGTCGGCGTCGGTGTTGAGCTCGAAGCCGAGCTTCCCGACGTAGAAGTCGAGCGCCTCGTCCTGATCGAGTACGTAGACCTGTGTGTGCGTGATCCTGTTAGCCATGGGAGCGAGGCTAGTCGCGGCCCCGCCCCCGCGCTTCTCCGAAACTGCTCGGTCTCGTCCAGGCCTTCATGAAGCAGGCGGGAACGGCTCGGAGGTCCTTCGCCCGCCGTCGATAGGCGGTCGGCGACTCCCCCACGATCTCCGTGAAGGTGCGGCTGAACGTGCCCAGGCTCTGAAAGCCCACGTCGAAGCAGATCTCGGTCACGCTGCGGTCTGTCTCGCGCAGCAGGAACATCGCGCGCTCGACGCGGCGACGCTGCAGGTAGCGGTGCGGAGTCTCCCCGAAGGTGGTGCGGAAGACGCGGATGAAGTGCGCCTGGGACACGTATGCGACCCGCGCCAGCGCGGGGATGTCGAGCGGCTTCGCGTAGTCGCGATCCATCGCGTCCCGCGCTCGCAGCATGCGACGGTTCGACTCTTCGGCCGCTCGGCTCAGCTGAGCGCGCCCTCCAGCCGCAGCACACGCCGCAGGATCGCCAGCGACGCCGCGTAGGTGGAGTCCATCCCGTAGTACGACAGGCCGCGCGCGCCCAGCGTGCGGGCCTGCGTGTAGGGGGTGTCGGAGGCGTAGTGGACGATGCCGAAGTCGACCGGCAGCTTCGAGAAGTTCACGGCCTCCCCCACCGGATGGCGGTCCGGGTCGGAGATCTCGTACAGGGCGTTGCAGTACGGGCCGGCCTCCATCTCCACAACCGTGAAGGCCTCGCGGTAGTAGAAGTCGAGGTAGGCGCGGTTCTGCAGGAAGGTGCTCTTGACGGTGACCGCGCGCTGGTTGTCGAGGCCGCTGCCGAAGCGAAGGTCGGCCTGGAGGTCCTCCACGCCGAAGGCGTTGTCGAGCCAGTAGGTCGAGCGCGAGTGCTCGTCGTGCACGACGCTCGAGATCATCACGTCGCCCACATCGGCGTTCAGCGTGGCCGCCTTGCCGAGCACGTACACGCCGCGCAGGGCCGAGCTTGCCACCGCCACCTCGCGCAGGATGTTGTAGGCAGCCACGCCGAGCGGGTAGTCGATGTTCGCGATCACCGCCTCGCTCGCCCGCAGCGCCTCGGGGTCCACGTCGCCGATCCGGGGGTCGATGCGCTCGGGGTCGAGCGACGCCACGGGCATCAGCTGCGCGGGGACCCTCAGCGCGGTCCGGCTCGGCAGGTGGGTCACGCCCGTCTCCTGCTCGAGCCGGCGCATCTCGGCGCGTCCCTCGTCCCCGCGCGAGTCGAAGTAGAGGCGGCCCACGAAGTAGAGGTAGTTCTCCCACGAGCCGTCGGTGCGGCCCTCCTGGAAGAGGTCGAGCTCCTGGCGCAGGATGTCGTCGGCCGGCAGCCGCTTGGCGAAGTCCACCAGCTCGCTCTCCACCTGGCGCGGCGCGCCGGTCGCGATGTTCACCAGGCTGTGGGTGTTCGAGCTCACGAAGTACACGGGGCCGTCGGCGTGACCCTCGGCCGCGAGTCGGTCCTGCACCGGCTGCCACCAGCGGCGGGTCATGCGCGCGTAGCCGATCTGCGTGCCGCCCAGCATCCGCACGCGGATCGCCAGCCGCTCCTCGGCGTTCAGCGCGAGGCGCTCGTAGAAGCGATCGCCCCAGGCCTCCCGCAGCCGCTCCCAGTCCTCCTCCTGGCCGCCGAGCGCCTCGGCGAACTCCGCCGACGAGGGGTAGCCGGAAACCGGCCAGCCCGCCGTGCGCTGGTGCACGCGCAGCTTGTTCCACTCGATCTGGAACGCCACGAGGGTGGGGATCAGGTCGTCGACGTCGGAGGCGCTCGCGAGCAGCACGGCGTGCGTGCCGTCGCCCGCGTCGTGCCAGCGCCGCCGCCGCGCCGGGGAGTCCGCCTCCTCCCAGGACTCGATGTCGATCCCGTTGGCCGCGAACACCTCGGCCTCCTGGCCCATGATCACGAGCTCCACGCCCACGATCCCGTCGGGCAGGCGCCGGATCGCGTAGATGAACGCGCCGAGGTCGAGCTCGTCCGAAGCGGCCAGCGGATGCAGGCTCGAGCCCATCGCCCGGTGCGAGGACTCGAGCACCCGCAGCTGCGTCTCCCCGCTCGAGCGCAGCAGAGTGTTGTAGGTGCGCTGGTAGAGCTCGACCTCGTCGGAGAGGCTGCCGTCTTCGGTCGGGCTGGCGAGGGCGAGGCGCGAGACCGTCATCGCTACTCCTTCACGTACGGGATGCCGATTGCCGCGGGCGGCCGCGAGCGGCCGATCACGCCCGCTACGACGACCAGCGTGAGCACGTACGGGAGCGCCTCGAAGAGCACGGCTGTGGACTCCGAGAACTCCTGGAGACGCTGCGCGAGCGCGCTCGAGAAGCCGAACAGGCAGGCGGCCGCGAGGGCGCCGACCGGTCGCCAGTTCCCGAAGATCACGCAGGCAAGGGCGATGAAGCCGCGGCCCGCGGTCATGCTCTCGTTGAAGGAGCCCAGCAGCGCGATCGACAGGTACGCGCCCCCGAGCGCGGCAAACACGCCGGAGGCGGTGACGGCGAGGTAGCGGGTGCGGATCACGGGCAGGCCGACGGTGTCCGCTGCCCGCGGCTTCTCTCCGACCGAGCGCAGCCGCAGGCCGCCCCGCGTGCGGAACAGGTAGATGGCCACCAGCGGCACGAGCAGCAGCGCCGCCCACGTGAGCAGGCTCATCGTGCCGATGATGTCGCCCACGAACGGGATGTCCTCGATCAGCGGAAGCGTGACGTTCGGGACGCGTGAGACATCGCTGGGCGTGCCCTGCTCCCCGTAATGCGCTACGAACACGTAGCCGGTGATGCCGACCGCGAGCAGGTTCACCGCGGTGCCGCTCACCACCTGGTCGGCGCGTAGCTGGATCGAGAAGAACGCGTGCACGAGCCCGGCCACAGCGCCGGCGGCCATGCCCACGACCAGGCCGGCGACCCACGAGCCGAGCAGGTCGGCGCCGAAGATGCCGAAGAACGCGCCCATCAGCATCATCCCCTCGAGGCCGATGTTGATGACGCCGCTCCGCTCCGAGAAGATGCCACCGACGGCTGCGAACACGAGCGGCGTCGCGAACCGCAGCATCGCGGCAAACAGCGCAGACCACACGAACACGGCCTCGAGGTTGGCCTCGCCGGACTTCGTGGCGACGACGGCACCGATCCCACCGACCACCCCCGCCACGATCGCGCCGTAGCCGAGTCGCCGCGTCCCGCCGCGGACCACGTACGCACCTGCAGCGATCGCCACGGCGGCGACTGCGAGCGACGGCAGCGCGGTGCGCAGCATGAGCGGCGGCAGCGTGATGAACCACGACAGTGCCCCGAGCGCGACGCCCGCCCAGCCCGCGCTTCGCGCCGTCATGAGCTCCGCGGGCGCGCGCGTGGCGAGCGCGGTCACGACTCCCCCTCCGCCGGTGCCTCGCGGCGCCGGCGTGCACCAAGGAGAACGCGCCCCCGGCGAAGAGCGGAGAGCACCAGAACGTCGGCGCTCACGAACAGCACGACGAGGCCCTGGATGATCAGCGTGAGGTTCGCTGCAAGCGACGGCTCGAAGATCGTCGGGTCGAGGTTGCGCTGCGAGGTGCCGCTGATCAGCGCCCCGAACAGGATCGCCGACGCAACCGTACCGCTCGCGGTGTTGCGTCCCAGCAGCGCCACCGCAATGCCGAAGAAGCCGACCTGCGCGGTCTGGATGTCGTCGGTGCCGAGCTTGAACTGCCAGCCGAGGACGTCGAGCGCTCCCGCCAGCCCGGCGAACACCCCGCAGACCGCCATGACGAGCACGTAGCTCTTGCCCACGCTGATCCCGCTGTAGCGCGCCGCTTCGGGGTTCAGGCCCACCGCCCGGACCTCGTACCCGGTCGTGGAGCGGTTGAGGACAAGCCAGAACACGACCACGGCAAGCAGCGCCACGAAGAGCCCGATATGGAGGCCCTGGAGGACCGGGTCGCCCCAGAACACCGGCAGGTGGGCGGCCTCCACGATCTCGTTCGAGACCGCGAGCGACTTGTCCTCGTCGTTCTGGAGGGGGCCGTCGACGCCGAACAGGTAGAAGCCGATGTAGAGCGCGGTGTAGTTGAGCATGATCGTCGAGATCACCTCGTTGGCGCCGGTGGTCGCCTTGAGCACACCCGCGATCCCCGCCCAGACCGCGCCGGCCAGGCAGGCCGCCACCATCGCCAGCACGATGAGGATCCAGGCGGGCAGTCCCGTCAGCTCGGAGGCAACGACCACGGCCGCGATCGACCCCATGATGTATTGGCCGTTCCCGCCGATGTTGAAGAGACCGGCGCGGAACGCGAACGCCACCGCCAGACCCGTGAGGATGAGCGGCGTCGTCAGGATGAGCGTCTGCTGAAGGTTGAGCGCGGCCAGCTCGCGGTCCCCGGTCCAGGGCAGGAACCATTGGAGGCCGGTGCCCTTCCAGATCGCCTCGTAGGTGGCGACCGGATCGTTGCCCGTGAGCAGCATCACGAGCCCACCCACGAAGAACGCGACGAGCGCGGTGAGCGCCGGAACGACGATGCCGCCACCGCGTACGTAGGCGGCGAGCCGCGCGGCGGGGGTGATCGCCCCGGCGGTGTCCTGCTCCTCGGCGGTGAGGCCACCCAGTTCGGGATCGGGCTCCCGCGAGTCGCGCTCGGGCGTCACGCCACCGCGCGGCCGCCGCCGCCCGTCATCGCGAAGCCCAGCTCCTCCTCGGAGACATCGGGCGAGAACTCGCGGACGATCTCGCCTTCGAAGATGACGAGTATGCGGTCCGCGAGCGAGCGGATCTCGTCGAACTCGAGCGAGACCAGGAGGATGCCGCGGCCGTTGTCGCGCTCCGCGACGAGTCGGCGGTGGACGAACTCGATCGCCCCCACGTCCAGGCCTCTCGTGGGCTGGTGGGCGATCAGCAGGTTCGGATTCGAGGCCACCTCCCGCGCGATGCAGACCTTCTGTTGGTTGCCTCCCGACAACGAGCGCGCCAGCGTGGCGGACCCGCCGCCGCGCACGTCGAATTCGCGCAGCAGCTCGCGCGCCCGGATGGCGAGGTGGCGCACGTTCAGCCAGCCGTGCTGGCTCAGCGGCGGCCTGCGGTATTCACGCAGCGCGAGGTTCTCGGCGAGCGTGAAGTCGAGCACGAGTCCCCGAAGGTGACGGTCCTCCGGGATGTGGGCGACGCCGGCGTCCGTCGCGGCACGCACGCCGCGACCAGAGACCTCCTTCTCAGCCACCGCTATCCGTCCGCTCACCACGCCGCGCAAGCCCGCGATCGCCTCGACGAGCTCGTTCTGGCCGTTACCGTCCACGCCCGCGAGCGCCACGATCTCACCCCGGCGGACCGTGAGCGACGGGCCGCGCACAGCCTCGAGATCGCGGTCGTCGAGCACCCACAAGTCCTCTACCTCGAGCGCGGGCTCGTGCGGAGAGGCGGCAGGCTTGTCCACACGCAGGAGCACGTCGCGGCCGACCATCAGGCGGGCGAGACTTTCCTCGGTGGCGCCCTCGGCTGGGACGGTGTCCACCCGGCGACCCCGCCGCAGGACCGTCACGCGATCCGCGATCGCGAGAACCTCGGTGAGCTTGTGGCTGATGAAGACGATCGCGACGCCGTCCTCCTTGAGCGAGCGCAGCACCTTGAACAGCTCCGCGGTCTCCTGTGCCGTGAGCACCGCGGTCGGCTCGTCGAGCACGAGGATCCGCGCGTCGCGGTAGAGCGCCTTCAGGATCTCGACGCGCTGTTGCATCCCGACGCTGACGTCCTCGATAGCGGCGTCGGGATCGACAGCCAAGCCGTAGCGCTTCGACAGCTCGCGCACGCGCCGCGCGCCCTCCTTGACGTCGAACAGGCCGGCGCGTCCGCGTGGCTCACCACCGAGCACGATGTTCTCGGTCACGGTCATCACCGGGACGAGCATGAAGTGCTGGTGCACCATGCCTATTCCGCGCTCGATCGCATCCGAAGGCGATTCGATCGTCACCCTCTCGCCATCGATTCGGATCTCGCCCGCGTCCGGGTGGTAGAGCCCGTACAGGATCGACATCAGCGTGGACTTGCCCGCCCCGTTCTCGCCCAACAGAGCGTGAACCTCACCGTTCCGGAGGTCGAAGTCGACCCGGTCGTTGGCGAAGACCGGGCCGAACCTCTTCGTGATGCCGCGCAGCTCGAGGGCTGCAGGAGATGTAGTCGGGGGGCTCACGCCCCCCGATCCCCCCGCGGCGCCTGGCGGGTGGTTGCCGCCACTGACTACTTGACGGTGTCCGGGATGTCCTTGATCTCGCCGCTCGCGATCTGGTCCTGGATCTCCTTGACCTGGTCGGCGTATTTCTGGCCTTCCGTGCTGAGCTCGCCGACGCCCACGCCGCCGTTGGCCACGTTGTGGATGACGTCGGTGCCGCCCTTGAACTTGCCGTCCTGCACGCGCTTGATCGCGTTGAAGACGGCCACGTCGACCTTCTTCAGCGCGCTCGTAAGGATGTGCTCGCCGAGGTAGCCCTGGTCCGCGTCCACGCCGATGCCCTGCACGCCCTTCTCCTTGGCCGCGTCGAGCGCGCCCAGCCCGCAGCCACCGGCCACCTGGAAGACGACCTTCGAGCCCTTCGCGATCTGGTCGAGCGCCAGCTCCTTGCACTTCGCCTGGTCCGTGAAGCTCTGCGAGTAGGCGTTGAGGGTCTTGATCTTCGGGTTCGCGGCCTTGGCGCCCGCCTGGAAGCCCGCGATGTAGTGGTCGACCGGCGGGAGCTTCTCGCCGCCGACCGTGGACACCGTGGTCGCGTTGTTGTCCTTCGCCCACAGGCCCGCGACGTAGCCGGCCAGGTAGCCCGCCTCCTGCTCCGCGAAGAGCAGGCCCTCCACGTTCTTCGGCTTGTCCTCGAGAATCGTCGCCGGGTAGTCGACGATCGCGAAGTTCGCGTCCGGCACCTTGGTGGCCATCGTATTGGTCGCGTCACCCATCCTGAAGCCGACGGGCACGATGATGTCGAACTGCTGCTGCGTGAGCGTCGTGAGGTTCGGGATGTAGTCCGCGTTCGACTCGGACAGCAGCACCCGCGTCTCGACCCCGAGCTCGTCCGCCGAGTCCTCGAGCCCCTTGTTGGCGAGGAAGTTGAACGAGCGGTCGTTGAGGCCGCCGATGTCGGTCACGACCCCGGCCTTGATCGACTCGCCGCTCGACTCGCCGCCGCCGCTGCCACCCCCGCCGCCGTCATCGTCGTCGTCGCTGCCGCAGGCCGCGATGCCGAGCGCCAGCGCCGCTACCAGCGCAATGATCCACAGCCGGAACGTCCTGTTCACAACCCCTCCAGTCACGATTCGATCGCGGGCGGCCGAGGCGCCCGGAAGCGGGTCACCCTACACCCTCGTCAGAGGCCGCGAGTTAAGGCGGGCTTGAGCGATTCCTCGCAGAATGCGGCATTCACGGCGGTCCGCGTGACATCGCGGAGCAGCGTGTCCCCTAGGCCCATCCGCTCCCCCGCGACGGTGTACTCGCCGCCGATCGAGGCGCCGAAGTACGGCGGGTCGTCGGAGCCGAGCGTGACCCGCACCCCCGCCTCGATCAGCTGCGGCAGCGGATGCTCCTCGTAGCTCGGGAAGACCCCGAGCACCACGTTGCTCGTGGGGCAGACCTCGAGCACGATCTCGCGCTCGGCGAGCTCCTCCACGAGCGCCGGGTCCTCGATCGAGCGCACGCCGTGGGCAATGCGGGTCACGGGGAGCTCGAGCGCGGCACGCACGGACTCCGGCCCCGCCCACTCGCCGGCGTGCACGGTGCAGCCGAGGCCGGCCGCGGCGGCGATCTCGAACGCCTCGGCGTAGTCGCCGGCGGGGAAGTCCTCCTCGGCGCCGGCCATCGAGAACCCGACCACGTAGGGGTGCGGGTGCTCGGCGGCGTGGCGCGCCACCCGCAGCGCCTGCTCGACCCCGAAGTTGCGCACGCACGAGATCAAGATGCGGCCCTCGATGGCGTGGTCGCCGCGCGCGTCATCGATACCCCGCGCGATGCCGTCGAGGTGCTCCTCGTCGCTCAGCCCCACGAGCGCGGCGTGGTCGGGCGAGGCGGTGAGCTCCACGTAGACCGCGCCCTCGCGGGCGCAGCTCGCCAGGTACTCGTAGACGATGTCGCGGTAGTCCTCGCCGGTGCGGATCACGCTGGCCGCGAGGTCGTAGGTCCTGAGGAAGTCGAGGAAGTCGTCGTAGCGGAAGCCGCCCGCGCCGTCGAAGACGCCGTCGGGCAGCGGCAGGCCGTTGCGCTCGGCCAGCCGGCGGATCAGCTCCGGCGGAGCGGTGCCCTCGAGGTGCACGTGCAGCTCCGCCTTGGGGACGCCGGCCGCGCTCATCGCAGGATCTCCAGCACGGGCGGCACGGCGCGCGGCGGCACGTCGCCGATCCCGTAGGCGTCGCGGAGCGCGTCGCCCGCGCGGCTCGCGGACGCCTCGTCGCGCGCGTGCACAAGCGCCAGCGGGCGCTCGCCGGGCCCCACCCGCTCACCCGGCGCGGCCACCTCGGTCAGGCCGACCGCGTGGTCCACCGGGTCGGTCTCGCGGGTGCGCCCTCCGCCCAGGGCGATCACGGCGAGGCCCACGGCCCGCACCTGTACGGCGGTGACTATTCCCGCCTGCGCGGGCTCCGCGGCAAGCTCCACGGGCGCCGCGGCCAGGTGGCGCTCCGGGGCCTCCAGGAGGTCGGCGGGCCCGCCGAGCTGCGCGACCATCGCGGCGAAGCGCTCCGCAGCCGCGCCGCCGTCGAGGGCCCGCTCCGCGGCCGCGCGCGCCTCGTCCTCGTCGTCGATCACGCCGCCGAGCCGGAGCAGCTCGGCGCTCAGAGCGAGGGTCACCGCGCGCAGCCGCTCGTCGGCCGCCGCTCCCGTGAGGTGGTCGATCGACTCGCGCACCTCCACAGCGTTCCCGGCGCTGCGGCCGAGCACTCGGTCCATGTCGGTGAGGAGAGCCGAGGCGTGCAGGCCGTTGCCGCGCGCGATCTCCACGATCGCCTGCGCCAGCTCCGAGGCCTGCTCGTGACCGGGCAGGAAGGCACCGGAGCCCACCTTCACGTCCATCACGAGCGCGTCGAGGCCGGCCGCCAGCTTCTTGGAGAGGATCGAAGCCGCGATCAGCGGGATCGACTCGACGGTCCCGGTGGCGTCCCGGATGGCGTAGAGGCGACGGTCGGCCGGCGCGAGTGTGCCGGTCTGGCCCACGATGGCGCAGCCGGCGCTCGCCACGGCGCGCCGGAAAGTGTCGTTGTCGGGCGCCGTGTCGTACCCGGGTATCGCCTCGAGCTTGTCGAGCGTGCCACCCGTGTGGCCGAGGCCGCGGCCGGAGATCATCGGCACCGCTCCGCCGCAGGCGGCCACGATGGGCGCGAGCAGGAGACTCACCTTGTCGCCCACGCCGCCGGTCGAATGCTTGTCGAGCGCCGGCCCGTGGAGGCCGGCGGCCGACCAGTCGAGCACGTCGCCCGAGCGGGTCATCTCGCCGGTGAGCGCGATCCGCTCGGCGGCGCTCATCCCGCGCACCACCACCGCCATCGCCAGCGCACCAACCTGCGCGTCGCTCACCGAGCCGTCGCTGATGCCGCGCACGAGGAATCCCAGCTCCTCGGGAGTCAGCTCGCCGCCGTCGCGCTTGCGCCGGATCAGCTCGGGCACGAGCACGGTCAGCGCGCCAGCCGATCGACGAAGCGCGTGATCAGCGGTGCCAGGCTCTCGGCCGCGCGGGCGGCGTCGGTGAGCGTCTGCTCGTGGCTGAGAGCACGCTCGCTCATGCCCTCGGCGAGGTTCGTGATCGCCGACACGGCTGCCACGCGCAGCCCGCAGTGCCGCGCCACGATCGTCTCGTGCACGGTCGACATGCCCACGGCGTCGGCCCCGAGCATGGCGAAGGCGCGGATCTCTGCGGGCGTCTCGAAGCTCGGGCCGCTCACCGCCAGGTAGACGCCCTCGTGCAACGTGATCCCGAGCTCCTCCGCGGCGCTACGCAGGCGGGCGCGCAGCTCGGGGTCGTAGGCGTCCCGGAGGCTCACGAAGCGCGGGCCGAGCTCATCCTCGTTCGGGCCAATCAGCACGTTGGCGCTTGCGAGGTTGATGTGGTCGGTTATCAGCATGAGCGAGCCGGGCCCCGCCTCCGGGCGCAGGGAGCCCGCGGCGTTCGTGAGCACGAGGATCTCCGCCCCGGCCGCGCGCAGGGCTCGCACGGGAGCGCGCACCTGCTCGGGGTCGCCGCCCTCGTAGAGATGCGCCCGTCCCTGGAGGACGGCCACCGGCACGGAGCCGATCCGCCCGAGCACCACGCGTCCGGCGTGGCCGGCCACCCCGGGCTCCGGGAAGCCGGGCAGCTCCTCGTAGCCCACGGTGACCGCGTCCGCCAGGCCGTCCGCTACGGCGCCGAGGCCAGAGCCGAGCACCACGCCCACGCGCGGCGGCTCGGGGCCGCGCGCGGCGAGCAGCGCTCCCGACTCGCGCCAGCTCACCCGCCGTCGCCGGCGTCGAGGTCGAACGCGAGAGGTAGCAGCTCGCCGACGGTGACCGTCCGCCGCTCGCCGCCCGGGCGCCCGAGGTGCACGGGAGTCTCCGGCCGGGCGAACTCGGCGAGCCGCTGGCGGCAGCCGCCGCAGGGCGGGCAGATGTCCATCCGCTCGGCCACCACGGCCACCTCGGCCACCTCGGTCGCGCCGGCCGCCACGAGCGCGCCCAGGGCCGACGCCTCGGCGCACTGCCCCTGCGGGTATGCGGCGTTCTCCACGTTGGCGCCGGTGAACACGCGGCCGTCCGGGGCGCGAAGCGCCGCTCCGACCCTGAAGCGCGAGTAGGGCACGTGCGCGTTCCGCATCACCTCGTCGGCCGCGGCCAGCAGCCGCTCCGGCCCCTCGAGGAGCAGGTCCGAGTAGCTCCCGGCAACGAGGTCGCCGTCCTCGATGCCGAGCTCGGCGCGCAGGTGCTCGACCTTGTGCCGCTCGTCCGTGAGGTCGGACCCCTCCGCGGCAACCGCCTCGAGCTCGAGGTGGCTGCCCAGCCCCTCCACCTCGTCCAGGTGGATGCGCACGCTTTCCCAGATGAGGAGACGACGGCGCTTGTCGACCACCACGAGCGTCCCGTAGGCGGCCTCGAGCGCCCCGCGAAGCGCGGCGGGGTCGGCCACCGGCACG
>Ga0075420_100002059_pt1 | contig 17352 bp, 19 predicted proteins | sample SoiMetdeltSBSDD4_FD_75296 | JGI IMG/M metagenome (GOLD analysis project Ga0075420, IMG submission 75296) | Bulk soil microbial communities from a Populus tree surrounding site in Tennessee, USA - Soil MetaG P. deltoides SBSDD4 | ecosystem: Environmental > Terrestrial > Soil > Tree plantation... | reverse complement strand
GGGGTGAGGGGCGAGAGCCAGCTCGTGGCGGGCGGGAGCGCCCCCGACTGATGCAGGCCTCCGCCTCCTCACCGGTGCAGGGCTTCCGCGAGGGCAGCGTGGTGCGCATCCTGCGGCTCGACCCGCTGATGCTGCTCGCCACGCTCGGGATCATCGCCGCCAGCATCTACACCATCTCGACCGCCACCCAGGACGACGTGGCGGGGAGCCCCAACTACTTCGTCTACCGGCAGCTCGCGTACGCGGGAGTGGGCCTCGTGCTGATGCTCCTGATCGCGCGCTTCGACTATTCGCGCCTCAGGGAGTGGAAGCTCGGCATCTACACGTTCCTGATCGCGTCGATCCTGCTCGTCTACGCGCTCGGCTTCTCGGCGCGCGGGTCGCGGCGGGCGATCGAGCTGCCGTTCTTCAACTTCCAGGCCTCGGAGCTCGGCAAGCTCCTGCTCGCCGTGGCGCTGGCCGCGTTCATGGTCGACCGCATGCGGCGGCTCACCGACCGCGAGACAACCAGCCGCATCGTGCTGCTGGGCGTGGTCCCGGCCATGCTCGTGATCGCCCAGCCGGACCTCGGTTCCGGACTCGTCTACCTGGCGATCCTCGTGTCCGTGCTGTTCGTGGCCGGCACGCCCTGGACCCATTTCGCCGCGCTCGGAGGGCTCGCGGTGCTCGCCATCCTGGCCACACTGGTGGTGGCGCCGGCGCTGGGGGTCGAGGTGCTCAAGCCCTACCAGCAGGATCGCCTCACGGCGTTCCTCAGCCCATCTTCCGATCCGGGCGCGGAGGGGTACCAGATCAACCAGTCGCTGACCGCGATCGGGGCCGGGGGCAAGACCGGCCGCGGGGACGAGGCCACGCAGACGCGGCTGGACTTCCTACCCGAGCACCACACCGACTTCATCTTCTCGGTGGTCGGCGAGGAGTTCGGGTTCGTGGGGGCGGCGCTTGTGCTGTCCCTGTTCGCGCTCCTCATCTGGAGGGCGCTGCGAGTACTCACGATGTCGAAGAACTTCTACGGCGCACTGGTCGCCGGGGGCATAACTGCCATGCTTATGTTCCAAGTCTTCGTCAACGTGGGCATGACCCTCGGGATCATGCCCATCACCGGCATTCCATTGCCGCTCATGAGCTATGGCGGCTCGTCGGTGCTAACGACATTGATGGCAATAGGCGTCTTGCAGTCGATCCACGCGCAAGCGCGCGAGTTGGCTGAGAGCAAGGGCCTATAAGAAACATGAAGGGAAATCTTCTTGAGAAAGATGTTGCTCGTCACGGTGGACCGTGGCGAAACGAGAGTCGCGATTCTCGAGGCCGAGGGCACGCCCCCCGGCGCCGCCCAGTCGGGCGGCCGGAAGCGTCGCGGCCGTAAGCAAGCAAACGACCAGCCCGACTGGCGGGTTGCCGAGCTCTACATCGAGCGCAAGGGCAACCGGTCGATCGTCGGGAACGTCTACAAGGGAAAGGTGGACAACGTCCTCCCTGGGCTCGAGGCGGCATTCGTCGACATCGGGCTCGACAAGAACGGGTTCCTGCACGCCGACGACCTGGTGTTCCCGGGCGTCGAGGTGGCGCGCCGGGGCCGCTCCGGCAAGGCCGGCAAGGGCAAGCGCATCACGGAGCTCCTGCGGCCCGGCCAGGAGGTCCTGGTCCAGGCGATCAAGGACCCGCTGAAGACCAAGGGACCGCGGCTGTCGATGGAGCTGTCGATCGCCGGCCGCTACCTCGTGTACGTGCCCCAGGGCGAAGGGGTCGGCGTGTCGCGCCGGCTCGAGGACAAGGAGCGCGACCGCCTGCGGCGCGCGGCGGGCAAGACCGACCTCGGCGAGGGCGGCGCGATCGTCCGCACCGCCGCACAGGGAGCCACGCGCGAGGACTTCGAGCGCGAGATCAAGTACCTGCACAAGCTGCACGACGTGCTCCAGAAGCGGGGGAAGGAGACCACCGCGCCGGAGATGGCCTTCCAGGAGGCGGACCTGTCGGTGCGCGTCGCGCGCGACATCTTCTCCGGTGAGTTCGAAAAGGCGATCGTCGACGACAAGAAGCAGCATCACCGCCTGGAGTCGTTCTTCAACCGCACCGCCCCGGAGCTGCTCGAGCGGCTCGAGTTCTACGACGACCCGTCCGAGCCGCTGTTCGAGCGGTACGGCGTGGAGGACGCGATCCAGTCGGTGCTCAAGCGCCGGGTTGACCTGCCCAGCGGCGGCTATCTGATGATCGACTACGCCGAGGCGATGACGGTGATCGACGTCAACTCGGGCTCCTTCACCGGCCGCGGCAAGGGTGCCAAGCTCGAGGACACGATCACGAGGACGAACCTCGAGGCGGCCGACGAGGTGGTGCGCCAGCTGCGGCTGCGGGACATCGGCGGGATCATCGTCATCGACTTCATCGACATGGCGCGCGCCCGCAATCGCGACGCCGTCCTGAAGACACTCCGCAAGGCTCTCGACGAGGACCGCACGAAGACCTACGTGGTCGAGATCTCGCCGCTCGGGCTCGTCGAGATGACGCGCCAGAACGTGACGGACGGCGTGCGCGAGATCCTGACCAAGACCTGCCCCACCTGCGAGGGCGAGGGTGTGGTGCTCTCCGAGGAGACCGTGGCGATCGAGGTGGACCGCTGGCTGCGCGACCTCGCGGCCGAGCGGCCCGAGCCGCCCGCGTTCCTGATCCGGGTCAATCCCAAGGTCGCCACGATCCTCGTGGGCGGCCACGGGGTCGAGGGCCCGATCCACGAGATCGAGGAGGAGACCGGCAAGCACTTCCACTTCGAGGGCACGGACGCACTGCCGCTCGACTTCTTCGACGTGGTGCTCGAGGGCACCCGCGAGGAGGTCGAGGAGCGCGCGCTGCCATTCCGCGAGGGTGAGGAGGTGCTGCTCCACATCGAGGAGCCGCACATGTACAACGAGGACGACGCGGTGGCCAAGCTCGACGGCTATGTGGTGTCCGTGTCCGGGGCGGCCCCGCTGGTGGGCGACAAGACGCTCGTGCGGATCGAGAAGGTGGGCCGCAGCGCCGCGCTCGGCTCGCTCGTCGATCCCCCGGAGGGCATCGTGGCCTCCGCGCGCGCGGAGCAGCAGCAGTCCGGGAACGGTGGCCGCCGGCGCCGGCGCGGCAGGCGCGGCGGGCGCGGGCGGCGGAAGGCGGAGTCCGGGTCGTCCGCCGGCTCGAGCTAGCTCGGTCGCCTTGAACGTCCCGGACTGGTTGCTGTAGGCGGTAGTCCGGGACGTTCGTTGTTGGGACATCGTGGGCGTAGGTTGCGGGGCGCAACCCCCCGATCAGCCCGCGCCCGAGGGCTCCACGCGCAGCAACCGGGCCGGCCACCTCGGCAGCCACCAGTTCCAGCGCCCCATCAGCATGATCACCGCCGGCACGATCAGCGCGCGGATCACGGTGGCGTCGAGCAGGATGCCCGCCGCGAGCCCGGTGGCCATCATCTTCACGTCCGTCTCCGGGCCCGAGGCCATCGAGGTGAACGCGAGGAACAGGATGAGGGCGGCGCTCGTCACAAGCCGGCCGGTGCGGCCGATGCCGCGGACCACGGCGGTCTCCGTCGACCCGGTGCGGTCGTACTCCTCCCGCATCCGGGACAGGATGAACACCTCGTAGTCCATCGAGAGACCGAACAGGAAGGCGAACACCATCAGCGGCATCCATGACGGGATCGAGCCCGTGGCCTGGATGTCCCAGATCGCCTCCGAGCCGTAGCCCTTCTGCCAGACGAGGACGAGCACGCCCCACGCCGCGGCCACGCTCAGCACGTTGAGCACGATCGCCTTCGCCGGCAGGAGCAGCGAGCGGAAGGCCCGTGCGAGCAGGATGAACGTGCTGATGGCGATCAGCGCGATCATCAGCGGGAAGCTGCCGTAGACGGCGTCGATGAAGTCGGAGTTCGCCGCCGGCTGGCCCCCGACGCGCACGTCCGGGCCGGCTTCGCGCGCCGCGTCGCGCACGCCCTCGAGGGTTGTCTCGCCCGCGGCGGATCCGCTGTCGGGGACGGGGATCGCCTCCACGAGCGCGCTCCCGCCGCGGCGCCACTCCGCGTCGCTGGGCGCGACCGCGCCGTGCACGCCCTCGACGCTGCGCAGCGCCGCGGCCACCTTCTCGGGCGGCGTGCCGCCCTCGACTAGGATCTCGTGGGGCAGCAGCGCGCCCTCGCCGATCCCGGCCCGCTCGAGCGCTGTCAGCCCCTGCTCGGCGTCGCCCGACCGCGCCATCGCGTCGGCGTCGGAGCTGCCCAGCTGGAGGTCCGTGGCGGCCAGGGCCAGGGCCACGATCACGGCGAGGCCCGCGCCCGCCGCCAGCCAGCGGCGGCGCGCCACAGCTTCGGCCCAGCGGGTCCAGGCGCGGCTCGCCTTGTCGTCCGTGCGCCGGTGTGGCCAGTCGAGCCGAGGACCGAGCTTTGCGAGCACCACCGGCAGCAATGTGATCGCCACGAGCGTCGAGACCAGCGGGATCAGCATCCCGCCGTAGCCCATCGAGCGCAGGAAAGGCAGCGGAAGCGCCATCAGCGCCAAGAGCCCGATCGCGACCGTGATGCCGCTGAACACGACCGCCCGTCCGGCGGTCTCCATCGCTCGCTGCACCGCCTCGTCACCCTCGCGGCCGTGAGAGCGTTCCTCGCGCCAGCGCGACACCACGAGCAGCGAGTAGTCGATCGCCACGCCGAGCCCGATCAGCGCGATCAGGAACTGGACGATCGGCGAGACGCTGGTCAGCTCCGTGAGTCCGAGCAGCAGCAGGAAGGTGGTCATGATCGAGATGAACGCCATCAGGATCGGCACGAACGCGAGCAGGGAGGCGAAGACGAAGCCGAGCACGAGCAGCGCTCCCAGCCCGCCGATCACCGCCTCGAGCAGCACGCCTGGGCCGCCCGCGTCCCCGCCGCTGTCCTCCGCGAGCGCGTCGAACCCGGTCAGGTGCACCGGCCGGCCGCCCACCTCGGCGCCTTCCAGGGCGCGGCTCGCGGCCCGCTCGGCCCTCACGTTCTCCCCGAAGGTGGAGGTCGGGTCGGGCATCGCATAGACGAGACCGAAGACGGTGCGGCCGTCCTTCGAGACGAAGCCCTCGTCGCCGGTCGAGGCATATGAGGCGATGCGAGCCCCCGGCAGCGCCTCCGCCAGCCGCGCGTCGAGGCGTTCGAGGTCGGCGCGCACTCCCGGCGACCCCAGCGTCTCGCCCGGCGGCAGCGTGACCACCGGCAGCAGCGGGGCGCTCCCGTTGCGGTCGCCGTGGTAGCGCTCGGCGATCTCGACGTTCGTCTTCCAGCTCTCCTTGTCCGGGATCGAGAACTCGGCCTTGAGCGCGTCGGACGCCGGGCCGGCGGCCATGATGCCGGCGATCGTGAGAAGAACCCACGCGAGGACGACGGTGCGCTTGTGGGCGAGGACCCAGCGGGTGATCGTTGACATGGTCGGCCACGCTAGGCCCGGGAACGCCGGCCGAGAACGCCCCCCGGAGGGATCGCGAGTCCCCCCTGGGTAGGACACGCGATCCACCGCAGGGGCGATCTGCGGGCGCGTGGGAGAGCGCTACGCTCGGCCGGGATGGCGGCCAGACCGGACGTTCCGCGCGCGCTTCCGCGCAACGAGCTGTGGCTCGACGCGGCGATCGCCGCGGTGGTGTTCGCCGCCGCGCTCGGGCTGCTCTTCGCCAGCACGGATATCGAGGGTCCCTCCGAGGAGGTCGGCGCGCCCGCCATCGTTCTCACGGCGCTGGCCACGCTGCCGCTGGTGGCGCGGCGCTTGGCGCCGCTCGCCGTGTTCGTGTTCACGGCCCTGGCCAGCACGGCCCTGTACGCCATCGTGGCGCCCGCCGGGCCCCCGTTGGGACCCACCCTGGCGCTCTACTGGCTGGCCGCCGGCGCAGACGGCACGCGCGAGCGGGGGCGCTGGACGCTCGTGCTGGTGGGCGTGCTTCTCGCGGCGCACGTGGCGGCGAGCGGCGTGCGCATGGGCAGCTTCCCGGGGGCCGAGATCCTTTGGGGCATCCTCGTCTGGGGCGGCGCCTGGCTGGCCGGCGACCGCACGCGGCTGCGCCGCGAGCGGATGGCCGAGCTCGAGGAGCGCGCGCTGCGCGCCGAGCGCGAGGCCGAGCGCGAGCGCCGCCTGGCGGCCGCCGAGGAGCGCACGCGCATAGCCCGCGACCTTCACGACTCGGCGGGCCACGCGATCAACGTGATCCTGGTCCACGCCGCGCTCGGGCGCATCAGCAGCGAGGCGGACGCCGAAGCCGCACGCGACGCCTTCGCGACCATCGAGGACGTGGCCCGCGAGACCGTGGGGGAGATCGACCAGCTGGTCGGCGCCCTCCGCGAAGACGGCGCTCCGGCCGACGCGTCCGGCTCAATCGAGCCGCCGGCAGGCCTGGCGGCGCTGCCCGCGCTCCTCGACCGCCACCGCGCCGCGGGGATGGCCGTGGAGGTGAGCTTCGACGGCGCACCGCGGGAGCTGCCCCCCAACGTCGACCGGGCCGCCTACCGCATCCTCCAGGAGGCGCTCACGAACGCCGCTCGCCACGGCGGCGGAGGCGCCAGGGTCGTGGTGGCGTTCGCACCGGACGCGGTCGAGTTGACGATCGCCAACGAGCTTGCCGCCGGTCGCGGCGCCGGCCTGGGCGGCGGCGGTCACGGCATGGTCGGCATGCGCGAGCGCGCGGCCCTGCTCGGCGGGAGGCTCGAGGCGGGCGAGCTCGACGGGCGCTTCCGGGTCCACGCGCGGCTGCCGCTGGTCGAGGACCACGGATGACGGAGACATCGGTGCGGGTCCTGATCGTCGACGACGACGACCTGATGCGAACGGGCCTGCGCGGCATCCTGTCGAGCGACGACCGGATCGAGGTCGTGGGGGAGGAGCGCGACGGGCGCGACGCGGTCTACCGCACCCGCATGGTGCAGCCCGACCTGGTGCTGATGGACGTGAGGATGCCCGACCTCGACGGGATCTCCGCCACCCGCGAGCTGCTCGCGGCCTTCCCCGAGGTCAGGGTGGTGATCCTGACGACGTTCGAGCAGGACGACTACATCTTCGGCGCCCTGAGCGCGGGCGCGTCGGGCTTTCTTCTCAAGCGCACTGCGCCCGAGGAGCTGCTGGCCGCGGTGCACACGGTCGCCGCCGGCGACTCGCTGCTCTCGCCCTCGGTGACCAGCCGGGTGATCGAGCGCATGGCCCGCCAGCCGGGGCCGGACACGTCGGGTGACGCTCGCCTGAGCGAGCTCACCGCGCGCGAGCGTGAGGTGCTCGAGCTGATCGCCGCCGGCCTCTCGAACGGCGAGATCGCAGCCGAGCTGGTGATCGAGGAGTCGACGGTCAAGACCCACGTCAAGCGCGTGCTCTCGAAGCTCGACGCGCGCGACCGCGTGCAAGCGGTGATCTTCGCCTACGAAAGCGGGATCGCGGATCGCGTGGCGCCCCAGCGCGGCGCGGACCCGCCGAGCTGACGGATCCGCGTGGGGGCGCTGGATGGCCCCCGCCGGGCGGCTCAGGCGAACGCCGGCTTGGCGGCGTAGCGCTCACCGTGCCCGCGCGCCGTGGCGAGCCAGGCAAGCGGCGCCATTGCCGCCCGCTGCAGGGCGCCCGGGCTGAACGGCCCGCGGACCTCGCGCCGGAACTCGCGCACGAAGAGGGCGAGATCGAGCGGCTTCGGCATGCCGCTGTCGAGCACCCGCCCGTCGTGCGCCAGCTCGGCGGCGGTCTCGAACAGGCGCTCCATCTCGAGCGCCGGTGTGACCGTCACGCGCACGGCGGCCTCGCCGTCGCCGGCGTTCACGAACCTGTGCGCCTTGCCGGCCGGCACGGTCACCACGTCGCCCGGTCCAGCCTCGATCGTCTTGAGCCCCATCTGGAACCGCATCCGGCCCGAGAGCACCTCGAAGCGCTCCTCCTGGCTCGGGTGGACGTGCATCCCGGGCACTTGGCCGTCGGCCGCGAGCCGCAGTTCGATCTCGAGGTACTCGCCGTCGGTGTCCGCCGCGGTCTTGTTGAAGATGATCCGCTCGCCGCTCACGGGGTTGTCGATGATCTGTCCTGTGCGTGCCATATTCCGCTCCATTCGGGCCGACACCCCGGAAGGCCGGGGTGACGTTTCGGGTATGCGGACATGCTTGGCCCGAAGCGCGATGTCGGCGTCCGCCTGGCGGACCATCTCGCTGTCATCCCGGAGGCGGGTCCGGGGTACTCCCGAGGGATGAGCGGTCGCACAATCGGGTGGAAGGGTTCGATCAGGGCGATGACGGGGAAAGCGAGTACGACAGGGGCTACGGCGCTGCGGGCTGCTTGACGCCACGCAGGCGGAACAGGAGGTGGAGCGATGGCAGAAGCGCGGAATGCCGAGGAGGTGATGGAGCGCGAGATGAAGCGTTTCCAGGAGCGCTACAAGCGCGCACAGAAGCAGGCCGACGAGGCCAAGGCGCAGGTCGAGAAGCTGGAACGGGCCCTGGCCATACTTCGCAACAGCGACAAGCCCAGCATGTAGCTGGGCGTCTGTCTAGACCAGCTCAGTCAGCACGCTCTCGAGTCGCTCGAGCGCCCAGTCGAGCTCCTCAACGGTCACGGTGAGCGGCGGCGCCAGGCGCAGCGTCGTCTCGTGGGTGTCCTTCGCGAGCACGCCGCGCTCCATCAGGCGCTTGCTCGCCTCGCGCGCCGACGGCGCGCCCGGGACCAGCTCGATTCCGAGCCACAGGCCGCGCTGGCGGACCTCCCGTACCGCGGGATGGCCGGCGGAGCGCAGCCGGGCGGCGGCGCGGGCGCCGAGCTCGGCGGACTCCTCGATCACCCGGCCGTCCGCCAGCAGGCGCAGCACCTCGCGCCCCACGGCGCAGGCGAGCGGGTTCCCGCCGAACGTGCTGCCGTGCTCGCCCGGACGCAGCACGCCGAGCACCTCGTCGCGGCCGGCCACGGCCGACAGGGGCAGGATGCCGCCGCCCAGCGCCTTGCCCAGCAGGTAGAGGTCGGGCTGGACCCCCTCGTGGTCGCTCGCGAAGCGCCGGCCGGAACGACCGAGGCCGGACTGGATCTCGTCGGCCACGAGCAGCGTTTCGGTCTCGTCGCAGATCGCGCGCGCGGCGCCGAGGTAGCCGTCGGGCGGCACGATCACCCCGGCCTCGCCCTGGATCGGCTCGACGAGGAAGGCGACCGTGTCCGGTCCGATCGCCGCGCGAAGCGCGTCGCCGTCGCCGTAGGGGACGGTCACGAAGCCGGGGCCGAACGGCCCGAAGCCGGAGCGCGCGAGCGGATCGTCCGAGAACCCGACGATCGTGGTGGTCCTGCCGTGGAAGTTGCCCGCGCAGACCACGATCTCCGCCCGCTCGGCCGTCACGCCCTTTCGCTCGTAGCCCCACTTGCGGGCGAGCTTGATCGCGGTCTCGACCGCCTCGGCGCCCGTGTTCATCGGGAGCACCCGGTCGGCGCCGCAGAACTCCGCCAGCTCGAGGCAGAAGGGCCCGAGCTGGTCGTTGTGGAAGGCGCGGCTCGTGAGCGTCAGCCGCTCGAGCTGCTCGCCGGCGGCCCGTACGAGCTGCGGGTGGCGGTGGCCCAGGTTCAGGGCCGAATAGGCCGACAGCGCGTCGAAGTAGCGCCGGCCCTCCACGTCGCTGACCCAGACGCCCTGGCCCTCGCAGAGGACCACGGGGAGCGGGTCGTAGTTGTGCGCCCCGTAGCGGGTCTCGAGGTCGATGGCTCCCGCGGCGCCGGTTGAGATTGAGGTCGTCATCGCGTGCGCCAGCGTAACGGGCGCGCAAGACCGTAGGCTGGGCCGCTGATGCCGTCGAACGGATTGTGGACGGAGGCGTTCCGGGTCGAGCGGCGTGGCATCGACGGGCTCGCCGGCCTCGCGGGCGGGGTCGCCAGCTGCCTGCCGCTGGTCCTCGGCGTGGCCCTCGACGAGCCGGAGATCGGCGTGGCGGCCTGCTTCGGGGGGCTGAACGCCGCGCTCGCCGTGCCCCGCGGCAACCTGCGGAAGCGGCTGGGATGGGGTTCGGTGGCGGCGCTCGCATGCGGGGTGTCGTTCGCGCTGGCCACCGCGGTGCAGGACAGCGTCGCGGGGTCGGCGGTGGCCGCCTTCGTCGTGATCGGGCTCGCGGCGTTCCTGCGCACGCTCGGCCCGAGTGGCGGGCTCACCGGATTCGTGATCGGGGCGATCTTCGTGATCGCGAACGGGATCCCGGCGGGATCGCTCGACGTCGGCACTCGCACGCTCTGGTTCATGCTCGGATCGCTCGTCGGGCTGCTCCTGATGGTCGCCGCGTACTCCCGCGACGCGCCGCCGCCGGACGCGGATGCCCCGCCCCTCGGACGCGTGCTCGAGCGCGGTGTCCAGCGGATCCGCGACGCGATCGCGGGCGACGCGCTCCTGCGCGCCCACGCGCTGCGGCTCGCGTCGATCGTGGCCGCCACGACGCTGCTCTACCAGGCGCTGGGCCTCGAACACGGCTACTGGGTGCCGCTCACCGTGCTGGCCGTGCTGCAGCCGGAGGAGCACGCGAGCGACGTTCGCGCCTTGCAGCGCGCCGCCGGCACTCTCGTCGGCACCGCCGTGATCGCCCTGCTCACGATCGCGACCGGAGCGGAGTGGCTGATGGTCGCCTGCCAGGGCCTCGCGGCCTTCTGGCTCTTCGCGCTGGCATCACGCGGCTACTTCTGGCTCGTCGTGATGATCACGCCCACCGCTCTGCTCACCCTCAGCGCGGTGGACTACCAGGGGGCCGCGGTCGCGGCCGAGCGCGCCGCCTGGAGCGCGCTCGGGATCGTGATCGGGCTCGCCGTCGCGGAGCTCCTCTGGAGCCTCGCGCCGCACCGCGCCGACACTCCGCCGGCGAGAAGCGATGGGCGGCGCGCTAGCCCTCCGGGTTGAACACTGGCGCCAGGGTCTCCCCTGCCAGCGCCACCGAGTCGAGGTCGTGCGCGTCCGGCATCGTGATCGTGAGCCCCTCGATGCCGACCTCGCGGAAGGCGTGAGCTCGCTCGAGGATCCGGTCGGGCGTTCCGGCCGTGGCGGCCTGGACCCGCCGCTTCGGCACCCCCGCCGCGAGCATGGCTTCGAGCTTGGCGCGTACGGCCTCGTCGCTCTCGGCGATCGCGATGTTCGCCATCGAGGTCTTGGTGATCTCGGCGGGGTCGCGCCCGAGTCGCTCGCAGTGGCCCTCGAGCACGCCGAGCAGGTGCCTGGCGCGCTCGGGGTCGCCGAACACGTTGCAGCCGTCGGCGTACTGGGCGACCATGCGCAGCGTCTTGCGCTCGCCGCTGCCTCCGATCAGGATCGGGATGTCACCGCGCAGCGGCTTCGGGTTGTTGTAGGCCGCGGTCACGGAGTTGTGGTCGCCTGCGACGGTGGCCTGCCCGTCCTTGAACATCGCGCGGGCGATCCGCAGGTGGTCCTCGAGCAACTCGAAGCGCTCCCTCAGCGGCGGGAACGCGTAGCCGTAGGCGTCGTGCTCGCCCTCGAACCAGCCCGCGCCGATGCCGTGGAAGGCGCGACCGCCCGAGATCACGTCCAGCGTCGTCGTGATCTTGGCGTGCTGCGCCGGATTTCGGTAGGTCACGCCGCCCACGAGCAGTCCGAGCCCGATCGTCTGCGTCCGTGCGGCGATGCCGGCGAGCATCGTGTTGCCCTCGAACATCCAGTTCTCCTGTGGCCCCACGGGCGGAATCTGGTGGTAGTGGTCCATGAGCGTGACGGCGCTGAAGCCCGCCCGCTCCGCCGTCGTGGCGATGTCGACAAGCCTGTCGAACACCTGATCCGGGCCCACGCCGGGATAGTTGAAATTCGGCAGGTGCAGGTCCAGCTCGATCGGCGCTCGCATCGGAACGACGTTACCCAGGTGAGGCCTGCGCCACGGGTGTAGGCTGGCACCCGATCTCGCGTGCCCACGCCCCAGAGATTCTCGCCGCGGCTTACGGACGAGCAGCTTGCAGAGCTGGTGGCGCTTCTGCGCCAGGTCGACAGCGTGGAGCTGAAGCTCACGGTGCCGGACGAGGAGGCAGCGTCGATCGCCCTGGCTCTCGGCATGGACCCGCTCGACGCGATCATCCGCCAGGTCTACTTCTTCGACACCCCTCGCCTCGACCTGGACAGCGCGGGCGTGGTCGTGCGCGCCCGCCGTACACAGGGCAAGCCGGACGACTCGGTGGTGAAGCTGCGCCCGGTCGTGCCGAGCGAGCTGCCGGCCCGGGTGCGCAACTCGAAGAGCGCGAACGTGGAGCTCGACGCGCTGCCCGGCGGCCACGTGTGCTCCGCCTCCTACAAGGGCGAGCTCGGAACCACGGACGTCGCCGAGGTGGCCACGGGCGAGCGCCGCGTGTCGAAGCTGTTCTCGAAGGACCAGCGCGCCTTCTACGCCGACCACGCCCCCGACGGCCTCGAGCTGGACGACCTCCGCGTGCTCGGCCCGGTGCACGTGCTGAAGCTCAAGTTCTCGCCGGCGGGCTACCGCCGCAAGCTGGTGGCGGAGATGTGGCTCTACCCGGACGGCTCGCGCATCCTCGAGCTGTCGACCAAGTGCCGCCCCGACGAGGCCTTCCAGGTGACCGCCGAGTCGCGCGCGTACCTGTCGGGACGCGGTGTCGACATGGACGGGGCGCAGGAGACCAAGACCCGCGCCGCCCTCGAGTTCTTCGCCCGCAAGCTGCGCTGAGAGATCGTCCTGCTTAGGGCACCAAATGCGTGCCCAGAACAGGATGATCCAACGACGGCGCCCCGGACAGGGTGGGCTCGGTCACGGGCGCCCGTCCAAAGACGGCATCCCGGAGCGGGTTTGCCAAGCTCGGGGCCGTGTCCCACCCGGCCCTGTACACCCTCTACGCGCTGCTCGTAGTCATATGGAGCAGCACCTGGGTGGCGATCCACTTGTTGAGAGCGATGAGTGTCCCGCTCTTCGGGTACGCCATCGTCGGCGATCCGGAGACGACGGCGCCAGGAGTCGACGAATAACGCGCAGGTGGCGCTACCGGCGATCATCGTGGCGGTCTAGGCTCGCTGCCTCGCGGGCCTCTCCTGCTTTTCGTCCAACTCGATAGCCGGGTCCGTCGGCCCGGCCTCTCGCTTCTGCCTCGACGCGGCACTGCTCGACGCATGGCCCGATTCGCGAATCGGGCGTTGTGTCTTGACCCGCCAGCCTGCAGCTGAGAGGGTCGGATCGCGGAGGAGCGCGTCGCCAGTGAAAGGAGCCACCATGACGGATCTGGGGAATCGGCCGGCCTCGTTGGCACGATCATTGAGGACGCTCAAACGAGTCGCGGCGTTCGCGGCCGCGCTCGCCACGCTCCTTGTGGGGGCCGCCGGCGCGTCGGCAGACACGCGCACCGGTTTCGAGTTCCGCATCACGTGCGGCTCCGAAACCGCGATTATCGTTTCCCCAACGTTCGCCGCGGCGGCTGGTCAGGACACCTCGAGCACACGGGTGTTTGTTCTCGCCGTCGGAGCGTTCTTTGCGCCGGAGCGGTTCCCCGCGGGAAAGGTCATGCTCTGCGACTTGGAGAACCTGACCACGGGAGATCCCCCCATCGAGGATCTCCCATTCCTCATCAGGGGCGCTCCCTGAAAGAGCGGGTCGTGGAAGGACCCATGGGATCGCCTGTGGGCCCCCCGCTCGTTCCCTTGTGTGACGTCCGGCCAAGCCACACGTAAATCGGCTTTGCCGCGGTGTCCCCCAGGGGGAGGAGTGAGGCGGACCCGCGCGAGTGCTGCTTACGCCTGACTGCGCAAGTCCGGGTCCAAGCGGAGCGGACTTCTGCCTTCCAAGCAAAGCAGCAGCCCAGCGCCACGCCTCGCAAGGACGTACGAGTACGCGACGCCGCCCAGCGCGACCGGATGCGGCGCGTGCTGGTGGCCATCGAGGACGAGGACCAAGAGGACAGATTGAACGACGTTCACGCGCGGGGCCGTAGACGGTTGACGCGATCGCACCTACGCTCGCCCCGATGAAGCGGCTCTTGCTTCTCTTGCTGGTCCTCGGCGCCGTCTTCGTCGAGGCGGCCTCTGCCGCGGGCGACCAAGCCACCGCCAGTCGGACGTGCGCGGGAGTGACCTACGCCGGCTACGTCTTCGATCTGCGCGCCTACATCACGCCGTGCCCCGACGCGCGCAGGCTAGCCAGGCGATGGGCCGGGACATTCCGCTGCTACGCCCGCGTGCCCGGCGTACCGGTCACGTGTTAGCTCCGCGGGTACAGGTGCGTCTCGCGTCGTACAGCCACTAGCGAAACGCGCCGCGTCTTCTGCCGCTCGGGTGAGCGCATCGTTCGCTTCAAGCACGGCTACTAGACAAGAGCCGTTCCCTCCACGGCGGGACCGTCCACGACTACTCCGTCGCGACTAGCACGCGCAGGCGCGTGGCCGCTGGCTACAGCCGCCAAACGCGAAGTAGCCGGCGGTCCGACGGCGCCGCCGCGCCAAACGGCTCGCACGGTCGTTCGACACGCCTTGACCCGCGGATGTCGGCGGACGTAGAGTCGCCGCAGCTAGCAAGCGACCACGTCGTGACGAGATCGCGACGAGGGGAAAGGAGGAACGATGCAGCGTCGCATCGTGTCCATCTTGGTCGTTGGTGCCTGCATGACCTTAGGCGCGAGCACCGCATTGGCCGACCCTGGGCCTCCGGGATCGACGTTCCCAGAGCAGCCCGGGACCAACCCGCAGGCGGCGTGCATGGCGGTCACGACGAACCCCGGTTCGGGCGCGACTGGCCGGGCGGGCGAAGTCATCTCACCGAACGCAGGAGCGATCGTCGGCGGACTGGTCCAGGACGCCTGCTTCGGTGGGTAGCCATCGCCGAATCGGTACCTCTCAACGAGCGGGCGGCTGGGTGTATCGGGTCGCCCGCTCGCGAGGCGACAGCGGGTACAGCCGAGTCGAGCGCGCGAGGGGTAAGGGACGGTGAACCAGCCTCACGCTCGTTTCGCAAGACGGCGTCGCAGTGCCGTTCCTTCACGGAGGGCCGATCGTTTCGACCCCTTACTCCCGCAGCCCCACGGCTTCGAGCGCCTCGTCCCACCGGAGATAACTCCTGAAGTGCGCAATCCGTCCTCGCCGCAGCCGAAGCACCAAGCCGATCTGTTGCGTGCCAGTAGCGCCGCTCTGCGCTCCGCGCACGCGAAACCGTCCCAGCATCAAGACCGCGTCGCCTGCGTCGACCAGATCATCCACCTCGACGCGTACGTCGCCGAAAACCTCCTCCATACGGCCGAGGATCGTCGTGAACCCTTCGGGACCGGGGTAGGTGCCAGCGAGGAACGCGTCCGGGTCGACCACTCACGTCACGTCGGGATCGATAGCTCACTGAGCGGCTCGCCGGTCTCGTTGTAGTGGTCGATGAACCGGCGAACGACCTCCACGTTCTCCTGCGACATCGCCCTACTCCCGCAGCCCGGCGGCTTCGAGGGCCAGCTCCCAACTGGAGAAGAGACGCTGTCGGGCGATTCTTCCGTCTGCGAACCCCGAGAACACCGCGCCGATCTGCATTCTCATCGGGAGGGCGGCATCTTTGGTCTGTCCGGTGAGCTCGAACAGGGCAACCACCGTGGCTCCTCCGTCATGGAGTTCGCGAAGATCGAGCCCGAAGTCGTCGAAGTTGTCCCTCCACTGCCGGGTGAGCTTCCGAACGCCGTCGTGCCCGTGGTACTCGGGATCGTCTGGCCACTCCGGGATGGAGTAGATGATGGCGTCCTCGGTGTAGAACGGGATCACGCCCTCGGCTCCGCTCTCGGCGAAACCGGCGAATCCTCGGCGAACGACCTCCACGTCCTCCTGCGACATCGCCCTACTCCCGCAGCCCGGCGGCTTCGAGGGCTTGGGCTTTGCCCGCGTGGGCGTGCCACCAGATGCATTTCCCGTCGCGGGCCTTCGCGGTAATCCAGGCGAGTTCCTCGAAAGGCGCCGCGCTGGCGCTGCCGTGACCGTGCGCCCGCAGGGCAAACAGCAGCAGGTGGCCCAGGTCGCGCACCTCCTGGATCTCGACCCTGAGGTCGGGGAACGCCTCCCACCAGCCCTGCAAGTACGTGCGCACGCCTCCGTGGCCGTAGTAGCTGGCCGGCCCGATGAAGCGCGACGTTATCTCCACGTTGGCGTCCATGAGCGCGACGTAGGTGTCCGGGTCGTGCCGGTTGTACGCGTCGGCTACCCGCCCAAGCAGCTCCACGTTCTCCTGCGACATCGCCAGACGAGTATCCGCCTGGTGAGGGGGCGTTGCCAGTCCAGCATCCGCGTCCTGAGCGACCATGCAGCGTCGCGAATCACGGCTGTAGCCGCTGCGACACGAGCAGCGAGCGTAGGACGCGAGTACCACGTCGCGCCTCGCGGTCGAAGGCGCACACCAGCCGAGAAGCACTGACGTCGAATGCTCGTCCGTTCGAAGGCCGTCTAACGTTCGAGTTCGTCGGGAGCTTGGGTTCGTCGGGGATCCACCGCTCCGGCCAGCTCGCAGGGCTGAGAGCCGGGGCGGGCCTCTCAGTCGTCGGAGCGTACGCTCGCCGCATGCCACATCCCGACGACGACGGCCGCCCCTTCACGCTTCCGCCGCCTGAGCGAGCGCGAGACGTCCCCGGTCCGCGCCCGCGACCCAACGGGCTCCCCTGCCTGGTGCCGGGTTGCGACGGGACCCCGTATCACAACTGCGAGCTGTGCCCGCCCCATCAGCGCTTCTCGAATGCGTTCGAGCGCTGGCTGTGGTACCGGGACGTCGACCGCGACCGCGAGCGCCTAACCCCTCGGCGGTAGCGGCGGGCAGGGCTTGTAGAGCGGCGTGGGCTTCAGCGGCGGCGGGTTCCACTGCTTCTTGGCGACGACCGTGATAACGCCGTTGTCGACCAGCCACCCGATCGCGTACGCCGCCGTGCTGCGCGGGATCCCCAACCGGCCGGCCACGGGCCTCACGCCGAACGGCATCGAGCGCTCGCGAAAGCAGGCCTCCCGACGCACCTTCGCGTGAACCTCGAACTCCTTCGCCACCATCCGCGCCGACAGCGGGGCGTCGTCCGGTACCACCAGCGAGACGACGGGACGAGGCTTCAGCCGACCGGCGTCGTACTCCGCGAGCCACCATTCGAGCGTCTCGCGCGGGCTCAGATCCGCATCGGAATCGGCCTCGATTTCCTGAGGCTTCGAACCAGGCTTAGAAGGCGAAGGCTCTACGCCTCTAGAGGCGTCTACGCACCTACCTTCGCTCGCCTCTTCACCGCTGCAGTTGCTGGTGCTCGTACTCGTACTACTACTTGTCCAACTCCCCTCCTCCTGAGAGCCAGGAAATCGGCCGCCGTGCTCAATCGTCCCGAAAACGCGAGCGCGGCGGTTTGCTTTCTAGGGTGCGGCACACGCTACGCGGACCGCAGCGGGCTCGCTAACCACTCTCCTCGGGAGCTCGCGT